>SAMEA3663093__coassemble_605_pt1 | contig 31184 bp, 23 predicted proteins | sample SAMEA3663093__metabat2_low_PE_025 | metagenome-assembled genome bin SAMEA3663093 (sample SAMEA3663093) | pig gut metagenome | biome: pig gut; feature: pig-associated habitat; material: faeces | place: France | collected 2012
TTCATGAGAAACATTTGATATTTTTATTAAACGATAATTATGAATAAATCTATTTAAGTACAAGTATATGTTTATAAGAGACATATACTTATAAGACATATAAGAGTATGAGAGAGTTTTATAAATCCATTTAATTTGAGAGGGTAGTTTTATTCGATAAAAAATGTTTCATGAGAAACATCAAAGTGAAAGAAAAAAATCGTTTTAAACTATTAACCGTTAGTTTGTTTAAAGTTGTTTTAAATGACGAATGTTCGTCATTTAAAAATAAATAAAAAAAGTGTTTGTTTTTATTTATGATAAAAATGCGTAAAAATAAAAAGAAATTTGTAGAATTTTGCGAGAATTTTATTCTAAATAATATTTTTTCATTTTATGAAACTTATTAAAGTTCAATTTTTTTGCAAAGCGCTTTTTTATCATCTTTTTTGATTATTGTGGATTGAGATGTTTAGTTTATCGCAATTATTATTTTCAATCTAAGATTTGTTGTTAAAAATGACGTTTTTGAAAATGCAATGTTTTTTATAGTGTCCATTTATAGTGTCCAATAGTGGTCAAAAAGCAAAACCGATTTATAAATAAACGATAAGTTTTTATTGCAGTTGAGGCCGTCTAAAAAATATTGATTGTTAAATAACTGTTTATGCTGTGTAAAAAGGCTGTAAAATATTCTGGAAACCGGTGTATTTTCAAATTCAAATGAAGACATAATATTGAAAAAAATCAAATCAGGTTATAGAATGAAAATAATATAAATTTCAGAATTAACTTTTCTGCTTTCTATTTGACAAAAATCCATAGTTAATTTAGGAGGACAATATGTCCAGAAAGAAACAGTCAATGGATGGAAACCAGGCTGCAGCTCACGTTGCATATGCTTTTACTGAAGTAGCTGGTATTTATCCTATCACTCCGTCGTCTCCAATGGCTGACTGGGTTGACAACTGGTCTGCAAATGGCCAGAAAAATGTTTTCGGTGAAAAAGTAAAAGTAATCGAAATGGAATCTGAAGCTGGTGCTGCTGGTACTGTACACGGTTCTTTGGCATCGGGTGCATTGACAACAACTTTCACAGCTTCTCAGGGTCTTCTTTTGATGATTCCGAATATGTACAAGATTGCTGCTGAACAGCTTCCTTGTGTATTCCATGTTGCTGCACGCTGTGTTGCTACTCAGGCATTGAACATTTTTGGTGATCATTCTGACGTTTATGCTTGTCGCCAGACTGGCGTTGCAATGCTTGCTGAATCTAATCCTCAGGAAGTTATGGACTTGGCTCCGGTTGCTCACTTGGCTGCAATCGAAGGAAAAGTTGCATTTATCAACTTCTTTGATGGTTTCCGCACATCTCACGAAATTCAGAAAATTGAACTTTGGGACTATGCTGACCTTAAAGAAATGCTCAACGTTGACGCTGTAAAAGAATTCCGTGCACATGCTCTTAATCCTGAACATCCTGCAATGCGTGGTTCTCACGAAAATGGTGACGTTTTCTTCCAGCACCGTGAAGCTTGTAACTCAACTTACGATGCTCTTCCTGCTGTTGTTGAAAAATACATCAACAAAATCAATGAGAAACTTGGAACAAATTACGGCCTTTTCGATTACTACGGTGCTGCTGATGCTGACCGCGTTATCGTTGCAATGGGTTCTATTTGTGATGTTGCAGAAGAAGTTATCGATTACCTTACAAAGAAAGGCGAAAAAGTTGGTCTTGTAAAAGTACATCTTTACAGACCTTGGGTTTCTGCTAAATTTCTTGAAAAGCTTCCAAAAACTGTAAAGAAGATTGCTGTTCTCGACAGAACTAAGGAACCAGGTTCTCTTGGGGAACCTCTTTACCTTGATGTTGCGGCAACTCTCCGCGAAGCTGGTTTGAACGATGTTGTGCTCACTGGCGGACGTTACGGTCTTGGTTCAAAAGATACTCCTCCAAGTTCAGTATTTGCTATTTATACAGAACTTGCTAAAGATTCTCCAAAATCACGCTTTACAGTTGGTATTGTTGATGATGTTACAAACCTTTCTTTACCAGAAGTTAAACCGGCTCCAATCACATCTGCTGAAGGAACTGTAGAATGTAAATTCTGGGGAATTGGTGGTGACGGTACTGTTGGTGCTAACAAAGACTCAACAAAAATCATTGGTGACCACACAGACAAGTATATTCAGGCTTACTTCCAGTATGACTCTAAAAAAACTGGTGGTATTACAATTTCTCACTTGCGCTTTGGCGATCATCCTATTAAATCACCTTACTACATCAATCAGGCTGACTTTGTAGCTTGCCACAACCAGTCTTACATCATTAAAGGATACAAGATGGTTCAGGATGTTAAGAAGGGAGGAATCTTCCTTATTAACTGCCAGTGGTCTGATGAAGAACTCGACAAACATCTTCCAGCTGAATCTAAAAAATATATTTACGACAACAAAATTAAAGTATACACAGTTGACGCTGTAGATATTGCAACAAAGATTGGTCTTGGAAAGCGCACTTCAACAGTTCTCCAGTCTGCATTCTTTAAACTTGCAAACGTTCTTCCTTCTGAAGAAGCTATCAAATATATGAAGGAAAAAGTTGTTGCTAAGTTCTCTAAGAAAGGACAGGACATTGTTGATATGAACTGTCAGGCAATCGATCAGGGTGCAGGTGCTTTGCACGAAGTTAAGATTCCTGAAAGCTGGGCAAATCCTGCTGCTGACGCTGCAAAACCTGTTCTTAAGGGCGAAGCAAAAACAGTTGCTATGGTTGAAAAACTCATGAACCCAATCGGACTCATGGACGGCGACAACCTTCCTGTTTCTGCATTCAAAGATATTGCTGACGGTCAGTTTGAACTCGGTGCTTCTGCTTACGAAAAACGTGGAACAGCTGTTATGGTTCCTGCATGGAATTCTGAAACTTGTGTTCAGTGTAACTCTTGTGCTTTTGTTTGTTCACACGCAACAATTCGTCCATACCTTCTTACTGCTGACGAAGCTGAAAAAGTTGAAGGCCTTGGAGCAAAAACACTTGCTGTAAAAAATCCAAAACTTGCTCAGTACAAATACACATTGTCTGTTTCTCCTCTCGACTGTATGGGTTGTGGAGAATGTACAACAGTTTGTCCTACAAAATCTCTTACAATGGTTCCACAGGAAAGCCTTGTTAAGAATCAGCCACAGTGGGATTACCTTGTTGCAAATGTTTCTAAAAAGCCAGAAGTTGATGAACTTCCACTTTCGCCAATGACTTCTCAGTACAACCAGCCGTTGCTTGAATTCTCTGGTTCATGTGCAGGTTGTGCAGAAACTTCTTATGCTCGTCTTATTACTCAGCTCTTTGGCGAACACATGTACATTTCAAATGCTACTGGTTGTTCTTCAATCTGGGGTGGACCTGCTGCAACAGCTCCTTACACAATCAACAAGGATTCAAAGAAAGGACCAGCTTGGGCAAACTCTCTCTTTGAAGATAACGCAGAACACGGCTTGGGTATGTATGCCGGACAGAAATTTATCCGCGACAGCCTGATTTCTAAACTTGAAGAAGTTGCTGAAAATACAGACAAAGCTTCTCTTAAAGATGCAATTGCAAAATACTTGGAAACAAAGAACGACACAATTGCAAACTCTCCTGCAACAGATGCTCTTGTAAAAGAACTTGAAGCTTGCGGATGTGAAACTTCTAAAGAAATCCTTGAAAAGAAAGACTACCTCGCTAAAAAATCTGTATGGATTTTTGGTGGCGACGGATGGGCTTACGACATTGGTTTTGGTGGATTGGACCACGTTCTTGCTTCTGGCGAAAATGTCAATGTTATGGTATTCGATACAGAAATGTACTCAAATACAGGTGGACAGGCTTCTAAGGCTTCTAACATTGGTGAAGTATGTCAGTTTGCTGCTGCTGGTAAAGAGATGGGCAAAAAATCCCTCTCTGAAATCGCTATGAGCTATGGCTATGTCTATGTTGCCCAGATTGCTCTTGGTGCAAACCCTGCTCAGGCCCTTAAAGCAATTCAGGAAGCAGAAGCATACAACGGACCTTCCCTCATCATTGGATACGCTCCTTGTGAACTCCATGGTGTTAAGGGCGGTATGAACCACTGTCAGGACGAAATGAAGGCTGCTGTAAAAGCCGGCTACTGGAACCTGTTCAGCTTCAATCCGGCTCTTAAGGCAGAAGGAAAGAACCCATTCACCCTTACTTCAAAAGAAGGCGACGGAACTTACCAGAACTTCTTGAACAACGAAACCCGCTACTCTTCACTTACTCGCAAGTTCCCAGAGAGAGCAAAAGTTCTCTTCGACAGAAACGAAGAAGCAGCTAAAGCAAGGTTTGAACATTTGCAGAAGTTGATTGAACTTTATAAGTAAGATGGTTTTTTCTCATGGGGTGGTTGCCCTGTGGGAGAATGTTAACTGAAAATAAATCCCGCTGTGTCCGGTTTTGCCGGGTGTGGCGGGATTTTTTTATGGAGATTGTTTGAAGAGACAGTTGTGAAGTTTGGATAAATCGTATTTTTAAAAGTTACCTCTAAAAAAAGAAAAAGCAATAAAATCTTCTATGCGACACTTCTTGTCATATCCCCTTTTGTATAATCAATCTGACGGTGAGAAAAAAGCGTTAAATCAATCTGGATAAAATTGTGCCATTTGATTTAACAAAAAACGGAGGTATTGTATGGAATATCCTGCTCTTGAAAATAAATTAAAGACTCTCCCTCAGGCCGCAATTGATGAAATTGCAACTTATATAGATTATATCTTTTATAAATTCACAACACCTGAAAAACAAAATCATACTGTTTCCAAGAAAAAAGGATTCGGTTGTTTAAAAGATATACCTTGTAAAATTTCTCCAGACTTTGACGAACCTCTCGAAGAATTTGCGGAGTATATGTAATGTATTTATTGGATACCCATGCAATAATTTGGGATGTCTCAGGCAGTAACGAACTCTCTTCAACTGCAAAAAATATCATGGAAACAAAAAGATGTTTTTTCAGTTTTGTATCTTTATGGGAAATTGCAATCAAACAAGCAAAAGGTACTTTACAGTTTGATATCGATATTCCAAAATTAAAAACAGTTCTCGAAGATGAAGAATTTGTTTACCTACCACCAACTGAATTTGATACTGAAGTAATAAAAACTTTACCAGATATTCATAAAGATACTTTTGATAGATTATTAATTGCACAGGCAATTGAAAACAATTTAACAATTGTAACGACTGACTCAAAACTTCCACAATACAATGTGAAAAAAATCTGGTAAATAAAAATACAACCTACAAAGCTTCAAAGCGGACGGCAAGTCAAACTTGCCGCTGTTTAAGCAATTGTTAGGTTGAATGGTGCACTGTGCCACTTTCGTTGAAAGTAAAATCTCCAACATTTTTTCTCTAAAACCCACACCTTTCGTCATTCTTTTGCAATTCACTTGCTGGAAAACAGATACGATATAAGGACAATCCAGGAACTTCTTGGCCACAGCGATGTGAGTACAACAATGATTTATACCCATGTCCTAAATCGCGGAGCCGGTGGTGTAATAAGTCCTCTAGATAAAATGTAAAACTTACCAGTATCCGTGTAAAAATCTGTATACATTCGTGAAAGTGTTATATACTAATGAATAAGTAAAATGATGCAAGATTTTACACTGACACTTTTTGTAGTGTAAACTTCTCACAACTGATACGGAGAAATTTGTTATGTGGACGCCCGCACTGGGGCGCTTTTGGAGGAGAAATTATGGGCTTTTTTTTTAAGAGAAGATATACGCTGTTTGAATTGTGTTGTGATTGTTATGATGGAAACAAATTAAAAGAAATCTCATTTGATATAAACGAAAAATTACAAGGGGCAGAATTAGTTAAATTTGTATTGCCCCAACTTCGTTTGAAATATGAAGAAATTGAAGAGAATGAAGATGATGAAACTGAAGAATTACAGGAATATATTGACGAAATAGAGGATGGTGATTTATCAAATTTAGATTATGTCTGTCATGAATATGAAATTGTAGCAGTACCTCTATTTATTGCAATTAAACAAGAAAATACGAATTTAGTTATACAGCTTTTACAAAATGGAGCTGATGTTAATAAATCTTTTGATGGTATATTTCCTATTATTTATGCTGCTTCGTGTGGGAATATTGATATTGTCAAACTTTTGATTGAAGAAGGTGCAAATATTGATGTATTAGATGAAGATCAAAAACCTCTAATTTATTTGCCAATGATATTTAGTGACTATGACGATAAACGAAAAGTTTTTGAATATTTATTGAAAATTACAGATTTAAATAAAAAATATAAAGCCCAAAAGAATTTATTACATCTTGCTGTCGAAGGATTTGCACCATTAAAATCTATAAAAGCAATTGTCAATGTAAGTCCGAAGTTATTAAATGAACTGGATTCTTATGGTTTTTCTTGTTTAGATTATGCTTATATGAAGCAAGCTTATGATGAAGAAGAAGTTAAAATAATTAAATTTTTCTTAGACAAAGGTGGTAAAACTAATATTATCAATTCGAAATTATTAGAAAAAACTTCTAATTTTTATAAAAAACTTAAAGAATTATATAGCAAATATAAGATAGACCAGAATTTAGCAAATGAATCATTAGCTGAAATCATCAATATGCACCAAGCAATGAAGATTGAAAATAACATTCCTGATAATATTCCTGATTGCATAATGCAAGAAATGATAATTTTAATCATGTATACACGTATTGAAGATATAAAAAGCAAATTGGGGATAGATGTTTCTGACAATTATGTCCCCTTTATTACAGCATATTTTCCCTTTACAAAGTTTGCATATTTTATTCATCTTATTGCAGGAAATATTAATATTTTCGACGCTTATTATCCAAAAACTTTGAATTTGTTGATTAATTTAGAGAGATTTTTAATAGAACAGGGTGATGAATGTCGTATCACAGAAGAGTATTATGAAATTTGTAGAGATGTAATTGAAGAGTTAAAAAAATATGGCTCCAAAATAACTGAAAAAGAAATTACAAGGGGCAGAAATGTACTTGCAAGAATTCAAGAAATGCGTGGATTCAATAACACTGTTATTGATGATAGTTTTGTTGATAAAGAATTGAAGGCAAAGTTTTGCGATTATTTAAAATCCATAGATAATGCATTATCTATGTTTGAAGGGAAAGAACTTGATCAGAATTCAGAAAAAAGATTGAAGATGTGTTATGATAGATACAATCTACCAGTTAAAAGTTTACCTTTTTCAGAACTTGTTCAAGCAGATATGCAGATTTTGCTGATGGGAGCAAGAATGGAAGGAATTGCAAATAATTATAAACAGGGCTTCCAATTAAATGATTTCTTTATTCCATATTTTTCTAAAAATAGCATAGATATGGCTTCAGAATTTATTACGGGTAAACTTGGAAAAAGTAAGATTAGTATTAATAATCAAACAAGAATAGATGCTGATCCACACACATTTAATTTTTTTATCCAGTTTGGAAAAGTAATTGATATAATTAATGAAGAGAAAGGTGCTGAAAGAGCTGGGAATGTCTTAGCCTACTATTATTTGATATTTTTATCATCCTTTGCAAATGAGTTTATGGCATATGGAAAAATCCCAGGGGCTGATGCTGAGGTAGAAATTGCACAGAATACAATTGATGGTTTTACAAAATTATACAATGAAACTTTTGTGAATAATATAAGTGAACCTAATAATTCAACTACAGTTTCAGTAGCTAATATTGAAAATGAAAATGTTGATTCTCTTATCGCAGAGTTAAATTCTCTTGTTGGTTTGGAAAAAGTAAAAGAAGAAGTAACCAACTTAATAAATATTATTAAAATTAGAAAATTAAGAGAAGCACAAGGATTAAAACAGGTACCTCTGTCTTTACATCTTGTTTTTTCAGGGAATCCAGGAACTGGAAAAACAACTGTTGCAAGAATTCTTGCTAAAATCTACAAAGAAATCGGTGTACTTTCAAAAGGACAGCTTATTGAAACAGACAGATCTGGTTTAGTAGCAGGTTATGTTGGACAGACAGCAATAAAAACAAGTGAAGTAATCGAAAGTGCTAAAGGTGGAATCTTGTTTATTGATGAAGCTTATGCATTATCGAACTCAGATAGTTCTAATGATTATGGTCAAGAAGCGATAGATACTATTTTGAAAGCGATGGAAGATTTGAGGGATGACTTTATAGTAATTGTTGCAGGTTATCCTAATTTAATGAAAAAATTTTTAAAATCTAACCCTGGTCTTGAATCTAGGTTTAATACTTTTATTGATTTTGAAGATTATCTTCCTGATGATCTTTTTAAGATATTTATGGGTATGTGTGAAAAGAATAATTATATGGTAAAAGATGAGATTTCTTCAGACTTAATGTCTTATTTTACTAAAATTTACGAAAACCGAACTGATTCTTATGCAAATGCTAGAACAGTTAGAAATTTCTTTGAAAATAGCATAAAGAAGCAGGCAAATAGGGTAGCAAAATTGTCTAATCCTTCATTAACAGATTTGCAAACTTTATTATCTGAAGATTTATTTTAGGGAGAATGACATGAAATTTGGGATACGAAAGCCATCAATAAAGAAAAGTTTTGCTGCTAAGACCTCTGTAAAAAGATATATTCGACATAATATAGGTGTAAAGGCTCCTAAGGGTTCTGGATACATTACAAATCCGAAAAAAGCTTTGTATAACAATATATACAGAAAAACTACTACTTCTCTATATGATGACAAAGTTTCTTCAGGTGGTAGCATCGGATTGATTTTTCTCGTTATCGTTTTAATAGTTATTATATTTATAGGTTTATTCTTTTAATAAATTTTTTTAAATTTTAGCTATAAAATAATCACATAACAAAGGTTATGTGGACACCATCAATTGGAAACTTAGGACATTATAAAAATGGAAAAAAAAGAAATTGAACATTTTAATGAAACCGTAAAATCAGTTTTAACAGAAAATAATTTATTTGTAACTCAAAAGTATTTATATCATTATACAGATATTTATGGTTTAGAGGGAATTATAAAAAATAAGGAATTATGGCTTTCTGAACGTAATTATATGAATGATATAAATGATGAAAAGTTTATTCATGATTACATAAAACATTATTTCAAAAATCCAATAAATTGGAAAGGAAGCCTTCTCGAACGAGAATTAATTCCTCAGAAAAACCAGTATATATTTTCAACATCTACAGAAAAAGATCTTATCCATCAGTGGGCATATTACGGATCTCAACAATCTTTTTGCCTCGAAATAGATAGAAAAAAACTAATAGATTTATTTTATCATAATAATAATGAAACAGATTATTATTATGGTCCAGTACTATATGCAGAAAATGATTTTAAAAAAGATAACAAAATAATAAAAATAATAGATGGAATAATTTCAAAATATACAGGGATAATTCTAGAAGATATTGATAATATTTTTGAAGTTTATTCTTCACCTGATAAAAAAGAACAATATAGACAAGTTTTTCAGTATTTCTATTCATTAATTAAACAATATGGACATTATTGTGAGCATGAATATAGATTTACTCTACAAAATTCAGAAAAACCGAATTTTAGAATACGAAAAGGTCTTTTTGTTCCATATTTAAAAATTCCATTTGAAACAGAAAACTTAATATCAAGAATAATTATTGGACCAAATAATAAGGAAGATTTTACAGAACGTAATCTAAAATACTTTCTAAATCAAAATGGACTTAATAAAATAGAAATTTCAAAATCAAAAATGAAAATTAGATAAATCACATAACACATATAAGGCCCCCAGTCTGTCAATAAGAATCCTCAAAAAATAATCACTTAAGGCTGTCTTTTTCAGGCAGTCTTCTTTTTTTTGAGAAAAATAGAGCTTCCGTTCAAAATAAAAAAGCAAAGCCTGTATCGCAATTCAAAAAAAAGATTCCAGGAAAAGCGTCCTGAATCAAACACATATAGTCGGTCACGGCAGGGACAGTCTAAGCCGCATATAATTTTCATTTTTCAAAACTCCCGCCGTATACGCTTCTGTTATGTGCAAGCCGCGAGAGCAGCGACTTAAATAATTTCTTCTCATGCAAACGGCGCGAAGCGATGTATGCGAGATGCTCGCCGCACAAGCTTATCATGCCACCTCTGGCCACGTTCATTATTACGGAGAAAGAGAACTGCACCTTCTGAAAACGCCCATTTGAGATGCACATTTCCGATTTTATTATGTTGCGGTCTACGCACACTTAGTGGCTGCGGGTCGGGGGGATTTTTAGCGTGCGAAGGTATTCTTTGTGTTCGGCTGTAACCCGGTAGCTTTCCAGGGCTTTTTGGATTGTTTTGTTGTGGGTCCAGGGGTTGAGTTTTTTTTGTTCCAGGATTTTTATGGTGGGCTCCCATTGTTTGGCCAGAGCGGTGGCGTAGTACCAGGCTATCATCATTTTGATGTAATATTCGTCGGATTCTATCTGGAGGGGCATAAAAAGTTGTTGAGGCTCAAAGTCTTCATCCAGAAACAGGGACATTAGTAAATCCACTGCAAAGCGCACTGTGTAAGTTTTTTCGCTTTTTATCCAGATTTTTATTTTTTCCATTATTTCTGGCAGATGCTTTTTGAAAATTTTTGGCCGCATGGTATCGCACACGGCCCAGTTGTCCACAAAAGGCAGGAATTCTTCTACTGCGGAAAGGCAGGTGTTAAAATCTTTAAAACTGTCCAGCAAAAATCCGTGGAGAAGGTTTTCGTCGTAATATTTGTGGGGAAGTTCCTTCAAAAAATTTTGCCAGCCTTCTTCCTTTGAAAACTCTTTTGCAAATTTCCGTAAATCCGGCACCCGGCACCCAAGGAAGGAGTCTGCTGGAACTGTAGGTGTAAGTTTTGCCTGAAAAGCCGCATTTTTTTCATCCCGAAATTCAAAAAGTCGTTTTTGTAAGTCTGTCATAGTTTCCTGCATAGGTTTTATTTAAAAGTCGTAAGGGGGCTTATATAAGGGTATTTGCCTGAGAAAAGTATAACACGGTTTTGGGGAATTTTGGAGTAAGGATTGAAGAGGAATCCTGAGAAGGAAGCTGTGCCGGAGTTTACATTTCTTGTGTGGCTTTTAGGATTTTTAGGGAATTTTCTTTGACGGCGGTTTCTAAAAACAGGACTTTTACGCCTTTTTGTTTTGCTTCTTTCAGGGCTTGTGCGAACTCTGGGTGGGTTTTTATGTTGGCAGCAACTTCTTTTACACCGGGAATCTGTATGACAAACCCCAGGATGCACTCAAAACCTTCATCTATTGCTGTGGTCAGTTCCTTTAAGTGCTTTACTCCTCTTTCGGTGGGGGCGTCGGGAAATAAGCCTTTTCCATTTTCTTCCAGAGTGCAGCCCTTTATTTCCATTAAAAACTTGCGGTTTCCTTTTTCCATATAAAAATCAACTCTGGAATTTCCATAGGTGAATTCCGGCTTTATTATGTCGTAATCTTGAGTTAAAAGATATTCTTTTGCGACTTTGTTTGGTGCCTGACTGTCCATATTGATTAGTAGAAGTCCATTGTCTTTAAAAAGAGGATTTGTCTTGTGGATTTTTTTATAAACTGCAATCAGGTCAAATTGGGTCTTTCTGGTTTTGGCTTCCTTTCTGCCGCGAAAATCTTCTAAAATGACCTGGCAGCCGCTGACAAGAAGTTCTCTGCAACGGCCTGTGTTTTTTACGTGAACAGTTTCTGTCTGACCCTGGATGTTTACATGGGCAATAAAACGATTTGGCCGGTCTATAAAGGTTCCCGAAACAATTTTTTCGTATTCCATAAAATTACTGTATTAACTTCACTAAAAGTATAGTAAAAAAGGCATTGTGGGGCTAGATAGACAAAAAGCAGGTAATGCAGTTTTTTTGGAGCATATCCACCGTCAAGCCGGTCGCTCCGCAGTTCCGCTTTCGCTCCATCCCAGGTACCAGTGCCTGGGACTTATCAGCTGCTCCGGCCCGGGCTAGGGAAACACTGAATAAATCCTATTGAGGATTTTTTCAGTGTTAACCTTAAATGTAGCTAATTGTCCGTAAGTCGCTGACTGTAAGGCGCAGTTACGGCAATTTGACGGGAAGTGCTGATTAATCGCTTCAAAGTGTTAATCAGCACTTCCCTAGGTTTTTCGGACAAAATTTAAAATTAGTCTGTAAAAACAGACTGTTATTGTGATTTAATTTATTCTTCAATAAAATGTGCAAAGGTTGCAAATTAAAAAATTTTAAGTTGAACCAGATTTTGGGGGTTTTATGAAGGTTGTTTTGTTTAACGGCAGTCGTATGATGGCTGTACATTTACGGCGTTAAAACTGGTGGCTGAGGCTCTTAAGGCTGAAGGAATCGAAGCTGAAATTATGAACGTTGGCAGACGGATTTTTAACGGTGAGATTGAGTCTGTGGTCAATGAGGCGGCTGTGAAGGTTCAGGAGGCGGAGGGGGTTGTTTTTGGCTCTCCGGTTTATTGGGCTAGTCCTAGCGGAGAACTTGTTATGTTTATGGACAGACTCTGGGCTGCTGCTGGTGCGGATTTTAGATTTAAGCCTGCGGCGAGTGTTTCGACCTGTCGCCGTGCTGGAAATACTGCTACTCTTGATGTTATAAACAAATACTTTGCTTACAGTGCTATGCCAATTGTAACCAGCTGCTATTGGAATGAAATTCACGGGAAGACTCCGGAAGATGTTCTTAAAGACGAAGAAGGCGTTCAGACAATGACAATGCTTGGAAAAAATATGGCATGGATTTTAAAATCCATTGAAGCTGGTAAAAAAACTGTAAAACAACCGGAATGGGTTGAAAAAGTGATGACGAGCTTTATTCGTTAATTAAAAAAAAAGCGTAAGGGAATGGAAGGGCGGCAAAGCCGTTGCGGAACGTAGTGGAGCAATGCAGGCGAAAGCCGGAACCCTGGAACTCCCGACGGCAACAAGTTGCCGGAACGCCCGGAAAATCATAAAATTAGAGCAATGTATAAGAATCCGATTATTTTGTGTGATTATTCAGATCCAGATGTTATTCGAGTTGGTGGAAATTATTTTATGGTGGCTTCGAGTTTTAATTTTACGCCGGGGCTGCCGATTCTTTTTTCTAAAAATTTGGTTAACTGGAAACTGATAAATTATGCGGCTGAAAATATTCCGCTTGAACAATACAATTTTCCTCAAAATGCGAAAGGCATTTGGGCACCTTCTTTTTCGTATCACAAGGGAATTTTTTATATAATCGTTGGTTTGCCTGATGAAGGAATTTTTTTAACTCAAACAGATGATATTTTTGGAAAATGGTCTCCTCTTAAATTGATTTATAAGGCGAAAGGTTTTATTGATCCGGCGCTTTTTTTTGATGATGATGGAAATGCTTATGTTTATCATGCTTATGCAAAAAGCCGCTGTGGTTTTAACAGTAAAATCGGGGTTTTAAGGTTTAATAAAAAACTTAAGGTTTGCGAAGGCGAGGATAAGATTATCTTTGACGGAACTGAAAAGCATCCGACGATGGAAGGACCGAAAGTTTACAAGAGAAACGGATTTTATTATATTTTTGCGCCGGCTGGCGGAGTTGCGGAAGGATGGCAGACGGTTTTGCGTTCTAAAAATCCTGAAGGTCCGTGGGAAGACAAGATTGTTTTGAAGGAAGGCGAGTCTGGAATAAATGGACCGCATCAAGGCGCTTTTGTCGAAACTCCTTTTGGAGAAAATTGGTTTATTCATTTTCAGGACCGTGGAATTTTTGGAAGAATTGTTCATCTTGAACCGGTTTTGTGGAAAAATGACTGGCCTTTGATGGGAACTTCTGTAAAAACAGGTCTTATGCCTGGAGAGCCGGTTTTAAAATTCAGGTCGCCGAAATCTAGTATCCTAAAAAATTTGAAAAATCCTTTTAAAAAACCAGTCTGCGCTTTTGAAAATTGTGGCCTTGAATGGCAGTGGAGCGGAAATCATTCTGAAAAATTTGCAAAGGCTGAAAGAAGTTTTAATCCGGATGCGGAAAATTTTAGACTGGCTGTTTTGCATTGCGGTTCGAAAAATCAAAATGGTTTTCCCGTTTTATGGAATTCTTCGAATGTTTTAACTCAAAAAATTCAGTATGAAAATTTTTATTTAAAAGCTGTTCTTGACGTAAGCAGTTTGCCAAATGGTTCTCGTGCGGGAATGATTTTTCTTGCAGATGAATATGCTTCTGTGGCGATTGAAAAAACGGTTGCGGGTTTTGACTTTGTTTATTTAAAATCGAAAAATGAAGATTTGACGGACGATACTAGAAGTGAATTTGAAGTTTATCGCGAACATTTAAAATTGAAAAACGAAAATCAACCGGTAAAAATTCGAATGGATTTTATTTCGTTCAGCACATATTCGGGCGCAGTTCAATTTACTGTAAAAACAGGAATGGGCTTGAAAAATTCTTTTAAATGGAAAAGTGATTTTTTTACAACAGAAAGCGCGCATTGGGTTGGAGGCCGGTTCGGAATTTACGCAATAGGAAATGCGAATGCTGACGAAAACGGCAGCGCTTTGTTTAAGTCAATAAAAGTAAGGCATTAAATGTGTGGATTAACTATCGGTCGTTAGTCTATAGTCCCAGTTATGTTTTGGATAACGGCCTTTCATTTCTTTGCAGATTTCTATCCAGGCGCCAGACCAAAAATTTTCCAGATTGTCGGTGATTTGCAGAGGTCTGCGGGCCGGAGAAAGAAGCTTTAAAAGCACAGGAATTCCTGAGATTTTGGGAGTTGAAAAACAGCCGAAAATTTGCTGGATTATGATTTCGAGAATCGGAATGACGTTTAACAAACGAACGTTAGTTAAATAATCGCTGATATTCAATATTTCTGAACTTATAAGCCGGCTTTCGTATTTTATTTTTGCTTTTTTTCCATTTTCGAGAATAATTGATGAAGGAACTGAGCTGTCGATTTTTGTTCCGTTTAAAAAATAAAAAAGAGCGTCAAAAACTATGTTTTCGTCAATTTTGCTGGAAGTTATAAACGGTAAAAGCCAGGTTTCTGCGTTTTTTTGCAGAGATTCAATTTGTGTAAAAAGTTCTGGCTCAATATGGTTTGCGTAAAATTGGGCGCGAAGTAAAAAGTCAAAAGTTTTTTTATCAAATGGAAGGACAGAAAGACCGTTTTTTTGAATTTCTGCGCAAAGCGCTTCTCCAAAATCCTGCGGAGAAACAGGTAATTTTTTTTCTTTTAGAATGATTGCGCCGTAAGAAGTTTTTTGTGTTTTTTTTGCGGAAAAATTTTTTTTGTCAAATTCCAATTCTTCTGTTATTTCAGAGTGATTTTTGAGCCAGTTTTCGAGTTGATTTGAGTCGATTTTTTCAAATGAATAAATTTTTCCTGTTGAGCTTCCCGCATTTACTTCTGGAGCAATGAGCCATTCTGGACTTTCCTGATACGTTTTTGAAAGAACCGCCTTGCGGGCAGATGGAAACTGATATAAAGTCTGCGCGGCGTTTTTAAAAAAAGATTGCTCTTCAAGGGGCTGTTTTTTTCCGAGTCTGTCTGGAAATCCGGAGAGCAAAAGTTCGGTTTGTGAAAATTCTTCATATCCGCTTGAGCTTGAAGAAAAATTGCACTTTTCTATGCGCTTTTTTAATATCGAAAGGAATTTTTTCTTTTGTTCTTCATTTGCAGTTCCGTATTGGCTGAATTTTAGGGCAAAATTCAAGGCTTCCTCAAGATGATTTGTTTTTTTTCCGTAAAGAATAGCACAGGCTAGTCGAGGTTCAATTCCGAGTTCGAGGGCAAATTTTCCATTTTGAGTGATTTTTTCGTTTTCCAAAAAGCCGAATTCTGTTAAAAGCGTTGTCGCGGCGTTCCATGCGGATTTTGACGGAGAATCCAGCCAGAAAAATGAATCTATTTTTGTTGAACCCCATTTTGCACATTCAAGAACGAGAGAAGCAAGGTTGCAGCGGAGGATTTCTGGTTGAATTTCGCTATTGAGAATGTCAAACTTGCTCCAAAGTCTGACGCAACGTCCGCTCATAAGTCTTCCTGCGCGTCCTGCACGCTGGTCGGCACTGAACTGACTTACTTTTTCGGTTACGAGTCTTTCCATTCCAAGCGAAATGTTCATTTTGTTGATTCTTGAAAGTCCTCTGTCGATTATTGTTGTAACGCCTGGAACGGTTAAAGAGGTTTCTGCAATTGATGATGATAAAATTATTCGTCTTGGAGAAGAAACTGGAACTTCTGAGAGAATTTTTTTCTGTTCGGACAATGGAATAGAAGAATGTAAGGTTAAAATTTCAGCTTCTGTTGAGGAAAACGAATTTTCTAATTCTGAACGGAGATTGTTGATTTCTGCAATTCCGGGAAGAAAAACAAGAATTGAGTCGGTTCTGTTTTGATTTTGAACTAACGAACGGTCGTTTATTGATTGTGAAAATTCTTCTAAAACAGCATTTTTTACTGAAAGTTTGTCTTTATAAATGATTTCTACCGGAAATTGTCTGCCAGGAATTTCCATAATTGGAGCGGCTGGCTGTGACAAAAATTCTGCAATTCTTTTTGAATTTATTGTTGCCGACATTATTATAACGAAAAGGTCGTCGCGCAGAGACATTGCTTCTTTTAAAAACGCAAGTGCAAGGTCTGCGTGTACAGAGCGTTCATGAAATTCGTCGATAACTACTACATTTGTGTCTTCTAAAAGAGGATCATTTTGAAGACGACGCGTTAAAATTGCTTCGGTTATAACTTCAAACCGGGTTTTTTGAGATATTTTGCTTTCCAAACTCAATGTGTAGCCGACAGTTTCGCCTGGTTTTTCTCCGATAAGTGAAGAAATTCTTTCTGCAAGTGCAACTGTTGCAAGCCGTCTTGGTTCGAGCATGAGAATTTTTCCGTTAAAATTTTCTAAAAGTGCGAGTGGAACTGCGGTTGATTTTCCTGCGGCGGTTTGTGCTGTTAAAACTAAAAATCTTGACGGAGAATTTTTTAGAGTTTGGCAAATTTGTTCAAGGTAAGGAGTTATGGGAAGATTTTTAATTTTTTCGTTTATAAACATTTTTATTCAATTCCTGCTGCCTGCAGAAGAGTTTTTGTGTACGGATGTTCCGGGTTTGACAGAAGTTCATCGGTCGGTTTTTCTTCGATAATTTGACCTTTGTACATGACGCCGATTCTGTCTGCCATGTAAGCAACAACGTTTAAATTATGACTTATAAAAAGATATGTCAAATTCATTGATTTTTGCATTGTTTTGAGAAGATTTAGAATTTGGGCTTGAATTAAAACGTCGAGGGCGCTTACACATTCATCACAAATTACAAATTCCGGATTTAAAATCATTGCACTGGCAATTGCGACTCTCTGTCTTTGTCCTCCAGAAAGCTGATGTGGAAATTTTTCGAGAGAATCTGGCGGAAGTCCGATTAAAGTGCGCATTTCGTTTATCATTTTGCTGCGTTCTAGTTTTGTTTTGCCAATTTTATGAATTATTAGCGGTTCTTCGATTATTGATTTGATTTTCTTTTTTGGGTTTAGTGAAGAATAGGGATCTTGAAAGATTATTTGGCAGTGGCGCCGGAAAGTTTTTTCATCTTTGACAGGTTTTCCTTCAAATAGAATTTCTCCGGAATCTGGTTTTTGAAGGGCGCAAATTAAACTGCTTAAGGTTGATTTTCCACAGCCGGATTCGCCGACTAAACCATAACATTCGTCTTTGTTTATTGAAAGATTTACGCCATTTACGGCATTTGTAATTCCATTTTTTGTTGAGAATGCTTTAAAAACATTTTTACATTCGATTATTCTATGAAGATTATTCATTTTGCCATTCTCCAAAATGTACAGGAAGTTTTTCGTGACGTCTTTTTGCATCTGGAATTGAATCTATTAGCGCCTTTGTATATGGATGTTGAGGAGCTTTTAATATTTCTTCTGTTTTTCCTGTTTCTACGATTTTTCCTTTGTACATTATATAAATTCTTGAACAGAGTTTTTTTACAACTGTAAAATCGTGTGTTATTAAAAGGAGCGCGGTGTTGAATTCAGTCTTTAAGTTCTGAATTATCGAAAGAATTTTATTTTGCGTTGAAACGTCCAGAGCAGTTGTCGGTTCGTCTGCTATTAAAAGTTCGGGATTTGTCATAAGCGCACTTGCAATCATTACGCGCTGCCGCATTCCTCCAGAAAGTTCGTGCGGATAGCAGTTGAAAATTTTTTTTGTATCTTCAAGTCCGGTCATTTTTGCAAGTTTTTCTGCCTGATTATGAGCTTCTTGTTTTGAAATTCCTTTTATGAGCGCTGATTCTTCAATTTGCTTACCGATTTTTAAGAGCGGATTTAAACTTGTCATGGGTTCCTGGAAAATAATTGATTTATTTTTTCCGGTAAAAGTGATTGTTCCTTCAGTGATTTTTGCATTTTCCGGCAAAAGGTCCATTATGCTGAGAGAGGTTATTGTTTTTCCTGAACCGGATTCTCCGACAAGGGCGACGAATTCTCCGGGAAAAATTTCCAAATTTACGTTTTTTACTGCCGTAAATTTTTTTTTGCTGGAGCAAAATTCAACTGACAAATTTTCTATTTTTAGCAAAGATTTTTGTGAATTCATTTTACTTTCCATTTACTTCCGAAATTCCATCGCCAATTAAATTTACTCCAAAAACAAGAATTATCAGAAAAATGAGCGGAAAAATAATTCCTGTCGGGTTTGTAAAAATATAATGCTGTGCGTCGTTCAACATTCTTCCAAAACTTGGATATGGTGGACGGACTCCAAGTCCGAGGTAACTTAAGCCAGATTCGTTCAAAATTGCCATTGAAAAACTCAATGTTGCGGTTATGAGAAGATCGCTTAAAATGTTTGGCAAAATATGAATATACATGATTCTGAAATTTCCAGCACCGCGGGCTTTTGCGGATTGCACAAAAAGTGAATTTTTAAATTTGATGTAGCCGGAACGGGTGATTCTTGTAAAGCGGGGAATGCTCATAATGCAGAGAACCAGAATTGTAACCTTGATGTCCGGTTCAAAAACTGCAACGAGCATTAAAGCCAAAAGAATTCCAGGAAAAGCCATTTGTGTGCTGACAAGTTTCATGATGATTGTGTCGGCAATTCCGCCAAACCAACCGCAGATTGAGCCTAGAATAAGTCCGGTAAAAAGTCCAAAAATCATTACAATAAAACCGATTATTACGGAAATTCTCAAACCGAACATTATTCTGCTTAAAACATCGCGGCCAAGTGAGTCTGTTCCAAGAAGATGATGAAATGACGGCGGCTGAAGTTTTGCAGCGGCGTTTGTCAAATTTGGATCGTACGGAAGCCAGATTGTTCCTACAAGCATGAACAGAATTATGAAAGAAAACATGCAAAAACCAGTTAAAAATGTCTTATTTCTTAAGTATTTTGTCAGGTTTTCTTGAAGAATTTTCATGTTTGAATCCATTATTGACCACCTCTCAAAATTCAAATAAATTTTTCCTATGTTAAAAGGAAAAACAGCTGTTTCAAATTATTTGCAATCTATTTTAAATTTATTTTTTTGACCTTGTTCTTGGGTCAATAATTGAATATAGAATATCGACCGCAAAGTTACAGGTCAAAGTCATTGCGGCAAGATAAACTGTCAGACCTTGCAGCAACGGAAAATCTCTTGAAGAAATTGAATGAATTATAAGTTTTCCAATTCCTGGAAGAGAAAAAACATTTTCGATAATTATACTTCCTCCAAAAATATCTGCGGTAATAAGACCGAGGGTTGTAATTGATGGAAGGAGCGCATTTCTGAGCACGTGGCGAACGATAACCTGTTTTTCATTCAAACCTTTGCTTTTTGCCGTTCTTACATAATCCTGCTTCAATTCATTTTCCATGCTTGTTTTTATGTATCTTGCGAGAATTGAAGATGAACCCAGCGAAATTGCCAGCGAAGGCAGAATAAGACTTTTTGGACCGTCAAAACCTACCGAAGGCAACAGTTTTAATCCGACCGTAAAAATTAAAATCAAAATGAGGGCTGTGCAAAATGACGGCATTGAAACCCAAATTTGATTTAAAACCGAAAGACAGCGCCAGACCTTTTTTTTTCTGTTGAGTGCAAATGTGATTCCCAGAAAAGTGCCGATTGCAATGGTAAAAACAAGCGAAAGCAACGACAGAGAGGCGGTTGTTTTTAGGGCTCCTGCAATTAAAGAAGAAACGCTTTGGTTATATTTGTAGGAAATTCCAAGATTTCCGCAAAATGCTCTTTTTAGCCAGTTTGCATAGCGTAATGGAAGACTTTGATTTAGCCCAAGTTGAAGTTCAAGAGCTTCAATTTGAGCCTGATCTGCGTCTGGTCCGAGAATTGCAAGCGCCGGATTGCCGGGAAGAAGCTGGAATGTAAGAAAAGTCACCAAAGTTACAAGGAGAAGTGTTGTCATAAAGTCGATGAATTTTCTTACATAAAAGTTCATTTTTTTGTTCCTGTTTTGTTGAAAAATATTCTAGTCAACAAAGTAAAGTGTTGAAAAATCGTAAAAATTTACCGGATAAGGAGTGTAGCCGGCTACATTTTTTTGAGTGATGATATTGCGGCCTGGATCGCAGATGAAAACAGCAGGGCAGTCCATTGTAAGAATTTCCTGACATTTCTTAAAATAATCTGCACGTTTTTTTAGGTCGATTTCTGATTCTGCGGCTGCAAAATTCTTGTCGTATTCAGGATTGCTGTATTTTACAAAGTTGCGTTTGTAATCTGAACAGTAACGGCGGAGGACTTCTGCCGGATCAATTTTTCCTGCAAATGCAATTACAGTCGTCTGATATTCAGCTTTTGAATAAACTTTGTCGAGCCAGGTTGTCCATTCAACAGGAACAATTGTGCAGTTGATACCAAGCGGTTTGAGCATATTTACGATAATCTGGGCGGTATCAACGTGAGGCTGGTAGTTTGCAGGAACAGTAATCGTCATATCGAACCCGTTTTTGTAAGCCGACTTAGACATATACTCTTTTGCTTTTTCAATATTGTAAGAAAAAATTCCGGCAAGTTTGTCGTTGTAACAATCGCCTAAAATCGGGCTAAAATTTGAATAAAGTTCAGTTGCAAAACCGTCAAAAACGCCGTTAATGATTTCTGTTTTGTCGATTGCGCAGGTAATTGCCTTTCGAACGTTGAGGTCAGAAAGCGGAGGATAAGAATTGTTCATTCCAAGAATTTGAACCATATTTTGCGGATGACTTATGATTTTGAAATTTTTTTTGAGCATTTTTGCGTTTGTTCCGGAAATCATCTGTGCAACGTCGATTTGACCAGACTGAAGCGCGGAAATTGTTGAATTTTCGTCGGTCATGATGAGAATTTCGATGTTTTTAATCTTTCCGGCACGTTCTTTGTCGTAATAATCATCGTTGCGTTCAAAAACTATTTTTTCGTGGAGAGAATATGAAACGAATTTATAAGGGCCTGTTCCAACCGGCATTGTTTCGTTGTCGTTGTAATCGTGCAAAAGAATTGGGCTTGTTGCTACAAGAAGCAAAAAGGCGCCAGATGTTTTTTTCAGTTCGATTACAAAAGTGTAGTCGTCTGGAGCAGAAACCGATTTTACAATCTGCATATTGTCGGAACGTGTTGTAAGACCGTCGAGACCTGCCAAATTTTTGTAAGTGTAAACACAGTCGGCGGAAGTAAATTCTGTTCCGTTGTGAAATTTTACGCCTTTGCGAAGTTTAAAAGTATAAGTTAAAGAATCGTCAGAAACTGAATAACTTTCTGCAAGAGCAGGATAAAGCGAACCGTTTCCATCGTATTTTAAAAGTCCTTCAAAAATATTGTCTGTAACGGCAGCTGTTTCGGCAGAGGCAGATTTCCATGGAAAAAAACTGTCCGGTTCAGAGCACATTGTCATTCTCAAAGTGTCGTGGGATTTTTTTGTTCCACATGAAGAAAATGCGAGAGTTGCGGCAATCAATGCCAGCGTAAAAAATTTTATTGATTTTTTCATTTTTATGTTCCTTCTCTAGGTTTTTGCGGTCTAAAATTAACCGCAGCGTTTTTTAAGAATTAAGTTCAATCGCCTTTTTTACGCCGATAAGCGTAAGTTCCGGGAAAATTTCGTCAAAAATATTGTAACTTTCAAAAATTTTTGCAAAACCGCCTGTACCGACAATGTACGGCTTGTCTTCGGGATTTTCGCTTTTAAAGACTTCTGAACTGATTGTGTGGCAAATTTCTTTTATTGCGCCTGCTGTTCCAAAATAAATTCCAGACTGAATTGCTTCGATTGTTGCAGTTGCACAGGCTTTTTCGCTTTTTTTAATGTCGACATGCGGCAGTTTTGAAGTGCCGGAAGCAAGTGCCTGAACTGAAATTTTTAAGCCGGGAAGAATTGAGCCGCCTAAATATTCCTTGTTTTTTGTAAGTGCGTGAATTGTTGTTGCCGTGCCCAAGTCAACAATGATTAAATTTTTGTTTGGACAAAGCGAAACTGCACCGATAGAATCGGCGATTAAATCCGCACCGATTTCTTTTGGATTTTGCATCTTTAGTTTTAAACCATTTTTGATTCCGGCCTGAATAAAAAGAGGCTCGATTCCAAAATATTTAAGGATTCCACTGGAAAGAGAATAGTTGATTGGCGGAACAACTGAGCAAATTCCAATTTGAGTGATTTTTTCGGGAGAAATGTCGTTTTCCCGAAGAACGGAGCGAAGGAAAATTCCAATTTCGTCGGAGGATGAATTTTTGTGAGTTGTCTGGCGGAACTGTAAAATCAGCTGGTCGCCGTCAAAAACTCCTCCTGTGATGTTTGAATTTCCAACATCGAGAGTAAGTGTCATAGTACCTGTCCTTAAGATCAAGTCTATTAAGGCAAATGCCTTTTAAGATGTGAAAAAATTTGTAGTCACTGCTGCCAACGGCAGTCAATGCTTTTTTTAACATACAGTTTTGTAAAAAAAAAATAAAGTAGGGACGCAGATTTATTTACGTGTGCGCTAAAAGCGCACGAACTGGCATGTAGCCCGGCCTGGAACCCCGGAGTTGCCGGACGGCAATGAGCGAATAGCGAAGGGTGGAAAGCCGGTTTTTGAGACAACTGTGATTTTTGACTGAAAATCGTTTTTTCTATGGAAGATGTGCTCCAAAGTTTATGTTAAAAGTTTTTATTATTGAGTATAATTGAATTATGAAAATCGTAATTGTTGGTGCCGGTTTTACTGGAATTCAACTGGCAAAAAGACTTGTAAACGGAAAAAATGATGTTGTTTTAATTGATAACGATGATGAAGTTGTAAGGCATGCTTCTAACAGTCTGGATTGCAATGTAATTCATGCGGAAGGCAATAATCTGGATGTTCTGGAAGAAGCTGGAATTAAAAATGCCGATGCCCTTGTTTGCGTTACCTCGAATGACGAAGTAAATATGATTACGTGCTCGCTGGTTGACGCTGTTTATCCTGATGTTACGAAAATTGCGCGTGTCCGGAACTATGCTTATTATGTGGACACGACATCTGTTGAAAAAGCTAAAAACCGCCGGCCGCTTTATGGTGTTGATTATATGGTTCATCATGACGTTGAAGCTGCGGAAGCGATTTCCAATGCGGCAAATCACGGAGCTATTACCGAGGTTATGCCTTTTGGCGATCAATATGAACTTATTAGAATTACCGTAGAAAAAGGAAGCCGTCTGGAAAACCAGAAAATTATTAGTCTTAGAAAAATTACGGATAGACCGATTCTTGTTGCCTATGTTGAAAGTAACGGCGAAACCCGCTTGCCAAGTGGCGAAACTGTAATTAAGGCGGAAGATTGCATTGGCGCGCTGATGTTAAAGCAGGATATTCCGGAATTCTTAAAACTTTGCGGTTCAAAACTTAAAGAAATTAAAAAAATTGCAATTATTGGTGCTGGAAGGGTTGGAACGATTGTTGCCGAAAAACTGATAGAACGAAAGTCTAATTTTATTACGCGGCTTTTTAAGCGTGAAGGAAATCCGACTCAAGAATTCTGCATTATCGACAGCGACGAAAATCTTGCTAAGGCTGCGGCTGAAAAATTTTCCAAGATAAAAGTTTTTTGTACGGATGCGACGGAAGAAGGTTTTGTTGAAGAAGAAGGAATTGACAAATATGACCTTGTAATCTGTACTACTTCTAACCACGAATTGAATATTGTAATGGCGGCTTATTTTGAATCCCTCGGCATAAAAAACAGCATTGCGCTGGTTCAAAATAATGCTTTTGGCGAAATTGCCAGAAAAATTGGAATTGAAGTTGCTGTTCCGATTCGGGATACGGTTGTTGATTCGATTATGAGCCACTTAAAAGGAAAGGCGGTGACAGGCGTTCATACGGTCAATGACGGTTCTCTTGAAATTATGGAAATAAAAGTTGATGAAAAAAGTCCGGCAGTTGGCTGCACTCTCCGCGATATTGCGGAAAACGGTAAATTTTTGGTTCTGATGATGCAAAAAAACGGATCGGACGAATATTTTATTCCGATTGGAAGCACAAAAATTGAAGTTGGCGACGAAATTGTAATGATTACGACTCTTGAAGAGAATCAGCATGTGCTTGAAAAATTTGGAGCGGAACTTTAAATGCAGACGGTTTTTGTTTTTGTAAGAATTTTTGCAATTATTCTTTCGATAATCGGAACTTCGTTTTTGCTGCCGATTGGGACGGCTCTTGCTTTTGGCGAATATGAAGCGATTCTTCCGTTTTTAATTCCAATGGTTGTTGCGTGGATTTTTGGTTCTGCTTTTTATTTTGGCGGAAAAAAAGTTCCCGTAAAATTTGGAACAAGAGCGATTTTTGTTTTTGTAAGCTTTGCCTGGGTTGCGATAAGTTTTTATGGCGCAATTCCGCTTTTTGCCGGCGGTTGGATTAGCGATTTTTCGAGCGCGGTTTTTGAATCCGTAAGCGGTTTTACTACGACTGGAGCAACGGTTTTAAAAGATGTTGAAATTTTGCCCCGCGCTGTAAATTTGTGGCGAATGGAAATGCACTGGCTTGGCGGCATGGGAATAATTGCGCTTACAACTGCGGTCTTGCCTTTGCTTGGCGTTGGAGGTTTTGCGCTTGTAAAAGCTGAATCAACTGGTCCGGAAAAAGGAAAAATCACTCCTAAAATGGCAAATACTGCAAAAGCTTTGTGGGGAATTTATTTTGCTTTGACGGTTATTCAGACTGTAATTTTAATGTTTTGTGGAATGGATTTTGTGGACGCTCTAAGCCATTCTTTTTCGACTTTGGGAACAGGCGGGTTTAGTTCAAAAAATGCAAGTATTGCAGGATTTAATTCTCTTTCTACCGAAATTGTCTGCACAGTTTTTATGTTTCTGGCAGGTGTAAATTTTAGCCTTTATTTTTACGTGATTACCGGAAAATTCAGCGAATTAAAAAACAACAGCGAATTCAAAGCTTATGTCGCTATTTTTGGAATTGTTGTTTTATGTCTGGCTTTTTCGCTTGTTAAGTTTTATGGCGGTTTTGGAAAAGCCTTAAGGTACGCTTCGTTTCAGGTTGCAACGATTATGAGTACGACTGGTTTTGCTACTGCGGATTTTATGAAATGGCCAGTGGCAAGCCAGTTTTTTATATTCATTTTGTTTTTTATAGGCGGATGTTCTGGTTCAACTTCCGGCGGTATTAAAGTTATTCGCTGGGTAATTCTTGCAAAAAAAGCACGCGTCGAAATGCTTAAGATGATTCATCCTCACGGAGTTTTTTCTGTTCGGGTAAATGGTTCGCCAGGACGCGAAGACCTGGTTTTAAACATTGCGCCTTTTGTCTTTCTTTATTTTTGTCTTGCATTTATTTCGACTTTTGCTGGAACTCTTGGCGGACTTTCTGTTTTTGAGTCGTTTACGGCAAGTTTTTCGATGCTTGGAAACATTGGTCCTGCTTTTGGTCCGTTTATGGAATATAACTGGATTCCTTCGTTCTTAAAATGGATTTTTAGTTTTATGATGATTGCCGGTCGTCTTGAAATTTACAATTTGATAATTCTTTTTACAAAAGATTTTTGGAAAAATTAAAATGCTTAATTCATCTCTCTTAAAAAACAAAGGTCTTAATTACTTTTTTGCGTTGTTTGTAATTCTAATTTGGGGAATTACTTTTGTTAGTACAAAATATTTACTGCGAAGTTTTAGCGCGTTTGAAATTCTTATAGTCCGCTTTATAACTGCTTACACAATGCTTTGGCTCATGAAGCCAGAGAGAATAAAACTGCCTCGCAAAAAGGATGAATGGTGGTTTTTTGCGGCAGGAGCGAGCGGAGTCTCTGTTTATCAGTTTTTGGAAAATATTGCGATTGACTATACTTTGCCGGCGAATGTTTGCATTATTGTTTCAATCTGTCCAATGTTTACGGCGATTATTGCCCAGATTTTTTTGAAAGAAAAAAATATTAACCTTCTTTTTGTTGTCGGGTTTTTGGTTGCGATTTCTGGAATTGTGTTTGTTACTTTTAACGGCGCGCTCGTATTTCATTTGAGTCCAAAAGGCGATTTTCTTGCTTTGGCGGCTGCGGTTTGCTGGGCATTTTATTCTTTAAGCGTTACAAAAATCGCTTCATTTAATTTGAGTCCGATAAGTTCTACCCGGCGGCAATTTTTCTGGGCCCTGGTTTGTATGATTCCTATTGCGGTTTTTGGAATTTTGAATGGAAAAAATTCTCCAATGACTTATATAAATCTTTCTGCAGCGGCAAATGCTGAACGCTGGTCGGATATTTTTAACTGGTTAAATTTTGGATTTTTAGGAATTGCAGCAAGCGCTTTTGCTTTTGCGGTTTGGAATTTTGTTTGTAAAAATCTTGGAACTGTAAGGGTTACGGTTTTTCTTTATTTGACTCCAGTTGTAACGATTGTTTTTGCGTTTTTAATTTTGGGCGACAAAATTACCTTGATGGGAAGCATTGGTGCGGTTTTGACGATTGCAGGCCTTGCAATTTCCGAAGCGAGCAAGAGAAAAGAAAAAGGCAGACGGAATATGCCAAACGAACGGTAGTTTGTAATTTCTGTTAAAATTGAAAAAATGCTCGACTAACTGTTTGGTTCGCTCGAAAACTAAAACATAAAAAGCTGCGATTCCTTAAAAGTTTCCTGTTTTGCTTGTTGAATAATGTCGTTTGGACGGGAAGTTCCAATTAAAAACGATGAGTTTTTGTCGTGCTGTAAAAAATTTTTTTGAACGGTTTTTTCATCATAATTTGCGTAACAGTATTTGCAAAGGTTTGGACAGGAATTGTAATATCCAATGTCGCGTGTTGGAAGACAGGAACAATGTTTTCGTAGGATTTGATGCACATTTTTGGACAAACGAACGTTAGTTATTCTTTCGATAAGTTCTTTTGAGACACATTCACCTTTTTGAACGCCATAGTCAGATAAATCGAGTTTTTCTGCGCAAGATTCAATTTTTATTCCGTATTCTCCTGCAATTCTTGCAAAACTTCCAGCTAAAAATTTTTGGTCGTTTTCGCTTACTTCTTTTAATTCTGGAAATTTTTTAATTGTTTTTGAATATAAGTCGACAAAACTGATTACGCAACGGTCGGTATAAGGAGAAAGTTTTTCACACATTTTTTTGAATTCGCGGATATGAGTTGCCACTGTGTAAGTTGAATCAACAAAAATCGGATCGTACCTCCAGCAGACTTTTTCTTTTCCAAGTTTTTGAGAAAGTTCAGCAAAAGTTTCGATTACGGTTTGTTTTTCGGGAACATTGGGTTCGATTTCTTTTCCATACGGAGTGATTGTGACAAAAAAATAAGTTCCAAAGTTTTTGAGTTCGTCCAGATAAGGAATAAGCGGTTTTGGATTTTTTGTGCAGAAAACAAGGCAGTCAACGATTTTTGGTTCAAGTCTGTAACGTGTGACTTTTTGCGGAACATAAGGATTACGTACATCGACAAACCCGGCACGGATACGATTTATAAACCATTCAGAATAAAAAGCGGGAATATCCGTCCGTCCAGAAGCAAATATAATCATAAAATTATTATAGAACAAAAGCGGTTTTGTTGGAAATTGAGAAACTGAAAAATATTTTTAAAAGTAAAAAAAATCCCCGCTGAACAGAACATTTTCCGTACAGCGGGGATATTGCGCTAAAAGCGGTTTTTCTATTTTACAATCAACTTGTTCATAGATTTTATAAAGTCTGTCGGGCTTGAAAGTTCGGCTCCGCTTACGAGAAGTGCCTGGTCGAGAAGAACTTCCGAAACGTCAGAAATATAACTTTCGTCGGTTGAGTTTTCAAGCGTTTTTACGATTGCGTGGTCTGCGTTTACTTCGAGAATTGGTTTTACTTCTGGAGCAGCCTGACCCATGGCGCGCATCATTCGTTCCATCTGGATTCCAGGATCGTTTTCGTCAACAACGATACAAGACGGACTGTCGCTCAATCTTTTTGAAAGAACTACATCTTTTACACGCTCTCCAAGTGCTTTTTTTATTTTTTCCTGAACAGGTTTAAAAGCTTCTTCCTTTTTCTTTGCTTCGTCTTTGTCGATTCCGAGTTCTTCGTCTGAACCTGCGCGGTTTACGCCCTTGAGTTCAAAGTCTTTGTATTTCATAAGGCTTGGAATTACAATGTCGTCAATATCGTCAGCCATAATCAATACTTCAAAACCCTTGTTTTTGTATGCTTCGAGGAGAGGACTTGCACGAAGGTTCTTTTCGTTGTTGCCGGTAATATAGTAGATTGCTTTTTGATCCGGCTTCATTCTCGAAACATAATCCTTAAAGCTTGTCCATTTTCCGTCGCCGTTTCCGCTTTCGTCAGTAGACTTGAATCTTACGATTTCTGCAATTTCGTCGCGGTTTGTGTAGTCAGAATAAAGTCCTTCTTTCATTGGACGATTGAAGTTTTCTACAAATTTATTCCATTTTTCAATCGCTTTTTTATCGTCGTCGGTAGGATTTTCTGCTTTGCGTGCTTTGTCCGCTGTTTCGCCGAGTTTTTTAAATTCGCTCAAAAGTTTTTTTACAGAAGCCGACTTAATATTGTCCAAAATTCTATTCTGCTGCAAAATTTCGCGGCTTACGTTCAAAGGCAAGTCTTCCGAATCAATAATTCCTCTCACAAAACGCAGATAAGACGGCAAAAGCTCGCGGTCGTCGTCCGTAATAAATACGCGTTTAACATAAAGTTTTACGCCGCTTTTGTAATCTGCCTGATACATATCGAACGGAGCCTGCTGAGGAACATAGAACAAAGTCGTATATTCCTGAGTTCCTTCGGCGTGGGTGTGGACATAATGAAGCGGATCCTGGCTGTCGTGGCTGATTGTTTTGTAGAAAGCGTTGTAATCTTCTGGTTTAAGCTCAGATTTTGGGCGTTTCCAAAGAGCAGATGCAGTATTTACCTGATCAACTTTGTTTTCGCTTCCAGTAACGTTGCCTTTGTCGTCGTATTTGTTCTGTGTGTAGTGCAAATAAATCGGGAAAGCAATGTGGTCGGAATAGCGCTTGATAAGTTCTTCAATCTTCCAGCGGGAAGCATAATCTTTGCTGTCATCGTTCAAAACCATCTCGATTGCAGAACCGTGAGTTTCCGGCTTGTCAAAACCAAATTTTTTTGCTTCGTCAGAATCAGCCTTAATTTCTTCAATTGAGTAAGAATTTGTACCGTCGCTCGACCATTTGTAAATTTTGTCAGAAGCGGCCTTTCGTGTATAAACATTGATTTCTTTTGCAGCCATAAAAGCCGAATAAAAACCAACACCAAACTGACCGATTAAATTAGATTCGCCGGCATTTTTGTCGTTTGAAATTTTTTCGATAAAAGCCTTGGTTCCTGAGCGGGCGATTGTTCCGAGGTTGTTGTTCAAGTCATCCTCGTTCATGCCGATTCCCGAATCCTGAACAGTGAGCACTTTTGCAACGTCGTTAAAACTGATGTCAATTCTCGGTTCAGTCTTTAAATTTTTGTAAGCGTCTTCCGAAACCATAAGGTAGTTCAATTTGTCCAAAGCGTCGGAAGCATTAGAAACAATTTCTCGAAGGAAAATATCCTTGTTTGAATACATCGAATGAATTATCAATTTAAGAAGCTGATTAACTTCTGTCTGAAACTGATACTTTGCCATTTATCTATCTCCCAAAATTTAAAAGTTTTTCACTTTAAAAATAATAAAAAAAAACGCATAAGCATAGAAAAAAAATAAAAATTTTAGGAGCACATTTTCCGAAACAAAAAAGAAACTCGGTTAAAAAAAAGAATAAGAGTCAAAACCGGCTTTCCACCCTTCGCTAGGCGCTCATTGCCGTCCGGCAACTCCGGGGTTCCAATCCGGGCTGCAAGCCCGGCCGTGCGCTTTAGCGCACACGTAAAATAAACGGGTTTTGCGAAAGCAAAAGCCGCAGCATGCGCAAGCATGCAGAAATCCAGGCTGCAAGCCCGGCCGTGCGCAAAAGCGCACACAAAACTGTGTCAAAAATACCCGAATTTCTAAAAGAATTGCAAAAAAACGGACAAAAATGCTCAAAAAAATGCGTTTGTTCAGAAACCTGTCCAAAATTTGCCCGGAAAAAAATGCAAAACCAAAAATTTGCGGTTTTTACAGTCTATTTTTTGCAAAAAATTCGTTCTCGGATTGAAAAAATGTTTTTTTATTTAAGATTTTTAACTTGGCACACTTTTTGCTTATAGATATATGAAAGCTAGAAAAAACTAAGTTTTCAAAACTTTGGAGGTAATGTATGAACGATTTAGCACTTTTTAATGACTTGTTTAATGATTTTGGAGATGACGGTTATACAATGCCGGCATTTAGTTACAAAAAAATGTTCCATATGCCAAAGGTAGACGTAAAGGAAAACAAAGAAAATTATACTTTGACAATGGATATGCCTGGAAAAACAGACAAAGACGTTGATATTGAATTGAACCAGAATGTTTTGACAGTTTCTTCTAAAGACGAAGTTAAAAAAGAAGAAAAATCAGACAAAAAAGACGAGACAAAATGGCTCATTCGTGAACGCACAGTTTCATCATTTAAGAGAAGCTTTACACTCCCAGATGATGTAGACAGCGAAAAATTAACAGCCAACGTAAAAGACGGCGTTTTGACGGTTTCAATGCCAAGAAAAGCCCTTGCGCAGCCAAAACACATTGCAATAACCAAGGCATAAGCATATAAAATCTAGACGTTAAAATAAAAGCATCCGTTTTTAAGAAATCTTGCTTAAA
>SAMEA3663093__coassemble_612_pt1 | contig 29707 bp, 25 predicted proteins | sample SAMEA3663093__metabat2_low_PE_025 | metagenome-assembled genome bin SAMEA3663093 (sample SAMEA3663093) | pig gut metagenome | biome: pig gut; feature: pig-associated habitat; material: faeces | place: France | collected 2012
TAAAAAATCTAACAAAAAACACAAAAAAATCTGCTATTTTTCTTCAAGCAAAAACTGCAAGAACAGAGCCTTTTGTTTTAAGGCTTCAATTTCTGGATCAGTCTTCGGAACAGAAGTTTTTCCGCCAATTTCCCCATCTTTTTTTTCTTCAAAAACATTCTGCGAACTTATCGCTTCGCCAAAATTCTTTACCTTCACCTCAAGGGCAGAATTCGCTTTTTTCTGCTCCGCCAGCTCCGCCTCAAGCTCGGCAATCCGGTTCTGAGAATCGGCAAGGCTTTTTCTCAGCCCCATTTTATCCTGACTCTGATAAAGCTTTATCTGTCTTTCGTATTCTTCACGCGCAGAAAGATTTTCTTCTCCGGTTACTTTTAAAAGATAAATCAATTTTTCTTCACGCTCACGCTGAGCAATCATTTCAAGACGATAACGGCAGTCTCCGGCTTTTGAATCTGCCGGAAAATCCGACACAACGCGCTCATAAAGGGCACGCGCAGAATCAAAGTTATATTCATCGTAAAAACACTCGGCAACCCAATACAAAGCCGCCGCATAAAGCTCGCTATCCGGATAAAGATGACAAAAATCGCTCAAGACCAAAACCGCCTCTTCATTGCGTTCCAAAAGATGCAAAATCCGTCCTTTTTGAAAATGCATATATGGTTGATACTGACTTTTTTTAAAAGACTGCAAAAAAACGTTTACATCAGAAAGCGCGTCCGAATACTCGCAGGCATTGATTTCGCTCATCACCAAAAGATACAAAGTCTCTTCGTCAAAACCTTCAGGCAAACTCCCGGCTTTCCGCAAAAAAAACATCGCAGAAGCCCAGTCATTTTTTCTAAACGCCTCAAACCCCTGCTCCTGCTCCGCAGAATATTTTTGACAAAAAACGCTTCCTGCCGCAAAAAAAACAGCCGCAAAAAAAACACAAATGCGCTTTAACCCATTCTGGTTTTGTCCGCACAAAGTCCGCACAAACATTTACGCCTCCCAGTTAAAAGAGCCGTTAAAAAAGGCAGAACCGGAAACAACCACATCAACACCAGCCTCCAGCACAGAAGGCAAAGTTCCGTTGTTTATTCCGCCGTCAACCGAAATCAAATAATTGTAATTTTTTTCTTTTCTTATTAAATCGAGCTCAGCAATTTTTTCAACACAATAAGGAATCAGTTTCTGCCCGCCAAAACCTGGATTAACCGTCATGACAAGCACAAGGTCGACTTCCGGAAGAATCTCTTTTATTGCGCTTACAGGAGTCGACGGAACAATAGAGATTCCAGCCTTTTTTCCAAGCGAATGAATATGAGAAATAAGCCTGTCGATATGCACGGTCGCTTCCTGATGAAAAGTAATCCAGTCAGCCCCAGCCTGCGCAAAAGTGTCAACCATTTCTTCAGGACGCTCAACCATAAGATGAACATCAAACGGCAAAGATGTAAGTTTTCTCACAGATTTTATAACCGGCTGTCCGTAAGTAATCTGAGGAACAAAATGTCCATCCATAACGTCAATATGAACCGCGCCCGATTTTTTTTCTTCACAAAGTTTTAAGGCCTCCGCAAGATTAGAAAAATCCGCAGAAAGCAACGAAGGTGATAAAATTCTACTTTTCATTTCCAACTATAATATCAGACAAAAACGATAAAAACAACAAACCTAAGCCAAAATGTATTATTTTAACCGCTTTAACCGCAAAGATTATAAAAATTCAGGACGGCATTTTTTCTCAAAAAAAACATTTTTCCGCCAGCGTTCCGTATTTTTTTTCAACCGGCTGCTCTGCCTTCGCCAACGCTCATTGCAAAACTGCGTTTTGCAACTAAAGGGCGGCGCATCCGGCGTAAATTTTTCAAAATCGCAAAAAAAAGTTAATTTTTCCAATAAACAAATTGACATTTTTTTTTCAAACTGATATATTCTTTATCACGTTGATTGCAACTTTTCTTAAGTAAAAGTTAATCAGCATTTTCAGCAAAATTATTTTTGCGGGAATAGCACAGTGGTAGTGCGCCACCTTGCCAAGGTGGATGTCGCGGGTCCGACTCCCGTTTCCCGCTCTATGCAAAGCGATTTGGATTTCATCTGAATCGCTTTTTTTTTATTACGGCATCTCTAATTTTTTTTAGAGGTTCCAATTATTTTATTTCAAGGGGCCAAAAAGTGAAATTCACAAAAGAAATCACAAAGCTTGAACACTCGGCAGCAAAATTAACAGTAACAGTTGCAAAAGAAGATGTAGCAAACGGTTATAAAACAACACTCGGAAAATATGTAAAACAGGTTCAGATTCCAGGATTCCGCAAAGGTCACGTACCAGCATCGGTTCTTGAACGCAAATACGGCGAACAGATTAAAATGGAAGCAGCTGGCGACCTCATCGACAGCGTATTGAACGAAATTTTCCAGGACGAAAAAGAGCTTTCAAACCGCCCTCTTCCTTATGCGCAGCCAAAAATGGACGAAATGCCGGCATTTGACACTGCAAAAGAATTCACATTCACTGTAACTTACGATGTATTCCCTTCTGTAGAAGTAAAAGACTTCAACGGAATTTCCGTAAAAGAACCACAGGTTTCTGTAGGCGACGCAGAAGTTGAAGAAGAACTCAAAGGGATTCAGGAAAGAAACGCTGCTGTAATCGACAAAAAAGAAGATGAAAAAGCAGAAAAAGACAACATCGTTACAATCGACATTGAAGAGATCGATGAAGACGGAAAAGCTGTAGAAGGAACAAAACGCGAAGGTTTCACATTCACCCTCGGAACAGCAGAAAACGTTTACAAAATCGATGATGACATCATCGGAATGAAAGCAAACGAAACTAAAGAAATCACAAAAAAATATGCAAAAACAGACGCTGACAAAAACCTTGCCGGAACTACAAAAAAATACAGCGTAACTGTAAAGCAGATTAAAGTCCGCAAACTTCCTGCACTCGACGACGATCTTGCACAGGACGTAAGCGACAAATACAAAACTCTTGCAGACTTGAAGGCTGACATTCTCAAAAACCTCAACATTGCAAAAGACAGAAAAATCAAAGAAATCAAGGTAAACTCTCTTCTCGAGCAGCTTATCGAAAAAAATCCAATCGAAATTCCTGCAAGCATGCTTCAGGCAGAACTCAACGGCCGCTGGGGACAGATGGCACAGCAGTTCCAGACAACTCCAGAAGATCTCGAAAGAATGGTTGTAGCTTCTGGCCAGAAAAAAGAAGATATGCTCGCACAGTGGACTGGCGATGCAGAAAAAATGCTTAAGAGCAGAATCATCGTAGATTCACTTCTTAAATCAAAAAATATTTCTGTAACTCCAGAAGAAGTTGAAGAAGCATACCAGAAACTTGCAGATTCAAACGGCGTTTCAGTTGAAGATGTTAAAAAGCACTACGCTGATCCACGTGCAAAAGAATGGTTCATCGACGACGTGAAAGAACAGAAACTTTATGATGATATTTTTGCACAGATTAAGGTTGCAAAAGGCGACAAAACTTCATTTGCAGACCTTTTCAAGGCAAACTAATTTTATAAAAGTTTAAATGTGAACGGAATGTGACAGAAAAAAATCTTGTTTACATTCCGTTTTTTTTTGGACTTCCAGATTTTTTTTGTTATATTTAAAATATCTAAAGAAAATCATACCAGATCGGAGCAATATACATGAACGAAACAATGAATAATTTAGTACCACAGGTAATCGAAAGAAGCGGAAACGGAGAACGTGCTTACGATATTTTTTCAAGACTTTTAAAAGACAGAATCATCTTTGTTGATGGCGAAATAAATGACGTTACGGCAGATTTGATTGTAGCGCAGATTCTTTTTCTTGAATCAGAAAATCCAGACAAGGACATAAGCATGTACATCAATTCTCCGGGCGGAAGCGTTACAGCAGGTCTTGCAATTTACGACACAATGCAATACGTAAAATGCGATATTCAGACAATCTGTATCGGCCAGGCTTGCTCAATGGGCGCTCTGATTCTTGCCGGCGGAACAATAGGCAAAAGATTTTCTCTTCCTTCAAGCCGCATTATGATTCACCAGCCTTCAGGTGGAGTTCGCGGTCAGGAAAGCGATATTACTGTCCAGGCAAAAGAACTTTTAAGAATCAAAAAACTCTCAATTGAATTTCTTGCCGAAAAAACAGGAAAATCTTACGAGCAGGTTGCAAAAGACATTGAGCGAGACTTCTACATGACAGCCACAGAAGCAAAGGAATACGGCATTGTTGACAAAGTAATGCCAAAAAGAGTTTCATCAGATAAAGAGGCAAAATAATGTTAGGATTTCATAACGAAAACAACCGCTGTTCATTTTGCGGAAGACCAGGCGGAGAAAAAAGACCTCTGGTTGCAGGCGGTCCAAACAATGAGCTTCGCATTTGTTCTCAATGTGTAGAAGCCTGTGAACAGTATCTTATCGGACTGGAAAACGAAAGCAGCCTTACTCCAATCGATTTAAGCGATGTTTCTTCTCCAAAAGAATTCAAGGAATATCTCGATCAGTACGTTGTAGGCCAGGATTACGCAAAAAAAGTTCTTTCGGTTGCAGTTTACAACCACTATAAAAGAATGGCAGCCCAAAAATCAGGCTCGCTCCCAGATTTTGAAGCCGACGGCGAAGACAAGGTAAAAATCGAAAAATCAAACGTTCTTCTTATAGGACCAACAGGAAGCGGAAAAACCCTTCTCGCAAAGACACTGGCTCAAAAACTGAACGTTCCTTTTGCAATTGCAGACGCAACAACTCTTACGGAAGCAGGCTATGTCGGCGAAGACGTAGAAAATGTCCTTCTTAAGCTGATCAACGCCGCAGACGGAAATGTTCAGGCTGCAGAACGCGGAATCATCTTTATTGACGAAATCGACAAAATCGGCAGAAAAAGTGAAAACACTTCTATAACCCGCGATGTAAGCGGAGAAGGCGTACAGCAGGCTCTGCTTAAAATCATCGAAGGAACAGTTGCCTCAGTTCCACCTCAGGGCGGACGCAAACATCCGAACCAGGAAATGATTGAAATCGACACGACGAACATCCTCTTTATTCTTGGAGGAGCATTTGTTGGAATCGATAAGATTATTGAACAGCGCATTGCAGGAAAAACAATGGGATTTGGCGGAAACATCGGAACCATGGACGAATCCCAGAAAATGGAGCTTTTAAACCAGTGCACACCGGACGACCTTGTAAAATTCGGTCTTATTCCGGAAATCATCGGCCGTATGCCAATCACTGTAGCACTCAAGGAACTTACAAAGGCAGACTTAACACGAATTCTTACAGAACCAAAGAATTCCATTATAAAGCAGCTTAAGGCAAGTTTTGCGCTTGACGATCTGGATCTTGAATTTACTCCAGACGCACTTGAAGAAATAGCAGATATTGCAATCAAGCAAAAAACCGGGGCGCGAGGACTCCGCTCAATCTGCGAAAAACTCCTAATGGATCTTATGTACGAAGCTCCAAGCATCAAGGGAAAGAAGAAATTCACCGTCACAAAGGACATCGTTCTTTCAGGAAAACTTCCTTCTCCAGAAACACTTTTAATCGGTTCTAAAGTAACGGCATAAACAAAATAAAGCGTCAATCTACAGCATTTTGATTGACGCTTTTATTTAAATTTACTATATTTTTATAGAGAATAAATGGGGGTGCACCGGTTTCGACGACTGTGAATAATGCACTTACTGCATGTGGGAGTGAAGGTTCCCCAAACTGACACAAAAATAACTGCAATTTTCGCAAGAAAAGAAGAAGAAGTTGTTGAAGCTTCTTCTGCAGAAGCTCTCGCTGCTTAGTCTGCGTTAGCCGGAACTCTTGGGGCGCTGTTCCTAACTTTAAGACGTTCTGTTACAAACAGGGACTTGCCATAAATCATTTCAGCCGGATTTGTGGGACTTTTTAGGATGAATACGGAGACAATGCTTGTTATGCTGCCAAGTGTTTCCCGACAACAAATTCGCATAACTAAACATGTAGATGTATTTGGATTACACTTTCGGACGGGGGTTCAATTCCCCCCATCTCCACTTTTATAAAAGCCACGGATTTTTTCGTGGTTTTTATTTTTTAATTTGCAAACTTGTTTTTACGGGAGAATAAAAAAAAAATGTCAGATTTAATCAATAATTACAAAAACTTTCTGAACAATGGAAAAACAGAGCGTGAGTGCGCAAAACAAATAATCGAGCTTGCCGAAAAAAACGGCTACAAAGATTTAAACTCAGTTTCCAGCGTAAAACCAGGCGACAAGGTTTATATTCAAAAAATGAATAAAGCAGTTGCCCTTTTTGAACTCGGAACTGAGCCACTAGAAAAAGGCTTGAACGTCCTGGGAGCGCACATCGACTCACCTCGTCTTGACATAAAGCAAAATCCGCTCTACGAAAAAGATTTTGTGGTTTACTTAAACACCCACTATTACGGCGGAATAAAAAAATACCAGTGGGTAACAATGCCTCTCGCCCTCCACGGAGTTATCTGCACAAAAGACGGAAAAACAGTAAATGTCTGTCTCGGAGAAGATGAATCAGAACCGGTTTTCGTAATAAGCGATATTCTTCCTCATCTTGCCCAAAAGCAAATGAAAGAAACCGCCTCGGATTTTATTCCCGGCGAAAACCTTGACCTGATTGTCGGCTCAGAAAATCCTGTAAAAGACTCAAAAGAAAAAGAAGCTGCCAAAAAAAATATTCTAAAACTGTTAAAAGAAAAATACGGAATCGAAGAAGAAGATTTTGGCTCGGCAGAACTTGAGGTAGTTCCAGCAGGAAAATCCCGCGATCTCGGGCTCGACAGAAGCCTAATCTTAGCATACGGACAGGACGACCGCTCATGCGCATTTACTTCGGCCCAGGCGCTTTTCGACTCAAAAGCAGGCAAAAAAACACTCTGCTGTCTTTGCGTAGACAAAGAAGAAATCGGCAGTGTCGGCGCAACAGGAATGGCAAGCCACTTTTTTGAAAACGCCGTTGCAGAACTGGTTGCACGCACAGAAAACGGATTCAGCGAATTAACAGTCCGCCGCTGCCTCGCAAACTGCTCAATGCTTTCAAGCGACGTAAACGCAGCCTATGACCCAATGAACGCCGACCTTTTTGACAAAAACAACGCGTCATTTCTCGGAGGCGGAATTGTGTTCAACAAATACACAGGAAGCCGCGGAAAAAGCGGAGCAAGCGACGCAAATCCGGAATTTATCGCAGCCTTAAGAAAAGTTCTTGACGAAAACTCGGTAAAGTACCAGATGGCAGAACTTGGAAAAGTCGATCAGGGTGGCGGCGGAACAATCGCATATCTTGCGGCAAAATACGGAATGAACGTTTTGGATGCGGGAGTAAGCGTTTTGAGCATGCACGCACCTTGGGAAATAACAAGCCGGTTCGACATCGAGCAGGCATACGAGGCCTACAAAGCATTCTTAACGCTGTAATTTTTTAGCTTTAACAAAAAAAGCACTTCAGAAAAAAAATGAAGTGCTTTTTTTTATTTTTTGAATTTCTATTTTATTTTTCTAAGGAAAGCATCCTTAAATCCGTAAGATTCAAAACGCTCTTTAATCATACCAAATTCATCCGTGTTAAGAGGTCCGACAAGAACTCTATAGGCATTTTTATTTTCCTGCTTAATCAAAGCAAGCGGATATTTTTTACCATATTTTTCAGTAAGGTTTGCAACATTTTCTTCGTTGGAAAGGGTTGCAATCTGAAGATAGTACATTCCCTTTTTAAGTTCGGCATCTGTCGTTACAAAACTTTCAAAGCCAGAGATTTCGGCATTTTCTTCTACTACAGAAACACTTTCAACTTTTCCATCTGCCTGTTCAGGAACAAAAACTTCTTTCAGAGGCTCATCTCTAGATTCCTCTTCAATGTTTTCATTTTCTGTTTCCGGCGGATTAAGGGCAGAAGGAGTAAGCACTATCGGAGCATATTCTTCCGCAATCTCAGTATCATCAACCTTTGAAAGAGCTTCAGATTCAAAATGCTCAGACTGCTCTTTATCTTCTGTTATATCGTCAGAAGTTTCAGTCTCCGCATTTTCAATATCTTCAGAAAAACTTTCCGGGCTAGCAGAATCTTCTTCAGTCTCCAAGTTTTCCGGCTTTTTTTCCTCAACAATTTCACCATCCGGCTCTTTCTGAGCTTCCGGAGCAGGAGCATCGATTTTTTCAGAATTATCTTCTTCTGAAGGTTCTGGAGAATTTTCTGTATTCGTATATTCTGTTTCAGAAAGCTCTTCGGTTTCTACAGACTCAGAAAGATCTCCTTTCTGTTCGTCCGCCGGAGCTTCAGATTCTTCGTCAAAAGAATCGGCATCAAAAACTTCAGAGTTTTCATTTTCAATATCTTCCGGTTTTTCTTCCAGAACTTCAGATTCGGCTTTAGAGCCAGTATTTTCTTCTACTGGTTCTGTGTTTTCCGGCTCTACAGTTTCCGTATCTTCAACAGGAGTTTCACATTCAGAAATCTCAGAATCAGATTCCGAAATTTTGTTTTCTTCAACCGGAGTTTCAGCTTCCTCAAATTCCACCGAATCCTGATTTTCTTCAGATTCAGCAATATTTTGCTCAGCTTCCGGCTCAGAAACATTTTCTTCACTTTCTTCCGTCAAAACAGCAGTTCCAGAAACGCTTTCGTCAATGCTTCCGGTGCGTCTGGTAATTTTTACCTGAACATTCGAGTCTTTTTTTATCAAAAGTTTTTCGGCCGCCTCCGAAGAAAGCAAAATCGCAACGCCTTCTCCAGAATCAATCGAGCCCAAAACGAGGACGTCAACAGTCGTACCGTTAGCAGGATTTGTTACAGTCACGCTGTCGCCAGGCAAATAACCTATAGTTTTTGCAAATAAACCTTTCGGCATTTCGCCTTCTTCGCAGACAACTGCCCTTCCGTCAACAGAAGGCCTAGCAGCCGCAAAAATCGTTGCTACAGTAAATACAGCAAATACCAATGAAAGAATTTTTTTCATATCCGTCCCCTTTATTTTAAACTCTTTAATGTTGAACTAACTTTAGCCGCAACAGAACTTGCAAATTTGTAAAGCTCCGCCTCGTTGTTATTAGATGCATCAACTTTTTCAGGAAAAATACTTCCGTCAGAAATAATCTTTCCAGTTTTTGGATTATAATTTTGCCAGCTTACGCTTTTTACAGAATTCGGCAAAAGAGCGCCGGCACTATTTGCAGTCTTTTCATCATATTTTATTTCAAGTCTTACAAGAACATCCATTCCGCCAAGCAAAGTGTCGGCAAGAGCCCTTTTCAGTTCGGCCGAATCCGACAGGGAATCTTCTTTTATAAAAACAGGCGAATTTGAAACGATATGTCCTGACTCAAAGAAAAAATCGGACAAAGCCTGTTCAAAAAGATTCGACACGGCAAAAACCGTATCAAACCCAGGATTATTCTGAACCACCTGAAAATTGATGTTTTTAGAATAAATCGTCGGAAGAAAAAATAAAAATGTAAAAGCAAAAAGTAAATTTTTTTTCATCTCTTTATAAATATCGGAAAAGAAAAATTCAATGTTTAGTTTTTTAGAATTATTTTAGAATCAAAATCAACAAAAAAAAATCATAAGACATAAAAAAACCGCCAGCAAAAAACTGACGGTCTTAAAAAGCAGCCGGTTAAACTACTTTGAGTAGTATTCAACTACCATCTGTTCATTAATCTGTACAGGGATTTCTGCACGGAGTGGAAGACGGGTAAGTTTTCCAGAGAACTTCTCTTCATCGCGTTCAAGATAGTCAAATTTTGCCTTTGTATCTGAAAGCCATGATTTTTTGAACTGTTCGCTCTTCTGTGCTTTTTCAACCAAAGAGATAACCTGTCCAACTTTTACAGAGTATGATGGAATATTGATTTTTACTCCGTCTACTTCAATGTGGCGATGAGAAACCATCTGGCGAGCCATGCGGATTGAACTAGCAAATCCAAGGCGGTAAACAAGGTTATCAAGACGTGTTTCAAGAGAAACAAGCAAAGCAACACCAGTCATTTCTGATGATTTTGTTGCCAATTCAAAGTAACGACGAAGCTGGCGTTCAAGAATACCATAGTAAGCCTTTACTTTCTGTTTTTCGATCAAATGAAGACCGTAGTCAGAAGTTTTCTTTGATTTCTTAAAAGCCGGTGCCCCTGCTCTTTCCATAGCCTTTGGGTGTCCGCATACGTTTACACCAAGTCTTCTACATTCCTTAAAACGAGGACCTTTTTTTGTAGCCATTTTAATGCTCCTGAAAAATCATCAAGTGTAAATTTCCACTAGCCGCGCAGAAACTGTTACTTGATTTTCAAAGTTATGTACTGCTTAGAGGGAAGCTAAACAGTTTTTACATATTATCAAATTCTTTTTTTTTAGTCTAGTTGATTCTTACCTCTGAGCTTAATTTCTTTCAAAGTAAATAATTGGAGCACATTTTCTGTCTTATCCGGCTCTTACTGCAAGTCCTCCTCGCTGCGCTCGTCCGGTCTTTCCGTGGCGATCCGGGCTAACAAAAAAAATAAAAACAAACATAAAGCTTTCAAAAAAAAAAGCCCTGTACATTCTATAAAAAAACATACAGGGCAATCTAAGACTTCAGGCTACAACATTTTTTACAGCCGGCCTGTTCTATTTTCTAAAAACTTTAGTTTTTAGAAAATTCTTTCAGTCTAATGTGCAGCTTTACGGCTAATATCTACATTTTGCTGTCTTTCAAGACTCTTTGCAGGATTTCTGTAAGTAGTAAGCAAGAAAATTGCAAGGAAAACACAGGCAACAACAACACCGCCAACATAAGAAACCGTAAGACCAGTTGTACCATGCGCTCCAAGGTTAAAACATTCTGGAGCATAAAGCAGGTAAGTAATACTTACAGCAGACATAAATGTCGCAGGAACAACAGTAAGCCAACAGCGGTTTGGATTTGGACCGTAGTTTGTCGCAAGGTAAACAGAAGCTGCCCAAAGAACAATCATTGCCAAAGTCTGGTTAGACCAAGAGAAGTATCTCCATACAACATTGTAGTTGATAAATGAAATTCCATATCCAATCAAAAGAAGCGGAACCGCAACAGAAAGACGAACACGGATTTTTTTCTCATCAAGTTTAAACCAGTCAAAAATTGTCATTCTGGCACCGCGGAATGCTGTATCACCGGAAGTAATTGGACAAACAATTACACCAAGCAATGCGATTGGACCGCCGAATTTTCCAAGAAGGGCAACACACATGTCATAAACAGAATTTGAGTTTCCGCCGCCAATAGCTTTCAAAGCGGAAAGTCCAGTTCCAGCGCCGTCTTTATTCCAGAAGAATGCAACCGCAGCGGCAGCCCAAATCAAGGCAATAATACCTTCAGCAACCATTGCACCGTAGAAAATCTTGCGTCCTTCACGTTCACTTTTAATACAGCGGGAAACAATCGGAGACTGAGTTGCATGGAAACCAGAAATAGCGCCGCAGGCAACTGTAATAAACATCAGAGGCCAAATCGGGCGAACACCAGTAACCTTTCCAGTCACACTGTCTACAGTTCCAGGGAACAGGTTTTTAAGTGTAAGTTCCATCATCGGGCGCTCACCAGAGTGAATAATTGTTCCGATTGCAATACCGATTGCCATTAAAATAAGCAGGATTCCGAACAAAGGATAAACACGGCCAATAATCTTATCGATTGGAAGGAGTGTTGCCAGGAAGTAATAAATAAGAATTATTACAGTCCAAACCCTTATATCAAGCCATTCAGGAGTAAGTCGGGCAAGAAGACCAGCAGGTCCTACCATAAATACAACGCCGACCATTACAAGAAGAACAACTGAGAATACACGCATTACATTGTGCATTACAGGACCAAGATATTTTCCAGTAACTTCAGAAATAGAAGCACCGTCGTTTCTTTCAGAAAGCATACCAGACATAAAGTCGTGGACAGCTCCGGCTAAAAGAGTACCACAGACAATCCAAAGGTAAACGCTAGGTCCCCACATGGCTCCAGAAATCGCGCCAAAAATAGGACCAAGGCCGGCAATATTCAAAAGCTGAATTAAAAAAGCCTTTCCAGTAGAGATAGGAACATAATCTACACCGTCAGGATTTGCAACAGCAGGAGTTGCATGGTCGTTCGGTGCAAAGATTTTTTCCACGATTTTGCCATAGATCATATAACCTACAATCAAAATCACAAGCGCAGCAAAGAAAGTTATCATAAAAATACCTCCAGATAAACAATCTAAAAACTGATTTAAATGCCGTTAGAAAAAATTTAAACTTACTGTGGTTATTGGGTTGTTGTCCGGAATCACATAAAAAATTCTCTAACAACACTTTTTTAGAAATTGACACAAGGCTCGTCAAAAAGGCGAACTTTTATCCTACAAAGATTAGTGTAAATCCACTTTTTGTATTTGTAAAGAAATTTAAAATTTATGCAAACAAATTGAAAAAAATCATATTTTTATCTGAATATTATTGTCTAATTGTAAATCTGCACTGTTAATGATAAAATTACCCTATGCTGCAGAAAGTTGATTCTAAAATTTACATTATTGGCGCGGGTTTTGCCGGACAGATGATTGCCCGCGATTTGATGCGTAAAAAAGTTTTTGGTTCGGTGGCGGCATTTTTAGATGATGAAAAAAAACTAATCGGAACTTCAATCGAAGGAATTCCCGTATTGGGTTCGATTGCGGAAGTTGCAAGCCTTGTAAAATGCGGTCCCTTGGACGAAGCAATAATTGCAATTCCAAGCGCGCCGACAGAAAAAATACGCGAAATTTACGAAGCCTTAAAAAAAGGCGGTTTTGCCCACATCAGAATTCTTCCGAGTGTAAGCCAGATTATTGACGGCAAGGCGCATTTTGTACAAACAAGAGAAATAGACCCTCTCGACATTTTGGGCCGGACACCTGTCATAATTCCACTTCATCAAAGCTTAAAATACCTTCGCGGAAAAAGGGTCTTTATCACAGGAGCAGGCGGCTCAATAGGTTCAGAACTTGCAAGACAGCTTCTTTCCGGCGGTGCGGAACGGCTCTACCTTTTTGGACATGGAGAAAATTCAATCGTACAGATTTACAGAGAACTTCATGTTTTGCAACAGGAAGGCGTTGGAGAAAAAGCAACCGTAGTTCCGATTATCGGCGACATGAAAGACCGTGAATACGTAGACTACATAATAAAAAATACCCGGGCAGACGTGATTTTTCATTGCGCGGCTTACAAGCATGTTCCAATGATGGAAGAAAATCCGGTCGCTTCCATCGAAAACAACGTTTTTGGAACTAAAAATCTTTTGGATGCAGCGTTAAAAAACAATGTCCAGCGTTTTGTGCTTATTTCGACAGACAAGGCTGTCAATCCAGTGAGCGTTTATGGAGCAGGAAAAATGCTCTGCGAAAAACTCATTCTTCAATATTCAAAAAAAGCAAATTCTTCACAAAAATTTATGTTCGTCCGGTTCGGAAACGTGCTCGGCTCAAGAGGCTCAATTCTGCCTTTATTCCAGGAACAGATAAAATCCGGCGGTCCGGTAACAGTCACAGACAAAAATATGGAACGCTATTTTATGACAATTCCAGAAGCGTGCTCTTTGGTTCTCGAAACAGGAGGAATCGGAGAAAACGGAAAATCGTATCTTCTGGACATGGGAGAACCTATAAAAATTTACGATTTGGCAGAACAAATAATTAAATTTTCAGGACTTGAACCGGGGCGCGACATTGAAATTAAAATAATCGGTCCGCGCGAAGGCGAAAGAACTTTTGAGCCATTGTGGCTAAAAGAAGAAAATCCTCAAAAAACCGAATATGAAAAACTTCTTGAACTTAAAAATTTGGAATTTGGAGATAAAAAGCTCGATAAACTTCTCGAAAAACTTGAACCTGTCTGTTTTTTCAATCCAAAGAACACGGAAGCGTTCAGAAACAGAGAAATTCTCCTAAAATACCTCAGAGAAGACGTCCCAAGCCTTGACGAATATTACAAAACGACAAAAACTACTTTAGGTTATCTATAAAAATTACGGCAGGTGTGTATGTCAGAATTAAAAGTTCCTTTTTTTAAGCCTTCATTTTCGCAGGAAGAAAAAGATGCAGTTTGCAGCGTTATTGATTCAGGCTGGCTTACGACAGGAAAAGTAACCCACGAATTTGAAAAAGAATTTGCCGATTTTTTAGGATGCAAACACGCTCTTGCGGTCAATTCAAATACAAACGGAATGATTCTTGCTATGGAAGCATGCGGAGTAAAGAGCGGAAGAGCTGTAATTACAACACCCTACACCTTTGTTTCGACCGCCGCCAGCGCAGTTCATCTGAATGGAGACGTTTATTTTGCAGATATTGAAGAAAATTCATATTCAATCTCGCCGGATTCAATCAGGTCTGTTCTGGAAAAGCTCAAAAAAGACGGAAAAATAGAAACTGTTGCGGCGATTGTTCCGGTTCACATTGCAGGAAATTTGTGCAATATGAAGGAAATCTGCGCCATTGCAAAAGAATACTCAACTCCACAAAACAAAATTTTTGTCATTGAAGACTGCGCCCATTCTTTTCCAAGCAAAACAAAAGACGGCTATGCAGGAACCTTAGGCGACGCAGGAATATTTTCTTTTTATGCGACAAAGACAATCACCACTGGCGAAGGCGGAATGGTCACAACAAACAGCGATTTTCTTGCAAAGAGAATGAGCCAGATGAGGCTTCACGGAATGGACAGGGACGCCTGGGACCGTTACACAAGCGACAAGGCCTCCTGGGAATATGACATTATAGCTCCAGGATTTAAGGCAAATCTTCCAGACATTTTGAGCGCAATCGGCCGGGTTCAGCTAAAAAAAGCAGAATCATTTGAATTCAAAAGAAAAAAAATCGTCGAAAAATACAATAAGGCTTTTTCAGACTGTGATTTTTTGACTTTGCCTCCAGACGGCGAAGGAAACGCCTGGCATCTTTATCTGATTCAAATAAATCCTTCAAAATTAAACTGCACAAGAAATGTATTTGCAAAAGAGCTTCAACAAAACGGACTTGGAATTTCAATGCACTTTATTGCAATCTTCCATTTTTCGTATTGGCAGAAAAAATATCCAGACTTTAAAGCGGAAAATTTTCCAAACGCCGAGCGCCATTACCAAAATACGATTACACTGCCTCTTTGGCCTGATATGAGCGAAGAAATGACTGATTATGTCATAAAAACAGTAAAATCTGCCGGAGAAAAGTTTCATGTGCGCTAAAAGAAAAATTCTTCCAAAAAACACACTCATCTTTTCAGACGAATTTTATTCGGACATTTTTGAAGATGACATGCTCTACGCTTCGGTCGTGCGCAGCCCTGTTCCAAAAGGACGAATCATAAAAATTCTGACGGAAGAACTGCCGGAAGGCTATAATTTTTACAGCCGCGAAGACCTTCCGTTCAAAAAGAACATAAAAATTTCAGGAACAAACATTCCGGTTTTCTGCGAAAAAGACATTGACTACACAGGCCAGGCAATAGGAATAATTACCGGTCCAGACAAAAAAACTGTGCGGATTCTGAGCAAAAACCTAAAAATGAATATTGACGAGCATTTTTACTACGAAGAAAAAAACGAGAACTCAAATATTCTTGCACAACGCGAAGTAAAATACGGCCAGGACTACGAGCTTCAAGAAGAAGACTCCCTGATTGAAGAAGAATGGGAATCCGACATAAATTTTCAAAATTACACAGAAACAAACGGAGTTTTCTGCTACATAAAAGGTCAAAACCTCTATGTTTCTTCTCCAAACCTTTGGATTAGCAATTTAAGAAAAAATCTTTCCGACGTGACAGGTTTTCCAGAAGAAAATATCTACATAACAAGAACAAAAATTCTTTCAAAGACAACGGACATAATCTGGCTCAACACCTTAATTTGCTGTCAGTGCGCCCTCGCCTGCCTAAAGCTCAAAAAACCAGTCAAACTTGAATTTACAAGAACCGAGCAGCAGATTTTTGCAGAAAATACATCTTCCGTAAAAATCAGGCACAAAACCGCCGTTGCAAAAAACGGGCTCATAAAATCTATGGACATTTTAATTCACGTGAATGCCGGAGCATACAATCCTTTTGCGCAGGAAATTGCCGACAGACTTGCAATCGCCGCAATCGGAGTATACAAATGTCCAAATATAAAAATTACTTCAAACATTTACAAAAGCCACTCAATTCCGTCATCAATTGATTTTTCGATAATCGCTTCAAAAGCGTTTTATGCCGTAGAAAATCAGATGAATAAAATTTCCCGCGAAACAGGAATCGACCCTCTTGAACTGCGTATTTTAAATCTAAAAATCGAAGACAGGCACAACCGCTCAAAAATCATTCTCGAGACAGGAAAATCAAAAGAGGCTCTCGAAGCCATTTGCCGGACTGGAACATTTTTACGGAAAAATGCGGTTTACAAAATGGAAGACACTTACAGATTTGACCACGACAACGCTTCTCCTTACGCACCGCCACTGAGAGGAATCGGGCTTGCATGCGCTTACGAAGGAACTGCCTACCTCGGTTCAAATTTTATAAAAAAGAATCTGAATATAGAGCTTTCCTACACAAAAGACAAAAAACTTTATATCCGCGGAATGCCGAGCTCAAAAAATGTATGGCAAATCTGGCAAAAAACCGCTTCCGAAATTACAGGAATTCCTGCCGAAAACATTTTTTTGAACACAAATTACAGCATTGACTCAGAACCGGAAAATCCACAGACAACAAACGCCTCAATTTCAATCAATTCTGTTCTTATAAAAAAAGCCTGCGAAGCCTTAGTTCGAAAGCTTGCAAAAAAAACAGAAACTGCAGATGAAGAATTTCCGGTGACAATAAAAAAGAGTTTTTCTGTAAATCCTAGAAAAAGCTGGGATTTAGAAACATTCAGCGGATATCCGTTTTCTTCCACAAGTTTTGCCGCTATGATTGCAGAAATAGAACTTGATTCTGCTTCTTATTCACCGCAGCTGCGCGGAATCTGGTTTATTGCCGATGCCGGAAAAATTTTAAATCCTCACGCGGCAGAAACTTCACTCAAAAATTCAATTCAAGAAGGATTGAAGGAACTTGTTGAAGACGATGAGCTTTCAGTATCTTCAATTTCGATTCAATTTATGCAGTCAAACGATGAGCCAAAACAACTTGGAGATATTGCAGCCTCTCTTTTGCCTGCCGCTTATGCTTCTGCCCTTTCTCAGGCTGTCGGAAAAACAATTACGAATATGCCGGTTCAGACAGATACGGTTTTTAAGCTCACAAAAAGCCTGAAAGAAAACTGGGAAAAACAAAAAGAAGCAGAAGAAAATAAAAATTCAGAAGAAACGACGGAGTTAAAATAAAAAATGAAAATTCCTGTAACAATAAATGGAAAAAAAATCATTCTTGATGAAAATCCGGACGAAAAACTGCTCTTTGTACTAAGAAAGCAAAAACTTATTTCTGTAAAAATCGGCTGCGAAGCAGGAAAGTGCGGTTTTTGCACAGTTCTGCTTAACGACAAGCCGGTTTCAAGCTGCCTGATTCCCGTTGGAATCGTAAAAGACTGCACTATAGAAACACTTGAATATTTTTCTAAATCCAAAGAATATAAGGACATTGAAACAGGTTTTTTTAAAGCCGGAATGAATTTGTGCGGATATTGCAATTCGTTCAAGTATTTTTCGGTCTACAGGCTCTTAAAAGACAATTACCGTCCGACAAAAGCCCAGTTAATTGAACTTACGACAGAAGATAAATGCTCCTGCACGGAACAGGGAGTTTTTATGAACGGAATTCTTTATGCAACCGCAGCACGGCACGAACGCGAAGGAAGAAAAAAGAATGTTAAAATCTAAGCAGATTTATTACGCAAAGACACTGAACGATATTTTTTATCAAAAAAAATCGATAAAAGACATTCAGCTTATGAGCGGCTGTACGCAGGACAAAAAACTTCCGGAAATTTCACTTTGCGTCCGCAATATCCGCGAATTAAATTATTCAATAAAGCACGAACGTTTTTTTGAATTTGGTCCGGAAATTACACTTTCACAGATTCTCGAAATCGATCCGGCAAAACTCCCATCTGTTTTTTACGAAGCCGTAAAGTCAATTGCAAACACAAACATTAGAAATATCGCAACCCTTGCAGGAAACATCTGCGCAAAAAACTACAGATACACGCTCTTTGCTCCGCTTGTCGCTCTTGACGCAAAACTTGAATTAAAAAGCGAAACGGAAACAATTTACCTGCCAATGACAAAATTCAGCGAAGTTCCTGAAAATTTTGTCCTTTCAAAAATAATTCTTCCGCTTGGCGAGTGGGAAGTTGCCGTTTTTAAAAGACTTGGACCTGCCCACCTTATAACCGAAAATTCCGCTTCCTTTGTTTTTCTTGCGGACACTGTAAAAAACCAGATTGCAAACCTCAAAATAGCATTTGCAGGACCTTTTTCTCTGCACAGCCTTGAGCTCGAAAACAGGCTTTTAGGAGCCAGCCTTCCTTTGAGCGAGAACGCGATTCTCGAATTTGTGGAAGCCGCGGAAAAACTCTACGACGAAACCTGCCAGAACAAGCAAGTTCCGCCAATCCTAAGAGCGCAGTTTTTAAATCTCGTAAAATACTCTCTTGAACAGCTTACTTAATAAACATGCAGTCACCGTAAGAAAAAAAGCGGTACTTTTGCTCCACGGCTTTTTTGTAGGCGTTTAAAATATTCTCACGGCCGGCAAAGGCGCTTACAAGCATAATCAGAGTGCTTTCTGGAGTATGAAAATTCGTAAACATTTGGTTTACGCACTTAAACTTATATCCCGGATACATAAAAATACTTGTTGCACCAGAACCGCCTTTTACAAAACCATTTTCGTCTGACGCCGATTCGAGTGTCCGGACAGAAGTTGTGCCGACTGCAAGAATCGGACGTCCTTCTTTTTTTGCACGGTTTATTTTTTCAGCAACATCGAAAGGTATTGAATAGACTTCCTTGTGCATCTTGTGTTCTTCTATATTTTCTGAACGGACAGGAAGAAAGGTTCCAAGTCCGACATGCAAGGTTACAAAACATCGTTCGATTTTTTTTGCATCAAGTTTTTCAAACATTTCCTGGGTAAAATGCAATCCGGCGGTCGGACAAGCAGAGCTTCCGGTTTCTTTGGCATAAATTGTCTGGTAACGTTCAGAATCTGTATCATCGTCTTCGCGGCGAATATACGGAGGAAGCGGAATATGTCCGTTTTTTTCAAACCAGCTGTCATCAAGAGGAATTTCAAACTTTACTGTGCGGAATTCAGAACCTTCATCACCTTCATTTTCTATAATAGTTCCGACTGTTCCGTCAAAAAAAGAATATTTATTTCCAGGTTTTACTTTTTTTGCGCCTTTTACCATCGTATGCCAGGTTTTTAAGTCCGGAGCCATCTGGTTTAAAAACATAAATTCCTGCTCACGTCCGCCCTGTCCTTCTTTTTCGCTCATTTTTATTCCATAGCAGCGGCTTCGGCGAACTTTAGAATTGTTAAAAATCATCAATGTGTCTGGAGAAATTAAATCCGGCAAATCTTCCATCTTTAAATGCTGAACTTCGCCAGTTTCGCGGTTTAAAAGCATAAGCTTGTCCTGGCCGCGAATTCCAGACGGTTTTTGAGCAATAAGTTCTTCAGGTAAATCAAAATTAAAATCACTAAGTTTCATTTTTTATATTTCTCCAATAAAAAGCCAGTTTTTGTCAAAATCAAAACAAGGAAGCCTGCCCGTTTGAATTGTCTTTTACTTCAAGACCGAGATGCTCATAGGCTTTTGAAGTGACAACTCTTCCGCGCGGCGTCCGCTGAATAAGACCGCATTGAATCAAATACGGCTCATAATAATCTTCAAGAGTGTCCTGCGCCTCTCCAATGCTGATTGCAAGAGTTTCCGCGCCAACAGGACCTCCACCAAATTTTTTAATTATGGAAAGAAGAATTTCCCTGTCGTATTTTTCAAGTCCAAGGCAGTCAATTTCCAAACGCTTAAGACCTTCTTCGACAATTTTTAAGGTGATTTTATTCCGGCCCTCAACCTGAGCAAAATCCCTCATACGGCGCAAGACACGGTTTGCAACACGTGGAGTTCCACGGCAACATTTTGCCAAAAGAAGGGCCGCATCATCATCAATCGAAACTTCAAGAATTCCTGCGCTGCGATGAATAATCGAAGAAAGCTCCTTTTGAGTATAAAATTCAAATCTGGGAATAAAACCAAAACGGCTTCTTAAAGGGCTGGAAACAGAACCTGCCTTTGTCGTTGCGCCAACAAGCGTAAAAGGAGGAATTGGAATTCTGACGGTTCTTGCCGCCGCGCCCTGACCGATAATCCAGTCAAGTTCAAAATCTTCCATTGCAATGTAAAGCATTTCCTCGATTGCAGGTTTTAGACGGTGGATTTCATCAATAAAAAAGACAGTCCGCGGAGTTATAGTTGAAAGAATTCCAGCCAAATCCTTAGGTTTATCCAAAGCAGGAGCGCTCGTAACCTTAAAATCAACGCCAAGTTCGTGAGCTGTAATTTGAGCGAGGGTTGTTTTTCCAAGACCTGGAGGACCGATTAAAAGAAGGTGATCCAACGGTTCTTCGCGAAGTTTTGCCGCCTGAATAAAAGTAAAAAGATTTTTTTTAACAGACTCCTGCCCAAGAAAATCTGACAAAAACTGAGGCCTCAGGGAATTTTCCTGAACCTCATCGTCTTTTAAGTCCGCTCTTACAATTGCCGAAAAATCTGTTTCGCTGTCAATGCTGTCCATAATCTACGCAAGCTCCACAATTATTTTTCTAAAAATCATATCTTCTTTTTCTTTTTGAGATTTTCCGTTAAAGTCCGGCTCAAGTTTTGCAGAAAGCTCAGCAACCTTCTGTTCAACAGTTTTTCTGTCATATCCCATGCTGACAAGCGAAGAGATAACATCTGAAAAAGCGCTGGACTTAGGAACAGTAAATGTCTGCAAATCTTCGTGCAATGTGAGCTTACCTTTTAAGGCGAGCATCATTTTTCCGGCAGTTTTTTTGCCTACACCAGGAATTTTTTCCAAAAGCGCGACATCTCCGCTTTCAAGAGTATCCATAAGAGTTGAAGATGGAGCACTGCTCATAATTTTTACAGCTCCCTTAGGACCGACGCCATCAACTTTGAGCAAATCAAGAAAAAAAGAACGCTCGTTCTCGTTTGCAAAACCAAAAAGCGCAAAAACAGTATCTGTATGCTGCATCCACGTAAAAATTTTAGCTTCCGTGCCAACAGGCGGCAAAAGCTCAAGATTTGAATCCGGTATATTTATATCCCATTCAATGCCGTTGTTTTCTAAAAAAAGCTGTTTTGGAAATTTGCCGGTAATTGTTCCAGTAATAGAGTTGAACATAGTTTTATTCTAGCAGATTTTTAAATTGTAATGAAGATGTGTTATTGCGCCTGCAAGAGCGTCAGCCGCATGGTCTGGTTTTGGCTCAGTTTCCAGACCGAGAAGAATTTTTACATATTTTTCGACAAGTTTTTTGTCCGACTTTGTAGTTCCGGTGACAGCCTGTTTTATCTGATTCGGCTTATATTCTGACAGAGGAATACAATTTTGCGCGACAATCAGCGTACAAACACCTTTAGCCTCCGCAACAGAAATTCCAGATGTAATATTCTTTACAAAAAACAGCTCTTCCATCGAAGCTTCGGTCGGCTTAAATTCATCAATCACAGCCTGCAAACTTGAAGCGATTTTTAAGAGCCTTTGAGAAAGGCTGTCAGAACTTTTTGTCGTAATGCAACCGTAACTTACCATTCTGTAGCGGCCGCTAAAAAAATCAACTATTCCAAAACCAGTGTTTGCAAGTCCCGGATCGATACCGATTACACGCCGGATTTTAGGAGAATCCTTAACTGGAGAACTTTCAGTTTTTTCAAAAATTTTTGTTCCTGGCAATTCTTCAAACTTTTTCAAAATAAACCACACTGAAAAATATTTTTTACACAGCAAAAATCATAAGCCATAAAAAAACCACGGGAAAGCCCGTGGTTTTGCAAAACTTTGATAAAAAAGTCTTAAGGATTACTCCATTTCAAAGTCTTCTGGATATTCAGCTGTGTGGTAAACGTTCTGAACATCATCGTTGTCTTCAAGACGGTCGATAAGTTTCTGAACTTTTGCAGCAGTATCCTTGTCAACAGCAGTGTAAGCGTCTGGAACCATGCCAACGTCAGCAGAAAGTGTTTCAAAACCTTTTGCTGCGAGAGCATCTGCAACAGCAGAGAATGCGTCTGGAGCTGTAGTTACTGTGATAACTCCATCTTCGTTTACAATGTCGTCTGCGCCAGCTTCGAGAGCTGTTTCCATAACTTCATCTTCGTTTACTTTTTCAGCATCAAGTTCGATTGTACCTTTGCGCTGGAACATGCGGCTTACAGAACCAGAAGTTCCGAGGTTTCCGCCTGATTTTGTAAAAATATTGCGAACATCTGCGGCTGCACGGTTGTGGTTGTCTGTAAGAACTTCAACCAGAACAGCAACTCCGCCCGGAGCATATCCTTCGTATACAAGTTCTTCGTAAGATGTTGCGCCGTCTTCACCAGTACCTTTTTTGATAGCACGTTCGATGTTATCTTTAGGCATGTTAGCTGCACGAGCCTTAATGATTACAGTACGGAGACGTGGGTTTGAGTTTGGATCTCCACCACCCATTCTTGCGGCAATTGAAATTTCCTTAATGAATTTTGTGAACAGTTTACCGCGTTTAGCATCTGCAATACCTTTTGCATGTTTAATGGTTGCCCATTTACTGTGTCCTGACATGATAACTCCTATAAAAAGCCAATCTTTTGGCTTTATAATATACAAACAAGTTTAGATTTTGTAGTTTAACATAAAACCAAACTGTTATCAACAGCATATTAGCATTTTATTTTTTCAATCCTTTTAAGAAAGAACTTGCGGCATTTGAAGCGGCCTGAGAAGCCTTGTTTTTTGCAGCGTCGCCAGTTTTTTTCTTAAGTTCAGACTGTTTTTGGTTAAGTTGTTTTGAAATAGAATCAAAACTGTTTTTCTGACCGTTAAGTTTTGCAGAAATATCACCAAACTGAGAAATATATTTCTTTGCAGTTTCTGAAGAAGCAATCTGCTCATTCAACTTTGCAGCCACATCTTTTTTTACATTTTCAAATTCGGCATTTGCAACGCTGGAAATTGCATCTGCAAGAAGAGTGTCAAAATTCGTATCAAGTTTTAAACCAACGCCTGATTTTTCACTAAAAGAAAAACCTGCTCCAAGATTAAGAGACTTGATTGATTTTAACGCGGTCGTGTAAATTCTCGTTGCAGTTTCTGAGCCAAGTTCTCCGCCAGTTACGGTCGCAGGATTCATATTAAGTCTTGCATTTCCAGAAAAACTAAAATCCGAATCCGCAGCAATGGATGCGCTGACTGTAGATTTTCCTTCAAATTTTGGAATAACGTCCGAACAGCCTTTTTTTGACAAATCGAAAGTCAAAGGGAAGTTGCTTCCAGAATATCCGGCTTCGACAAGATGCGCTTTTGTTCCTGTTCTTGCGTCAACCGTAAGATTGGCATTGTGAACGCACTGACTTTTCTTTACACTGCCCTTTACAATCCAAGGTTCGCCGCGCTTATTCATATCGCTTGAAATATTTGTGGCAAAAAGTTCAATTCCGCTACCAGAACCATGAACTTTTTCGATAAGAAGCTTTGGAACAGTGTCTTTTTTCCAATAAACGTAACGACCGGCAAAACGTTTGCTTTCTTTTTTTGCCTTTTCGACCGCTTTTTTATTGGCCTTTTCTCTTTCTTTAGAATTTGCCCCCGAAGCCTTCATTGAAGAAGCATAGGAAATCAAATCTTTTAAATACGGATAATATTGCCCTAAAAGCGCGTATCCGGCCTGGTTTATAGAATCGTTCAGAGCCGACTTTGCTTTTTTTGGATCAAGAACAGAAACCTGGGCAGAAAGAAGATTTTTGTCAGAAGCGATTGAATCTTCAAGTTTTTTCTGCAGCTGCTTTATTTTTTTCTGGTCACCTTCAAAAGAAGAGAGAGTTGTTTCCATATCGGCCTTTGCTTTTTTTACGGTAGAACCGGCTTGTTCAATCTGTTTTAGGAGAGAAGGAATTTCTGCCGGAGTTACCTTAGAAACATTCAAATTTGAAAGCGATTTTGTCGCATTCTGAACTTCTTCAACACTCTTTTTTAACTCGTCTGGTTTATTTTTCCAGTTTTCGACAAGAACCTTTAATTCTTCCTCGACTTCTTTTGCAACTTTTTGCGACTGGAGATTTTCCTTTATATTTTCTGCAATTGCCGTCGGATCATACATTGTAAAAAGTTCCGTAATCGCTTTTTTTGCGGCGTCGGGATCAGTTCCGATTTTTTCTTTTAGAGAATCATAAAAACCTGTCGAATCATTTTTCTTTGCCTTTTCTTTTTTATCTTTCGGTTTTACGGCAAGTTTTCCGCTCGTTTTTCGCTCTGTACCAAGCTCAATTCCCGTAATTTCGATATTTTGAGCATGAAATTTTGCCAGCAAAAGATTTGTCAGATTGAAATTTAAATCGAGGCGTTTAAATTCAAAAAGATTTTTAAATTCATCATCGCTCGAAGCCTGGGCAAAATTTTCGATGGTAACATGAGAATCAAAAAACTGAATATCTACAGAACCTACATCGCACTTTGCGCCAAATATTCCCTGCATTCCGCTTTTAATCGCGATTTTTGCAACAGGATTTTTAAAAATAGTTACTGTAATTCCAAGCGCAGCTATTACGGCGGCAACCGCAATAAAAGGAACAACCTTTATTCTGCCTTTGTTTGCCTTGATCTGTTTTGAAAGAAGCTTAAGGCGCTTTATTTCTTTTTTTGTAAATTCACATTCAGCAGGAACACGAAGAACATCCCTGCCTTTTTTGTCCTTCGACTGCTTAAAAAGTGAAGAAACATAAGTCTTGTCGGCAGGAACATAGAGTTTTTTTTCTATTTTGCCTTCAAACTTTTTAGAAGAATATGCTTTTTTAAAAATCGAAGGAAGTTTTGAGCGCGGATATTTTTTTTCGGTTTTTGGAGCCTTTGTTTTTTTTATTTTTTTAGTTTTTTCAGCCATTACCGCTCTCCCGCCATTGAAGCAATTTTAGAAATCAAAGGAAGTTTATTTATAACCTTGAATATTTTTGAGTTGCGGATAAAGTCAGCCGCGTATTTTCTCCATACAAAAACAAGAAGTCTTGCAAATGCATAAAGAGGAATATATAGAAGAATTCCGCACAAAAAACTTCCCATTACGACTGTATTGTTAAATTTTGTAAACGCGACAAAAGGAATTTCGATAAGACGCGCAAAAAAAGGAGCAAGCGAAGGAAGAGTCAAAAACCAGTAGCCGATACTGTCAAAAAGACCGTCAAAAGCAGGCGAAACAGCAGAGCCGAGCAAAATCATTAAAAGATAGGAAGGTTTATTTATCCTTACAAAAAGAATAAAAACCAGGACCAAATACCATAAAAGATTATTCTTTGGCATAAGACCAAGAATTGCGCCGCAGGCAAAGGCATGGGCGATTTCGCCAGGATTTACATTGCCGTTAAAAGCCTTTAAAAGTTTTATAAGTTTATTTAACATTCTTTCATTTTACCACAACAGTTTAAAATGTTACAATTAAATAAAAGGAATAAAAATCAGGACTTTTATGAAAAATTCTACTTTTATAATTGCAGAAATCGGAACGGCACACGGCGGAAATTTTGAAAAAGCCGTAGAACTTATGGACGCGGCGATTGAAGCCGGAGCGGACGCCGTAAAATTTCAATGGGTTTATGCTGACGAAATTTTGCATCCAAACACAGGTTTTGTAGAGCTTCCCGGCGGAAAAGTGCGGCTTTACGACCGTTTTAAGGCTCTCGAAGTAAAAAGCGAATTTTTCAAAAAATGCAGTGATTACGCCCGTTCAAAAAATGTAAAATTTATCTGCTCACCTTTTGGACTAAAATCTCTTGAAGAACTTTTAAAAATTGAGCCGGACTATGTAAAAATTGCAAGCCCGGAACTAAACCATTTTCCGCTTTTAAAAGCGCTTGCAGAATACCGCTGCGAACAGAAAAAAAACGGCAAAAAATCAGTTCCTGTAATAATTTCAAGCGGAGTTTCCGAACTAAAAGACATTCAAAACGCGATTGACATTTTGGGAACAGAGCAAATTACACTTTTGCACTGCATAACTTTTTATCCGGCTCCCGAAGATGAATACAACCTGCGCGTAATAAAAACACTAAGCAAAAAATTTGGAATCGGCTGCGGAGTCAGCGACCATTCCCTCGATCCTGTTCTGGTTCCCTGCCTTGCGGTAAGCCAGGGCGCAAAAATGATTGAAAAGCACATAACCTTAAGCAAAGAAACCGACGGACTTGACGATCCAGTGGCGCTTACAGCGGAACAATTCGGATTTATGTGCCACACAGTCCACCAAAGCGATGCGGTTCTGAGGCATTACGGAACAGAAAAAGGCGAAATGGAAATAATCAGGCAGATGGGCGAAACTTACGGAAAAGAGCGCGTCGAAAAAATTTTAGGAAGCGGAAAAAAGGAACTTGCGCCTTCCGAAAAACAAAACTACGGACGCACAAACCGGAGCCTGCATTTTATAAACGACATGAAAGCTGGAGAAAAAATAAAAAACGGAGATGTCGCGGTTTTGCGGACAGAAAAGGTTCTAACGCCTGGAATAAGCCCGAAGTTTCTTGAAGAAATTACAGGAAAAACGCTCAAACACGAAGTAAAAGCCGGCTCTGGCGTTAATTTTGAAGATTTTGCTGAATAAGGGCTTTCAAAAAAAAGAAAACGAAACGACAAAAAGGTGCGGACAAAAAACTGTTCATGAAGGGACAAATTCCAGCCCGTGCCGGAACAGCGCGCAAGCGTCCGCAAAGCGGATGAAGCGGCAGCGTAACTGTGCAGGGACGGTCGCAGGCAGGAAATGCGCTCCAATTTTTTTTGTTTGTATAAAGTGCTTTTTTTTTGTATCATATTGAATTATGGCTAGTTTAATTCAACCGCGCGTGCTTAAAGGCTTCCGCGACATTTTACCGGAAAACGAAATTGAACGTTCCGGACTTATGGAAAAAATTACAAAGGTTTACCGCTCATACGGTTTTGTTCCTATCGACACCCCAGTTCTCGAATATTCTGAGATTCTTTTGAGAAAATCCAACGGCGAAACAGAAAAACAGGTTTTTAGATTTTTGGACAACGGAAAACGTGATGTTGCCCTGCGTTTTGACCTGACTGTTCCTTTTGCGCGTTTTACAGCAGAACACGAGAGCGAGCTTTATTTTCCTTTTAAGAGATACCATCTTTCAAAAGTCTGGCGCGGCGAAAAACCACAGGCTGGACGTTACCGCGAATTTATACAGTGCGACATTGACACAGTAGGCTCGGATTCGGCTGCGGCTGATTTTGAAATTCTGAGCATTATGCGTGCAGCACTTGCGGAAATCGGAGTAAAAGACATTACGATTCACGTAAACCACCGCGGAATTTTTAACCGTTTTCTTGCAAAACTCGGCGTTGCAGAAAAATCAGAAGACATTTTGCGTTCAGTTGACAAGCTTGCAAAGGTCGGAAAAGAAGAAGTAAAAAAAGAACTTGTTGAATATACACAGTCCGAAGAAAAAGCAGACCAGATTTTGACATATATTTCCGGTTCTACCGACTTTGACTCAACTTTGAACATGATTGAACAGATGGCAGGCGGAGAAGACAGCGACAGCCAGAGAATGCGCGATATTTACAATATGATGAAGGCGGCAGGAATTGAGGCAACTTACGTTCTGGACCCTTCGATTACACGCGGACTTGATTATTATACCGGCGTTGTTTACGAAACTTTCTTAAACGAACTTCCGTCAATCGGCTCAGTATGTTCTGGAGGACGCTACGACAACCTTGCAGGCCTTTACACAAAAACAAAACTTCCTGGCGTAGGAGCTTCGATCGGGCTCGACCGTCTTCTTGCAGGTCTTGAGCAGCTTGGAAAAACAGGCAAAAAAGGAAGCTATCTCGATGTAGAAATCTACTGCATGGATAAATCGCTTGCGGTTCACTATCAGGGAGTTGCAGAAAAACTGCGCCAAAAAGGAATCAACGTAGAAGTTTTTCCGGAAGCAAAAAAAATGGCGCAGCAATATGCAGTAACAGATGCAAAGACAGTCCCATGGGGAATTTTAATCGGAACAAACGAAGCCGAAAAAAATGTTTTGACCTTAAAAAAACTCGCCACACGCGAGCAGTTTGAAAATTTGACGGTTGAACAGGCGGCAGAAAAAATTCTTTCAGAAAAATAGTCTTGGATAGTTTTATCTGATAAAAAAGCAAAACAAAACATATCAGGAGAAAACATGGGATTTTTAAAAGATAAAGTTGCAATTATAACAGGCGGCGGAAAGGCGGTTTTGAGCGACGGAAGCCGCGGTTCAATCGGATACGGAATTGCCACAGCATACGCAAAGGAAGGCGCAAACCTTGTGATTACAGGACGCAACCTTCAAAAATTAAACGACGCAAAAGCCGACCTTGAATCAAAATACGGAATAAAGGTTCTTGCCGTGCAGGCGGACGTAAACGCGGGAGCGGACAACGAAGCGGTTGTAAACGACGTTGTAAAGCAGGCGGCAGAGACATTCGGCAGAATTGACGTGCTTGTAAACAATGCCCAGGCCTCGGCTTCCGGAGTTCCGCTTGCAGAACACACAACAGACCAGTTCAGTCTGGCCCTTTATTCAGGACTGTACGCGGCATTTTACTATATGAAAGCCTGCTATCCATATTTAAAGGAAACAAAAGGAACAGTAATCAATTTTGCTTCCGGAGCCGGATTATTCGGAAACTACGGACAGTGCGCATACGCCGCCGCAAAAGAAGGAATCCGCGGACTTTCACGCGTCGCCGCAACAGAATGGGCACCGGACGGAATCAACGTGAACATAATCTGCCCTCTTGCCTGGACAGCCCAGCTAGAAAAATTCCAGAAAGCATATCCGGACGCATTCAAAGCAAACGTAAAAACACCGCCAATGGGACATTTCGGCGACGTAGAAAAAGAAATCGGCCGGGTTTGCGTACAGCTTGCCTCCCCTGACTTTAAATACATGAGCGGCGAGACAATCACCCTTGAAGGCGGAATGGGCTTAAGACCGTAAAAAAAATAAAAAAGCCCGGTTCTTTGCGGAATTTGTTGAAACCGGGCGAAAACTGAGGTTCCTACAACGTTGTTATTCTTTTATTTTTACAGCGCTGCTGACGGACTCCAAAAATTCCTTGCGGGTAACGCTTGCGGAAATGTAGTTTGTTTTTATTACAACTTTGTATTCTTTAGAAGAATCCAAAGTTTGCGGCACAAAGAAATTCAGCTCCGCAGGCTTGTTACGGAAGACTTTTGAATCATCAATTCTTGTCCAAGTGGAAGAATCTTCCAATTTTTCATCTGAGCTAATAGCCGCAAAATAGATTCCGCTTTCTTCGCTACCAAGCTTAAGGTTTGCGCCGGTTATTTTTGCCGGTGCACCTAGCGAAAGAACATTCTCTTCTTCAGTGCTGATGTCTGTCACAGAATCAATTTCAGGAGACTTGTCGTTGTAGACAATTTTATCAATGCTAAGCTTCTGCAAAGAAGAGCTTGTAAGTTTTGTAGGAGAAAACCTTACCTTGAACT
>SAMEA3663093__coassemble_613_pt1 | contig 29628 bp, 24 predicted proteins | sample SAMEA3663093__metabat2_low_PE_025 | metagenome-assembled genome bin SAMEA3663093 (sample SAMEA3663093) | pig gut metagenome | biome: pig gut; feature: pig-associated habitat; material: faeces | place: France | collected 2012
TTCTCTAAACCTTACAATTGTCTGTTCAAATTTGGAAAGTTTTGCTTCAATGGCAAAAAAAATTGAGCCCGACAAAAAATCTCAATTTTTTGACTACAAAAACACAAGATGGCAAATTTTAGACTGGAACCAGAGCGAAGATTTTACATTCAGTTCAAAGCCTTTTCCAATTATTCTCGAATGTTTTCAGTGCGGACGGCCAGACTGGCTTGAAAAAATTCTTTTTGACAAGAATGCAAAAGAAATTTTTCATATTTTTAATATCGAATACTTAACGGCAGAAGAATATGCCGACGACTTTCATCTGTTAAAATGCTATACGCGAAGTCCAAACGTAAAAAAAATGTTTTTTATGCCGGGCTTTACAAAAAAAACGGCAGGACTTTTAATCGACAGCCAGTTTTTAAAAACCTTAAAAGAATCAAAGACTCTTCCGAAAAACAAAAATGAATTTTGCGTTACAATTTTTTCTTACGAACGCGAATTTGTTCAGATTTTTAACTCTCTAAACCGCATACAGGAAGCTCAGAGACAAAAAAATCCGGACTTTTGCATAAAAGTTCTTGCGGCCGCAGGAAAAAGCCTGCCTTTTGCAAAAAAAGCCTGGGAGCAGACCGGAAAAAAATTGAATTTCGTCCAACTGCCTTTTTTAACGCAGGAAGAATGGGACAAAATTCTCTGCACAAGCGGCTTTAACTTTGTCCGTGGCGAAGAAAGCCTTGCAAGAGCCTGTCTTTCCGGCAAACCATTTTTCTGGCATGCATACGTTCAGGACGAAAATTACCAGCTCGTAAAGGTTAATGCCCTTTTAGAAAAAATACTGCCCTTTGTTTGCGGCAAAAACTTAAAAAGCGAGCTTTCATCGCTTTGGAACGAATACAACACTCCAGGCGCAGAATTAAACGAAAGCGAACTTTATGACTTTCTTCAAAAATCAGCACAAGGCGAGTTAACGGCTTATTTTGAAAACTTTTCTGAAAATCTTTTTCAAAACGGCAATCTTGCAAAAAACCTGCTCAACTTTCTTGAAACCTTGCAGTAGTTGAAAAAAAGTCCAATAAGCACTAATATTATAGAATAAACGTTTATTTTTTTGAGGTAACATATTATGTTAATGACAAACGAAATCAGAGTCGGAACAGCTTTTATGTATGAAGGCAGCCCTCTTATTGTTCAGAAACTTCTCGGACAGAAAGGCGGACGCCAGGGCATGGTTACAAACCTCCGCGTTCAGAATATCGTAACAGGTTCAACAATGCAGCTTGGTCTTGATGCCGGTGAAAAATTTGAGGAAGTTGACCTTGTTAAAAAAACTGTAAAACTTTCTTACATCGATGGCAACGAATATCACTTTATGGATCAGGAAACTTACGATGACATCATGCTGGACAAAGATTATCTTGGCGACAATGCCGGCTACATCTCTCCAGATGACGACTACGAAGTTTCTGTTACTTACTACAACGACAAACCAGTTGGCGTTGTTCTCCCGGTAAACGTAACACGCACAATCACATACTGCGAACCAGGTGTAAAAGGCGACACTTCTGGAAAATCAACAAAACCTGCAACTCTCGACACAGGAATGGAAGTAAAAGTTCCTTTGTTCTGTAACACAGACGACCGCATCGTAATCGATACACGCGACGGTTCATTCGTAGAACGCGCAAAGAACTAATTTCTTAACAGTTACGTAAACAAAAATCCCCGAAAAAAGTCATTTAGCTTAATTCGGGGATTTTTTATTTTTAAATTTTAATTTGGGGTCATTTTTTGCTGCGCAAAAAAACGGGCTATTCGTGGCTACGGCGTCTTACGCGCCTCCGGTGCTGCGCACCCGCTCCGCCGCCACTACTATCCCTTGCCCGAAAATGGCGATTATTAGAACGTGTATTTTGCTCCAAACTGAACAAAACCGTTGTTATGCCAGCCTTCAAATTCAGTTTTGTCGCTCTTGTAGCTTGCCATGTACATTCCTTTTGCACAGAACTCAAGTCCGTCGGAAACATACCATGTGATTTTTGGCATTACAATAAGATCATAATGCTGGAAACCGTAAACAGCGCTTACTTCCGGCTTAACTTTTCCATGATTCCAGCTGTCAGAAATATTTACGACAACTTTATTGTCATTTTCAAAAGTTCCGCTTTCTGTATCAAGCACTCCTAAATCGTTGATCTTGTCGTGGTTAAGAATGTATTTTCCCTGAAACTGAACGTTCATGTTAAGTTCGCTTAAAGGCAAGTCGCGGTCAAAACCAAATACCCAGCCTACTGAATTATTATGAACCTTCGGATCGTCTCCAGCTGTGTCCTTTGTCAAATTGTATGCACCTTCTGCGCGGAAGTTGTATGCGCCGAAAGTTTTTGCCGCTTCAAGACCGAATACCTGTAAAAAGTCGTAGTCAATAAATTTGTCGTCGTCATCCGCACTTCCCTTTGAAAGATAAGTGCTCACAAAAGAGTCGATTTTTGAGTTATCAAACGAAGCGCGCTTATCACGTCCTACATAATAGCTCAATCCCCAGTCAAGAGAGCCTGTTGTAGTTGTAAAACGGGCACCTGCCTGCATATATTTGAGCTGTTTTGTGTCAGGATAAAGATTGTCTGCAAGAGAAGATGAGTTGCTGAGCATTGCTGTGTAAAGAGACTGCGCATTTACCGCTTTATTTTTTGCCGCTAATTTTTGCTCATCTGTTGATGCAGATGCCATTATGCTAGCCAATTCTGCATTTGCCGTTCCAGCATTGACTCCTTGTACTACAATCGCAGTTCCAGCTTTATTAGTCAACTCGCTTTTCAAACCTGCAACCTGAGCCGGAACCCATCTTCCAGAAGCGGCATAGCGGTCTGCTGTCATTGTTGGGGTCCAAACCAGTTCAAATCTGCTCGAAGAAAAAGGGCCAACGTCTTTTGGAACATTGTAAAGCACACGAATCATCGGTTCTGCAATTCTTCTGTCGATGTAGTCAGGAATTATAAAATCCGTGTAGTCGTTTGCGTTAAAATTGTCTACAGCATGCAGTTTGTCGCCTTTTCCCCAGACAACCTTCATTTTTCCTGCCTGAACAACAAAATTTCCGAGATAAGATTCAAGTGTAAGCTCGTCAATTACATCTTCCCTGTAATTTTCAAGAACGTCCTTGCTGAATGCGAATTTTGCTTCTGCAGAAACTGCCGAATTTGAATATTTTAAATTGATTTTTCCTTTTGGAGTTGTGTCGGTTTTCCACTCGTCAATAGGAAGTCCGTATTCATCCTCATCATCAAAATAAGCGCGAAAATCAATCTGCGCTTCTCCGTTTACTTCAAGGGCACCGCCGGCAAAAGAAGCGGACGAATCACCAAAATCTCCGCCAAAGTCGCTTCCAAAATCATCGCTAAAATCAAAATCATCAGCAAAGGCAAAACCTGCTGTAAAAAGTGCGGCTGTAAAAAGCCCGATAATTTTTATTTTTTTCATAAACTATTCCTATAAATAAAAAACTCCGCCACAACAGAACTAAACAAACCGCTGCAACGGAGTTAAATCAATTATTTTGCTGTATTCAAATAGTTCTGTGTAAATACATTGTCCGGAATCGGCTTATCAAGAATGATATTGTAACCGTTCGGGCTCTTTGGATTTTTCTGGGCTGCAATTCTTGTCGAATGTCCAGATTTTACGTTTTTAAGGGTTGTCGAAGTTGTAATCGTATATCCCTGGATATTTTCGAGAGAATCAACCGTCAAAACTTTCAAAAGGCTTCCGTCTTTTTTGTCGTACATTTCTGCATAAACAGGAACGTTTGTTTTTTTGTCAATCCACTGAATGCGGTACTGATACTGAGCTTTTGCAACAGTTGCTGCTGTTGGAGTTGATTTAATTTTCCAGCAGTCATAACCGTTTTTGTTTTCTTCTGCCAAAAGTTCATGAGTATCATCGTCAAGCTCGCGTGTAGACATATCGTCGTAGCTTGCGTCAGTTCCAGTAAAAGACTTGCTTCCTTCAGAAGAATTTACACGGCGAGTAGTTTTGAGAGAAGGCATATAAATCCACTTGTCGTCGTCCTTGCCTTTGTTTTCCATCTGCAAGAATTTAATTCCCTGATTTGACTTGTTGTTGCTGACTTTAAAGTTCATTACAACGTCAGAAGTGTCTGTTTTTTCGTTGTGGCGTCCAAGCTCGTCAATAATACGATGTTCCTCGATATTGCCGGCTTTGTTGATAAGATCCATTTCGATAATCGAATGGTTATATGCAGGTTTTTTAATGTTCAATGCCGCATCAACAATTGAACGCGCATCCTGAGCAAAAGCCACAGTCGAAACCATAGCAACAGCCAAAGCCAAAATTGATTTTTTAAAACTCTTTTTCATAGACTACTCCCATAAAAAGTCAAGATTAAAACTTCAGTTTTAAAATTGACTTTTTAAGTTGTTTCGCAACAAAGTGAGAAACAACAGATTATAAGAAAGTTTGCAACGCAAACTTGTTAAAGATAAAAACAGACGTCATTTTCGGCTGTTTTTATCTTACACTCCTTACTGCATTCTTGCAGATTAGTTTTTATTTTTTTCTTCAGGTTCTTCAATCAAATCCTCGGTAGCACCCAAATCTTCTGTCGGCTCAACTTTTGGTCGAGAGAATTTCGGGTCAAAGTTTGTCAAGAATCCAGGAAGAATTGTCATTGCAAGCATTGAACTTGTAAACATTACGATTGCGACCAAAATTCCAATGTAGCGCAAAACCATAAATCTTGAAAGGCACAAAACCAAAAATCCAAGACCAACGGCAACGGCATTCGTCAAAATTCCAGTTCCGCTCGATTTAAATGTGCGTCTTGCAGCGGCATGAACATCGCTTGTCTTTGCGCGCTCCATTCTGTAAGTTTCAAGGAAGTGAATCGTATAGTCAATTCCAATTCCGACCGCAACAGAAGCAATAATCGAAGTAACAAGGTCAAGGCTAATTCCCAAAGTTCCCATCGTCCAGTAGTTAAGCAAGATTGTAAGGGAAAGAGGAATTGCGCCCAAAAGTCCTGCTAAAATAGAACGGAACGAAATTGCAATAACAACAAATACGCTCAAAAGCGAGATTATCAAACTCTGAATCTGGCTTGAGAAAACCATTTCTGTCATTACAGTTTCAAGCTCTCCCTTTCCAGTAAACGAAATTGTGTAGCCTTCAGGGAAGTGGTTTTTAGCATAAGAATTACATTCGCGGATTACTTTTTCAATATCGCTGCTTGAATTAGAACGTGAAACAAGCTGAACACGAAGACGGTTCGGGTTCAAAACGTTTTCGTTCTGAGGGTCATTTGCCCAGCGTCCCAAAGTTTCCTTGTCCGAAAGCATAGAAAGGAAGTTTCCAACAATATTTTTGAGGGCTGCATGCTGTTTATAACCATATTTTGCTTCATCAAAAGGAATTTCATAATAATCAGTTCCCTTGTAATTCAATTTTCTCTCAAGAACCTTTACAACATCGTCAAGAGAAGCATTTTTTCCACCGGCCTCAGCATAAGCCGAAGACAAAAGCTTAAATCCTTCATCAACTGTAAGAGTGCTGTTGAGTTTTTTTACATATTCAACGTTCGGATCAACATAGCCAGGAAGCATTTCGTCTTCGTCAGAAGAATCCTCTGCTTCGCCAAAATCTCCGAAGTCGCCAAAATCACCAAAGTCAGAACCTGAATCAAATCCAAAATCATCAGAACCAAAATCGTCAGAATAGCCAGAACTTGAAGAAACAGCAACCGCCTCTGCACTTGGAGCGTGAAGAACCTGGTTCATTCGCTTGATTAAAGTCGGGAACGAAACTATTTTTCCGATATATGGGAATTTGCTCTGAATATTTTCCTGCAGACCGTCAACCGCCTCAAGAATATCAGGATCTTTCATAGAACCTTCAACAAGCGCAAAATGACGTCCATCAGATTTTTTGATGATGTTTCCGTTTACATCGAGGAATTTTCCGTCCTTGTTCATAACAGGAATTCCGTTTTCGTCAAGGAAGTTTCCGTTTTCGTCAGTAACTTTTGGACCGTCAACCAGCATAAAAATCAAGTTTGTTCCGGCAAATCTGTCGTCAACGTAATCAATATCCTGACGCAACTGAGAATCTGGCGGGAAGTAGTTAATCATTGAAGACTCGATTTTTACCTTGCGCACACCAAAAACAGAAACCACAACAAGGAAAATCATAAACACAAACATTCTCGGACGCGAACCACAGAAGAAAAGGAAGATGTTGTACAAAGTGTCTTTGCGTTCATTTCCGCGCTTAATAATGTGCTTTTTTGCCCTTTTTGAGAGTTTCATAATGAACTTTGATTTCTGACCGATTCTCTTTACAGGCTTTATCATCAAAACTGCTGGAATAAATGTTTCCGCAAAAATCCATGAAAGCGCGATTCCAACGGCGGTAAAGATAGAGAAACTGTGAAGAGGTCCCATAGGACTCAAAATCAAAGAAATAAATCCGATTACAGTTGTAATTGCAGCAAGGAAAACCGCAGTGCTACAGCTGGCAACGCCTTTCAAAATAATATCTTTGTGACTTTCTTTTGTAATTTCAACGCCTTGAGCTTTTGCTTCGTCAAGAGCAATATAGTAATGCGTCATGACGTGAATTCCGTACGCGGAACCACAGGCAATCAATGCAACAGGAATTACGCTCGAAACAATCGTGAATGTAAATCCAAAAACAGCCATAAGTCCACAAGTGCAGGCAGTTGCAAGCAAAACCGTAACGAGAGGCAAAAGAGTTCCATCCAAAGTTTTCAGGCTGGCAAACAAAGTCAAAAGAACGACAATCGAAACAAGAGGAATCAAGTTCGTCAAATCCGAAGTCATGTAATCCATAAAGTTTTCAGAAACAACTGGATCACCAAAGAAAATAACCTTAAGATTTGTGCCTTTTGTATATTTGAGGGCAATCTCTTTTACTTTAGCGAGTGTTTCGGCTTCAAGGTCAGATTCAGATATCTGAGTTTTTGCAGCTTCGTTTATAGTTTCGGTAAGAAAAGCAAGTTCTTCTTCAGACAAACCTTCAATAGAAGAAAGTTTGCCGGCCTTCTGAGCCTTTTTAAACTCCTCAAAAGTCTTAATTCCGGCATTTGCAAGAGCATCAATCTGAGAAGCAGACAAAGAACTCAAATATGCAATTTCGCCAGGGTGATTGTTTGTAACAAGCGTAATCTGCATCTGAGCCGCTTTATTGTCGTCCGAAATAATCGAACGCGTATACATTTCGTCCCAGTCAGTAAGATTCTGCTTAAGCTCATTTACCTGAGCCTGAGTCAAAAGAGGAAGGTATCCGTTTTCGTCGCGCTCTGCATTGATAATATTTCCAGCAGTAAGGGCACCGTCAACATCCTCAATAAAGTCAATTTTTGTAAGGGAATCAATTCTATCAACCCAAGGAAGGTTTTCTACATCCGTAGAAATATGGTCGATAATCTGCAAATTTTCCGGAGTAATAATTGTTCCCTTGTCAGTTTCAAGAGAAACTCCGATTACAACAGTGCTTCCAAACCGATCTTCCGAATCAATCAAACGCTGATAAGACTCATGTTTTTGAGGAAAATACAATCTGGTCGAGTTGTCCATCTTAATATCTTTAAGCTGGAATGCAAGCAGACCTGTAACAAGAAAAGTTGTTACAATAATAAGCCATGGATGCTTAAATAAGCGATTCATTTAATAAATCCTCCTTCTGTAAAACACACAAAATTTCAGCACATTTTTTAATTATGCCAACTTTTTGTTTATAAGTTTAAGAAATTAAACGCATAAACAAAATATAATCTCTTTAATTTCAAACGTCAATAAAATAGTTTTTTTTTAGCATTTTTTAACATCGAATAAAAAAAAATTATTTTTTCGGAAATTTTCAATAATAGCTAAACTTTATGATAACAGCGTTCCCAAAAAATCACAATTTTTTGTTTTCTTTCCGCTTTTCTTCCGCTTTCTTCGATTTCTTTTATAAAAATCAATCATAAAACAGTTTTTTACGTTCAAAAGAAACACAAAAACTTGACAATTCGTCAAAGCGTTTATAAACTTAACCGATTAAACAAATAAACCAATAGAGGCACACATTTTGGTAGAACCCAACGAAACAGAATTTAAACAAAAAATCAGCATTATCCGCGACCAGTTTGAAGTCTGCACACCTTACCTGACAACGTTAAGCGACCCTGTACGCCAAAAAATTCTCCTTATCCTTGCAGAATCCGGCACAGACGGCATGGACGTTCAAGACATAACTGCAAAAATCAGCCTTTCACGCCCGGCAATTTCGCACCACCTGAAAATTCTAAAAGACGCGGGCATGATAATCAGCCACAAAAAAGGCACTCAGGTTTACTATTTTATTTATATCTACAAAGCGCTCGACAAAATTATGAATTTGGTAAACACAGTTATAAATCTCGTAAAAAACATCGACATGGAATCCATAAAAGAAAAAGCTCCATGGATGCTGAATTCACCTTCAAATTAAAATCATAAAATTTGGGCCATGGGGCTTATAAAAGCCCCACCGGGTCTTCCGTACTTCCGCGTCGCAGCGCTCCATTCCAAAAAGGAAAACCTTTTTGGAACGCCTTCGGCGGTACTCCACCCCCTTGTCCGTCCGTTTTAACAGACAGCCAAATTAAAAACTACCACAAAAGTTCGGCTTCAAAAGAAGTTCCGCTTTCGGTTTTTCCAACCAGAATAATTTTCTTTGCTTCCTTGTCAATTTTTCCAAAAACCTGCACTTTTTGTCCAAGCATTGCCTCTTTAGCAAAGTTTATTCTGACATCTTTAAATTCAATTCCCTGAAATTCAGCCGGCAAAGAATCGACCGCAAAAGCCGCATACCGCGAATTGTTTGTGTGTCCGTTTGCATCCAAATCCGTATATTTTATAAAACGTTCGTCCAAAAGCACCGCGTCTTCAGGAAGCTGGATTTTTCCATAAGGAAGGCAGTCGTGCTCTGTTTTTTTCAAGGTTGGCGTACGCAATCCCATTTCATCAAACTTTTTAATCGGCAAAATACGGCGATTATTCAAATCAACCAAAAGCCAGGCTGTTATTCCGCTAACAAGTTTTTCTCCGTCCAGAGTTTCAATTTCGACAGCGCGCACAAACTGCAAGGCTTCGCTTTTTTCTTCCCAAGTGCGCACAACAATACGCTGGTTTTCTTTCGGAAATTTATGAATTCTAAACGAATCTCTCGAAACAAGAATCGCAATTCCGTTTTTTGCCAGAGTTTCTCGGCTCATTCCGCGTCTTGCAAAATCTTCAACGGCAATATCCGAAGTAAGTTTTAAAAGTTCGTTAAGGCTTAAATTTTTATTTATATTGCACTGGCTAAAAAACACCATTGTTTCCCAGTTAAAAGACAAATCTTCTTTGTAATATTGTCTGCTTTCTGTTTCTTGAGGAATTAAATCCGACATTTTTCTATCTCCATTTTTGTAAAACTACAATTTACTATATCAAAATGACAAATCTTATAAAAGTGTCAACAAAAAAACTAATAGCGGCCAGTCCCCCACAACCAGCCGTCATCACGGTTTTCAAAAAACCAAAATTCCTTATTGTGAGTCATAATCGCAAAATTATATGCGCTAAGTTCCGAACCGACAGGAACTGCCATCAATTTTTTAAATCGTCCGGTTTTTAAGATTTTATCAAGATTTTTAACGCCGTAGAGCTTTTCGGCAAGGTTTCTGCCTGTTTCCAAATCGTTAAAACAGTAAAATGTCGAATATAAAACCGTTTTTCCCCAGGGCAATTCAACCTGAACAATTTTATATCCGCTTTTTTGTGCAAAAATTCCAGTCTGGCAAACAAAAAAAATAAAAATAACAAAAACTGCAAACCAAGAATTTTTTTTATTCATTTTATAATTCTAGCACAAAATATTTTTTCACAAAGCAAAAAAAAGACCCGGACAACATCCGGGCCGTAAATAACAAACTAGAGAGATTTTCTGATCTCTTCGTTGTGTTTCTTTTCTCTAAAGTATTCAGGGATAAAGTAAACACCAGCGGCAATTGCAAGAACAGCAATTACTGCCATAAATACAGGAACAACCATATAAGGAGAAAGATCTCCAGTTCCTTTCAAAACAAACATCTGAACAAAAGCCCAGATATGAGCAATTCCAAGAATAAATGCAAATACAGCCTTAGCCATAAAGTTTTTGATAAGGAAAGTAGCCAAAAGGAAAGCAATAAAAGCAACCTGGGCAAAAATAAAAGCGTTTACTTTTGAACCGTAAAGAGCGCCAGCAGGATCCCAAACGTAAGTAAAGAGGGAAATTGTTTTTTCGCCGTACAATGGATATTTTTCCTGTACAGATTTTTCCCAATCCTTAAATTCACCGTATTTAATCTCTGGCGGCCATGAACTTTTATCTTTTCCAGTAATTCCAACAGGAAGCTCAGCCCATGTTTTTCCCATATCTTCTACTTCAGAGTAAAGTTTTGCAGAGTTTGTAAAAGGAACAAACTGAGCAACAATAACTAAAAACAACAATACAAAAGAGATATAGTTGTATTTATTCAAGAATTTCATAAATATCCTCCAACAGATATATTCCAAGACAATGATACATTTTATCTAAACATTTTGTTTTTTTCAAGAGAAACATTAGCTTAATTTAATTATAAAAGCATAATCTTGCGCTTTGTCTCTTTAATCTTTTTCTCCCCATTGTTATTTTTTTAAGCTATTTCAAAACTTAAAGAATAGGCTGTATAATCAAGGCATGAGAAAATTCAAGGTAGTTGCTCCTTACGAGCCAAGCGGCGATCAGGGACAGGCAATAGAAAAATTAAGCGAAGGTTTTTTGCGTGGCGACAGGTACCAGACGTTAAAGGGCGTTACTGGTTCTGGAAAAACCTTTACCATGGCAAAAATAATCGAAAAAGTTCAGCGTCCGACTCTCATCATCTCGCACAACAAGACGCTTTCTGCCCAGCTTTACCGGGAATTCAAATCTTTCTTTCCAGAAAATGCAGTCGAATATTTTGTTTCTTATTACGATTATTACCAGCCAGAAGCATACGTTCCTGCACGGGATTTGTATATAGAAAAAGATGCCGACGTAAACAAAGAAATTGACCAGCTTCGCCTAAAAGCTACATATTCCCTTATGGAAAGGCGAGATGTGATTGTTGTAGCTACAGTCAGCTGCATTTACGGTCTTGGTATGCCTGACCTCTACAAAGAAATGCGTGTTCATATCGAAAAAGGTGAAATTTTTGATACGCGAAAATTTGAACGGCAGATGACTTCAATTCAATACCAGCGAAACGATATGGTTTTAGAACGCGGAAATTTTCGTGTCAGAGGCGATGTAATCGAAGTTTTTCCGCCATATATGGAAACCGACACCGCATACAGAATCGAACTTGATTTTGACGAAATCTCTTCAATAAAACGTTTTAATGTTCTCACCCGCGAAATCGAAGAAGAGTTGGACGAAATGCAATTTTATCCGTCAAAGCACTTCGTAGTACCGCAAGATGCGCTTTTTAAGGCTACAGACAGGATTCTCGAAGAAATGGCTGAACAGGTCAAAAAATTCCAGATTGAACAAAAACCTCTCGAGGCAGAAAGAATAAAAAGCAGGACAACATACGACGTAGAAATGATGAAAGAAATGGGCTACTGTTCTGGAATTGAAAATTACTCAGGCCCGATTTCCGGCAGAAAACGAGGCGAACCGCCGGCAACTCTCCTTCATTATTTTCCAGACGACTTTTTGTGTCTGATTGACGAAGCCCACGTTACAGTTCCGCAAATTGGAGCTATGTACGAAGGCGACAGAAGCCGAAAACAAAATCTTATCGACTTCGGGTTCCGCCTGCCTTCCGCCCTCGACAACCGCCCTCTAAAATTTGACGAGTTTGAAAAAAAACTGAATCAAGTCATTTACGTAACCGCAACTCCGCGCAAAGAAGAGATAAAACAGTCAACCCAAGTTGTAGAACAGTTGATCCGCCCAACTGGACTTTTGGATCCAATAATCGAAGTCCGCCCGAGCGAAGGTCAAATGGAAGACATTTACAACGAAGTAAAAAAACGCATTGAAAAACACGAGCGGAGCCTTATTCTTACGCTGACAAAAAAAATGGCAGAGGATTTGACGGACTATCTTCTTGGACTGAATTTAAAAGTAAAATATATTCACTCGGAAATCGACACTTTTGAGCGTGTTGAAATTCTAAAAAGCCTTAGATTGGGCGAAATCGACGTTTTAATCGGTATCAACCTTCTGCGCGAAGGAATCGACCTTCCAGAAGTAAGTTTTATCGCAATTCTCGACGCAGACAAAATCGGCTTCTTGCGCTCGACAACATCTTTAATCCAGATTGTAGGGCGCGCAGCCCGCAACGAAAACGGAATGGTCGTAATGTACGCAGATGCAATCACGCCGGCAATAAAAGAAACCGTAGAAGAAACAAAACGCCGCCGTGCAATCCAGCAAAAATACAACGAAGAGCACGGAATTACGCCTCACACCGTAAGCAAGGCTGTTCAAGACATACTCGTGCGTCAACAAAAAGATGCCGAAGAAAACGAAAAAATGCAGCTCGAAGTTCTAAAAAAGAACGCAAACCTGTTCGACCCGAAACAGCGCAAAAAGCTGATCGAAGCCCTAAAAAAAGAAATGAGCGATTGTGCCGACCGGCTTGAATACGAACAGGCAGCCGCAATCCGCGATCAAATACAGGAAATCGAGGCAACTTACGGCAAAAAATAGAACTTAACAAAAACGTGCGCAGCCGGCATTCAAATTTGGGCTTGACTGGCGCACACAAAAGTTCTCTGGACATAAAAAAAACCGGCCCACGAAGAACCGGTTATTCAGAAAGATTCAATAATTATTCAGCTTTTGGTGCACCAGCATTTGCAGGAACAACATTGATTTTCTTTGTTACAAAACCACTGCGAAGACAGCGAGTGCAAACGTTCAAAGTACGTGTTGTACCAGCGATTTCTGTCTTTACTTTAAGGAGATTTGGTCTCCAAGTGCGGCGTGTGTGGTTGTATGATTTAGAAACTTTGTTACCTGTCATTGAACCTTTCAAGCAAACATCACAAACTCTTGACATAATATATACCTACCTCAAAATCAATTCAACGTGAGTTTCATTATTTTAAGAAATTCTTCCGCTTATGTCAATTCAAAATACTAATTTTATGCCAAATTTATGCGTTAATTTGTCCAAAAATCAGTTTTTTTGTATCGATTCCGAAGCGCATTAGTTTCTCTTACAAAAAGACAAAACTCTCACTTACAATCCAGTTCAAGACCGTCAAACGCAGGACTGACAGTTCCGCCATTTTCAACAATTTTTTGCAGATTAGTAAATTCCGGCAGTTTTTTATCAATATAATCCTGAATTTCTCCGTGCAAAAAGTCGTGGGAAAGATGAGTAAACCAGGTATGCACAGCTCCAATTTTATCTGCATAAAAAAGCGCCTGATCAAAATTATTGTGCGAAGAATGTTTATCTGCACGAAGAGCGTCGATTACAAGATGATCAAGGATTCCGTCTGAGCAGGCATTTTTTACCCGGTTTAAGGAATTTTCGCTTATAAAATTGCAGTCGGTCAGATAAGCAATTGAATGTTTTTTTCCATTTAGTTTTTTAGAAAAAATCCAGCCTGTCGTTTTTATGCAGCCATGCTCCATCGGAACAGGAACAACGCAAAGTTCTCCAAGTTCAAGCGGATTTTTTTCGATGTACGAATCAACATCTATTATGTTTAGTTTTGGAGTTCCGCCGCCTTTTTCGTGAGTCATAAAAATATAATGAAAATTTGTCTTAACGCATTTTTCAGAATCTGAACTCATGTACATTGCAAGGCCTTTTCCGGCAGTTTCTGGAAATTTTTTGGAAAGTCTTTCGTCGCAGTTCATTGCGCTGGAGTTTTTGTGGCTAAAAATTCTTAAATCGTCAATTCCGTGAATATGGTCTGCGTGAGGATGTGTAAGGAAAACCGCATCAAGTTTGCAAAGATTTATACGGAGAGCCTGTTCCCGAAAATCCGGGCCGACATCAATAAGAAAATTTCTGTCGCCTGAGACATCTTTTATAGAAAGAAGCGCGCTCGCTCTGAGCCGATTGTCTTTTTTGTCGCCAGACTTACAAACTTTGCAATTACAGGCAATTACAGGCACGCCATGGCTTGTTCCTGATCCCAAAACCGTCAGTTTCATATAAAAAGATTTTAGTTAAAACAAGGTTTTCTGTCAAAACACTACATCTAGCGTAAATTATTGACCACAGCCGCCTTGAAGTGCTAGTATTAGTGTACATCAATCACATTTTTATGGGAGAATAAAATGCCTTATTCAGAACCAACCAACCTGGGTGTAATCGCATGTCCAGGCGGTGCTGCATTTGCGGACGAAGTAATCACTCACCTTCGTCACATGTACAAACATCGTTTTACATTAAAAAACGACGTAATTTCTAAACGATATACTTTAGACAAAGACAAACTGATTAAGGACATCAACTTTCGCAACGACATGGTAACTTCTGACCTTGTTGTACGCGGAGCAATCGACAAATACCGTGCGCCAGACTTTAAAATCAACACTGCTTTTACCTGGTTTGCAAACGGTGAAATCAAAGCAGAATTGATGGATTCTGTCCGTGGAAAAGATATCTACATTTTTCAGGATGCAGAAAACCACCAGCCAATCGAAATGAACGGCGGAAAGAACGTTGTTACATTCTCTGTAAACGACCACGTAATGACCCTTCTCGTAACAATCGATGCTGTCCAGCAGGCTGGAGCAAAATCAATCACTCTTGTACTTCCGGCATTTCCTTACAGCCGCCAGCACAAAAAGAAGGGCCGCGAAGGTCTTACAGCAGCGCTTCTCTGCCACATCTACGAAATGCGTGGAGTTGACCGCGTAATTACTCTCGACATTCACTCTCGCGAAATTGTAAACGCATTCAATACAACACATCTCGAAAACCTCCATGCTTCTTATCAGGTTATCCGCGAACTTACAAAGGTTGTAAACCTTTCTGGTCCAGACAAAGAAGATTTAGTTGTAGTAAGTCCTGACACAGGCGCAATCGACCGCAACAAATTCTATGCGACAGGCTTAAAAGTTCCACTCGCAATGATTTACAAAGAGCGCGATTATTCTGTCGTAACACAGAATGCAAAACAGACAAACATTAAAAGCGTTAAACTTCTTGGCGACGTTAAAGGAAAAGTTGCCTTTCTTGCAGACGATATGCTCGGAACAGGTGGAACACTCCTTAAAGCAATGCAGTTCTTGCAGGAACAGGGCGCAACAAAGGTAATCGCCGCAATTTCGCTTCCGTTCTTTACAGGAAATGCAATTGAACTGTTCGACGAAGCTTATAAAAACGGCCAGTTCTACCGCATAATCGGAACAAATGCCGTTTACCATCCGGAATTAAAAGAAAAAGAATGGTTTATAAGCACCAATGTTTCTGGTCTTTTTGCGAATGTAATTACAAGAATTCATCACAACCAGAGCTTGAGCGATCTTCTGGACAACAGAACGATTATCGACAAGCTGATTAAAAAGTCTGACGATACTGAAGAAACCCAGGCATAAATAAAAAATTATTAAAAACTGTCTGACAGGCAATGTCCTTTTCAGGCAGTATTTTTTTGCAAAAATGGCAAATCTCCGCAAATTGTTGTAAAATAAAAATAAGCCTCGAAGCTAAAAAATTCGGACAAGGGGCTGGAGGGGCGGCAAAGCCGTTCCGAAAAACTGGCGGCTGAGCCGGTTTTTTGGAATAAAACCCCGCAAGACCCGGTTTTTGCGGCAGCAAAAATGGCCCCGACAAAAAAATTGGAGATTTTTATGAAAGATGCTATTCTTTGTGTTGATATTGGAACTTCTTCGTTAAAAGCGGCTCTTATGCCGGATTCGCCAAAAAGCATTGCCTATGCACGCGCGAATTTTACGGAAAAAGACGAATCGAAAATTGCACGGGAATGGGTCGGAGCGTTAAAACAGGCTGTCGAAGAATTAAAGCAAAAATCTCCGGACACTGGAATTGAAGCAATCTGTATTTCTGGCAACGGACCGACGGTTGTAAGCAACAACGGGCTGACGCTTCTCTGGTCTAAAAATGCGCCAACTTCCGTTTCTGACAAAAAATCAATATGGATTCCGCGGCTGGACGCCTTTAGAAAACTCCACACTCACCACTGGTACGAATCAGACAAGATTTTTGGGACTCCAGAATACCTGATTTACCGTCTGACAGGAAACGCCGTAACAATCCTGCCGGAAGAACGTTTTAGAGAAATTTACTGGACTGAAGAACAGCTCAAGGCAGAAGGTTTTTCTGACGATGAAATAAAAAAACTGCCTCCATTTGTAAAACCTGGAACTCTCGCCGGAAAAATTACTAAGCAGGCAGCCGAAGAAACAGGACTTCTTGAAGGAACATTGGTTTTTTGCGGCGCGCCTGATTTTGTCGTTGCGCTGATTGGAACAGACACCCTCGACACCGGCATGCTATGCGACCGTTCAGGTTCAAGCGAGGGACTGAATCTCTGCACTCCTATTCCGCTCAATTCGCCAAATATCCGCACAATGCCGTCGATTATTCCGGGAATGTGGAATGCGGCGGTAATTATTCCAGATACAGGAAGCAGGTTTGCAATTTTTAAGCAAAAGGTTGAAGATGAATTAAAAACAAAAATTACGCACAAAAAACTCGTTGCGCAGATTGTAGACACTCCGACTCTTGAAAATCCGCAGATTTTGACGGACGAACAAAAAAAAGAAGGGATTGCGATTATTCACGATGTAACTCACCAGCTTTGGGCGGCCCTCAATATTCTAAAAAAAGCCTCGGAAGAAGCAGGCCTTCCACAGCCGAGAAGCATTACCGTAACCGGCGGCCAGGCTCTGAACGAAAAATGGACTCAGATAAAATGCGACACTCTCTGCGTTCCGTTTGTTGTGACTGAGTGCGTGGATGCGGAACTTGCAGGCGACAACATTCTTGCAAGAATTTCGCTCGGTTATTACGACTCGATAGAAGAAGCGGCTTTTGTCCTTGTAAAAAAATCGCACATTTATACTCCGGCTATGCCTGCTGACCACGCGTAAACAGACGCCGCATTTTAATGAAGATTTATTTTATTCCAGAAAAAGTCCGCGTCCTGATTTTTGATGTAGATTCCACGCTATATACAAATCCTGAGTACGCAAATGAGCAGATTGACGGTCAAATCCGGCATTTTGCCCAAATACGAAAAATTTCTGCTGACGAAGCGCGCATGCTTTTTTCTGATTTTAGAAAAAATTGGGCGCAAACGCATTCCGGACAAAAAATCAGCCTTGGAAACCTTCTTACTCATTTTGGAATTTCGATTGAAGAAAGCATTTTGTGGAGAAAAAAACTTATAAATCCTTCTGAATTTTTAAAACCAGACGCAAGGCTTTTTAAAACTCTTTCCGACTTAAAAGAAAAATTTTATCTTATCTGCGTAACAAACAATCCTGTTCTGACAGCAAGAAAAACCCTCGAAGCGCTGGGAATTTCCGGGCTTATTCCGGAAATCATCGGTCTTGATACAACTCTCAAATCAAAACCTGCCAGAGAGATTTTTGAGCTTGCTGCAAAAACCGCAGAAACAGCACTTAACACAAAAATAAAATTTGAAGAATGCATAAGCATTGGAGACCGTTACGATATTGACCTTGATTTGCCGTTAAAACTTGGAATGGGCGCAATCCTTGTTGACGGCGTAAAAGACGTTTATTTGCTTCCAGAAGTTTTGTAATATAATTATATTGTGTTATAATCTGTACTGGTTTTAAGAAAAAAATTCTACGGAAATTTTATGGAAATCGAAACATTTAAAGACAGAATAAACCTCACAAACAATGGAAAACTTCAGATTTTTTTCATCGGAACTGGAAGCGCCTTTAACAAAGTCGATTTTCAGAACAACCTGCTTGTAATAAAAGGCCAGGACCATGTTTTGATTGACTGCGGAACTTTATTTTCTTACGCCTTAAAAACGTACAATACTCCGCTCACAAAAATCCGCACGATTTTGCCGACGCACTCGCATTCTGACCACATTGGCGGCCTTGAAGAAGTTGCCTACACAAATTTCTATGTGACAAGACAAAAGCCTTCGCTTATTGTTCCAGATTTTTACAAAAAAACTCTTTGGGAAAAAAGCCTGGCTGGAGCCTGCTCTTACGGCGAGGAAAAAGGAATAGACAATTTTTTTACTTTTGACGATTATTTTAAGCAAATCTGTCCAGTTGAATTAAAAAACACTCCGCGTCCGGTTTACGAGGCAAATGCAGGTTCCATAAACTTAAAACTCGTAAGGACAAGGCATATTCTTTGCCCAAATGCAGACTGGAACAAAATTTTTTATTCTGTCGGAGTTTTAATAGATGACAGGATTTTCTTTAGCGGAGACACAAAATTTGACCGTCCAATGCTGGACTGGATTGAACAGACTTATAAACCGGAATGTATTTTTCATGAATGCATTTTCTTTGAAAGTCCTGTTCATTCTTCTTACGATGAACTTTTAACGCTTCCAGAAGAAATGCGAAAAAAAATGTTTCTCTGCCACTACGGCGAAAACCACAGGGAATTTTTACCTCAAGATGACGGTTTTGCAGGTTTTGCAGAACGAGGTCTTTATTATACTTTTTAGAAAAAGCGCGCGGCATTTGAAAAAATCTTTGTTTTTTGTTAGAATTAGCTTATTCGACTCTGTAGCTCAGCTGGATAGAGCATCCGCCTCCTAAGCGGAAGGTCGCGCGTTCGACTCGCGTTGGAGTCATAAAAAAAAGCGCCAGGAACACGGAGGGCGGCGCAGCCGGTGCAAAGCACCGAGGGCACCGAAGCCCGCAGTACTCCGACCCGCAAAAGCGGGTGGCGCCCAAAATTAGTTCTTGCAGAAAAGAATCGAGCCTAAAACTACCAGATGTCCTGCAAAATTCCAGAGCCATTTCATAAAGTTGTGGAAATTTCCGTCGATAAAATCGCTCAAGACAATTGCAACAATCCAGACAATCATAATAATGAGCATCAGAATGCTTTTAAACTTTCCGAGACTACCGATAAAAAGTTCAAGAACAAGATAAATTCCTGCAAGAAGTTCAATTATTGAAAAAACAATTACCGCAATGTTTTCTGCACTGCCGCTAAACACGCTTTTTAGAGAGTTAATTCCAAAATCTCCGCCACCCTGCAAGCCCCAAATACCGCCGACAGCCAGCAAAAGACCAAGCGAAAGCTGAATAATCAACTTTTCAACCGAAAAACTTTTTTTTGCCATAATTTAATTCCTCCAAACATTTTTAAAATGTTTTTCTAATATAAAATTATAGCACACAAAAATTCGATTTTAAACTTTGAATTTTAAAAGTTTTAATTTTTTTTGTAGACTAATTCGAAAATTTCGCAGACAACAGGCATTTCTTCGTCAAAATCAAAACCGCAAAGGTCGGCTTCTTCTTCAAAAAAGTCCCTCTCTTTTTCCTGCCATGCTTCAAGATTTTCGTCCTCTCCGTCCTGCTGAGCAAGTTCCCAGCTGATTTGGCTAAACGGAATTATTTTTACGTCTTTTACGCGGATTACAGCGCAAGGATTTTCCTGAGTATCTTCCACGACATAAACTTCGCCGGCAACAGGAAGTTTTTCGCGGTTTATTTCAAAAGAAGGAAAAGGTGTAAAGATTGCAGTTTTTTTTTCGCCAAGCACAAGATTTAACTGCGACTGTCCTGTCCAGCCAGAATCTTCAAAACAAAGCTCGCCGTTATAGACCGCGTCCTGTGGTTTTTGACCGGTTTTTGCCAAATATTCATTCCAAAATTGAAGTACTGTCATTTTAAATTTCCTGTTTTTTTGTGCGGATTATTTTTAGAATAAAAGAAATTATAAAAAAAATTGCCGGAACAACCGTAAAAAAAAGCGACATAAACGGAAGATTAAAAATTTTTAAAGAAAAATCGCTTACAATTCCAACTTTTAAAAGAAGCTCAAAAACAAGGCCTGCGTAACTAAAAATAGCTCCACAAATCATAAAAATCCAGGCAGAATCACGAGTCCGGCTCAAAAGCAAAATTGCCAGAAAAGCGGTAATTCCGCCAAAAATAAGTTTTACAATGTAAAAAATCACTTCGCTTTCAAGCATTTTTCTTACCTTCCAAATTTAAAATTTTTAAAAGTCAAAAGGTGATTTTTCCAGTTTTTTAAAAACTCCAGAATCCGCTCCAAAAGGAACAATGCTCGGCACAGAAAAAAACGGACTTACGACAAGCTCACAGTCCAGACAATGCTGAACAAAGTTTTCGTATTTTTCCTGAGGAATTTTCGGAAAGAGCCATGGTCCATGTCTTGTCCAGTATTTTGTCAAAATTTTGTCGTACTTAAACCAATCTTTTTCTTCGCGAACCTGAAGCGCTTTTATTAAATCATAAAAAGAACGCGTTACCGCAGCTTCTAAAGCCGCAGGAATAAGGGCAGAACAAAAATCTGTCTGTAAGTTTTCAACAACTTCGCTTTTTACGGCAACAATCCAGATATTCTGCGCCCAGGCAAGCGGAGGAGCAATCAAAACGCAGGCTGCATTTTTCCAGTCAATATTCTGCGCATTCCACGGACGATAAACAAAAGTTCCGTCTTTGCTTATGGCAAGGCTTTTTTTAAGAGCCTCTTCTTTTGAATTACAGATAATCGCAATCCTTTCGTCGGTCAGCAGGGCGCTTACGGCACGGCTCAGTCTTGAAAGTCCAGAATTTTTTGAAACAGCATTAAAATCCGTAACAAAACTTCCTGTAAGACCGCGGCTTATTATGTTCTTAAAAATCGTCCAGCCGCTAAAAAAATCGCTTCCCCAGCCCAAAACAGCCCGGCCGCCTTCCAAAAACATATCTGTAAGACGAACGCGCTTTTCTGTGTACAAAAAATTTCCGCGCGCCCTTTTTACAGTTCCGAAACGAGATCTTATGCTCTCTGCAAGAATATTGATTTCTGTCATTTTACCTTTTTTACAGTTTTGCGAGTTTTTCGCCCACAAGCTTAGAAGCCATTCCAGGATTTGCCTTTCCCTTAGAAGCCTTCATAACCTGTCCGGTGAGCCAGCCGACAACATTTGTCTTTCCGGCCTTAAAATCTGCAACGGCCTTTGGATTTTCTTCAATTACCTTGTTTACGATTTCTTCGATTGCACCGGAATCAGAAACAGTCTCCATTCCTTCTTCCTTGATGATTTCGGCAGGCATTTTTGAAGTCTCGAGCATTTTTGCAAAGACAGTTTTTCCCTGGGCATTGGAGATTTTTTTATCCGCAATCGCATTTACAAGCTCAGTTATATGCTTTGGAGTGATATTCACTTCGCTTATAGTCTTTCTCTGCTCATTCAAAACCGCCAGAAGTTCCGCCAAAATCCAGTTTGCAACTTTTTTTACGTCTTTTGCGCCTTCCGCCGCTTCTTCAAACCAAAGCGCAAGCTCGCGGGTGGAAGTTAAAGTTTCAACATCGAAGTCTGAAAGACCAAACTGTTTTTGAAGACGAATTCTCTTCGATTCAGGAAGTTCGCCTACACGGCCTTTTGCGCGCTCAATAAGCTCTTCGTTTACCTTGAACGGCTTAATGTCCGGCTCAACAACAAAGCGATAGTCAACAAAAGAGTTTTTCGTACGCATAATTTGAGTAACGCCCTTGTCCTCGTCCCAGTTCATTGTATTTTTGTAGCCAGGGTTAAATTCCTGACGGTCTTCCATAAATTCCTTAAGCTGTCTTTTTGCCTCGTAAGCACAGGCTTCGCGAATAGATTTAAAAGAGTTAAGGTTTTTAATTTCAGAAATCGGAGTGTGGTAAAGTTTTCCGTCTTCCCAAACGTTGAGGTTGATATTAGCGTCGCAGCGCATATTTCCTTCCTCAAGGTTTCCGTTTGTAACTTTCACGTAGCGCAAGATTTCCTGAACAGTCTGCATAAAAAGAGCAGCTTCTTCTGGCGAAGTCATGTCAGGTTTAGTTACAATTTCAATCAAAGGAGTTCCCGAACGGTTGTAATCGATGTAAGAATGTTTTCCAGGCAAGTGGAGCGACTTACCAACGTCTTCCTCAAGGTGAATGCGTTCAATGCGCACACGGCGGTATTTTTTGCCTTCATTTTCGACAATGCAGTTTTCACCTTTAAAATTATTCGGACGGAATTTTTCGCCGCCTTCCTGCTCTTCTTTTGAATAATGCGAAAGAGGTAGATCAACATGCCCGTCAAAACATAGAGGAATATCGTACTGAGTAATCTGGTAACCTTTTGTAAGGTCAGGATAAAAATAGTGCTTGCGGTCAAATTTTGTAAAACGCGAAATATTACAGTTCAAAGCCATGCCTGCAACCGCACCAAGTTCAACATAGCCTTTAGAAATACGAGGCATTGCTCCTGGAAGTCCAAGACAAACCGGGCAGACACGAGTGTTCGGCATACCGCCATATTTATTTTCGCAGGCACAAAAAGCCTTGGTTTTAGTCAAAAGCTGTGTGTGAATCTCGCAGCCGATTACTATTTCATATTTGTCAATTGCCATAATTTTCTCCAACTTTTTTGGGCGTTTCCCTCACTTGCGTTCGGGCCGGGTGTTCCGTGGTTTCGCACTTCCGTGCTCCATTGCTCCACTTCGCCCTGCTTTGTTGCGCAACGGCTTCGCCGCCACTACACCCCCTAACGCAAAATCCGACTTTTAGTTTTGAACCTGTTCCTTAACAGGAATTCCGCAGCCTTTATGGTCTTCTTCCCAGGCCTGCGCAGTCTGCAAAATTTTGAGCTCATCAAACATTTTTCCGGCAAACTGAATTCCAACCGGCATGCAAGAAGCATTTTTGTTTTCTTTAGAAGTAAATCCAGCAGGAACAGAAATTGAAGGAATTCTCGCAAGGTTTACAAAAGTCGTAAACAAATCGCTCAAGTACATTTCGAGAGGATCGTCAACTTTTGAGCCGAGCTTAAACGAAGCTGTCGGACAGGTCGGACACAAAATCAAGTCGTAATTTTCAAAAAGGGAAGCAACTTCGCGCTGAATTCTCGCACGAACGCTCATGCCTTTTTTGTAAGTTTCTCCAGAAAACTGCTCAGAAAGAACATAGTTTCCGATTATAATTCTTCGCTTTACTTCCGGACCAAAACCGTTTGAACGAGTGTCGATATAAAGCTGATCGTAGCCTTTTTCGTTGTCAATGCGGTTTCCGTAACGAATTCCATCAAAACGGCTCAGATTTGAAGCGGCTTCTGAAAGCGCAATTACATAGTAAGAAGCGATTGAAGCGTCCAAAACCGGAAGGTCAACGATTTCGATTTTTGCGCCTTTGGAAACAAACCATTCTTTTACATCGGCAAAAACTTTGGCAACATCGGAATCCATTCCCTTGGCTTGTTCAAACTGCTTAGGAACTGCAATTTTAAGCTTAGAAACGTCTATTGCCTCAAGATTTTTAAGTTTGTCGCAATTCGGCAAATCGGCAGAAGTGTCATCGTAAAAATCAACACCGGACATTAAAGAAAGAGGAAGCGCAATGTCTTTTGGAGAGTGGCCGATAATTCCAACTTGATCCAAAGAAGAACCGTAAGCAACAACGCCCCAGCGGCTCAAAACTCCATAAGTAGGCTTTAAACCGTAAACTCCGCAGTAAGAAGCAGGAAGACGCACAGAACCGCCAGTTTCCGTACCAAGACCAAAAAGAGCCTGGTTTGCGGCAACAGCCGCAGTAGAACCGCCGGAAGAGCCGCCAGAAACATAATCGCGGTTAATCGGATTACGCGTAGGGCCGTAAATCGAATACTCGGTCGAAGAGCCCATGGCAAATTCATCCTGATTGCAACGACCAAAAGGAATTGCGCCAGCGTTTAAAAGGCGGGCAACTACAGTTGCGTTGTAAGGAGCGCGGTAACCTTCAAGAATTTTTGAAGAACAGGTAAGGCTCTTGCCTTTTACAGAAATATTGTCTTTAACGGCAAACGGCACTCCTAAAAGAGGCTTTTGCTCAAACAGTTTTTCGACTGTGCCGCTTTTTTTTGCAGAAGCAATTTCTTCATCTGCAAGTTTTGCCTTTTCAAGAACATCAGAATAAACTTCGAGAAAAGCATTGAGCGGTTTTTCTGATTTTTTATCTTTTTCAAAAGTATCAATTGAAGAGCGAACTAAATCTTCGGAAGTTGTTTTTCCAGATTTTAACGCCTCTACAGTTTCTTCTATTGTATAAAACATATTTTCACCTTATGCAGATTTTATTTTAAGCGCCTTCGCCCAAAACTTTAGGAACCTGATAGTATCCGTCCATAAATTTGTCTGTTGTCTGCTTGATGTCTGGAATTTCAAGTCCCTGAACAACTTCGTCCTCGCGGAGTTTTTCCGCCTCTGTCGAAGGATAAGCGTCGTAAGGATTTTCTGAATCGTCATATTTGGAAAGAATATCAAAATATCCGACAATTTCGTCAACCTGTTTTTTCAGAGTAGCCATATCTGTACTTTCTGGAGAAAGCCGGCTGAGCTGAAGTAAATTAGAAAGAGTTGTTTCGTCTACGGTTTTCATAAACTGTATTTTACAAAAAAACGCGAAAATATGGAAGTAAAAGAAATAATCAGGATTTTTTAGGACAATATAAAACATCAAAGATTTTCAAAAACACAGATAAAAAAACTCCGCCAGACAAACGCCCGACGGAGTTTTTTTTACATCAATTTTTTTTACAGGTTACTGTCCGATTTTTGTAAGACCAGTGTTGTTGTAATTAGTTACAGCATTTTTTAATTCTTTTATTAAGCCGTAGTTTGCATCCTCCTCTGCATTGTTAAATGTCCATGCAAAGTCCGGATTATGACGTCCTGCAAATTTTACAACATTTGTAAGAGCGGCTTTTGGTTCTGTAAGAGAGCCGTCTGCAAGGTGCAAATCTTCAGTTGTGTCAAAATTGTTGTAAGATGTGCCGCCAGCAACTGCTTTTATAGAAGAAGGAACGGTGTCTTCTCTGTTGTCAACGATATAGCAATCAATATCATTGTCGCCTTCTTTCCAGCCTTCATCTTTGTTTGTCATGTGCTGGAATTTTACTCCGTTATATCCAAGCTGGAAGTACATATTGTTGAAAGCCTTTATAACGCCGCCGTTCTCGCCAGAGAAAGTTCCGTCTCCAGTTGCATCTGTTCCCTGCTTAGAAGACATCATCGGGTCGTGAGGATTACGGAAGATATTCTGTTCAACAAATGCCGAAGCACCCATAGTAACGCCAACACCGTATTTTGAGTTTCCGTCAAAGTAGTTGTTGTAAATATGAACAGTCTGTGTACGGATTCTCGGATGACGGCTGTCTGAGTGGTCAAACCAGTTGTGGTGGTAAGTCAGACGAGAATCGGCTGTTTCGCTCTTCATACCGCAGAGAGAAGATTTTCCAGAATCCCAGAAGTGCACGTAAGAATAAGACTGCCAGTTAGACTTGCCCTTAACATCAAGAGAACCGTCGCCTTTTGCCTGGTCAGAGTCTCCGCCTGTTGAACCATAGAAAAAATCAACATTATGAACCCAAGTGTAGAAATTGCCCGTGTCGAGAGAAATTCCGTCGTCAAGGAAGCACATAATTCCAAGATTTGAAATTTCAACATGCGAAGAATCTCTTGCAAAAAGTCCAAATCCCCAGATTGTAGCGTCGTGTCCAACACCTTCGATTGTAACAGGAACAGGATTTTTTGAAGCGTTCACATTGTTTTTAATGGAAAGTCCTTCGGCAGAAGAATCATAAGCGTCCAAATCGCCGATAGAAAGCTTTCCAATTACACGAATATCCAAAGAAAGGTCAGAAGCAGAAGTTTTCAAAGTTGAATTTCTTAAAATATTCTGCAAGCCGGTGTAAGTTGTTGTAACACCTTTTGAGTTTGTAATATCGAGAGAAACAGTTTTTGCAGTGTCCTTTGTAACATAAATGACTTTCGCGTTTGACTTTAAAGTACCGTCCCTGTTGTATGCGCCAGGAGTGTCGCTTCCAGAGAAAGCATAACCTGAGCGGTCGTGGTTCAAAACATTTACGCTGATTTCAGTTGCTTCGCCACCTGCAGGAACAATAGAAATTTTGTGTTCGCCGGCTGCAAGACCAAGAACATCAACACGGCAAACATTAGAATAAGATTTTTCTTCCCAAGTTGTCTGTCCGTCGCTGTAAGAATTTTCGTAGTATTTGTAAGTTGAATAATGGCGCAAAAGTTCATCGTCAACTTTTGTTCCGTCGCAGGTAATTGTATAAGAAGCAGCATTGTCATCAAAAATAACATAAGCCGAGTTAAGCCAGCCTTCCGCCTTTTTTACGTTAACACTAGAACCAGAAGAAACAGAACCTTCTGTCGTTGCGCTCATATCAACAGAAACATCGCCAGTTTCTTCGTAAATTCCTGCATTTTCAGAAGGATTTTTTGAAGGAGCAGAAGCATCTTCCGCAGAAACAGTCCATTTAGTAGGAGCATAAACCATAATCGACTTTACATTCAAAGAAGAAGAACTGTCTGTATTCGAAACAGTTACTGTAATTGCGTCGCTGTCATTTTCTGACACAAAACCCGGCACAAAGATAAAGTCTGAATAATCGCTTCCAACGCTTTCTTCTTTAGAATAAGTTGAACCAGAAACTGTCATTTTACAGCTGCTTGCGCTGCTAGAACCACATTTTGCGTTTACAACAATTTTTGAAGTATTTGCAGGAACGTTAAATTTCAATGTTCCAGCAGAGTTCTTAGAAAGCTGAATATATGTATTGCCGGCTTTTCCTTTTCCGCCAGAAACTTTTACATCTCCAAAAGTGCCAGAAATGTCTGTACTAGTTGTTTCTGTAGTAAACGAATAATCAGCCGCAACCCATTTAAGAATTGTATAAGAACCGTCTTCGTTTAATTCGCCTTTTGTTACAACTTCGCCAACAGTTGTGTTCGTTCTTCTCAACGTAAAAGAAATATCCGTTGTTTTTCCGTTTTCAACAGTTGCATCAGCTTCGCCTGACATTGCAACAGACTCGCTAAGGCCAAGTTCAGAGTCGCTCATTGCAACAGTAGCTGTCAGTTTGAAAGTGTAAGTTCCGACAGGCACACTCACCGCGCTCAACTCACTCTCGCTAGCCCAGCTTGCAGCCTTAGTAAATCCGCTTGCGCCAGAAGCCTTGTAGAAAAGCTTAATGTCTGTATAAGAATCGTAGCTTACTGCACGGCCATGGCTAAAATTTATAGAAACACTTCCACATCCATCGCCAGCGCTAGAAGGCTCATCAGCTCCAAGAGCAGAGCATCCTGACGCACAAAAAGCAATCATCGCCGTCATAGCAAGCGAAGCAACTTTATTTAAGATTTTTGAAAATCTCTTCATTTAATTCTCCATCAATATCTTTTTTTTATAAATCGGGCGTTCCCGGCGCACAAGCGCCGGTCGGGTGTTTCGGGGTTGCATTGCTGCGCAACGCTGCGCGCCCCTACACCCCCTAACGCATTCACATTTTCCACTGCCCGAAATTGTCGTCAAAACAACATTTTCCGTTTTTGCATTCTTTATTCGATAATAATCAATGCAATTGAATTAGTATCACCTCTCTTGATTGTGTCAGAACCAGTTGAAGTAAAACTCTGAACATATGTTGTAATTTCTGTTGTTTTTGAATCAAGTTTGTAAGTTGTTTCTGTTCCGTTAGCGTCTGTTACACTAAAGCACTTTTGTTTTCCGATTGGAAGAGAACCGACAACTGTAATTTTCTGTCCAGCAGTTGCAGTAACTACAGCAGATGCTTTTGAATCAAATTTTACGGTACTATAAGGAACACCTTCATATTCAATTGTTATAGCTCCATTATCTACTTTTTTATTTACCGAACCTGTTACCGTAACATTTGAATTTCCAGAAATTACATTTCCATCCGTACCAACAAGAGCAATTATAGTTTTTACTCCATATTTTGGACAACCATCCTGTTTTCCACAGTTATTTGCTGCGTCTTCTGTTGCATAATGAGTTCCGCAGTTTGTGCATTTTGGCAATTCTGTCCAGTTTGCTGTAAATGTAACATCGCCCGTAATCGCAGAATCTATTGTCAATCCTTCAACACTGCTTGTCCAGGAAAGGCTGTAGTTTTCTTTTGTCCAAGCTGGAAGATTTGCTTTTTCACCATTGTAAACGGTCTGTGTATCCTCAGCATTTACGCCGTCAGAATCTACAAATTTTACAGTATATTTTGCATCTTCTGTCCAGTTTGCCGTAAACGTTACGTCGCCTGTAATTACAGAATCTGTTGTCAAACCTGAAACACTTGAAGTCCAGCCTGCAAATGTAAAGTGCTCTCTTGTCCATTCAGGAACACTTCCAACAACTTCTCCTGAAATTACATCAACTGTCACGTCGGCATTTGTTCCGCTTTCGTCTTTAAATGTTACTGTATAAGTTGTTTCCCATTTTGCTGTAAAGGTTACTGTTTTTTCAGTTTCGCCTTCTGAAAGAGAGATTAAATCGTCAAAATCGGCTTCCTTTCCATTTTCATCAATCCAGGTAAGTGCAAAATTTTCTTTTTCCCAACTTGGAGGAATAACAGTACTTCCAGACTTGATTACCATTGTAACGCTTTCGTTTCCGTTTTCGCCGCTATCCTTAAAAATTACAGTAACGTGCGAAGTGCAAGAATCAACTTCTGACTGAGAATAATAAACAGAACCGCAAGTTGCGCACTTGTAATGTTCACAGTTTTTAGCCTGTTCTGTAAAGTTGTAAATTTTTCCGCATTTTCCGCAGCTAATAGAACCGTCAGCGTTTACCACAGCAGAAACACTTCCTGTTTCGGCTGTTGAGCCGCTTCCAGAACCTGAACCTTCTGTGCCTGATTCTTGTTTTGCCGCGATTTTTACTGTGTATACTTCTGAAGACTTTCCGTTTTCTGTGCCTTTTAAAGTTGCGGTAACTTTAATTTTTACTTCTTTTTCTTCTGCGGCACAATTTGGAACAAGTTTTGATTTTTCTGCTTTTGGATTTTCAAAAGAAGCATAATCTCTTCCTTCTGCAACTTCCCAGTTGTATTCAATTCCGGCTCCTTCGAGATTATTGCCATCTACATCTGCTGTAAGTTCAACTGGCCCTGAAACAGCGCTTTCCGGGATTCCAGAAATTGTGACATTTGTAATTTCCGGATAATCGCCGCCCCCCCCAGAATCCGAATTACAGCCTGCAAAAATCAATGCCGCAGTGGCCATTGCAAAAATTGCAGTCTTAAAAAAACTTTTTTTCATTTTTAAATTCCTCCTGCTTCTGCAGATATTTTTTTGTTATAAAAATATCTGTTATTATATAATCGTATAAAAGGAAAATATAAAACAAACGGTTGTTTGGACTTTTCAGATATTTCTAAAGTTTTTAAAATTTTGTTGTAAATTTTTGAATTGTTTTTTGCGAAAAACTCTAAAATGTCAATTTTTATTAGAAACCTTGGACAAGGGATTTTTGCGTGCACGCACGCTGCGACTTTTGCTTGCGCAAAACTCGTTCTTTTTACTGTTCGCTAAAGCGAACGCCCTTGTCCTTCCGGACAAGGGATTTTTGCGTGCACGCACGCTGCGACTTTTGCT
>SAMEA3663093__coassemble_623_pt1 | contig 28091 bp, 23 predicted proteins | sample SAMEA3663093__metabat2_low_PE_025 | metagenome-assembled genome bin SAMEA3663093 (sample SAMEA3663093) | pig gut metagenome | biome: pig gut; feature: pig-associated habitat; material: faeces | place: France | collected 2012
CTGGAGGCTGCGCTTTGGACTTACAAAACCGCAAAACCGCGATATTGCCGACTACGTGCTTTCTAATTTTACGGCAGACGAGCAGATAATTCTTGCCCAGGAATTTGCACAGACAAACGAAATGTTTGCAAAATTTTTGCTTTCCACGGACGAAAACCAGCAGCGTATTTTGCAGGGCTGGAGCAAACGAAAACTGATTTAAGGGGGCTTGGGGGAATTTCCCCCAGGAGAAGGGGTAGCGGAAAACGCGGCGAAGCCGTGGTTGCAGCGCAGGGGAAGGCTTTCCCCTCCTGTCTTTTCTGATTTTTCATTAGACAATAAGCTGGAATTTTTATATATTTTAAGTATGGCTAAATTTATTGACGAAGACGAAAAAAAAGAAAAAAAAGGTTCTGCAGACGCTTTTGCTGAGAAACTTTTAAAAACTCGCCAGATTGTTGTTAGCGGCGAAGTGAACGAAGAGCTGGTTGAAAAAATTGTAAAGCAGCTTCTTGTTCTTGAAGCAGATTCTGATAAACCGATTTATCTTTACATTGATTCTCCAGGAGGCTCAATCGACGACGGTTTTGGACTTTACGATATGATTCGCTTTATAAATGCTCCTGTTTATACTATTGGAATGGGACTTATTGCGAGCATGGGCGTAACCTTGTTTTTGTCTGTTCCAAAAGAAAGACGCTTTAGTTTGCCGAACAGCCACTTTTTGATTCATCAGCCTTTGATGGGCGGAAGCCGCGGTGTTGCAACTGATATTGAGATTACTGCCCAGGAAATTTCAAAATCGCGCGAAAATCTTACAAAATTGATTGCAGAGGCAACCGGAAAAGATTTTGAAACTGTAAAAAAAGATACAGAACGCGATCATTGGCTTACTGCTCAGGAAGCTGCAGATTACGGCATTGTCGGAACTATCATTTCGAGCCGCAAAGAGTTGCCCGAAGCATAAAATTTGTGTTATATTAGGACAATCAAAATAAAAAAGGGTAATCGATGTTTTTTGAATTAACTGATTCTTTGTGCGCAGACATTTTGTTCGCCATGGAAAATCAGCAGCAAAATTTTGGTTTGGATGCGAAAAATTCAAGGATTGTTCAGTGTGAGCCAGAATCGGTTGATGAGGAAAATATTTATTCGTTGCCGTTGTGGACCAGTGCCGACGGCTACAGTTTGCTGAAAGATTTTATTGCAAAGTACAAAGGCATAAAGGCTTGTGGCGAACTTAAACAGATTTTACTTGAAGGACGGGGGGTTTTTAGAAATTTTAAAAATACATTAAAAAAGTATCCTGAAGCGGACAAAAGATTTCATTTTTTTAAGAACAAAGTAATGAAAAAAACGGTTTGCGAATGGTACAACGCACTGCGGGAGTCGTGGGGGCTGGAAACTTTAGATCAAGACTTTTACGAATATGACGATCTGGTTCTTGAAGACTTTGCTTTCCGGACATTTTCTGCGGATATGGACAGCGGAAATGTTGCTTTTTTGGCAGGTGCTTTTTTTGAAGAATTAAAAATTCAATTTTCAGGTGAACTTGGTTCAGCTATTTCTTTACAACTAAAAGATCAGTTTGATTCAATCAACGCTCTGACTAAAAATTGTACTGGCGGTTTTGTTTGCCGTACTTTGTCGGACGAGTTTGCCGGTTGTATTTTATATTCGGGTTTGTCCAGTAAAAAGGTTGCATTTTTAAACGCCCTTTTTGTAAATCAGAATTACCGTGGGCTTGGAATTGCCAGAGAGCTTTTATCAAGAAGCATTTCCACTTTAACCGAAGACGGAATTCAATTTTTTATAATTAACAATTCATTTGTGCCAAAAATGCTAAAATCAACATTGACCGATTTAGGTTTTGAAGAAAAAGATTTTGCTTTTGTGGCTGAATTGAATTAAAGCCTATTTAATTTAAGGCATTTTTTTTAGGAGTATCAAAATGGCTTTTAACAGACGTGAAACTGAACTCAACATGGATCAGGTAGCTGCTTTTTTAAAAAACGCAGTTTCTAAAGTAGAATCAAATCCGGAATATTACGAAGAACTTAAAAAAGTTTTTAAGAAAAATGTTCCTCTTACAAGACGCTCTTATGTTGCCGCTTTCCTTTTGCAGGCTTCAAAAGGCGCAATTTATCGCTTTAATCCGAACAGAGCAACACGCGAAAATTTCCGTGAACGCCGTGAAGAAAATCGTCGCAACCGCTACGAAGAAAGAAAAGAACGTCAGGAAAATACTGAAAGCGAACCAAAAGAACGCAGTCCTCGTGTAGAAATTGCTCCAGAAAATGCTGCAACAGTTTTTGTAAGCATTGGACGCAACCGTCACGTATTTGCACGCGATCTTCTTGGTCTTTTTATCAACGAAGCTGGAATTGAACGCGAACGCATTGGAAATATCAAGGTTCTTGCAAATTATTCTTTTGTTGAACTTTTCAAGGAAGATGCTGACAAGGCAATTTCTGCGCTCAACGATTTTGACTGGCGTGGCCGCAAGCTTTCAGTCAGCTATTCTGAAAAAAAAGATGCCGCTGAATTTTCTGAAAAAGAAAGCGGATCTGCAGAAGAATACATTAACAACGAAAGAGTTCCAAATGTAGAAAACAAGTCTGCTCCGATTGTTGACAGCTTTACAGCTTCAAATTCGGATACTGTTGCTCAGCAGGCTGCTTTTGCAAAAGAAATGGAAAAAGCACCAATTGAAATGACAGACGAAGAAATCATGGCTCTCCGCAAGCCTCGCTCAAGTTCTTCTGCTGATCTGTAAAATTTAAATGGCATTGAGTTTTTGAAGATTTTGATTTTTAAAAGCTCAATGCTTTTTTTTGCGAATTTGATTTTTTGCAGAGGTTTGTTATGGTAAAAATTTTAAGAACGGGTCCGCTCGGTGTAAATTCTCTGGTTGTGGAACTTTGCGAAAATAAGGTTTTTATCGTAGATCCTGCCTGCTGCGAATATTGCGGAGACAAAACCGTAATTTCTGATTATTTAAAAGAAACCAAAAAAGAGCCGGTCGCACTTGTTTTAACTCACGGTCATTTTGACCATGTTGCCGGACTTCCTGTTTTAAAAGAATTCTATCCGGATATTCCTGTTTTAATTCACAATGACGATTCTCAAATGATAGGGAAAAACTCTTCTAAAATTCAAAAAGAAGAGCTTGATGCAATCGGATTTTCTGATTTTTTGAGCGCGGTGAATGCTCTTCCTTCTGCCGACTGTTTTTTGGAAGATAAAAAAACACTCTTTGACTGTATGGATCATTTTTCCGCCGGACTTTCTGAAAAAGTAAAAAATTCTCTTAAAAACTGGAAAATTCTTCATACACCAGGACACACGATGGGAAGCGTCTGTCTTTACAACGAATCCGAAAAATTGCTTTTGAGTGGCGATACTGTTTTTTACGGAAGCTATGGACGGACAGACCTTGGCGGAAGCGAGGTTTTGATGATGCAGAGCCTCAAAAAGTTAAAGCAGGACGTAGACGGAAAGACTTTGGTTTATCCTGGACACGATTATTGCGGCTTTAAAATGGGCGAGTTTTTCTTCTAAGCTTTGTTTTTTCAGAAAAATTGAAAAAATCAAAGCTCAAAAAATTCATATTTTATGTTTTCTTTTGTGACTGTCAAAACCGCATAGCTTTTTTGCGAATTATTTCTCGGCAAGGAAATGCTTCCGGGATTTAAAAGCAGAATATCATTTGAAAATCTGGCAAATGGCACGTGCGTATGGCCGAAAAGTCCTGCGTCAAATCTGTTTTTTTCAAGATAGTCGAGCAATTCCTGGGTTGAATAATAAACTCCAAAAAAATGTCCATGCGTCACAAAAAATTTTTTGTGTGCAACCGTAAAACTTGCATCTTCCGGAATCTGTAAAATTTGCGGTTTGTCTGTAAAAAAATTGTAATAAGGCGAATCTCCGTTTCCGCGGACAAAAATTATATTTTGTGGCAAAATTTTGTGTTCTGGAGGAGAATTAAAATCTTCTTCCATGATTGTGATTAAATCCATTATTCCGTCGCCTGTAAAAACGAGTGCATCGCAGGTATTTTTTTGAGCTTCCAGAACAGAGCGCAAATTTCTGGTTTGACCGTGGCTGTCCGAAATAACTAGAATTTTTGCAGATTCTTTGTTTGCGAGATTTTTAGTTTTTTCTTGAATCAGGTGCATCAGTTAAAAATAAAATGATTTGCGGATTTTAATCCGGATTCGTAATCTGTGTAATTTGAAACCTGTTTTTGTTTCCCGACAATTTTTTGCACAACTTGAATTAAATTTTTATTGATTTCAAGCGGCGCGCGAAGTTTTAACATTTCGTCGATTGCATTTAAGAGCATTGAACTTGTGTCAAAGTCTGGAATGTTTGCAGTTTGCTCCATTTCGAGCGAATTTTGCTTTGGAGTATAGTCGAGGACAAAATCTGCCGTCGACTCAGAACCGAGAGTGTCGTCCTGTTGAAAAAACGAAAAAACCGGATATGAACGTTTTAAAACTTTTTCGTTTTGGCCTTCTTCCTGCCGTTTTATCGAAAGGTCTTCGAGCCTTGCAAGTGCGTTGCAAAGTCCTTCTGGAGCGCCAAATGTTATTATTCCTGCAAGATTTTTATCTTCAAGTTTTGAATAAATTGAACTGATTCTTGGTTTTCCTGCAACTAAAAAATCTTCCGGATAAACCAGGATTGTTATTAAAGCTTCTGTTTCGTCAGTTTTGACGCCGTAATTTATGTTTAAAAGCTGCCTTATTTTTTCGACAGTTTGCAAATCGTTGTAACTGTGTCCCAAAACTACGGCAATTGTTTTGTCTGAAAGATATTCTTTTGTCTGTTCGTCCAGACTGTTTAGTTTGACGGCGGTTTTCTGTTCTTCGGTTTGAATTTCTTCTGTAACCGCTGGCTGTGTTTTTTGTTCTTTTGTGCAACCTGTAAAATCTGCTGTACAAACAGCAAAGAACGCGCTTAAAAAAAGTGCGTTCTTTGAGATTTTTTTAAATTTTATCTGTTTCATTTATTCTTTTATCGTAATATTTATAAGAAGATTTGAGCGTTTTGGTGAATTTTGATTGGTTGGATCAGAATTTTCCAGTTCGCCGATGTTTTCCGACATTTTTTTCAAATTTTCTTTTGGTGAAGTAGAAGAATTTTCTGTGTAAGAAGATTTTGTGTGTTTTCTTACGATAAATGCTCCTGACTGACCTTCAGAAACAGAGCCAGAATTGCTTTCGTCAATTTCAATGTCATCGTCTATAGTTACAATTTCCGGCTGCTGTGGCTGAGCAGATTTCCAGGCTGTGGTTTCTCCTTCGTAACCGATAATTTCTGTTCCGCCGAAAATGTTTTTTATGCTGAATTCAGTTCCGCGGACAGAAGCTGTTGCAACTGGTGAGCGAACGGTAAAACCAATTCTGCGGTCTTCTGTTTTTTTTACGTTTGACCTTAGAGAACCTGTGTCTAAGAAAAGTTTTGTTTCGTCCTTGTCCTTTTTTTCGGCAAGTTGTTCAACTGTTATTCGGGTCATTGGCGAAACTGTTACTGTCGAATTTTTCATTTTAATAATAAGTTCCGACTTAAAGCCTGTCTGAATAACATCTCCACGGCTTACGGAATTTCCTATCGTAAGCGCAGTCCATACTCCTGCACGCTGAACTTCTGTTTTTCCTTTTGCAGAAACGACTGTTGCTTCAAATGGGGCAGAAAAAGCACAAATAGAACCAAAAAGTGTTAAACAAATAAATGCAAACGTTTTTACTGCTTTTTTCATTTTGTTTCCTCCATAATTTAGAATGTAAGAATTGCTTTTAACGAAATCGACGTTTTGTTGTTGTCAGAGTTGTCTTTGTCGAAGAATTGCGAAAGTTCTGCTCCTGCAAACAAATCGCTTAAAATCTGCCAGTTTGCAAGCGCTTTGTATTGAAAGCCGGAATATTTGTTTTTATTTTTGTTTGTGTTAAAAACCGCATCTGCGTTTGCCGCAACAAGAAGATTTTTTACAGGTTTGATCGAAGCGGAAAGTCCGGTTTTAAAAATTCCGGAAAATTCAGGTTCTTCGATTGAATTTACAGCAGTTGAACTTGTGATTGCAGAAAAAGCGTTTATCGAAGAATCTTTGTCTTTTTCTTCTCCTGTGGTGTAGACAGCGTTGAAAGAAAGCTGTGTATCTTTTACGCCTGGATAAAAATAAATTCTTGCTTTTGAAAGGTTTGCAATCTTGAATTTCTGGTCGTCGTATTTAGAGAATTCGACAGCTGCCGTCAAATCGTAAAAAAGACCGTTTAAAACAGAAATTGGTCCTTCGAGTTTTCCTTCTGCAAAAAGCCTGTTGTAATTTTTTCCTTCAAGCCGGCAGGCATTTAAAATTTCAGCGGAAAGGGTCTGTTCTCCCAAAAAAGACGGCAATTCAACTTTTAAACCAGCAATAAGATATTTAGCGCACAAATCGTAGAGTTTGTCTTCGTCGGCAATATAGTCAAAGTCGTTTAGAGTGACAAACTGGGAATTTAAAAGACCTGTGTAAAAACCGTAGGCGCTGGCTTTTATTCCCGGAAGTTGAAATTGAACTTCCGCCCCATCTCCGCTCTGATTATATATAATGGAAGAAATGTCTGAATAATAAAAACGTCCAACGTTGAATAGAAAATTTTGTTTATAAAAAACAAACTGCGCGTTGTCAAGATTTAGAGCGTTTATTGAATCTTTTTTGTCGGCGTCATATTCGTGCTGAAAACGTCCCTGTACAAAAAAATAATTTTTTGTGTCTTGAAAAGGAACTTGTCCCCAAACCGAAGCATAGTTTTTTTGATTGAGTTTTAGACCGTCGTTAGAAAAAGTGTCTTCAAATTTTGAAATATTTCCAAGGCTTCCGCCAAAATCAAAGGCAGAAAGCGAGATTGCCACAAAAAAAGCGGATACTGTAAGAATCGATTTTTTCATATTTACTCCCGATACAAAATGTCTTTTTGCAGTTTTTATTCTTGCGAAAGGCAACCGTTAAAAATTGCAATTACGTCCCGGCCGTTTACTTTTTGCGACGGATCCGAGTTTTCTGGCAAAATTTCTTTGGCCTGAAGTTCCTTAAAGGCGTAATGTGGATTTGAAAAAAGCGTATAAAAAATTCCGCCTTTCAAATCTGCAAGTTTTGCACAGATAAAAGAAAGTTCTGAGAGTGTGACAGGCGATGATGAAGAAATTTCTTTTTTTAATGGAAAATTTTCTTTTAGAACGTCGAATGATTCTTCATAAGAAGCATTTTCATCGATTTTTTCCGAATAAACTCCGTAAAGATACGCTACCTGACCGTAAGTTGCAGTTTTTGAGTTGATGAGTTCTGTTAATTTTTCGGAATTCTGGGCAGTTGCAGAAAAAGAAAGCAACGCTACAATCAGCAACAACAGACTTTTTTTCATATTTCCTCCGAGATTGAAGTTGTTATATGATTCGAAAATTGAAATTTTACTATATAAAATCATAACATGTGTTATACTTTTTGTCATAATGAGAAATAAATTTTCCACAAATTTGTTAAAAAAGTCGGCCGATAAAATTGCGGTTTTTCTTGTAATCTTGCTTTGCGCAGGTGCTGGGTTTTTGGGATTTTTTCAAAAATTTGATTACAGGCTTTACGATTTTATGCTTTCGCTTAAAAAAGAACCTAAAAGCCGGCAGGAAATTCTTTTTGTTGAAATTGACAATAAGTCGCTCGAAGATTTTGGTCCATGGCCGTGGAGCCGCGACATTCTTGCAAATGCTCTTTTAAGAATGAAGGAACTCGGCGCAAAAACCGCTGTTTTCGATATTGAATATCTTTCTCCTTCCCGTCTTGGTATAAATCCGCAGGCTTCTGTCGAAATTGGAAATGCCATCGATTCTCAAAAAAAAGATGTTTCGGATTTTATAAGCCAGGTTGCTGAGGCCGCCGTAAGCGGAATGTACGAAAAAAACGACTTGATTAATCTTGTATCTGACACGATTAAAGATTCGGTTAATCCGGAATTTGATTCTCTAAAAGAAAGTGTCTTGAAGTCGAGTTTTCAGGACAACGATGAACTTTTTGCAAAGGCGATTCAATTTTTTGGAGATACCTGGCTTACGGTCAATCTTTTGGATTTGGAACTAAAATATTCTCCTGAATATCTGGAATATGCCCGCAAAAAATGCCTTTATTTTAATGTTCAGGACAAAAATCAAAGGATTTTAAAAGGAAATCAGTATTATTTGATTGACCAGGGTGGCGACAACAAGCTTGGTTTTTCTCCAGCAATTGAACAGTTTATGAAAAGCGCAAAGGGCGCAGGTTTTACAAACGTTGTTTTGGATAGCGACGGAACGAGAAGGCGCGTTGAGCTTTTGAGCCGTCAGAATGAGGGGTATGCCGGACAGCTGGCTTTTGCTCCGATTCTAAAAAAACTTGACCCGAAAGAAATTATAAGAGAGCCGTTTTCTCTAAAATTGATAGATGCAAAGAATCCTGACAACGAAGCAGAACGGATAAATATTACAATTCCGCTGGATATTCACGGGCGAATGCTGGTAAACTGGCTCAACAAAGAATTTGTCGAGTCTTTCCGCCATGAAAGCGTTGTATTTTTTCACCAGTTGGACGAAGCGGAATCAAGCATAGTTTCTCTTTTGGAAGTCTTTGATGGATTCGATTTGTGGGACGCACAGGGAAAGCCTCTTGCTTATAAAGAAGAAGTTTCCGGACTTTTAAACGATTACAATTCCATAAAACAGTATAAAAGTTTTCTTTTGCAAAAATGCCGTGGTTTTGCGGAAGACGGCAGTGCAATCGATGGCGGAATTTTGCCAGAAGAATACACTGATTATTTTGATGCGCGGCAAAATTTTTTTGAACGCGTAAGAAATTTTATTGATGGTTTTTATTTTGAAGAGATAAATTCCCGTCTTGATGAAATGAAGAATGAACTTGACGAGCAGAATTATATAGAAACAAAAGATAACATTAAAAGTTTTTACGAAGCTCTGAAGCATGAAGACGAACTCTATCTCGGAACTTTTAACCAAAAGAAAAAAGCCTATGAAGGTTCATTTTGTATTGTCGGAAATACTGCAAGCTCTACGACAGATTTAGGAACAACGCCGTTTAATCGCGCTTATCCGAATGTTGGAACTCACGCAAATGTTTACAACACGATTATGAACCAGAATTTTGTCCAGGAAATTCACTGGCTTTTGGGGTTTGCCATAGCTTCTCTTCTTGTATTTTTGTCAGTTATTTACACCGGCGGAAAAAAAGTCTGGGTTCAGAATATGTTTGGAATTTTTACCGTAATAGTTTCTGTCGGCTTGCCGTTTGGATTGATGAGATTTTTTGGACTTTATGTTCCAGTTGTTGCGCCTGTGGTTGTGACAGGTTTTTCTTATCTGCTTGTCGTTGTCCTGCATTTTGTTATGGCAGAAAAAGACAAAGTCGTGCTCAGAAATGCTTTTTCGACTTATCTTGCGCCTGCGGTTGTTGAAGAAATTGTAAAAGATCCTTCAAAATTAAAACTCGGTGGCGACGAAAAGAGAATTACAGCGTTGTTTTCTGACATAAAGTCATTCTCGGCTTTTTCCGAACTTGTAACGCCTACAAAACTTGTAAGCATTTTGAATGAATATCTTGGAAGCATGTCGGACAGAATTCTTGCGGAGCAGGGAACAATCGACAAATATATCGGCGATTCGATCGTAAGTTTTTTTGGAGCTCCGATTGATTTAAAGAACTCTGCCTGGAGCGCTTGTGTTTCTGCAATTAGAATGAAGCAGGAAGAGCTTCTTTTTAACACTCGCGCTTTGGCAGACGGAACAATTCCTATGGCATTGGAAACCAGAATCGGTATAAACAGCGGAGAAATGGTTGTCGGCAACATGGGAACAAGTGCAAAAATGAATTACACGATAATGGGCGATGCCGTAAACCTTGCAAGCCGTCTTGAAGGTGTAAATAAAGCGTATAAATCCTGGATTTTGTGCAGCGACGCAACCTGGAACGAAGCAAATTCCGGCGAAAATTTTGACAAAATTCTTGCGAGAAAACTCGATAGAGTACGCGTTGTCGGCAGGGCGGAACCTGTTCAGCTTTGGAATATTTTGGGCTTTAGGGAAGAACTTCCTGAAAATGTCCTTGAAGCGGCAGAGATTTTTAAGAGTGCAATGGAACTCTATCTTAAAAAAGACTTTGTAAAGGCAGGAAAACTTTTTATAAAGGCAAATAAACTTGTTCCAGAAGATGAAACTCCTTTGGTTTATGCCCAGCGCTGTAAAGAATATCTTGAGAACGGACTGAGCGAAAACTGGGACGGTATTGTTAATATGACTTCAAAATAGCAACTTACGCCGGATGCGGAGGGCTTTTGTTTCTGGACAAACTGGGCTTTTGCGCAGCTTGTCCAGAAATGGAGCGGACGCGGAACCCGGAGCAGCCGGTTTTTGAGGACAGAAGCGTTTTTGTGCAAGAATTGCTGCTAAAAGGCGGCCTGCCGTCCAAATTTAAAAATTATTCGAGAACCAAATCTACGCTCTGGGCGTCTGTGGCTTTTAGTAAATCGGCTGGCGAAATTACAATTTGCTGTCCGCGGACTCCGGCGCTTATGTAGATTTTTTCAAAATCAAGGGAAGTCTGGTCGATAAAGGTCGGAAACTTTTTTTTCATGCCAAGAGGTGAACAGCCTCCGCGGATGTAGCCTGTCAAAGCGAGAAGCTCGTCGGGTTTGACAGGATTGATTTCTTTTGAGGCGGATGCGTTGCGGGCTTTTTTCAGGTTGATTTCGTGAATTGCGCTTTGGCAAAAAACGAAAATTTGCTTGGATTCGTTTCTCATTACGATTGTCTTAAAACAGGCGGCTGGATTTATTCCGAGTTTTGCCGCGATATTTTCGGCAGCTCCGCGGCTGAGCTCGTGTTCGCCGTCGTCTTCGTAACTTAAGGTTTCGTATTTGATTTTGAGACCGTCAAGGATTCTCATTGCGTTTGTTTTTTTCATGATTTTTATATTATCTACAAATTTTTAAAAATTATAGTCTTTTCGCGAAAAATTTATTATCTTTAATAGGAGAATTTTTTAATAAGAAGTTTTTTTGGAGGATATTATGGCTAAGGCAAAAACACCAATCACACTGCTTTGCGGTTATCTTGGTGCAGGAAAAACGACTCTTTTAAATCAGGTTCTTTCTAATCAGAAAGGTTATAAGGTTGCGGTAATTGTAAATGATATTGGTGAAGTAAATGTTGATGCAAAATTGATTGCTGATGGAGCAAAAATCACCGACACTTCGGACATTGTTCCTCTTACGAACGGCTGTATCTGCTGTACCTTAAAAACTCAGCTTTCGCAGAATATTGAAAATCTCATAAAATCTGGAAAATACGATTATGTTATGATCGAGGCTTCTGGCGTTTGTGAGCCAATGCCGATTGCTCAGGAACTCGAAACTATAAAAAACGGCGTTTTGGACAATGTTGTCGGAGTTGTTGATGCTGCCCGTCTGGTTGATGAATTTGCCGGCGGAAACAAACTTCTCGACAAAAAAGACATGGGCGAAGAAGACATCGAATCGCTTTTGGTTCAGCAGATTGAATTCTGTTCAACTCTTGTAATCAACAAAAAAGACCTTGTTACTGAGGACGAGTTTAAAAAAGTCCGCAAGGTTATTGAAACTCTGCATCCTGGTGTAAAAATTATCGAAACTGACCATGGAAAGGTTGATGTTGCAGAAATTCTTTCGACACATTCATTCGATTTTGAAACAGTTTATGCCGCTGCCGGCTGGTGCAAACATCTGGAAGAAGATGAAGTTGAAGAAGACGAGCATGAACACGAACATGACGAAGACCATGACCACGAACATCACGAGCATGAACATGGCCATGAGCATCATCACCACGAGCACAAGCATGAGGGAGATTCCGGGGCAGACGAAGACGAATACGGAATCGGAACATTCATTTACTTCCGTCGTAAGCCGTTTGACCGCCAGAAACTTGATGAATTTGCGGCAAAATGGCCAAGAAATATTATCCGCTGCAAAGGCTTGATGTGGTTTGCAGACGAACCGGAAATGGCCTGGGTTTTTGAAACAAGCGGAAGACAGATTCAGGCAGGCTATTCTGGACAGTGGATTGCCGCCGCTCCTGCAAAAGAGCAGAAAAAAATCCTTGCACAGAACCCGGAAATTCAAAAGGAATGGGACGAAACTGTCGGCGACAGAATGATAAAACTCTGCATTATCGGACAGAACCTCGACAAAAAGGCAATTTCTGCCGATTTGGACAAGTGCCTTGCTGAATAGCAGATTTTTCTAAAAACAGCAAAAAATAAATGCCGTCTGAATTTTTTTGAATTTTGGACGGCATTTTTTTGTTTAAAATTAAATTTTGCACAAAATAAAACTTAACTTAACAACCGGCTGCTCTGGGTTCCGCTTACGCTGCATTGTTGAAACGGTTGTGCAAAAGCACAATCGTTTCAACAACTAAAGCCCTCCGCATCCGGCGTAAGATTTTGAGAATTAGTTTGTCTTTTAGCGTAAAATTTAGCCCGGATCGGAACGGCGCGAATGCGTCCGCCTTGGCGGATGGAGCTAGAGCGAAACCGTGGAGAGCCGTTTTGTGATTGCGGTGCGCTCCTATTTTTTTTCTAGGTTAAAATTGATGAATTTTGGGGTTGTTTATTGACTATTTTGCACAAAAAATTTATGTTTATCTCATACGGCAAAGACGCTGTAAATAAAACGCTATCATTGTCTTTAAATTCAATGCGTGGAGTTTTGTTTATGGCGTCTTATTTTTTTGCCTGCTTTTAAATGCTAATCAAAAAGGAGTTAAAAATGGCACTTAAAGAATTTAACGTTAAAAATGCTTACTGCAAACGTGTTTGGGACGAGCTTAAGGTTCGCTATGCTGATCAGGAACACTTTCTTCAGGCTGCTGGCCTTGTTCTCGAAACTCTTTCTCCAGTTGTTGACACAATGCCTGGAATTGAAAAAACTGCTGTTCTTGAAAGATTTGTTGAGCCGGAAAGAATCATTATGTTCCGTGTTCCTTGGACAGACGATGCTGGAAAACCTCATGTAAACCGCGGATTCCGTGTTCAGTTTAACTCTGCAATCGGACCTTACAAAGGAGGCTTGCGTTTTTCTCCAGAAGTAAGTTTGGACGTTCTTAAATTCTTGGGTTTTGAGCAGGTTCTTAAAAATTCTTTGACAACTCTTCCAATGGGCGGCGGAAAAGGCGGCGCTGACTTTGATCCTCATGGAAAATCTGACGCAGAAGTAATGAGATTCTGTCAGTCATTCATGACTGAGCTTTATCGCCATATTGGAGCTGACACAGACGTTCCTGCCGGAGATAAAGGTGTTGGCGGACGCGAAGTTGCATGGATGTTTGGACAGTACAAGAGAATTACAAACCAGTTTACTGGCGTTCTTACAGGAAAAGGCCTTGACTTCGGTGGTTCTTTGATTCGTCCTGAGGCTACTGGTTACGGACTTATCTATTTTGCAGAATGCATGCTCAAGGCCGTAAATACTGACTTTAACGGAAAAACATGCATTATTTCTGGAGACGGAAACGTTGCCCAGTACGCTTGCGAGAAAGTTACTCAGCTTGGTGGAAAAGTAATCACTCTTTCTGACTCAACAGGTTATATTCTTGATGAAGATGGAATCGACGCTGAAAAACTCGCATTTGTTATGCAGTTCCGCGGCGAGCACAAGAAAATCGACACTTATCTTACAAAATATCCAAAAGCAAAATTTTTCAAGGGAGAAAAACCTTGGGGCGTTAAGGCTGACTGCGCATTCCCTTGTGCAACTCAGGATGAGATCTACATGGAAGATGCTAAAAAACTTGTTGCTAACGGCGTAAAACTCGTTGCTGAAGGCGCAAATATGCCTACCCGTGCAGACGCAATTGAATATTTGCAGAAAAATGACGTGCTCTTTGCTCCAGGAAAAGCTTCTAACGCCGGCGGTGTAGCAGTTTCTGGTCTTGAAATGTCTCAGAACTCAGAACGCCTCTCATGGACCCGCGAAGAAGTAGATTCAAAACTCAAGCACATCATGACACAGATTCACGACAACGCTTACGAAACTGCAAAAAAATATGCTCCTTCAAAGACAACAGACTACGTTTCTGGCGCAAACATCTACGGCTTCCTCAAAGTTGCCCGCGCAATGGATGCTCAGGGATTGGTTTAATTTAAGTTTTTTGCAGAAAACTAAACAAAAAATAAAATTTGCGTGATTTTGTTCACGCTTTTAAGTCCGCATTTTCGGTTTGGAAGTGCGGACTTTTTTTGCTGACCGCAGTTTTTTTAGCATTTGTGTAAAGTACGGGTTTCTTGTCTTTTTTTCTCTTTCGTGGGATAATCCAAAGTAGCAGTTTGGATTATCCCACGAAAAACTTGATTTTGGAAGAAAATATGGCTTTTATAGAGCGTCATGCAGAAAAAACAATAGAACGGATGTCTCAGTCGTTTCCGGCAGTGCTTGTTACAGGCGCAAGGCAGACCGGAAAGACAACTCTTTTGAAAAACGTAACTGACAAAAAATCTGTTGGCTATCTTACATTTGATGACCCGATGGAAGAGCAGTCCGCAAAAAACGATCCGCAGTCGTTTATTGATTTTCATCCAAGCCCGTTCTTGTTTGATGAAGTTCAGTATGTTCCAGAACTGTTTCGCTATCTAAAAATTGAAATTGACAAGAACCGGCACAACGGAATGTATTATCTTACAGGAAGCCAGCAGTTCAGGCTTATGGAAAAAGCGACAGAGAGCCTTTCTGGAAGAATAGGAATTGTGCAGCTTTATCCGCTTTCCGCACGTGAAAAACGTGGCGACAGTTTTGACCGGCCATTTATTCCGTCAAAAGACTACATTTTGCAGAGAAACAGCGAATTTTCTGGAAAGGCTCTTTCTGCCGCAGAAACATGGAATTCAATTTTTACAGGCGGCTATCCGGAAGTTGCAAAGGGCAATGTCTCGCCGAACGATTTTTACTCAAGCTATCTGAAAACTTACATCGAGCGTGATATCCGGAGCCTGGCGCAGGTTGCAGATGAGATGCAGTTTCTCCAGTTTATTGCGGTTGTCGCGGCGCGAACTGCGCAACTTGTTAATTACGGAGACATTGCAAACGAGGTTGGAATAAGCGAGGTTACGGCGAAAAAATGGCTTTCGCTTCTTGTAACTTCCGGACTTGTTTACCTGCTTCCGCCGTTTTCGGTGAATGTTGAAAAACGGGTTGTAAAAACTCCCAAGCTTTACTTTGTCGATACAGGACTTGCCTCATATCTTACAAGATGGACGGATTCAGAAGTGCTGTGTTCTGGAGCCATGTCGGGGGCGTTTTTTGAAACATACATTGTTGGCGAAGTACTTAAATCATTCTGCAATGCTGGAATTGAGCCGCCGCTTTATTTTTACAGGGACAAGGATAAAATTGAAATCGACCTTATTATTTTTTTGAACAACACTGTCTATCCGGTTGAAATAAAAAAGACCGCCACTCCAAAAGCAGACGATGCGAAGAATTTTTTTATTACAGGCAGAATCAAGAATGTGGAAATCGCGCCTCCGTGCATTGTCTGCAACTGCGGAAAGCCGGTTTCTGTTGCAAAAGGCGTGATTGCGTTTCCTGCGGAGTATGTGTGAACTGCGCTTGATTTTTCTTGTCTTTATGCGACCGGCGCATTTCAAAAGCTTACGGCAGATTTCGGTGCGTAAAACGCACTGTCGCGCCCGCTTTGTTCTCTGTAAAATAGTGTTATAACAAATTTTTAAGGTTTTTTTTATTATGTGCCTGAACTCATTTCGGTAGCAGACTATGAATATTTTGGAGGAAAATATTACTGTTATGCGGATGAGACTAATCAAGTGGATTTTGGAGTGGATTCTTACAAGAAGGACATATGTACTTGCAATTCACTCCTTCGCTTGTAAAAGGTTTTGTTTTCGGCGAAGGAGTTTTTTTTAATCGTTCATCATTAAAAGGTCTTTTACCCTGCAAGAAGCGGAACTACTGAAAGTATTATTCCGCCGATTATTACCGAGCCGATTTGTCCGGACACATTCGCGCTTACGGCGTGCATCAGGATAAAATTCTGGTCGTCGTCTTCGAGCGCGATTTTCTGAACTACGCGGCTTGCCATTGGAAAGGCTGAAATTCCGCATGCGCCGAGCATTGGGTTGAGCTTTTTGCTTTTTGGACGGAAAATATTTAATAACTTTGCAAAAAGAAGTCCGCAGGCTGTGTCTCCGATAAACGCGATAAGTCCCAGGAACATTATTAAAACGGTCTGGATCTGGAGAAAATTTTCCGCACGCATTGAAGCGCCCACGCTTATTCCGAGCAGGATTGTCACAATGTTTGAAAGCTCGTTCTGCGCGGTTTTTGAAAGTTTTTCGAGGACTCCGCATTCACGGATAAGATTTCCGAACATTAAAAATCCAATCAGCGGAGCTGCGACTGGAACCAAAATTCCTACAATCGCCGTCAAAATTACAGGGAATGCTATTATAAGCCATTTTGGCACATTTGAATCTTTTGCTTCCACATGAATCTGACGTTCTTTTTTTGTCGTTAAAATTTTTATTACCGGCGGCATGATGATTGGAACGAGCGACATATAGGAATAGGCTACAACCGTAATCGGACCCATGAGGTTTGGCGCGAACCTTGAGGTTACAAAAATTGATGTCGGGCCGTCTGCCGCTCCGATAACGCCGATGCTCGCGGCTTCTTTTATCGAAAATCCGAAAAATTTGTATGCGATAAAAGCGGCAATGAAAATTCCTGAGTGGGCGACAATTCCAAAAATCAGCATCCACGGTCTTTGCAAAAGCGGCCTAAAGTCAATCATCGCTCCGACTCCGATAAAAATTAAGAGAGGGAAGAGTTCTGTCATAATTCCGCATTCAAATAGGATTTTGAGCGCGCCTGATGTTCCGGCATGTTCCCAGACAACATTTAACGGAAGATTCACTAAAATCGCCCCGAATCCAATCGGCAGAAGAAGCATCGGCTCGTAGTTTTTTGCCACGGCAAGCCAGATTAAAAGCGCGCCGACCGCGTACATGACCGCTTCCTGCCAGCCGAGAGAGCGAATTCCTTCTGTAAAGTAAAGAAGAACCTGTTCCATAAAGACACCTCCAAAGTCAAAAAATGGATTTAAACAAAAAAAGACCTCTTGCCTGCTGTTCCTAAAAAAGGAATAACAGGCAAAAGGTCTTGTTTCTTCAAAATTGAAGCCACAGAACCAGACTTTAAAAAAAGCCGGTTGTTGATTCTGAGGAAGTAACTACTCCCCTTTCGCTTATAGCCGAAGAATAAATGAAAATAAAATGAGCGTCAAGAGATTTTTGTAAAAACAGAGAATTTTTTTAAGTCCCCTTGTCATTATTTTTCAAAATTTGTTATATTTTGAATTGGGAAACGCATGTTTCCATATCTTTTTTTTTCTCAGGATGTAAGATAAAAACAGCCGAAAATGGCGTCTGTTTTTATCTTTAAAAGTTTGCGTTGCAAACTTTTTTATCATCTATTGTTTCTCACTTCGTTGCGAAACAACTTAAAAAGTCAATCCTAAAACTAAAGTTTTAATCTTGACTTTTTATAGGAGATTTTTATGCCTGACGGGTCCATACCCTTATTTATTTCAATTATTGTTCTAATCGGTTTTTCTGCTTTCTTTTCGGCGACAGAAACTGCCTACACTTGCGCCAGCAGAATTAAATTAAAATCACTTTTTTTAAACGGCAACAGACTTGCCGGAAAAGTTCTTTCTCTTACCGAGAAAAATTACGACAAGCTTTTAAGCACAATTCTTATAGGAAACAATATCGTAAATATTTCCGCTTCAACTTTAAGCACGCTTTTTTTTGCAATTCTTCTTGTAAATTCACATTTAAATTCTTCTGTGGTTTCTACTGCCGCAATAACGGTTGTCGTTTTGATTTTTGGCGAAATCACTCCAAAATACATTGGTAAAGCCTATGCTGAAAAACTTGCAATGTTCGTTTATCCTGTGCTTGCAGTTTTGATTTTTGTTTTTACTCCGTTGAATGTTGTTTTTTCCGGCTGGAAAAAGCTGATTGAAAAAATTTTCCGCTTTGACTCTAAAAATGTAATCACCGAAGAAGAAATTATAACGATGGTTGATGAGGCCGAGGAAGACGGAACTTTAAAAGAACACGAAAGAAATTTTATCCGTTCAGTAATTGAATTTGATGATTTGGACGTTGAGGACATAATAATTCCTCGTGTGAACATATGCGCTGTCGAGAAAAATTCAACTTATGATGAGGTTAAAGCCAAATTTGTTGAATGCGGATTTTCCAGACTTCCTGTTTATGACGGCGAAATTGATTCTGTTGTCGGTTTTGTTCACGAAAAAGATTTTTTTAAGACTGAAAAAACAGAATTCGTGCTTGAAAAAATTATGAAAAAGCCGTTCTTTTCGACAGGCAAGACTAAAATTTCAAAATTGCTTTTTAAGATGCAGAAAGAAAGGGTTCAGATGGCGATAATTCTGGACGAATACGGCGGAACACTCGGTCTTGTTACGATGGAAGATATTCTTGAGGAGCTTGTCGGCGAAATTTACGATGAGCACGATTCTGAAGTTGAAAATATAAAACCTTGCGGCGACGGAAGTTTTATTGTGAGCGGCGAGACTTCAATGCACAAGCTTCTTAAATTTTTTGGCATAAAAGAAGAAGATGAATTCAGCTCGAATACTGTCAGTGGCTGGATTACAGAAACCTTGGGTGACTTTCCGGAAAAAGGCCGGAAAATAGACTTTAACGGTCAGATTGAATTTGAAGTTTTAAAAAGCGAAGACAATATAATTCGCGAAGTAAAAGCGGTTTTGACAGATCCTCTAGTAAAAGACTCTGCTCTTCCACTTTAATTTGAAATTGCCGTTTTCCAAAGAAACTTTATTTATTGAGCAATTTGGAAAACGCACTTTCCAGAAATTTTTGAGAGTGCGTCCGTCAATGTGCATAAGCAGCGTCTGGAGCGTGCCTCCGTGCGTAACAACAAGCAGGTTTTTGTTTGAAGAGTTGTCTGCCAGAGGCCGGATTTCGTTTTCCCAAAAGTCTGCTGTTCTTTTAAAAACGTCATCGAAGGTTTCTGCGTCTTTGTCCGGTGAATAAGCCGGCGGATTTGTAAAAAAGTTTTTTATTTGAGCAAATTCCGGTTTTGACTGCCGTTCTTCCGGCGTTGAGCCTTCGGCTTTTCCAAATGAAAATTCTATTATGCGGTTTTCTTTTATGATATTTGAAGAATCGAATCCGCTTATGAGTTCTGCTGTCTTTACTGCCCTTTGCAACGGACTTGAATAAACTTTGTCAAAACTTATGCCGGCTTTTTTTAAATTTTCGCCGGTTTGTTCTGCCTGTTCAATTCCAGTTGCGTTTAGAGGAATATCGGAACGTCCCTGTAATTTTAACTGAACGTTCCAGTCTGTTTCTCCGTGTCGGACAATGTAAATATTCATATTTATTCTTTTCCGTTCCAGCAGTATGTGCAGAGTTTTGCGTGATCAAGTCCTGTTGAATTTAGCATATCGTCAAGGCGATGGAATCTTAATGTTGTAAAATGAAGCTGCTTGCGGATTTCTTCCTGCATTTTTGCGTATTCCGGAGTGTCTGGATCGCAGTATTTTGCCAAAACTTCTTTGCCCGGATTATCGCCTTCAAACTGTTTTACAACGCGGCGTGCAATCAAGTCCATTTCGCTTTTTGAGCGGCTAAAATTGAGGTATTTGCAGCCGAACATAATCGGCGGACAGGCCGGGCGAACGTGAACTTCTTTTGCTCCCGACTGGTACAAGAAGTCTGTAGTTTCGCGAAGCTGTGTTCCTCGGACAATCGAGTCGTCAATTAAAAGAATGCTTTTTCCTTTTATGAGCTGAGGAACTGGAATAAGTTTCATGTGCGCGATTAAATTGCGCTGTTCCTGACTTGCCGGCATAAATGAACGTGGCCAGGTCGGAGTGTATTTGATGAACGGCCGTGTAAATGGAATTCCTGCTTCGTTTGCATAGCCTACAGCGTGTGCTGTTCCTGAGTCTGGAACTCCAGCTGCGCAGTCCGGATGAATGTTTGAATCTTTGTCGCGTTTTGCAAGGAATTTTCCGCAGTTGTAGCGCATGGCTTCGACATTTACGCCTTCGTAGCAGGCTGTCGGATATCCGTAATAAATCCACAGGAATGTGCAGATTTTCATTTCTTTTTGAGGTTTTTGCAAAATTTCGTAGCGGTCAGATGTGACAAAAACGATTTCTGCAGGTCCAAGCTCGTGTTCGTCAGTGTAGCCGAGGTTCATGTATGCAAAGTTTTCAAAAGAAAGACAGTGCGCAAGAATTGAGCCTTTTGCGTCTTTTTTTATGCCGATTTGAAGCGGAGTACGTCCCATTCTGTCGCGTGCTCCGTAAATTCCTTCTGGAGTGGCAACGAGCATTGTGATTGAGCCTTTTATTTTTTTCTGAACGTATTTAATTCCTTCGAGAATTGTTTTTTGAGTGTTTAGAAGCGCAAGAATAAGTTCTGTCTGGTTGATTTCGCCACCGGACATTTCAAGAAAAGCACCGCCGTTTTCGATAAGTTCTTTTGAAAGTTCGTCTTTATTTGTGACAATTCCGACGGTTGTAAGCGCAAAACGTCCAAGGTGGGAGCAGGCAAGAAGAGGCTGCGGCTCGTAGTCGGAAATACAGCCGATTCCTATGCGGCCTTTCATTTCTTCTATGTCGTTTTCAAATTTTGTTCTGAACGGAGAATTCTGAATGTTGTGAATTGCACGCTGAAATTTGTCATCGTCGCGGTAAACTGCAAGTCCGCCGCGACGGGTTCCTAAATGTGAATGATAGTCAGTTCCGAAAAATAAATCCATTGAACAGTCGTCTTTTGAAGCAACGCCAAAAATTCCGCCCATAAATGTACCTCTTTGAAGTCTTTGCAAAAATAAAGCACAATTATAGTACCAAGACGATTTTTTTACAATAAACCGCAAAATTTACCCCGGATCGTTGCGGAAAGACCGCAGCGAAGCGAGGACTTATAGCAAGAGCCGGATATGACGGCGGATGCGGTTCTAATTTTTTGATTTATTGAATAGAACATTTTTTTATGGTAATTTTTAAGAATGAAAGAACTTGAATTGAAATATGGATGCAATCCAAACCAGAAACCTGCCCGGGTTTTTGTTGATGAAGGTGATCTTCCAATTACTGTTTTGAACGGAAGACCTGGTTATATAAACTTGCTTGACGCTTTGAACGGCTGGCAGCTTGTTAAGGAATTGAAGGAAGCTACTGGACTTCCTGCCGCAACTTCTTTTAAGCATGTTTCTCCTGCTGGCGCTGCAATTGGCAAACCTTTGAGTGACACTCTCAAGCAGATTTATTTTACCGACGGCGTTGAACTTTCTCCTTTGGCTTGCGCTTATGCCCGTGCCCGTGGTGCTGACAGAATGTCTTCTTTTGGTGATTTTATTTCTTTGAGCGACGAATGTGACGAAGCCACTGCTCTTTTGATAAAAAAAGAAGTTTCTGACGGCGTTATTGCTCCGGCTTTTTCCGACAAAGCTCTTGAAATTTTAAAGGCTAAGAAGAACGGAAATTACTGCGTTATTCAGATTGATCCGGCTTATGTTCCTCCGGCAACTGAAGTTAAACAGGTTTTTGGCGTAAAATTTGAACAGGGACACAACTTTATAAAAATTGACGAAGGCTGTCTTTCTAATATTGTTACAAAAAATAAAAATTTGAGCGAGGATGAAAAGCATAACCTTATTATTGCTCTCATCACTCTCAAATATACCCAGTCAAATTCTGTATGTTACGTAAAAGACGGTCAGGCGATTGGAATTGGCGCTGGTCAGCAGAGCCGCGTTCACTGTACACGACTTGCCGGTCAGAAAGCTGACAACTGGTGGTTGCGTCAGTCGCCAAAAGTGCTCGGCTTGCAGTTTGTTGACGGAATTAAACGCGCAGACCGCGATAACGCAATCGACGTTTATATTGGCGAAGAATATGAGGATGTTCTTGCAGAAGGAAGCTGGCAGAGAATTTTCAAGGTTAAGCCTGAAGTTTTTACCCGCGAAGAGAAAAAAGAATGGCTTGCTAAAAATACAGACGTTGCTCTCGGTTCAGACGCTTTCTTCCCGTTTGGCGACAATATTGAACGTGCGCATAAATCTGGCGTAACTGTAATTGCTCAACCGGGAGGTTCTGTTCGCGACGATCAGGTAATCGAAACTGCCGACAAATACAATATGGTTATGTGCTTTAACGGAATTAGACTTTTCCATCACTAATTTTTTTATAAATTGCGCAATTTAGCGTAGTTTGTAACAATCCTTGACGAAAAAGTATTAACGTATTAGAACTAAAACGCTCTCGCCTGGGAGCGTTTTTTTATGGCCATTTTTTGCAATGATTTTAAGTTTTTTGTGGCGGTTTTGATATTATTTGGTAAAATAAAATGTACGATTTTTTATTTCAAATTTTTATCTAAAAACTGCAACTTTTAGATATTTTGTTCAGATATTCGGAAGAATGATTTTTTTAACTGGAGGCATTTTTATGAAACTACGTAAGACAGAAAATCAGCAGGAAAAGAAAAAGGGAGGACGGCTGTTTCTTCTTATAGGCAGTTTTATAGCGGGAATTGTTGTTTTCTTTAACGTGGTGCAGATTCGGTTTGTAACAAAAACTACAAAAGAGGAAATTAGAAAAACTACGGAATTTGAATATACCCAGTTTGTAGAAACTTATGCAAACCTTGAAAAAAATGTTGTTGAAAAATATTTTGCCGCTCTCGATTATTACTGCAATTCGGACGTTATAAAGGAAAATGCAAGCACGGAAGAAATTGTTTCCTGGCTGCGCGACCACGAACAGAACAGAAATAAAGATTTTTTTGATTATGTTGCGTGGGTTGATAAAGACGGACTTTATTATTCGGATATTGGAACTCAGACTATTGTTTCTGACCGTGATTATTTTAAGGAAATCATGCAGAACGGCGCAGATTCTTATATTGATAATCCTGTTCCTTCTAAGGTTTCGTGGAAAACAGTTGTGCATGTATGCCGTGCCGCCAAACGCAATGGCGAGACAATCGGTTTTTTCTGTGGAAACGTTGAAGAGTCTAATTTTGCGAAGGTTCTTGAAGATATGAATCTTGGTTCAATCGGCGAAGCTGGACTTTTTAGCAGCATTGGAAAGGTTATTGCGTCAAATCTTAACTCTGAAAGACTAAAGGAAGAAGTTGATTATATCCGAAAAAATGACCCGGCTTCTTATTCTGTTTTTCAGACTGCATGGGCAAATGACAGCCATATCGGAACAATCAAAAACAGTTCTGGCGAAAACATTGTTATTTTTTCTAAAATTGTAAAGCACACGCCGTGGAAAATTATGCTTTTCTTGAAGGAAACAGAAATCAACGCAACGGCAACTGCTATTTTCTATAAACTTTTAATCTGCGGAATTATAATTACCGTTGTAATTGTTCTTTTTGCCGGTTTTATAATGTACAAGCAGATAAAGCCTTTGAGGGTTGTAGAAAACACAATCCGCGGAATTGCAACTGGAGATGCAGACCTTACTCAAAGAATTGAGTTAAAGAGCAACAACGAAATTGGACGTGTTGTTGATGGATTTAATAAATTCTCCGAAAAGCTTCATGTAATTGTTTCGACAATGAAGCAGTCGAAGGACGAGCTTGTCGAAGTCGATGAACTTTTGCAGAACAGCACGGAAGATACTGTGGCGGCAATTACTCAGATTATCAGCAATATTCAGAGCATGGACAAACAGATTGGTGTTCAGAGCGAGTCTGTGCACGAAACTGCCGGAGCTGTAAACGAAATTGCTTCGAATATTGAGTCTTTAAACCGCATGATTGAAAGCCAGAGCGCGGCTGTTACCCAGGCGAGCGCTTCTGTTGAAGAGATGATCGGAAACATCAATTCTGTAAATAATTCTGTGCAGAGAATGGCTCATACTTTCCACGAGCTTGAAGAAAAAGCGGCTACTGGAATTCAAAAAAATAACGATGTTACTGCAAAAATCGAGGAAATTCAGGCAGAAAGCCAGGCTTTGCGCGAGGCGAACGTTGTAATCAATGGAATTGCAGAGCAGACAAACCTTTTGGCTATGAATGCGGCAATCGAAGCGGCCCACGCGGGCGAAGCAGGAAAAGGATTTAGCGTTGTTGCCGACGAAATCCGTAAACTTTCCGAAGATTCTGGTTCCCAGTCGCAGACAATCGGTAACCAGCTGGACAAAATCATAAACAGCATTGAGCAGATGGTTGATGCTTCCGGCATTGCTTCCGATGCGTTTAACGACGTTGCCCAGGAAATCAATTTGACAAACAACCTTGTTCAGGAAATTTCAAATGCAATGATTGAACAGAATGAAGGTTCAAAACAGATTGCAGTTGCCCTTAACAGCATGAATGACACTTCTAACGAAGTAAAAACAGCGTCTTTGGAAATGGCTGAAGGAAATAAGGCGATTCTTGATGAGATTAAAAATCTCCAGGAAGCTACATTCAGCATTAAAGACGGAATGGGCGAAATGTCTTCCGGGGCACGCAAAATCAACGAAACTGGAGCGGCTCTTTCTGAACTTACAAACCGCATGAAAACTTCAATTAAACAGATTGGGGTTCAGGTCGACCAGTTCAAGGTTTAGGATCGGAAAAACTTCATATTGTGTTTTGATTGTAGCAAAGTTCATTTTTTTGCTACAATCAGAATATGTTGTTAAGAAACGATTTTTCTCAATTTACGCACTTTTTTTGGGATCTTGACGGTACTTTGACTCGTTCTGCCGAAGGAATTGTAAACAGTGTGCGTTATGCGCTTGAAAGTTTTGGAATAAAAGAAGCGGACGATGAAAAAATCAGGCGTTTTATCGGACCTCCGCTTGCAGAGTCGTTCAATGTTTTTTATGGACTGAACGAAGAGCAGTGCAATAAAGCCATCGAAAAATATCGCGAGTTTTATACGGAAAAAGGAATTTTTCAAAATGCAGTTTATGAAGGAATTCCAGAAACCTTGCAAAAACTCAAAGAAAGCGGAAAAAAACTTTACGTTGCAACTTCAAAACCAGAAGTTTTTATGTTCAGGATTTTGGAACATTTTAATTTAGCTCAATACTTTGACTTTGCCGGTGGCGCTGACATGGCAGAGGCAAGAAGCGAAAAGCACAAAGTTATTGAATATGTAATTAAGCACGAAAATTTGCAGGCCGAACAAAAAAGCGGCAAGATTTTGATGATTGGCGACAGAAAGCATGATATTCTCGGAGCGCGAAAAAATGGCTTAAAATGCTGTGCGGTTTTGTGGGGTTATGGAAGCCAGAAGGAATTTGAAGAATTTGAGGCCGATTTTATAATTTCAAAACCAGCGGACTTAGTTTGACAGATTTAGCTTGACGGCTTAAATAATTTTAAAAAGCAAAACTCAGTTGAAGAGGCGCTTTTGCAAGCCGGAGGGATTCAAATAGTTCTTCTATTTGGGTTTCTCCAAAAACTTTTATTCCGTTTTTTAGCAAAAGGTCTGTCGTTATTCCGTTTCCGTCGATAATTTTGTGGCTGAACGAGCCGTCGTAGATTTTTCCAGAGCCGCACGAAGGACTTCTTTCTTTTAAAAGCGCAAAAGAACATCCGAACATTTTTGCCGCTTTTAAAACCTGTTGCGCGCCTTTTTTGAATTGAAGAGTTCTGTCGTTGCCTTGCGAGTCGATTACTTTTTCTCCGGAAATTTCGCAGGGAGAGCGTGGACATGAAAGTCCGCCCATGCATTCTGCACAGACTGGAATTATGTTTGCGATTTTTTTCAGGCGCTCAAAAGTTTCTTCCGGCAAAATTGCGCCGTTGTTTCCGCCGTCGTATTTTACATCAAAACCTAAGAGGCAGGCGCTTACAAGAATGTTCATAAAAAACAATTATGAATTAAGTTTGCTGATTGGACAAGAGAAAAATATAGACGTAGAGAAGCGATTTTAATGACGGAATAACAAAAGAATATCTCTAAAATCTCGAAATAAAAATTGCCGTATGGTATATTTTTGGTTTGACTTTATATTTATTTGAATTGAATGTAATTAAGTTTTAGAATGAATGAGTTTGGAGGAATTTTAAATGAAATGCAAAATTTCAGCTGTTTTCGCAGCACTTTTTCTTGCAGTGATTCTTACTTCATGCGGTTCTAAAGGAAAAAATATTGTTCCTGTAGAATTATGGTACGGTGCAACTTTTTCTGAAGCTGGAGAACCGCCGGCAGATTGGGAAGTTTTTAACATTATCCGCAGAAAATTGAATATCGAGTTGAAAATTTCTGCTGTGCCTGCAAGTTCTGCTGAAGCGGAGAAAAAAATTACAGCCGCTGCAGAGGCTGGACGTCTGCCGGATATTTTTGTTGTGGGCGGAACTGTTTTGCCAAAATTGATGAAAAAGGAATGTCTTTCTTACGTTGATGACATGTATGAACTTATGCCGACTCGTACTTCTCAGATGTATGATGTAAAAGAGCGCAAGTCTTATGGTTACAATGGAAAGCACTATGCTTTGAGCCAGCCAGGTTCGGTTGTAAAAAACGAAGGAATTTTGATTAGAAAAGACTGGCTTGATAAACTTGGCCTTGAGATTCCTGTGACTCTCGATGATTACATGAACGTAATGAAGGCTTTTACTTACAACGATCCTGACGGCAACGGAAAAAACGACACTTATGGTTATGGCGCTTATCTCGAAATCAAAAAGAATTCAGAAGGATTGGGGGTAAAATTTGACCCGATTTTTGGTGCTTTTGGAGTAGAAGGAACTTTTGATTTTAACAAAGATACTGCCGGACTTAATATTTACAAAGACAGTTATTTTGATGCTGTAAATTTTGTGCGTCAGATGGTTAGCGAAAAAGTAATTGATCCAAACTGGGTTGTTTATAAAAAAGATGATTTTAGAAATGCCTGGAAATCAGGACGTTTTGGAATTATGCGCGAACAAAATGCGGCCTTTGCCCTTGAAAACAACTACGCGCCGTTTGACGAAAGGTTTCCTGATGGAGAATGGATTGTAATTGAACCTCCGACAGGTCCTTCTGGAGTTAAATCGGTTGGAATTTACACTGACCAGGGACACCGCATCTATGCAATCAGCAAAAATGCCAGAGAAAAAGGCAAGATTGAGGCAATTGCAAGACTTCTTGAATGGATGAGCAGCGACGAAGGTTATTATCTTCTGGGATTTGGAGAAGAAGGCGTAAACTACAGACGCGACGAAAACGGAAAAATCACAACTGAAGGTTTGGCTGACCCTTCAAAAGCGTATACTCAAAAGTCATTTGCACGTTATCTTCAGCTTAGAAATTTGATTTTTTATAACAGCGAAGTTGAGCTTGAAAGCCGCTACCCGACCTGGGTAAGCCGCAACGGCAAAAAAATGAGTGCATACGCAGTTTTGAAGGACATGCAGAGTCAGGACTGGACACCGGCCCTTGGCTCAGAAGGTTTGCCTGCTCCGTCTGCCGAAGTAAAAAAATATTACGAACAGGGCGTTATGGACTTTGTTACAGGAAAACGCGTCCTTATAGAAGAAAACTGGCAGCAGTGGCTCAACGGTTTTACACGCATTGGCGGAATCGACTGGGAACGCAAGTGTAAAAATTACGTTGAAAGCAACAACCTGCTTACCGAATAGTTTTTCTCTTTCCGCTTGCCTTTAGTCTATCCAGCGGAGTGTTCTTTTTTGACAGTGCCGGCTCTCATGCCGGCGTTTTTCGTTTAAAAAGGTCTCGATAATTTCTGTAATTGCCCATAAAGCGATAAATCCTAAAAATAAAAAAAAACATAGCCATAACTGTTCCTCCTTCGCGTTTGCGGCGAGCCACGGATGGCGAGATTTACAGTTTGAGAAAGCAACGCTTGAACAAACTGTAATGATAAAAATTGCAAGGATGTAATTTTTATCATGCCTCCTTAGTTTGTATGCCAATGATAAAACAGTTAGTGCGACACCGAATGTCCTTTGTGAAAAGTTTTTCTTGTGCGCTAACGATAAATTATCAACCGGAGTTTTTTAGTTAAGTTTT
>SAMEA3663093__coassemble_633_pt1 | contig 26853 bp, 18 predicted proteins | sample SAMEA3663093__metabat2_low_PE_025 | metagenome-assembled genome bin SAMEA3663093 (sample SAMEA3663093) | pig gut metagenome | biome: pig gut; feature: pig-associated habitat; material: faeces | place: France | collected 2012
TACATTCCGGCAGTTATGGAACACATCGAGCTTGCAGGAATCCACTCGGGAGATTCTGCCTGCGTAATTCCTCCAGTTTCAATTCCTCTTGCAAATCTTGAAACAATCAAAGATTACACAAAGAAAATTGCAGAGGCACTCCACGTTTGCGGTCTTATGAACATGCAGTACGCAATCGAAGACGGAAAAGTTTACGTAATCGAGGCAAATCCACGCGCAAGCCGCACAGTTCCTCTCGTTTCCAAAGTCTGCGACACTCAGATGGCTCGCCTTGCAACAAGAATGATGCTCGGAGAATCGTTAAAATCTCTCGGTCTCAAAGACAAGGTAATTCCATACTTTGGAGCAAAAGAAGCAGTTCTTCCGTGGGCAAGATTCCCAGGCGTTGACCCGATTCTTGGACCGGAAATGCGCTCAACAGGCGAAGTTCTCGGACTTTCAGACAACTTCCCGCTCGCATATTACAAGGCACAGGAAGCCGCAGGTTCGGAACTGCCACACGCTCCAGCTCCTTGGGAAAACAAAAAAGTCCTCATTTCGCTCAGCGACAAAGAAGGCTTAAAAGGACAGGTTCTCTACATTGGAAAAACCCTTTCTAAACTAGGATTTACCCTTGTATGTACACAGGGAACCGCCGAATTCTACAGAGAAAACGGAATTAAGTGCGAAGAAGTAAACAAGATTGGCGCCGGACGCCCAGACGTTGTAGACATAATTATGAATAAAGAAGTTTGTCTCGTAATCAACACACCAAAGGCAAAACGCAATTATGCCGAAGACAGAAAGACAATCCGCAAAGCCTGTCTTAAATACAAAGTTCCTTATATTACGACATTGGCAGGAGCTTATGCCGCAGTCCAGGGAATTGAGGCCGTTAAAACAGGAAAAGGCGGCGAAGGCGGAGTAAAATCATTGCAGGAATACCATGCAATGATAAAACGCTAAAATTCGGACAAGAGGCTGTAAGAGCGCGCAAAGCGCGTTGCGGAACGAAGTGAAGCAATGCAGGCGAAAGCCGGAACTCTGAAAGACTCGGTTTTGGACTGTCCAAAAACAAAACATGCAAAAGTTGCGCCGTCAAATGAAAATTTTGACAAAACGCAGCAGTTGCACAAAAAAATTGGACAGTCCAAAATGGCCCCAATAAAAAATTTACATTTTTCCCCAAAAAATACAGCAATTTCTAAAAAAATCTTCAAAATTGCCGTAAAAATTACGAGGCATTCAAAATGAAAGATTTTACAGTCGGAAAAACATATCCACAGCTTATAAACTATGCAATTCCCTTGATTTTGGGAAACTTTTTTCAATTAACTTACAATGCAGTTGATTCGATAATTCTCGGTCGTTTTGCAGGAAAAGAATGTCTTGCCGCCGTCGGAATTGCAAACCCCGTAATGAACATCATGATTTTTCTTATCGTTGGAATCTGCCTTGGCGCCAGCATAATCATGTCGGAATTTTACGGTGCAAAAGACGAAAAAAAACTTAAAAACGAAATCAGCACTACAATAGCAATCGGTTTTTGCTTTACACTTGTCGTAAGCGTTGTGTGCTTTATTTTTGTAAAACAACTTTTGCGTGCAATCCGCTGTCCAGAAGATTTAATCGAACACACTGCAAATTACCTCCGCGTCGTATTCGCCGGACTAATTTTTACTTTTTTTTACAACGTGTACGCTTCCGCCTTGCGCGCTGCCGGAGATTCAACTTCTCCAATTATCTGCGTTGCAATAAGCGCGGTTTTAAACGGAATTCTCGACTACTTTTTAGTTGCTGTCTGCGGTCTGGAAATGCACGGAGCGGCTTTTGCAACAGTCGCCTCTCAGTTAATCAGCTGCATTTTGATAATCGTCTATGTTTACAAAAAAGTTCCGCTTCTCGCACTAAAACCGCGGGAATTCAAGGTTGAACGCTCACTTATCTTGCGGACAGTCAATTATTCCTGGGCAACAGCCTTACAGCAATGCGTCTTGTATGTCGGAAAACTTTTGGTTCAGTGCGCAGTCAATCCTCTCGGAGTTGATGCAATCGCAACTTTCAACGCCGGAACAAAAATTGACGATTTTTGCTATCAACCGACACAAAGCATTGGACACACAATCACAACCTTTATGGCGCAAAACCGCGGAGCAAAAAAACCGGCCCGTCAGCGTGAAGGTTTCTTAAAAGGTTTTTCGCTCGAATGGATTTATATTATCGTTACATCAATTTTAGTTATTCTTTTTAGAAAACAGCTGATTTTGCTTTTTGCGGGACAAAACGAAAGCGAAGTTTTGCGTCTTGGCGAAAAATATCTTTTTGTCATGGCCTGCCTTTACTTTTTGCCGGCAACCACCAACGGAATTCAGGCATTTTTCCGCGGAACAGGCGACATAAAAATAACCGTAATCTCGACAACATCCCAGATAATTTTCCGCGTAATTTTCAGTTTTATTTTCTGCAAAATGTTCGGAATAATCGGAACAGCCTACGCCTGTCTCGCCGGCTGGATTGCAATGCTTGCGGTTGAACTTCCAATTTTCTTTTTCGCCTGGAAAAATCTAAAAAAAGAGAGTCAGGGCGTTTCTCAATAAAAACTAACCGTTTTTATTGAGCCGGGCTTTTGCGTTATAAAATTGCTCCGCAATTTTTCCGTTCAGCCGCGCAAACGCGTCCGAACCGCTTACGCGGCTAACAAGCCCTAACGCATACAAAAAAAACTGCAACCTTTTTACAAAAAGAGTGTCTAATTTTTCAGAAAACAAATTCACAAAAATGCGAGGAAAATTATGACACTCAAAACAGAAAACAAAGCTTTTGAACCAAACAAAAATTCACCTGTCAAACCTTACACTTTGGGCGAAGAAATTTTCAATTCCGTAAGCCATGGAGTAGGTTCACTTCTGGCAATTGCAGCAATCGTTCTTTTAGTTGTTTTTTCGCCAAAAAGGCCAATGGTCATTACGAGCGTTTCCATTTATGGCGCGTCAATGATTCTTCTTTACACAATGTCTTGTCTTTACCATGCATTTACAAATATGCGCGTAAAAAAAGTATTTCAGATTTTTGACCATGTTTCGATTTATCTTTTAATTGCAGGAACATACACGCCATATTGCCTTGTAAATCTTGGCGGAGCGTTCGGCTGGACAATGTTTGGAATAATCTGGGGACTTGCCGCCTTAGGAATTACAATCTACTCAGTTTTTGGCAATAAAATGCGGAAAATCAGTTCAATCACTTATATTTTAATGGGCTGGCTTGTTTTAATCGCTTTTATTCCATTAAAAAACGCACTGCCAAAATTCAGTTTTTCAATGCTGATTTGGGGCGGACTTATCTACACAGTCGGATTTGCATTTTACAGCGCAAAAAACGTAAAGTGGGCGCATTCAATCTTCCATCTTTTTGTAATCGCAGGAAGCGTCCTTCACTTTTTCTCTGTCTTTTTTGCAATGAAGTCTGCGTAAAATTTTACGAAAGAGCCGCGTAAATTCTGTTTGAAAAATAAATTTACTGCGACTCTTTGTCAAAAGCCTTTTCCAAACTATCGCTGATTTTTTGCAGCTGAATTTCGTTCGTAATATGAAAATTCGCCAAAACTTCCTGATCAAACTGATAAAAATCAATATCTTTTTCCTGATAATGAGCAAGCATATCCGAAAGATAAACAATTTCGGTCAGTTTTTTTACATTTTCCGGAGCAAGATCCGGTTCGTGATGATGCCGAATTACAGAAACAATAACTTCCGGAAAATTCCACTTTTCCGCGATTAGAGCACCGATTTCTCCATGGTTTACACCAGCAACGAGTTTTTCAAAAATATCCGGCTGAATTCCTTTTTGAGCGCAAATGTCTTTTATTCGGTTTATGTATGAAGGATGAGTTGTTTCAAAAATCAATTTTCCCATATCGTGCAAAAGACCGCAGATATAAGAGTCTTCGACTATAGTCCTGTTTGAAGAACAAAAATTTCTTGCAAGGTTGTAAGTATAAAAAGCTACTCGATAAGCGTGTGTCCACAATGCTTTTGTTTCTTCGCCAAGAGTATTCAAAACATTCATCGAACTTACAGAAAGAATCATATTTTTTATTCCGCGGATTCCGACAAGTTTAACAGCGTCAGAAATGCTTCGGCAAGGAGAAGCAAGAGCAAAAGTTGCAGAATTTACAAGTTTTAACAAATCGGAAGTAAGAGAAATGTCGCTGGAAATAAGCGTAGCAATTTCGCTCATTTTTGAATCCGGATTGTTTAAAAGACGGTTTATCCGCATAACAGAATCTGGAAACTGTGGCAATTCGTCAATCAAATTGACAAATTCCCGGCTTACAACGCTCAAATTCTTTTGTGTTTTTTCGTCCAGCGGAAGAATTATTCTTGTAATAGTTTCGCCATTTTCGCACAAAATCTGGAAATTTTCTTCTGTAAGCCCAATTTTTTCCAGCATCAAAATCATAATTATAAGCCCAAGTCCAGCACCCTCTGTTTCGTCAAGAACCTGAGTCATTGCCTGATCAACCGAAGTATACTGCTGGGCACGGCTGAGCTTGTCATGCATTCGTTTGTATTCTTCAACTGTCAATTCTGAATTATTGCGAACTTCAATTTTGATTTTATTGTTGCGCGCCTGGAGAACAAACTTTACGTAAAGTCCGGCTTTTTTCTGCAAATCAAGATAATAGCGGATATTAGAGAGTGTTTCTGACTTAAAACTCTTTATACCTTCAGAATATTGTTCTTCGTTAAAAATATCGAGATTCTTCTGCTTAAAAAAGATTCTCTTTGTATTTGCTTTTTTACTGTTTACCAAAAGTTCGTTTAAGCAATACGTCAAATATTCTGACATTTGGTCTTGATTCAATTCGTTTAAAAACGCCTTCAATACAGAATCGATATACGCTTCCATTTCCCTAGGAAGAGTATAAGTTGTTATCGAAAGAGGAATTCCAGCCCTTATGGCCATTTTGATTTTTGACAAATCGAGTTTTACTTTTTTAACAGGTGGCATAACTATTTATAGATTATAACTCAAATTTTCACTATTATAAATATATGTTTGACGCTTTTCTTTCACAAATGCTAATAGTTTTTTTGTTATTTATAGTCTGCGTAAGATTCTTTTTTGCACAGAATTTAACAATTGACTCATGCGCAGTTCTTGCTCCAGTTGCATTTTTTATTTCTCTCGCAAACATTTTTTTGTGGAATTTAACCATACCAAACATCTTTCTTGCAGCCCTTTCGTTCATCGTTTTTGCAACAAATTTCCGTGCAATTTTAAGGCTTTTTTCGAGAGTTTTTGTCGACAGATATTCTGTCGCATTTTCAGTTTTTAGCATTTTAGAATTAAGTTTAATCGTTTTTTCGGCAGTAATTTTGATTTTAAACCGTCCTGTAAAAATTGAACCAAGAAATTTCGGTTCAAAAAAAACAGTTTACCGTCTGAGCGGAAGCATTTCGCACGGATTTGAACAGCTTTTGCCAGGCGATTTTTTCTACAGCTCAACAGGAACCTTAAAAATCTATGAACCGTTGACAAATTTTTCAGAAAACACAGAAACTACAACACATGAACTTCCCGCTCCAACACAAGAATTAACACAAAAAAAACAAAAACCAATAATTGTTTTTTGCGGAAGCGAAACTGCCGAAACTCAAGATTATGAACCTTATCTGCTTTTTTTGTCCAAAAAAGGTTTTACAGTTTTGGCGGCAGATTTTTATTCACACGACTGCCTTTATCTTCCAGGAATTTTCAACTCACGCATTTTTAGAAAATTTATGTTTTTAAACAACAAAAATAATTTTCAAAAAAGCGAGACCCTTGCTGCAAAACTAAATCACACAAATTCATACAAAGCGCTCACAAAACTTGCACAAAAACTTTACGGAAAAGATTTTCCGCTTTATTTTGTATTTGACAGTCTGGAATTTGATTCAATCTGCCAGATTACAGAAACAGCGGGCATTCAAACCGCAGGATTTTTCAGTTTGAACACAATCCAAGAATATAAAACCCCGAAATTTGGATTTATCGAACAGACAAATATTCCTCTCGCAAAAAAATATGGATTTTCAAGAGATTCGTCGCTCTTTATTCCGCGCTACCTGGCAAATAAAACCGCAGAACAAATTGAATCTGAACAAAACGCAATTTCTACAACCAATTAAAACTCTAGACTATAAACTTTTATTCTTTTATACTTTCAATTTATGGACACAGAAAATATCGTTGTGGAATTTAAAACAAAAACTTCTCTTTCAAAAAAATTGATTCCACTTATTTTAATGCTTTTCGTAATCGCCGCAGATCAGATTACAAAGCAGCTAATCGTAAAATTTATTCCGCTTACTTTTCCACCAAGCATAGGTTCTTCCTTCTTTGGTGATTTTTTAAGAATTATACATGTTTGCAATCCGGGAATTGCATTCAGCATAGGGCAGGGTTGGTCTTTAACCGCAAGAGCCTTTTTATTTCGCATAGTTCCATTAGTTGTAATTATCTTAGTGCTTATTGTCTATTTTAGAAACGACGAATTCAGTTCACTTCAAAGATGGGCAATCGCAGGGATTGCCGGCGGCGGACTTGGAAATTTAATCGACCGTTTTTTCCGCAAAGAAGGCGTAATTGATTTTATTGATGTAAAATTCTACGGAATTTTTGGAATGGACCGTTGGCCAACATTTAACGTTGCAGATGCGGCAGTTGTAGTCTGCGGAATTCTTCTTTTAATCTCATTTGCATTTACAGTAAAAAAATCAAATTCAAATAAGGAGGCATGATAAAAACTACATCCATGTAATTTTTATCATTACAGTTTGTTCAAGCGTTGCTTTCGCAAACTGTGATTCTCGCCATCCGTGGCTCGCCGCTAACGCGGTGTTTTTATGGGAGAAAAAAATGACAACCCACGACAGAACTTTAATTTTCAATATTTGCGTCGCACTTTTTAATATAATACTCGGACTTGCAATAGAACTCGTATTGGTTGGAGGAAGTTTTATTTTCCTCTCAAAATTTCCAGCTATTGCAAACGGCATTTCGGTAAACGTTTTGCTTCCATTTATACTTTTTGCAGGAATCATCCTCGCAATGATGCTCAGCGTAAAAACAATAAGCTGGGCAATTAAAAAATTCGATTTGAAAAATAAACTGGAGCAAAAAGCAATAAAACGCTACATCCACGAAGATTTATAAATTCTTCTGCGCCTTTTTAGTCTTCTTAAAAAAGACGCAGACTTTTTTCAAAAATCAATTTGCAAAAAACTTATTCTTCAAATTCCTCAAACAGCAGTTCCGACAGTTTTGCATTTCCTTCCGCCTGATGCGCACCAAGCCTGTACGTTCCAGCTGTCAAAGTCATTTTTTTACCGGCAATGTCTGTACTTTCTGTTTTGGTTTTCGGCAAGTCTTCTGTAGAAACAATTTCCTCCTCAAAAAACGCTTTTCCGTCTTTTGAAGCAATTGAAATTCCATACAATTTTTTTTGTGAACTTCCCAATGCTTCGAAAACCGTCAAATACATCTTTTTTTCAACCGAAAATTCCACAAATCCCTGCTGTTCTTTACTCTTTAATTCAAGCACCGCAAAATTTTCATCAATTTTTGCACTTACCCTAATATTATTTACAGTTTGAAATCCTTCATTTGCCGCCTGTTTTTGGAATCCGCCGTTTACACCCATCTTATATTGCCCGGCAACTACAATAAAGCAGCATTTTTCCGCTTCTTTCTGGCTTTCATAGTGAATTCCGCAATTCAAACAAAAAAAATCGCTTTCGCCAAAGTCAATTTTTGCAATTAAATTTCCGCAATTTTTCTTTTCATCTTCATAAACTTCAATTTCGAGCTTTTTAGAAACCACAGAACACGAAGAAATTTCAAAATCCACCGTCCAAACTCCAACAAAATACGTTGCATTTTTTGCGGTACTGCCAAGCTTTAAGGTTCCATTTTCCAGACAAACAAAATCTTTTAATGAACCGTCAGCATAAAAAATCGCCAAATTCGGATACAAAGAGTCATTTTCTCCAAGAATTACAGAAATTTCGTAATCATAGCCAGCTTCAGTCTTTATTTTTACAAATTTCATTTCGTTTTTAGAAAGAGCAAAATCACCTTCTTCAAATTCAACAGGAACTGCATAAAAACTCGCAGCCGCCGTTTCTTCCGTCAAAATTTCAACTTCCTTAGAATTTTTTCCTTTAGAAACTGTTTTTCCATTTTTATCCAAAAGATGAATTTCAATTTCGCCCTCAGCATAAATTCCGCACGGAATTCCTTCAAACGTAAAAATATAATTACTTCCGGGAACATAATTTTCTTGAGAATTTTCCTCAGTTTCAGTCTTCTCCGCACAAGAAAAATCCAGCTCTTCCAGCCAGACAAATTCATCGCCACTTTTATATGCCAGTTTTACAGAATTCGTCTGCGTCGCAACAACACGGGCATTTTGTTTTGCAATTTTTGCATAATCTGGAACAAAAACCGTAACTTTTGTGCTCCCGTATTCAAAATTTTCATTTTCCGCCATTCCACCGCCAGAAGAACCATGTGAACAGCCGAACAAAAACCAAACACAAACCGCCAAAACTAAAATTTCCGTCATTTTCTTAAGATTTTCTTTTTTCATTTTTCCTCCATTAAAAATCCAAAATTCGATGTAAAGTTTTTGGGTGGCTTTTTGTTCCGCCAAGCTGCACAAAAACCGGGCTTTTCGGGGTTCCGCTAACGCTTCATTGGCTGCCCGCCAACGGCCTTGCCGCCCCTACAATCCCTGCCACAAACAAAAAAACCATTCACAAAAACTTTTCACCTTTCTATATATTTAGTTGCGCTAAATGTTAAAAAATGACAAAAAATTTGAAAAAAAATAAAAAATCTTTGTATTCGTTCTAAAAAAAATTTATTCACACTAAAAAAGCTTATTTTTTATTTTTAACACAATTAAAACCTTAAAATTGAATTTCTTGTTTCTATTCCCGTGTTTTAGTGATATTATATAAAAAGGTATTTTTTAACAAAAAGTTTTAACTTTAAAAATTATGGAGAAATTTATGATTGGAAATGTAATTGTTGGACAGTCTGGCGGACCTACAGCAGTAATCAATTCATCACTCGCCGGCGTTTATCAAACCGCTAGAGATCGTGGTGCAAAAAAAATTTATGGTATGCTTCACGGTATCAAAGGACTTCTCGACCGGCAGTATGTTGATTTGTCCCAGAAAATCCGTTCAGCAATGGAAATAGATCTTTTAAAAAGAACTCCGTCTTCTTATCTCGGTTCTTGCCGTTATAAGCTTCCTGACGTTGCCAGCGACAAAGCGACTTTTGAAAAAATCTTTGCAATTTTAAAAGAACTCGAAATTGAGTATTTCTTCTACATCGGCGGAAACGACTCAATGGACACAATTGCAAAACTTTCTCAGTATGCTGAAGAAATCAAAAGCCCAATCCGCTTTATTGGCGTGCCAAAAACAATCGACAACGATCTGGCAATTACAGACCACACACCAGGTTTTGGTTCAGCAGCAAAATTCATCGCTTCTACAATGAAAGAAATCATTCGCGACGGCCTTGTTTACGACTATCCAACTGTAACTGTAGTTGAAATTATGGGCCGCAATGCAGGCTGGCTTACTGCCGCTTCTGCACTTTCTAAATCAGAAGATTGCGAAGGTGTTGATTTAATTTATCTTCCAGAAAAACCTTTCAACATCGACATGTTCATTACCCGCGTAAAAGAAATTTCCGCTTCTGGAAAATCTGTTGTAATCGCTGTTTCTGAAGGAATTAAACTTCCTGACGGACGTTATGTTTTCGAACTCGGTCAGCACGCTGATTCGGTTGATGCCTTTGGTCACAAACAAATGTCTGGAACCGCAAGTTTCCTCGCAACAAAACTGCAGCTTGAACTCGGAGTAAAGGCCCGCGCAATCGAACTTTCAACTCTTCAGCGCTGTGCTGCCCATATTTCAAGCCGCACCGACATTACAGAAGCTTTCAATGTTGGTGGAGCTGCCGTAAAAGCCGCATTTGAAGGCGAAACTGGAAAAGTCGTTGTTCTTAAGCGCGTTTCTGACGATCCATACATGTGTATTACAGAAACTGCCGACGTTCGCGACATTGCAAATGTTGAAAAGAAAGTTCCTCTTGAATGGATTTCTGGTGACGACCATGTTACAAAAGACTTGATTCACTACATTCATCCTTTAATTCAGGCAGAACTTAGTCCAATTATGGTTGACGGTCTTCCACGCCATTTGACGTTAAACTGCAACTAATTCACTTTTTAGGGTTGAATAAGCAGAATTGACAGGTTCACCGAAATTCGTTTATTCAACCCAATTTTTTTCTTAATATTTTTCAACAATCAACAATTATTTTTATTCCTTTTATACATTCTTTTCGATTAGTTGCCACTAAAGTTTTATTTCAATAAAATATATAAATCATGAAAACTTCAAAATTTTATATTTCAACGCTCCGCGAAGCTCCGGCAGAAGCCGTAATCGCAAGCCACAAACTTATGCTCAGAGCAGGAATCACCCGCAAACTTGGAAACGGACTTTACACTTATCTTCCGCTGGGATTGCGCTCTCTTTATAAACTCGAACAAATAATCCGCGAAGAATGGAACAATACAGCAGAAGCTCTCGAATTTAAGCCAACAGTAATTGTTCCAGGCGACATCTGGAAAGAATCTGGCCGCTGGGAAACAATGGGCGCGCAAATGCTCAAAGCAAAAAACCGCGGTGAACAGGACATGGTTGTTTCTCCAACCGCAGAAGAAGCATTTACGGTTATTGTTCGTGACGGACTCAGTTCTTACAAACAGCTTCCTGTAAACCTTTATCAGATAAACACAAAATACCGCGACGAAATTCGCCCTCGTTACGGCGTAATGCGCGGTCGTGAATTTATCATGGCTGACGGTTACACAATGAATGCCGATGACGAATCTTTGGACGAATCATATAAACTCTACGAAAAAGCATATTTCCGCATCTTCAAACGTCTCGGACTCAAAATTATTCCTGTACGTGCAGATTCTGGCGCAATGGGAGGAAGCGGTTCAGAAGAATTCATGGTTGAATCTCCAATCGGCGACGACACATTGATTATCTGCCCGAACGAAAAATGTGGTTTTGCGGCAAATGTCGAAAAAGCATGGTGCGCTTCTGATGATTCTGTAAACAAAAAAGGCGAAAAACCGTCAAAAACAGATCTCCCTGTCGAAATGGTAGCAACTCCAAACGTTTTCTCAATAGAAGATATGGAAAAATTCTTTGACGAATCACCAAAAATGTTCATCAAAGCTCTCATTTACCGCGTAATCAACTCATCACTCGACATGACAGGCGCAAACGGCGCAGACAAATGGAAGAGGGTAAAAGACCCTGCCGGCGATTACTATCCACTTTCTTATGTTTGTGTTCTTATCCGCGCAGATTTAGACGTAAACGAAGCAAAACTTGCAGCAACCCTCAAAGCATCGGAAGTTGTTCTTGCAGAAGCAGAAGAAGTTCTTGAATACGCAGGCGCTCCACACGGTTTTGTTGGTCCAATCACAGCAAAATGTCCGCTCGTAGTTGATTATTCTGTCGTAAAAGACGGCGAAGCGCAGATGCACGACGCAATCGCAGGTTCAGGAAAAGACGGCTATCACATTACTCACGTTGAACCGCTCCGCGACTTTGTTCCATACATCAATGCAGACGTCCGCACAGTAAAAGAAGGCGATAAATGCCCTCTCTGCGGCGAAACTTTCTATACAAGAAAAGGAAACGAACTCGGTCACATCTTCAAACTCGGCCACAAATACACAAAATCAATGCACGTAACCTTCCTTGCAAAAGACGGCAAACCGGCAGAACCAACAATGGGCTGCTACGGAATCGGCGTTGACCGCACTCTTGCTTCAATCATCGAAAAAAACAACGACGAAAAAGGCATTATCTGGCCAATGTCAGTTGCACCGTTCCAAGTCTGCATCGTTCCAATCAAATACAATGGAGCAATGAAAGAAGTTGCCGACACAATTTACGAAAAACTCACAAAAGCAGGAATCGAAGTCCTTCTTGACGACCGCGACGAACGCCCTGGAGTAAAATTTGCCGATATGGAACTGATTGGAATTCCTCTCAGAATTACAGTCGGCGACAAAAATCTTCCAAATGTTGAATTCAAACCACGCAGCGCAGCCGAAGCAGAGCTTGTTCCAGCAGAAAGCGCAGCAGAAAAAGCAATTCAATTTGTAAAAGACGAGCTCGCAAAGCTTCAGGCATAAACTAAAAAAGGCTCAAAATGCAGATTTTCAGCCTTTTAGCTTAAAAAACGTCATCAAAATAAAAAAAACGGTCATTAAACTAAAGCCAAAACCGGCAAAAGCAAAATGACCGTCTTTTTTCACTTTTTTTTCAATCGAGGAAATATGAAATCCGCTCCTTCAAAAAAATCCTTTTTTTCAGTTTTGTTTTTTTCACTTTTTTCTTGTCTTTTTGCACTTCCGGGCGTAACAAAAAAAATTCCAGATTTGTCGGGACAGTTCGTTTATTACGAAGACAAAAGCTTTGAGCGCGAATCATATTTCGGAATCATTTTCTACGACGAAGGAACTTACGGTCTGCGCTATTTTGCACCGTCAAAAACAGACGTCAAGCCACTTTTACCAAAAAAAGACATTCAAATTCTTTTTTCGCTCGACATTACAAAAAAATACGTTGAACTTACCGGCGAACGCATAATTTCCGCAATTACGCCAGAAGACACAGATATAATCAATTATCTTCACGATATGCTTTACGAACTTACAGCCCGTCTCCAAAAAGCTTCTCCAAACGGTTTTATCGAAGACAAAATTACCGTTTCACAGGAATTTGAACAATTTGGCGGCGAGGTAAAAGTCAATTTCGACCCGCTCATTCCAATTTTCAACGTAAAATCAATCGAAGACTCAACTGGAAAAATCGTTTTTAACCTTGTAACCGCAGGTCAACTTTCTTCTTCTTCCGACGAAAATTTCAGTGCATTTGAGGGACTTCCTGTAAAAACCGAAGACCAGCATTTATTTTCTCTCAATAAAAAAGCCGAAAAACAAAAAATCACCTATAAAAAAACTTCCGGCTTCACCCAGAAAATCACTCTCGACAGCCAGTGGACAGCAAAAGCCGAAAATTTTTACACGCTTTCAAACAGCGCAATTCTCGCTTTCGACATAATCGACCTTTCAAAAACCGATTCTGCACAAAAAGCAAACGTTTCCAACACTCTTTTACAAAAATTCACACTCGGCACAGACGGAACTTATCCTTATTCGCAATTGCAAAAATTAGAAACCTCAGCTTCCGGAACAAAAGTGTCAAACCTCTTTTTTAACGACATTTCAAAATCTTTTACGCGGGATTTCAAAATTTTAACACAACTCGACGAAAACCACCTTGCAATAATGTCATTGACCGTTTTTCAAGGAGTCTACAGCAAAAACAGCAAATATTTCGATTCAATTCTAAAATCGTATTCAGCAAAATAATTTTTTGAATTTTGGGTGGCTTTTTGCGCCGCAAAAACCGGGCTTTTCAGGGTTCCGCCTTTCGGCTCCAGACGCTTCCTTCACTCGCTGCTCTCGTTCAGTCCAGTGTCCGGCTTCGCCGCCCTTACAATCCCTGCCACATTTTTTTAATTAAAACTTGAGCGCGAAAGTGGACTTCCAATCCAAATTCCTTCACTTCCCAAATATTCTTTTTTCTGGCCTTCAATCAAAAACTGAACGCTGTTTACAGTTCCAAATTCTGTCGCAGTATAAACAATCTGCATAAGCTGAGCCTGGTAACCGTCCATTCCGACCGTATTAAATTCAAATTGCTCATTAAAATTCAAATAGGCAATACCATCGCGCACAGAAGCCGACAAAAGCCTTGTTCCCTCAGGAATTAAACTTCTATAACCGCGTCCACTTTCCTGCGCATTCGGACCGGCAAGCAAAATATTCATATTAGTCACAAGAGGCGAATCATTTTTTTCAACAGGACGTGTAATCATTTTTCTGCTCAAAGTTCCATCTTCGCCAATATAAACAAAATAAATTTTTTGGTTAGTTACAGTAATAGTTTTCTTTTCAGGAACTTTTGGTTTTTCTTCTTTTTTTATATTTGCCGGAGAAGTTTCCGCACTTTTTTCTATTTTTTCCTCATTTTTTACAACCTGCGGTTTTTCCTCCGTTTTTTCGGTCTTTTTTATTTCTGCGCCCGAATTTTCTTTTTTCTGCTCAGAAACACTTTCATTCGCGGATTTATTTTCATCAATTTTTTCAACCAAAGGCAAAACTGCTGTTCCCAAATTTTCTTGAGAATTCTGTTTTCTTTCGGTTTTTAATTCAATAACAGTTTCAATTTCCGGTACTTTTTTTTCTTTTACTTCATGCTTTTGAATAAATTCCGGAGTACTCCCAAAAAGACGTTCAAAAAATCGCGTCGTTTTTAAATTTGAATATATATCGTCCTGTTTTACCAAAAACACAATTAAAAGAATCAAAAATCCAAGAATCCAGCAAGCGAATGCCAATCCTGTCGAATTTTTTCTGTTTTTTTCATTTTTTGCCATATCATCTAGTATAATTGACACCAAATTAAAAGTCCACGCAAAGCAGCCGAAGTTTGACAGAAGCGAAAAATTTTCGCAATTCCACTTGTTCCATTTTCTTTTAAACATTAAACTAATATCCGTACGAAATTTTAAATTGAGGCGATTTATGGATAAAAAAGGTGCTTTCTACGAACACAAAGAATTTGATTTAATTACTTTTGGAGAAACAATGCTTCGTCTTTCTCCTCCCGTAAATGAACTCATTTACAAAAGCGACTCTTTTAAAAAGCATGCGGGCGGAGCAGAACTCAATGTTGCCTGTGGAGTTTCTCTTTTAGGCTGCCGTTCTGGAATCATCACCCGTCTTCCAAAGAATCAACTTGGAACTTTCATCAAAAACCGCATCCGCTCATCTTCTGTCAGCGACGACTTTATTATCTGGGACGAATCTCCAGAAGCTCGTGTCGGAATTTATTTTTATGAAAATGGAGCTTATCCTCGCAAGCCGACAGTTGTTTACGACCGCAAAAATTCTTCCATCACAAAAATCAAGGAATCTGAAATTCCGGAAGACATTTACAAAAAAGCAAGAATGTTCTATACATCAGGAATTACTCTGGCTTTGAGCGAAGCAACCCGTACTCTCGCAATCGACATGATAAAAAAATTCAAGGCAGAAGGAACTCAGATTGCTTTTGACGTAAACTACCGCGCAACACTTTGGGACGAAGAAACAGCCCGCGAAACAATAAAACACGTTCTTCCTTATGTCGACGTTCTTTTTATTTCCGAAGAAAGCTGCCACCGTATGTTCCAAATGAAAGGAACTCTCGAAGACATGCACAGACAGTTCTGCCGCGATTATCCAAACATCCAGTTGATTGCAACTTCACAACGCGAAGTAATCAGTCCAAAAGTGCATTCATTCGGTTCTACGCTGTATTTAAAACGCCTGGACAAATTTTATCGCGAAGAACCTTACAAAGACATCGATGTTGTTGACCGCATTGGTTCTGGCGACGCTTATTGTGCCGGTGTTCTTTTCGGACTTCTTCATTACGACGATGCTCAAAAAGCAGTTGAATTCGGTAACGCAACTTGTGCTACAAAAAATACAATTTTCGGAGATCTTCCAGTTTCCGACTTCCGCGAAATCGAAGCGATTATCAAGGCTCATCAATCAAAAGGCAAACAGTCGGAAATGAACCGTTAATAAAACAGTTCATTTTTCAAAAAAAATCGGTGGTTTAAGAGCAAATAAACACTTGACCACCGATTTTTTTTCGATTGAATAAATTTTTAGTCTAGAAAAAACGCCAGACATTGCAAATTTTTTTTATTTTCTCATCTCATACAGGACAATTGCGGCTGCCTGCGCAACATTTAAACTTTCAATAGGACGATCAGCGCTTTCTCCAAATGCACTCGTATTAGGAATTATAATAAGCTCGTCACAATTTTCTTTTACCTGTTTTGAAATTCCGTGCTCCTCATTTCCAAGAACTATCAAAGCCGCCTTATTTGCGCTTAATTCCTTTAACTTTCCTACTGGCTGAGTTGCATTTACATCTGTTCCAAAACGAAGCATTTTTCCTTTCATCGCTTCCAGCAAACGTACAATCGACTTTACAGAATAAATATTTACATATTCCATTCCGCCTTGCGCAACCCGGTACGAACTTGTTGTAATCGAAGACTGGGCTTCGTCCAAAGGAATAATAACGTTTTTAACACCAAAAAAAGCCGCGCTTCTTACAATCGCACCAAGATTATTTGCATTGCCAACGCGGTCAAGGAGTAGGGCAGACTCTTTTTCATGCAGCCATTTGTTGGTCACATCGCTGTCCAAAGGGTTGATTTCCGGCTGATCAATCATTGCAACCACACCCTGATGATGAACACTTCCGCAAAGTTTTTCTAATTCTTTTTCATCTTTTACTTTATTGTACGGAGCTTTTCTTTTTGCAAGTGATTTACATAATTCACCAAAAGAATTCATTCTTTCTTCGGTATAATAAAAACGCCTTATTTTCTGGGGATTTTCTTTAGCAAGTGCTTTTACAGCCTCAAAACCACAGACTGCAAGTTCTTTCTTTTGTGTATTTTTCATATATTGAATATAAATCAAATTTAAATAAAAAAAAAGCGGTACCTTTCGATACCGCTTTTCGGGTTAGCTAATTTACTAAAAACTAGTAAAGAAGGTTCATTTCCTTCATCTTAGCAATACCAGCCTGTTCCCAAGCTTTTCCACCCATGTTGTTGAATTCTGCCAACCAAGCATCCCAGTTAGCTTTTGTAAGCTGGCGTTTGCCTGTCATAAATTCAACTACACCCTGTTCGTAGAAACGCTGAAGGTCAGCATCTGGAAGAGGGAGAAGAGAAGCACCAATTACTGGTGTCCATGGTTTAGACTGCATTTCGCGGAGAGCCTTCAAAGAAGAAAGCTGTTTCTTTGAAACTGCTGTTGTATAAGTTGGGTAACGAGAAATAAGTTCAGCATCTGAGTTGTAGTAAACCATATTGCGGAGCTGTGTCAAAGGCTGCATCTTTGGTTTAGAGAAAGCCAAGTTCTTATCTGGAATACCATCTTTTGTTGGTGCACCTGTTTTTGGATCGAGTACATAGTTTACACCTTCAACACCGTATCCAAGGAGGTAGTAACCTTCGTCAGAAGACATCCATTCAAGAAGACGAGCAATCATCTGTTTCTTTGTAATAGTCTTTTTAGTTCCATCAACATCTTTCCAGTTTTTGATTGTCTGGTCAGCGTTTGATTTTGCTACACAGTAGCGACGGTAAGCCTGATCATAAACACCAGCAGCTGATTTTCCTTTTGGTCCAACTGGTGGATCAACGATAATCAAATCACCTTTAGGGAAGTTCTGATCGAATGGAGCATAGTTTGATTCTGCAAATGCAGCAGCGTTCTGTTCACGGAAGATACCGAATTTTCCCTGTTTCCAAGAAGCACGGTAGTCGTCCTTTTTGTAAGCTGTCCAGTTTGGATCAATAACTTTTGCATCAATGATTTTCTTGAGGAATTCAAGAGCGTCATAATATTCTGGTTTGTTGATGTTAAGACCTGCACCGTCTTTAGACATAGACCAAGTTCCAGCAACACCAAATGCACCGAACCATGGGTCAAAACGAGCACCAAGACCTTCACACATTGGCTTAAGTTCGATATAAGCACCGAGACCGTATGTATCGTTCTTTCCGTTTCCATCTGGATCTTTGAAAGTAAATGCTTTCATTACTTCGAAAAATTCATCTGTTGTCTTAGGAACTTTGAGTCCGAGTTTGTCGAGCCAGTCTTTGCGGATAAGGATACCTTCGTTACGAACGATTGTACCTGGCTGATCAAGACCATAGCAAACACCGTTTACAGTAGAGTGCTTGCGGGCATCTTTATCATAAAGTTTTGCAGTGCGGTTAGGCATCATTGCAAACATATCATCTACAGGAGCAAGAAGTTTCTGTTTTGTCAAAATCTGGAAACAGTTATCGCTTACCATGAACAAGTCAGGAAGAGAGTTAGCAGCACCAGCAGCGTTGATTTTTGTATCCTGGTCAGATTCGTTTGAAGGAAGAGCTGTTATAACCAAGTTAATTCCGAGCTTTTCCTTAATAATTTTATAAGCAACCCAGTCAGCAGGTGGTGGACCAGCTTCTGTTACAGCAGCACCGTACCAAAGTTCAATGTCAACTGTACCGTCTTTGTTTGCCTTCCATTTTTTTGCAGCAAAAACTGGAGAAGCAACTGTAAGAACCAAAGCGATGAGCGCGAGATTCTTGAAAAAGTTTTTCATTTTATCCTCCTTATATTGAATCGAATGAAAACAATTTTATAAATAAAAATACCCGATTTTAAAAATCGCGATACCTTAATTATAGCACAAAAAATTGACCAGACAATATTTTTTTTATCATCTGGTCAACAAATGCAGTGCTAAAACTTAGCCCTTAACAGAACCAAGCATTGTACCCTTTGTAAAGTATTTCTGAATAAATGGATAAGCAATAATCATAGGAATTGCCGACATAAATACAGAAGCCGCCTTAATAGCCTGTACAGAAGCATTACCGAAAGCGTTTACTTCAACGTATTCGTTCATACCAGAAGCCATCAAAATATTGCGGAGCAATATTGGAAGTGGCTGCAAGTAAGCTTCGTTCAAGTAAAGCATAGCGTGCATGAAGTCGTTCCAGAAGTTTACAGCGTAGTACAAACCGATTGTCATAATGATTGGTTTTGACAATGGAAGAATAATAGACACAAGAACATACCATTCAGCAGCACCGTCAATACGAGCAGATTCTTTCAAAGATTCAGGAATTCCTTCAAAGAAACCACGCATAATCAAACAGTTGTATGTACCAATTGCACCTGGCAAGAAGATTGAAGCCAAGTGGTTTGTAAGATGAAGATTTGTTACAACAAGGTATGTTGGGATTACACCAATATTGAACAAATATGGAATAAGTACAAAGTAGTTAAGGACTTTGCGACCTGGAAGATCAGAAACAGACATACAATATGCCATAGGAACTGTAAGAGCGAGAGCAGTTACAACACCAAATGCCATAATCTTCAATGAGTTCCAGAAAGCTGTAATAAATCCAGCGTTACCGAGCAAAGCTTTGTAAGCAGAAACATCCCATTTCCATACAGGAAGGAACATACCTTCAAAGTTTGTTCCGAGGAATGAGTTTGGACGGAAAGAAAGTGTGATTGTAGACCACATTGGGATCGCAATAATTACACCAATAAAAATAAGAAAAGCATTGATACAAATATAGAATGTGCGATCACCTGCAGTAAGTTTTACTGTACTTGGTTTTGTCATTTTAGTCTCCCTTAATTACAGAAGTGAAGAATCAGCAAGTTTTTTAGTAACAGCGTTAGATGCCATTACAAGAAGCATACCGATTACACCCTTGAAAATACCAACGGCAGTAGCAAGAGCAAACTTGAACTGCAGAAGACCCTGACGATATACCCAAGTATCGATAATATCGGCTACAGAATATACAGGAACAGAGTACAACATGAACATCTGGTTAAATCCAGCATCAAGAACTGTACCGAGTTTAAGAAGAACTACAGTTACAATTACTGGTTTAATAGACGGAATTGTAATATACCAAACACGCTGAACAGCAGATGCGCCTTCAACCATTGCAGCTTCAAACAATGAAGGGTCAATTCCCATCAAAGCGGCAATAAAGATAATTGCAGCCCATCCCATTTCCTTCCATGCATCAGAAATGATTACAATAGCAGGGAATGTGTGAGTGTTTGTAAGAAAGTCTACTGGATCACCGCCAAAAAATTTAACGATGTCGTTTACCATACCATCACCAGGAGCCAAAAGTACAAGCAGGATACCGTACATAATAACCCACGAAAGAAAGTGTGGAAGGTAAGCAAGAGTCTGTACAACTCTACGAAGAATGTCATGAGTACATTCATAAAGAGTTACAGCAAGAATAATTGAAAGTGGAACACTGATTACAAGTTTTAACAAACTGTAAAAAATTGTGTTGCGAAGCAATTCACCAAAATAGAATGACTGGAAGAAATCTACGAAATTGCGGAATCCAATCCAGCTACTTCCCCAAATTCCATCTGCAGGCAAAAAGCTTTTAAAAGCAATCTGTCCGTTCACAATTGCACCATACTTCAAGACAGCATAGTAAACAGCTGGGATAACGAGCAGTGCATAAACAGAATAGTGTCTCTTAACATCTTTCCAAAGGTTTTTCTTTGGAGCTTTAAGAGCTGTTGTTTCTTGTGCGATCATATTTAACCTCAGTTCTTTTATAATAACTTTTTTTATATAAAATTGACAAGCGTTTTATTGGACAAAAACGAACTATGCTTAAAAAATTCTTACTGTTTTGTCCGAATTTTTCCAGGTGGAATACCGTAGACCTTTTTAAATACTCTACAAAAATATGCCTGATCCTGAAAACCAGATTTTTCTGCAATTTCGTAAATTGTGTCATTCGTTTCAAGAAGCATTTTTGTCGCAAGGAAAATTCTATAACGATTTAAGTATTCCCAGAGCGAAAGTCCAATTTCTTTATGGAAAATTCTCGTCAAGTAATCTTCGCTAACGTGAACAGTGTCGGCAAGCTTCCATCTTACAATCTGCTGAGAAGCATTTTTATTAAGATAAAGAATCGCTTTTTTTACCAGCGCGCCTGTATGCGGCGGCATAATTTCATCACCTGCGAGAATTTCGTGAATTCTACTGTCAAACTGCTCAGAATCAGCAGCTCCGCTATTACACAAAATAATTCTTGGATGAGCGCACAAAAGCTCAACTTCTTCTTCAGAAGAAATTGTTTCCGGCAAGACGATAATCGGCACAAGGACAGTTTTTGGATTTTTTCTGATTTTCTTTATGCTTTCTTCATCAATTGATTCAAAAACAATCAGCGAAGGTGTAATTTCTTCAAGGATATGCTCAAATTCCGCCATTGACTGAATTTTTACGCTGTTAGAATCGGTCGCCCAAGTTCCATAATTCGTACGTTTTGCATTTATAAATAAAACCGGAGCAGATTTTTGAGCGCGGACCTTCGATTCAAGCATTTCAACAAAATTATGACTTATAAGCTCGTGACTGTAACACAAAATCGGCGCACGGAAAAGATTTTCGTTATGACGCAAACTGTAAACCTTTACCCATTCATCAATCGGAGCATTGTCAGACCGCCAGTAGAGAACTGCATTTTCGGGCTTGTCATCGGCCAGAGCGTCAAAATTTACAACCGGCATATCGAAAATTTCCGAAATTGTTTCTTTAGAAGAAAGATTTATAACATTTTTCGGAGACTTTTCCGTTTTTACCGGCGGAAGTCCTGCAAGATTAGGCCAAGGCAAAATTATCAAAAGCGATTCATCATCAATTTTTTGAACTTCGCCGTACTGCAAAAGAATAATCTTTTCTGCCAGCAAGAATTCCGGATCTTTCCAATCGAGATGCCTTGTCTTTAAGTTGATTTTTAACCCTTCATATCCGGCAGAAAGCGACATTGTGCCTTTTCCGTCGCCAAAAAAAGTGAGGAGGGCTTTTTTTAAGCGGTCAGGATCTCCGTAAACAAGCGGAAATTTCTGGTTTAAGGAAGCAACAACGCTTCCCGGCAAAACCTGACGAATGTCAAAAAGTTTTTTATCCATCGGCAAATCGTCAACCTGCGAACGGGTAAGTTCAACAAGAGTAACGGTTTTATGAAGCTGAGACTGAATTTGAGACCGAAGGAATATCAGCTGTTCAGTAAGAATATCCTGATCTACAATGCCTTTTTCTATATTTCCCTGCATTTGGAATATTTTTGCAGACAAATCTTTTAAAGGATCGCAAAGTTCGCTTCCAACATTTGCGAAAAACTCAGTTTTAGCAAATTCCGCTTTTTCGGCTTTTTGACGCGCCTTGTCGATTTCTTTGAATAGAAGAATATTTTGAATCGTGTTTCCAACCGAAACCCTCAATCCTTCGTAAACGCTTCCATCACAGTCAGAATAGCCATTTATCATATAGCCGAGAGGTTTATTTTCCATAAAAAGCGGCTGGACAAGATAAACTCCGTATTCAAAATCTTTTTTAAATTCTTCTGGAACCAAAAGTTTTGAAGAAAAAAGCTTTTCTTCGAGGCAAAGCTCGCCAGAAGAATTAAATCCACCGACATATCTTGAAGTTCCGTCTTCTTCGTAAAGAACAAGAGCCGTGCTTCTAATTCCGATTTTTGGCAAATAATCCGAAAGAATTTTCATTAAAGCGTCAAAATCGTGGGCAGCGAGCAGGGCGCTTTTTAACGAACTAACAATCGACGCATTTTTTTCGCTAAAAGTCCTAAGTTCGCAAATTTTTCGCTGAATCTGAGGAATTATCAAATTTACAGTGCTTATAACCTTCGTTACATATTCTTCCGGCAAAAATGTCGAATTTTTAAAAAGACGCAATGCCTCATATAGAGTAAAAAGTTCACCTTCTTTCTTAAAATACACCGTCAAAACGTCGCTCAGACGGCGATAGAAATCCGACTGATTATTTTCAAACAACGCTTCAAAAAGAGGCTGAATCAGTTCTTCGCGCTCTTTTTCGTCCGCATGAAAGAGTTTTGAAATCTCTTCAACAAAATCATCGCGGTTTTTTATACGTTTTTTTGAATCATAAAAATTCTGAAGATGCTTTAAATTATTACAACCGCAACTTTCACGGATTACAGGATATGCCGGCAAAACCGTATCTTCAACTTTTTCGCCATTCAAAAGCTGGACAAGCTTCTGATAAGCAACAACTCCGAGTTTTTCCATTGGCATATGAACCGTAGAAAGAGAAACAGGACTTACCCGGCTTTCTACAGAATCATTAAAACCGCCGCAAATATAATCTTTTGGAACCTTGTAGCCGTGCTTTTCAAAATATTCAACCGAAGAAAGGGCAATCATATCGCTGGCACACAAAAGAGCGTCAAAATCTTTTCCAGGAACTAAATTTCTTTCATTATAAAGCTGAACAGCGCCTTTTTCGCTTTCGTACCAATCCGTATAATCAGAAATCAAATTTTCGTCTAAAATTCCAGCTTCTTTTACAGCATCAAAAAAACCGCGGAAACGATCCTGAGCCGAAGTATGATTTTTTGGACCGCGGATAAACGCAATCTTTTTTGCGCCATGAACTTCAATCAAGTGTTTTGTTAATTCTTTCATTCCTTCGTAGGCATCAAAAGAAACACTTGGCGCGCCGTTAATTTTTTGACCGATAGTTACAAATGGAAGATTCTTAAATTTTTTATGAAATTCAACACTCTTTTCGTAAGAAACGCCGTTGCTTATGCTCGAAGCCCAGCTTATCAAACCATCAAGATTTTCTGAATTAACAAGTTTATAGATTTCGTTAAAAAGAGAATTTGCGCCAGAATTGCTTAAATTGCTTCCAGGAAAAATAAAAAACGAACCTTTTTCTTGAGAAGCGTAATTTGCAAGTTTAAACCAAAGCTTTAATGACGATCCAAAATGAATTGTACTCAGAGCAAAACCGATTCTTTTTCCAGACGTGCCGATATTCAAATTTTCCCCCAACATATAATCATACGGATTTTATTATTATGTCGTTTTTTTTACAAGTGCTTCCGTTATTATACAAAGGATTTAAAATATTTTTAAAGTTTTGGAGCGCATTTTTCTCACAAACCCGCTTTCCACCCTTCCGCGTCCGCTCCATTTCCTCCGGAAACTCCGGGGTTCCAATCGGGACTATAAATTTTCCTCTAATTGAAAGTCTTATCCATAAATGATAAAATCAAACATTATTTTTGGAGGCTTCTAAAATGGCATTAAAGTCTATACAAGACGTTGTAAAAACTGTAAAACGTCCAGAAAAAATTCTTCAGTTTGGTGAAGGCGGATTCCTCCGCGCATTCGTAGACTGGCAGATTGATATTGTAAACGAAAAAACCGACTTCAACGGAAATGTCGTAATCGTTCAGCCGCTCGAAAAAGGCATGGTTGACACAATGAACGCTCAGAACAACCTTTACACAACTGTTCTCCGCGGCATGAAAGACGGAAAACCAACAGTTGAAACACGCACAATCAACTCTATCAGCCGTTCTATCAACCCTTACACAAATTACGATGATTACATTGCATTGGCTTCAAACCCGGACTTGCGCTTTATCGTATCTAACACAACTGAAGCAGGTATTCGTTTCGACGCAGAAATCGACGGCGTTCCAGTAACTCTTGACCAGAAGCCACAGAAAAACTTCCCTGCAAAAGTTACAGCATTCCTTTATAAACGTTTCCAGGCTTTTAACGGCGATGTTTCAAAGGGAATGATTCTTATTCCATGTGAACTTTCTGACCAGGCAGGTCTTAACCTCCGCATCAACATTCTCCGCTATGCAGAAATGTGGCAGCTCGGACCAGACTTTATCAACTGGTTTGACGAAGCTTGCGATGTCTGCTCTTGTCTTGTTGACCGCATTGTTCCGGGATATTTCCCACTTCTTACAAAAAATGAAAAAACAGGCAAAACTCAGGCTGAAGAAATTTGCGAAAAACTCGGCTACGAAGATAAACTCCTCGACTCAGCAGAACTTTTCCACTTCTGGGTTATCGAATCTAAAAAATCACACGAAGATGAGCTTCCACTCGTTAAAGCAGGACTTTCTGTTAAGTGGGTTCAGAACATGGATTACTACCACACAAGAAAAGTACGCATCTTGAACGGCGCACACACATCTTCTGTATTGGCAGCTTTCCTTGCAGGTTCAAACTACGTTCAGGACATTGTATGTTCAGAAAAAGTTGGAACAGGCTTTAACACACCAAACGCTGACGCTCAGAAATTTATGCGCAAAGTAATCTTCAACGAAATCATTCCTTCAATCAACGGAGATCAGGAAGACCTTAAGGAATACGCAGAAAATGTATGGTCACGTTTCCAGAATCCGTTCAACCCGCACCGCTTGATCGAAATTTCTTTGAACTCAGTTGCAAAATACTGGACACGTTGTCTTCCATCTGTAACACAGTACATGGCAAAGAACAACTCAGTTCCAAAACTTCTTTCGTTCTCAATTGCCGCTTTGATTGCTTTCTACAACGGAACAGAAATCAAAACAGACGAAAAAGGCGCAAAATATCTTGAATCAAAGAGAGAAGAAGGCGTTTATCCAAACAAAGATACACTTCCAGTTCTCGAATTCTTTGCTGCCCTCAACAAAGAAACAAAAGACGCAAAAGTTATTACAAACAAAGTTCTTTCAAATGTTGACTTCTGGAAAGAAGACCTCACAAAATACAAAGGACTCGAAGCAAGCGTAGCACAGAACCTTGCAGACATTCAGACTAAGGGTATGAAAGCCGCACTTGCAGACATTGTAAAATAGTTGACTTAAAAAAATACTATAGCAAGCAAAAGGGCTGTCCTGATTTTTAGGACAGCCTTTTTTTATATATAGAAGAAAGAGATAAAAAGTAAAATCGACAAAGACACTTTCCACTATGCGAGAAAATATGCAAAACCGCACTAGCGATGTGCAGGGTGCGAAGCAGACGGCATTTTTGCCGGCCGGAGCGAATAGCGCAGCCCGGAACGTAGCGCCGCCTTTTGGCGGAGTGCCCGAATTTTGATAATGACTTTTTACTTATAAAATGATAGATTTTCAGAACGCACGTAACTTATTTTTAAGTTACTTTTGGGGGTACTATGAGCAAAATCGCTATTAGAATTAATTCGGCTGACATTGTAGCTGTCGCACTTCAGCCACTGGCAAAAGGTACGGAAGTTACTCTTGAAGCTTCTGGAAATGCGCCGGAAACTAAGGTAACTCTTACAGAGGATATTACAGCCGGTCATAAATTCGCAATCCGCGACATTAAAAAAGACGAGCCTATCATAAAATACGGATATCCGATTGGCGCTGCTACTCAGGATATTCCTGTTGGAAGCCATGTTCACACACACAACATTCACACCTTGCTTTCTGAAAAATTTGAATACACTTATAACGAAGAAAACGCAAAAGCCGCTTACGAAAAATGGTACAAGGAAACCGAAGACTTGCGCAAAAATGTTCCTTCTGTAAACGTTTACAAACGCGCAGACGGCCGCATTGGTATTCGTAACGAAATTTGGATTGTTCCGCTTGTTGGCTGTGTTAATAAAATTTCTGAACGCCTTGCAACATGGGCAAACGCAAAATTTTTTGATGGCGAAGAGCCAAAACCAAATACAAATGGCGGTCTTGAAGGAATTTTTGCCTGGACTCATCCTTATGGCTGTTCCCAGATGGGTGGCGACAAAGAAACGACTGCAAAAATTTTGGCAGATTTAGTTCATCACCCGAATGCCGGCGGCGTTCTTGTTGTTTCTCTCGGTTGTGAAGAAAACAATATTCCTTATTTTAAGGAATTTTTGGGCGAATATGATGAAAACCGTGTAAAATTCATGACAACTCAGCAGACAGAAGATGAACTTTCGGCAGGAAAAGAACTGATTACTAAACTTGTAAAATATGTTGGCCAGTTTAAGCGCGAGTCTGTTCCTCTTTCAGAAGTTGTTCTTGGAATGAAGTGCGGTGGTTCGGACGGAATGTCTGGAATTACGGCAAATGCTTTGATTGGCCGGGTTTGCGATGCTATGACCGGAATGGACGGCCGCGTAATGCTCACTGAAGTTCCAGAAATGTTTGGCGCTGAGCAAATGCTTATGAACCGCTGTGTTGATAAAAAACGCTTTGACGAAACTGTAAATCTTATCA
>SAMEA3663093__coassemble_636_pt1 | contig 26409 bp, 24 predicted proteins | sample SAMEA3663093__metabat2_low_PE_025 | metagenome-assembled genome bin SAMEA3663093 (sample SAMEA3663093) | pig gut metagenome | biome: pig gut; feature: pig-associated habitat; material: faeces | place: France | collected 2012
TGAAAAAAGACTTCCTAGAAATAGGAGGTCTTTTTTTTAGAAAATTTTAAAAGCTCTTCCGGGGCATCTGCTGTGTCAAAAGCAAAGTTGCACCATTTTCCGCCCGGATTGGAAGAGGTTCTTCCTGCCATTGGACACACGTGAATGTGCGGACATGGGCTCAAAGGCATAAAATTTTTTCGGATAAATGAATCGCGCATCAAGCTTACAAGCCTTGCCGAGTGAGGATCTCCCGGTTCAATAAGCAAAACTGTCTGAGCCGAATCTGTTTCTTTATCAAAATATTTTAGTATGTCGTTTGTATAATTTTTTGCAAGAAAATCCGGCGGCATTTCGTTTGTCTGGGCAAGTTCGTTGAAGACGTTTGCGCAGGTTATAAGCGAAGGTTTTTGTTTTATTTGTGTTCCAATCGCGCCTTTGACGCGGACGATTTTCCACGGATTTTGTTCTTCTGTCAGAGTTTTTGCCGCAATCGAAAGAAAAATTTCTTCTCCGGCGGAAAGAGCGCCCTGGCTTAAATCCAAAACATAAAAAGTCAGTTTTTTTGAGCGCAGTTCCGGTCTTGCAAGCCAAAGCGCGCAAGGGACAGTCAGAGGTCCGGAACCCAGGTCGAGACAAACATCCTCTTCTTTTAGTTTAAAAGCGTTTTTCGGAAAATTTGCAAAAAGTCTTGTAAGGCGAATTAAATTCCACCACATAAAATAAGAGATGTACGCTGAAAGCTGGGAAGCGTCGTTCATGTAGCCGAGACGGCGGCTGTTTCTTTCGTCGGTGAGCTGGTGGCTTAAATTTTTTATCTGTTTTGGAAGAAGAACCTGCTGTTTTGGCGAAAGATTTCTGGTTTCAGCAACGATTTTTCCGAAATTTTTAAGAATTTCTAGTGAATCTTCCGGAATATTTTTTAATTCAAACATTGGAACGGTTTTTGAACTTTTATTTTGAGAAAAATTGTTTTTTCTGCGGTTTTCAGCATTCACCTTTTTTTGCGGAGTTTTTTTATCTTCAGTTTTTGCGTCGTTTTTCTGTGTTTTTTCTTCTTTGCGCTGTTTTTTTAATTCATTTTTTGCGGCGAATTTTGCAGAATTTTCGGCTTTGTGCTGTTTTTTGCCGGAAGCCTTTTCGTACCATTTTGCTTCTTCTTTTTTCATAAAATCTTCCTGATTTTGATTTTTTTGTCCGGTTATTTTCGGTATTTTCGGATAATCATATACATTTGGCTTAATTCGGAGCGAATTTGCCGGATTGAATCGAGAACTTCGGCTTTTGAGTCGTAATTCATCGTTTCCCGCAAAATTTCGTCCCGGGCGCCTTCAATTGTAAATTTCCGTTCGTTTATGAGATATTTTAACCGGAGAATCAAGTCAATATCTCGTTCTGTGTAAATTCTTCGTCCGCCCAAATCTTTTTTTGGAGCAAAGCCGGGAATTACTTCTTCCCAATAACGCAGAATATGAGATTTTATGCCTGTAAGTTCCTCAGCTTCGCCGATTGAATATGTCACAAACTTTCCTTTGATTTTTATTCAAAACGATTTTCCCAGCGTTTTCGGCTAGCTTTCATTTCGAGCATGACTGGAATCTGGTCAAAACCTAAATCTTCGCGAATCCTGTTTTTTAAGTAAGTTACGTAACTGTCTGGAACGTTGTCTGGACTTGTTGCAAAAATTCTGAACGAAACCGGATTTGTTCCTGTTTGCGTCATATAGCGGATTTTAAAGTGGATTGCCTTGCTTGCCGGAGGCGGATAACGGAAAAGCCAGTCGTCCAAAGCCTTGTTCAGGGCAGAAGTTTCGATTTTTGTCGTAAGCTGCTTGTAAAGACGGATTGTTGTTTCCATCAGCTCTTTAATTCCGTCGCCGTTTAAGGCTGAAAGACGCAGAATTGGAGCAAACTGCATTTGTCCGAACATATACTGAATGTAATCAACAGTGTCTTTGTAGACTTTTTTTGTCTGCTCTTTTAAGTCCCATTTATTCAAAACAAAGATGATTCCACGGCCGCGTTCGTATGCGAGTGAACAGATTTTTTTGTCCTGGTCGGCAAGTCCCTGCTCAGCGTCAATCATCAAAAAAACAATGTCACATTCGTCCAGAGTTTTTATTGCGCGGTTTACAGAATAATATTCAACGTTTTGCTTTACCTTTGCTTTTCGCCGGATTCCTGCTGTATCAAGAACTTCAAATTTTCGTTTGCCCCAGGTAAAACTTCCTTCAACAACGTCGCGTGTTGTTCCTGCATAGTCAGAAACGATTGAATTTTGAGTGTTCGTAAGGCGGTTTGAAAGCGTTGATTTTCCAGTGTTTGGTTTTCCGACGATTGCAATTTTGATTACAGGCTCTTCAATTCCTTCTTTTACGTCAGAAAAATCGAGGCGGCTTGTAATTGCCTTTGCAAGTTCTGTTATGTGGTCGCCGTGGTCTGCCGAAATAAAAAGCAGTTCATTAAAACCGTACTGAAGATAATTCCAGCTGATGTTTTCGCCAAAACCGCCTTCGCATTTGTTTACGGCAACTACAACTTTGTCCCAATACGGGCGCAAAAGGTGAATAAATTCCTCGTCTTCTCCAGTGATTTTTCCGGCTTCGAGCAAAAGAAGAATCAGGTCCGCGCGCTTAATTACGGAAAGCGATTTTTCAACTACAAGTTCGTCCATTTCGGATTCACGGCTTTTTAGATCGCGGTCAAGCTTAAAACCACCGGTATCAACAAGGTGAACAGGTTTTCCGCCGATAAAAGCAGTTCCTTCGACAGGATCTCGGGTTACGCCTGGAGTTGGATCGACAATCGCAAGACGCTTGTGCATAAAACGGTTAAAAAGAGTCGATTTTCCAACATTTGGCCGTCCGGCAATAGCGACTGTCGGCAGGTTGATGTACGATTTATCTGGAAAAAATTTTAATTCTTCGGTTGCATTTTCATCTTTTTGACCAAATTCATCGCCTGTTTCTGAATCCGAAATTTCTTCGTTTTTTTGAACAGAGTCGTTTTCCGATGAATTAAAATCGTCGTTTTCGTTAAAAATTTGTTCGTCGGACGCGGTTTTCTGAGGCTTTGGCTTTGAAAAGTCCGGCTTTGATTTTTTAGCTTTTTTCATAGACCTTTATTTTACAACGAATTAAGTTGTTTTGACGAGATGCTTTTTAATTCTTTTATCGTATATTTTGAGAGAAGTTCTTTGATTTTACAAATCATTGCCGGACTCATGCTCAAATTCCGGATTCCCATTCCTGCAAGAACGAGGGCGCTTGTTTTTCGGCTCGCCATTTCGCCACAAACAGAAACATCGATTCCGGCTTTTTCCGCTTCGCTTATTGTGTTTTGAATCATTCTGAGAACAGCAAGATGAAATTCGTCATAAAGCGGAGCAACGGAAGCATTTTCGCGGTCAACGCCGATTGTGTATTGGGTAAGGTCGTTTGTTCCGATTGAAAAAAAGTCGCTCACTTTTGCAAGACAGTCTGCTGTCAGAGCGGCCGCTGCGGTTTCGACCATAATTCCAATCGGAACGTCCGGATTGAATTCAATTTTTTCGGAAGCAAGTTCATTCCGGACTGATTCTGCAATTTCCAGAGTCTTTTTTACCTGTTCAACGTTCGTTATGAGCGGAAGCATAATTTTTAAATTTCCAAAAACGCTTGCTCTGTAAAGTGCGCGCAACTGGGTTTTTAGCTGCATTGGATTTTCAAGGCTGAGACGGATTGCCCGAAGTCCCATGAGTGGATTTTTTTCTTCGTTAATGTGAATTTCCGGCGAATTTATAAGTTTGTCGCCTCCTGCGTCCAAAGTGCGGATTGTAACCGGCTTGCCGTTCATTATCTGCAAAACCTGCTTGTACGCTTTGAACTGCTCTTCTTCGTCAAAAAGGCTTGAACGTCCGCCGTTTGTTTCGCTCATAAAAAGGAATTCTGTCCTAAAAAGACCAATTCCGTCCGCGCCTTCTTCTAACGCGAGTTTTGCTTCTTCGACAGTTCCGATATTTGCGTAAATGTGAAATTTTACGCCGTCTTTTGTCTGGGCTTCGACGTTGCGGAATTTTTCGAGCATAAGTCTGTGAGCTTTTTCCTCGTCGATTTTTTTCTGAAAATTTTCAAGTGAAGTATTGTCCGGATCTGCAAAAACTTCCGCATTGTTGCCGTCAACAACGACAGTTTCGCCGTTTTCGATTTGAGAGGCAATGTTGTCCAGAGCAAAAACCGCAGGAATTCCGTAATTTCGTGCCAAAATTCCAACGTGGCTTGAAATTCCGCCTTCGGTCAGCGCAAGACCGGCAATTTTTCGTTTTGAAAGGATGATTGTGTCGCTCGGATTTAATTGATTTGCGACAATTACAACTCCATTTGGAACGCTTTCGATATCGAAAGGATGAAAATCCAGCATATCGTCCAGGACTTTTCCAAAAATGTCGTAAATATCCAGGGCTCGCTCTGCCAGGTAGTCGTTTCCGCTTGAGCGAAGCTGTTTTGCGTATTTTGCTGTCTGGCGGTCGAGAACGAATTCAATATTGAGCGAATGTGAATAAAACGCTTTTTTTAGTTCCTTGATGAATTCGGGATCGTTCAGCATTAAAAAATAAGTTTCGTAAAGCTGATTTTGAATTTTATTGTCTTTAGATTCGGCAATTTTTTCAGAAATGTCTGTCGAAACATTTGCAAGCGATTTTTCAAAATGAGCCCATTGCTGGTCGTGCTCAGATTCTTCTATTTTTTTGCGCGGAATAACTCTCTTGACGGTTTCAGGAACAACAAAAGCCTTACCAATGCCAATTCCAGACGAAGCCGAAGTACCTAAAAAAACGTTCATACCTGTATTTTAACTTTCGGGATAAAGCCTGTCAAATGACGTTGTTCCGGCAATTGCGGCGAATTTTTTGAAAAAAAACTAAATGCGATTTTGCCCGGAAAACTTAGCCCGTGCCGGAGCAGCGCGCAGCGTCCGCCTTGGCGGATGGAGCGATAAGCGCAACTGCGCAGTGGACGGATTGACGGCTAATTGTGCTCCAAAAAAACTGGAAGAATCCTTAAAATCTCGACAGTGGCAGGGAATTTTTGATATACTTTTCTATAATAATTATTTTAATTTTTTGCGCTGCATTTTTGTGGCGACGGAGTTTTTTAATGGCAGATAAAGATTTGTGCCCTTGTGGTTCTGGTAAAACTTATGCGGAATGTTGTGAGCCTATTATTAAAGGAAGTAAAGACGCTCCAACTGCTGAAAGTTTGATGCGCGCCCGCTATACTTCTTACGTAAAACACGAAATTGACTTTATTATCAATTCTTGCGAAGAAGGCGAAAAAATTGCCGAAATTGACCGCAAGGCCACCGAACAGTGGTCAAAAGAATCTACATGGCACGGTTTGAAAATCCTTAACACTCAGAAAGGTCAGGAAGCTGATGACGAAGGTCTTGTAGAATTTGAAGCTTCTTATACCGACAAAAATCACTTGAACGAAATTCATCACGAAAATGCTTACTTTAAAAAAGTGAATGGAAAATGGCTTTATGAAGTAGGCGATGTAAAACCGATGACTGTAGTCCGCGAAGGAAAGAAAATCGGCCGCAATGACCCATGTCCTTGTGGAAGCGGAAAAAAATATAAGAAATGTTGTGGCCGCTAAAACTGTCGCTCCCTTTTGGGAGCGTCTGTTTTGTTGTGGAAGGTAGATAGAATGGCACAGATTGTTACAGGGTTTCATGCGATTGAAGAAAAAGTTCGCCGTGCTCTCGACAGCGGAAAAATCGACGGACTTTCTATTCAGCTTGCAAAGACTGGCCCACGCATAAAAAAAATTCTCGAAAGCGCAAAAAGAGCTGGAATTCCGGTTATAAATGCCGACAAAAATGCCCTAGACTCGCTGGTAAAAGTTTTGCCGGAAGTTGCGCGTGATCATCGTGGAATCGTAATGGTTGTTGAAGGCGCTCCTGAAAAAGCTGAAAACGATGTTGATTTTGACAGTTGGATTGCTTCGTCTAAAACCCTGGAAAATGAAAAACAGACTGTAATTGTTCTGGACAGCGTGACTGATCCGCACAATGTCGGCGCAATAATTCGTTCCTGCGACCAGTTTGGCGCAAGTCTTGTTGTAATGCCTGCCCGTCACAGTGCAAACGATTTTTCTGACAACGAAATTATCGCCCGTTCTTCTGCCGGTGCGAGTTCTTATGTTCCGGTCAGCGTTGTAACAAATCTTGTCCGCGCTGTACAGCAGCTAAAAGACGCTGGATTTTGGGTTTACGGGGCAGATGCCGGCGGAGAAAATGTTACAAAATTAAATTTTCCTGCAAAAACCTGCATTGTAATGGGAAGCGAAGGAAAAGGAATTGCGCGTCTTTTGGAAGAGCAGTGCGATTCAATTGTCTCGATTCCAACTTGCGGAAAAATTGACAGTCTGAATGTTTCTGTTGCGGCTGGCGTGCTTTTGTATGAAGTTTATCGTCAGAAAATTTAATAAAATGTTTTTGTTTTAGGAAAAAACTGCATTATAATAAAATGAATATGGGGCCTAACTTTTTATTTGAAGATGAAAAATCTTTCGACAGCCTTACAAAACTTTATACTCGGGATGTAGTCGTTGATTACGTAAATTTTCTGGTTGCAGAGGGAATTCCATTTACTCTTGCAATCGTAGATATTGATAATTTTAAATACGTAAACGACACATACGGCCATATTACTGGCGACAAAGTTCTGATAGAAGTTGCAGAAAGAATTAAAAAAGTTATCGAAGGTAAAGGTTTTGTAGGCCGCTTTGGCGGAGATGAATTTTTAATTGTTTTCCCAAAAATAACCGATTACAAGGAAGTTTGGGAAAATGCTCACAAGCTCATGAAATTTATGAATTCAAACGAAATTCAAAATATTATTGGGCTTTATGTGACAATAACTATGGGAATAAGTCGTTTTCCCGAAGATGATTCAACTTACGAAGGTTTGCTGGAAACTGCCGACAAGGCTTTGTATCGTGGGAAAAACAAAGGCAGAAACTGTTTTATAATCTATCTGCCGGAAAAACACGCAAATATCGAGTTAAAAACCGAAAAAGACCGTTCTCAAAGTTCAATGTATTTGCATTTTAACGTGTTCAGGATGCTTACGAAAATCGAAAAACTGGATACAGGCATAAAAATGCTCTTTAATTTTTTGAGTTCGTACTTTATGGCTGACCATATTTGCATTCAAAAAGGCTGCAAAATCTATTTTGAAAAAATTCATAAACTGTCGCGCACAAAAGATTTTTTGCCGATTAATTTGTCGCTTGTTGACAACGCAATGTGCGCTCCGGCGGATTTTTTTTACGTTAATCAGCTTGAATCTCTCATTTCGTCTAACCAGTCCGAACTTGCAGGAGAATATTCGGCTCAACGGATAAAGGCTGCCTTTGCCTGTAAAATTGCAAAGGCAGAAGATGGAGAGTTTATTATACTTCGTGTTGATTCTACAATAAAACGAATCTGGCAGCACGGCGAAATGGACATTTACATTACTACAGCTAAGGTTTTGGAAATGCTCTATAACAGCGGCAGACTCGTTTTGGAATAATTTAGCGATTATTGTGCGTTGCTTTTAAAAATTACGTTGAAATAGACAGGAGTTTGACCTGATAAGTCTTTTATTTTTCCCCAAAAATATGTTTGAAAAAGATTGTCCGTTGCGGACAGGGTTGAAGGATCGGCTTTGTTGACGTAAATCATGCTTAAACAATAGAGTTCAAACTAAAAGTCTGCAAGATTTACGTTTGTTTGCCGTGCTAGTAGGCTAGTTTTAGTTTAAAAATTTCTTTACTGTTTCGGCGATTTTGTCGTCCTTGCAGTCTTTGAAGAAGAGTTCGCTGAATTTTTCGCCGGCAAATGCTCCTTTTACGAGGTCTTTGTCGAGAGATTCGAGAATTTCTGTAAATGGCTTGAATGCGGCTTCGCGTACTCCGTCAAGAATTTTTTTGTTGCGCTGTTCTGGAACTGCGCGTTCTTTTGGATAACCGCCGCCAAAGCTTTCTGAAAAGAGTTTTTCAAAAATATATTCGAGGTTTAAATCTCCGCCCCAGCCAAAACCGAGCGCAAATGGAAGTGAGATCGCGTTTCCATCGTTAATCTGCGCAAAAGTGTAGGCGTCGAGAGGACTTGCAACGTGTCCACAGATTACGCCAGGGAAACTGTTAAGCGCGAGCATTGCTCCTTCGCCGGTGCCACAGCCTGTTACGACAAAATCGGCTGCCTTTGAGTTGAGAAGTGTTGCCGCCAGAATTCCGTTCTGAACGTAAGTTAGCTGTGCTTTGTCGTCCGCACTGTACATTCCGTAGTTTACAACTTCAAAACCATGTGCGTCGGCAACTTTTTTGAGCGCATTAAAAATAACTGCGTTTTTTGCAGCCTGAGAATTTTCGTTGATAAGAGCAATTTTCATATTGAACCTCACAATTTTTTTATAACAGATTGAGTTTAACAAAAAAAATGGAAAGTTTCATCAATGGGATTGGAATTTTGTAATTTTAATTTTGCGGCAAGGATTGGAGCAGCGCGAAGCGTCCGGCTTTTGCCGGATGCAGCGAATAGCGGAACTGCGGAAAGCCTGTTTTTTGCAAAGCAAAAAGCCGCCCTTATTTTAAAAATTTTTCTTTTATCTGCTCAAGATTTTCGCACTTTAGTTCCTGGGCGAGGGAAAATTCTTGTTCGGCAAGGTCTTTTTGACCGTTTTTTAAATATGCGACTCCGAGATATGCGTGGATTACGGCGATTTTTGGCGCGAATTCTGCGCCTTTTTTAAGGCTTTCAATTGATTTTTCGAGGGATTTTCCTTCTTCGAGGTAGAGCATGCCCAGACTTGCCCAGCCTTCGCCTTTTTGTTCATTCATTTGGATGGCGTTTTTGTAGGCTTCTTCGGCTTTTGGGTAATTTTTTAAGGTTTGCCAGTCCATTCCGAGTGTGACGTAATTTCTGTAATCCGGTTTTTTTTCGAGGGATTTTTCCATCCAGATTGCCGCGTTCTCAAAATCTTCTTGCGCCGCATAAATGTTTGAAATAAAGGCAAAAATCAATTCGTCGGAATAGCGGGTCTGTTTTTCGAGAGCCTCGTTAAAAAGTTCGAGTGCCTGGTCGTATTTGCCGGCTCCGTAAGCGGTGACTGCCTGCTGTACGCTTGAGTCTCCGGGTTTTGTGCACGAAAAAAATAAAACTGAACTTAAAAGAACAGCGCTTGAAACAAAAATCTTTCTTAAATTTTTTAACATAAGGTAAGAATAACAGTTTTGCAATTGTAAAATCAACATCAGCCCTTTATAATTGAGTAAAATGACTAATCTGTTACCAATTGCCAGCGGAAAAGGCGGTGTCGGAAAAAGTTCCTATGCTGTAAACCTTGCGACAGTTCTGGCTCAAAAAGGAAAAAATGTTATTCTTGCGGATTTTGATTTTGGCGGAGCGAATTTGCATACTTTGCTCGGCTTAAAAAACAATCGCGCCGGTCTTGGCAATTTTATTTATCGTCAGACCGAAGACTTTTCTTCTCTTTTGCAAGAAACGCAGATTCCCGGTTTAAGGTTTATTGCGGGCGACTGCATGTATCCTGGAACCGCAAATATGGATAATTCGTCAAAACGCAGGATTATAAAGGCTCTTAACGCTCAGGAAGCAGATTATGTAATTTTGGATTTGGGAGCCGGAACAACTTACAACACTCTGGACTTTTTTCTGCTTACTTATAATTCGCTTTTGGTAACGACGCCTGAATTGACTTCGATTTTGAATGCGTACAGTTTTTTGAAGGCGGCGGTTTTCCGGTTTTTTATGAGGCAGTTTAAGGCAAAGAGTCCGGAAAGGGAATTTATAAACGGATATTTAAAAAGTGCGGAAACTGGAAGTGATGCGGATTTTGTTGAGCTTGTCAAAAAAATCTGCAAAAATTTTCCAGAAACCGGAAAATCTGCAAAAACAGAACTTTTAAAATATAGACCGCAGGTTATATTCAACCAAGGGCAAAATTCTGCCGATTTAGAAATGGCAAAGAGATTGCGCTCGCTTATTCAAAAAAAACTTGGCATAAATATGGATTTTGTCGGTTTTTTGCCAAAAGACGAACAGGTGAGTTTTTCAATTGCCTTGAGAAAACCTCTGGCACTTGCAAATCCGGGTTCTGGTTTTGTGAGGGGAATTGAAACTTCTGCGGAAAGAATTATGATTCACTCTTACAGATACAACGAGCTCAATGGGTTTGAAGCAGATGATATTTCGAAAGACAAGGATTTAAAGATTCTTGATAAAGAATTTACAGCTGCACTGGCAGAAAAATAGATGCTGATGCGACAATTTTAATGGGAGCAAGACAAATGGATTTACAGCTTATTTTAGATTCAGTAAAGGAAACCAGCGATTTATCTAAAAAATATTTTTTGGATTTGGGAAATTTATTTCCATCACTCTTGAACAAAGAAATAAGTCCGTCGCTTAGGAATTTGCAGGCGGTTATTAAAGGGTTAAGCGAAAATAACGAAAAATCAACTGCGTCAGAAAAAGAATTTTTTGACAATTCTCAAGATAAATACAAACCTTTTCTCGACCAGCTCAACAGCAAAATCGAAACGCTCTCGGAACTTGACAAATTTATTGCCGGCGTAAAAGAAGATTCTGAGCAAATGGAACTTATTGCCTTGAATGCAATGGTAATTTCGATAAAATCGGGCGAAAAAGGCCAGGCATTCAGCCGTATTACCGAAAATTTGCAGCGTCTTTCCAACGACATGTTCCAGTATTCTGACCAGCTTTTGGCGGAAGAAAAACAGCTTATCGAGCACATCAATAAACTTAAGGATATTTTTTCGGGAATTTTGGCTTCGCAGGAAAATGTCTCGATGAGCGGAAATGCAGGTTCGCAGGGAATTGAATCAATCATCAGTTCGATTTCTGCCCCTCTTTCGACAATGGACAGCGACCTTGGGTTGATTTATCCTCCGATTCAGAAAGCAATGGAAAATTTGCAGCTTCAGGATATTATCCGCCAGGGACTTGAACACGTGACAGCCTGCCTTCAGGAAGTAAAAACTCAGACGGAAGTTCCTGGAAGCGATGAAGAGCTTGATTCGGTTTGCTTTAACATTGCGCTTTACGAACTTTGCGTTGATGTTTTGAACGACATTATAAATTACGTTTCTAAAGGTTTTGTTGAGTTTGACGAAAACTGGAACGATGTGACAGAAAAACTTGAATCAATTAAATCTCAGAAAAACAATTTTTCAACGCGTTTTTTGGACGAAACTTCTGGCAGCGGAGAAAATGTCGCAATGCGCCTTTCTGCGGTAATCGGCAGATTTAAGGAGATGATGGACGGTTTTAACAGCTATCATCTTGTTCAGAAAGATTTGCTCCACGTAACTCAGAGCATAAACGAAAAAGCGCGTACAATGTACACTGTTTTTGGAAATCTTCGTCCTGTTATGAGCAGACTTCATCACGTGCGCATTTTGCAGCAGATTGAAGTTGCGAAAAACGAAGCGATAAAACAGGTAAAAGATTCTGTAACGGACATGGACGATTTGATAAACTCTTCAAACTTGTCGCTCGACTCTATGGAAAAACTTTTGTCTGTATTTATCCGCGAAGCATCGAACCTTCTTGTTGAATTTAACAATTCGATTACAAAAGACAATCAGAGCATGTTGGATTTGCGCAAAGAAAAGACTGAATTTTTTGATGAGCTTCAGATTACGCAGAAAAACCTTTACGAAATAATTGCCCATTTTGACGTTTTCCCGGAAGGTTTTGACGAAAAATGCAGACTTGTGGCGGAAGATCTTTCCGGAATAAATGATCTGAACCTTAAATTAAAAAAATGCCGCGACAATTTGTCTGAACAGGTAAAAGAACTTTCGTCTGTACGTTCAAAACTCTTTGCAGCAAAAAATATTTCTGAATGGAACATAAAAAATTCAAAATTCAGCGAGATTATAAATCACTTTACGATTACGGCGCATAAAGAAGCAGCCGGAAAAATCGGCGGTTTTGAAATTGAACATGGAGCAGAGCAGGGAGAAATCACTTTCTTCTAATTTTACATGAACCGTTATTTTGATCTTCATTTTAATAGAAATATTGTCACTCTTTATCCGGGAGAATACTGGTCTTCGGCAGGTCCTGAAATGATTTCCACTGTTTTGGGTTCGTGCGTGAGCATTGCCCTTTTTGATCCGATTGCAAAAGTCGGTGGAATGAATCATTTTATGCTGGCGAGGGACACTAACCTGGATATTGACGGTTCTCAGGACAGGCTTTTGGGGCGTTTTGGAGAATACGCGGTCGAAATGCTTGTTGCCGACATGGAAAAAAAAGGCGCGTCGTTAAAAAGATGTTTTGCAAAAGTGTTTGGTGGTGGAAATATATTTAATTCTTCGGAGCCACAGAGCGGAAGAGCTCTTGTCGGGGCGGCAAATATTGATTTTGCATTCGAATATTTAAAATCTCACAACGTCGAAATAAAAAGTTCTGATACTGGCGGAAATTTGCCACGGAAGATTTTTTTTGATCCGGTTAATGCAAAAGTATTTTTAAAACACATAGATTCGCATAATCCGGACGATGAAAACTTCATAAAATCAAAAGAGCAAAAATATCTTGAATACCTTGCAGAATTAAACCATCTTGCAAAGGGTCTGTAATTTTTTAACTAAAAATTGGATTTTTTAGAAACTTCTTCAAACGCTTTTTCGACGTCGGCTTCGATAAATGAGAGAATTTTTTCCGGGTCTAAAATCAAAATAAAAGATTCTCCACGGCGCGCAACCGATTTTACAAAATCCTGACCTTCGTTTATTCCATAATCTTTTGAGTCGGCCTGAATTATGTTGAGCCTGCCCACAACATCAACTTTGTCGGCAAGAATTCCAAGCAAGACCGGTTTTTCGTTTTTTTGAGGAATTTCCATTATGATTACCTGGGTTCCCGTTAAATCGTCAGAAACTTCAAAACCGAATAATTTACGCAAATCGACAATTGAAACTACTCCGCCGCGCACATTCATCACGCCTTTTAAATACGGCAGGGAATTTGGAATTGGAGTGATTGTTTCAAATTCAAAAACTTCTTTTACATATTTGACCGGAAGCGAAAACATTTCATCTTTTAAATTGAACGAAAAAAACGACTCTGTAGAAAAATGACTTTCATTCATAATTTGACGTCTCCTAAAACTGACGATAGAATTATTATACAAGAGAATTTACAAAATTTAAAATTTTTAGAATTCGCTTGAAATGAAAGAGATTGCTTTTGGGGAACTTGGTTTGGCTGCAAAAAAAGAAAAAAAATCAAATATCATAAAATGGACGGAAACTGCTGGAATTGAATCTGCAGGAAAGCTCAAGGTTGAACTGCAAAAAGCGATAGATGAAAATCCGCTTGTTTTTATAGACCTGAGCGAAGACATTGACCTTACGGGAATCCAGTTGATTTTGGCTGCAAAAAAAGAAGCCGACGCCCAGAAGAAAAAAATTTTGTTAAAGAGTGACATTCCTCCTGCAATTTTAGAATACGTTGGCGCTTGCGGAGTTTCTTTTGAAGATTTAATCGACAAAACAGAATCAAAATCGGAGGAAAGTAAAAATGCTTGAACAAATCAGCTCAGTTTTTCTTGAAGAAGCAAATGAACTTTTAGACAATCTCGAAGAACAGCTTTTGACGCTTGAGGAAAATCCTACCGATTCAGAAACAATCAGCGCAGTTTTTAGGGCGATGCACACGATAAAAGGCTCGTCGGCAATGTTCGGATTTAATGCAATTTCTGAATTTACGCACGAAGCCGAGTCCGCAATGGATCAGGTCCGGAGCGGAATTGTTCCTGTTTCAAATGAACTTATAGATTTGCTGCTCAAAGCACGTGATCATATCCGCTTTATGCTCGATGCCGGCCAGGAAATTACGCCGGAAATAATGCAGACTTCACAGACTTTAATCCTTGCTTTTAAAACCTATGTTGCCAGAAATGGCGGAACTGTTTCGGAAGATGCTGCAAATTTGACCGCAAATTCTTCTCAAAATCAAAATCCCGCCGCAAAAACAAAAGAACCTGATTCAACTTACAGGATAAAATTCAGACCAAGCAAACAAGTTTTACAGAACGGAACGCGGCCTGAACTTTTGGTCAAAGAACTTTCAGAAATGGGAAACGCGACCGTTGTTTCTTTTTATGATTCCTTGCCGGAACTTTCAAAGCTTAATGCAGAAGAATGTTATTTTTCGTGGGATATAATTCTTACAACGCAAAAAACGGAAAACGACATTAAAGATGTTTTTATTTTTTTGGACAATGAATCTTCATTCACCGTCGAAAAAATCGAATTGAATCCTGAAGAAAACCACAAAATCGGAGAAATTCTCATTGACCGGAACGATATTTCTAAAACCCAGATTGATTCGGTTATGCAGGAACACAAGCAGCTTGGGCAGATTCTCGTAGAAAAGCAGCTCGTTTCTAACCAGCAGATTAAGTCGGCTCTGGCGGAACAGCAGCATTTTAAGGCGATGAACGGCGAAAATCCTGTTTCAGGCTCGTCGCCTTCTCAGAGTTCAATCCGCGTAAGTTCCGAAAAACTGGATTCTCTCGTAGACTTGATTGGCGAGCTTGTAACTTTTAATGCGCGGCTTGAGCAGCTTGCAATAGAAAAAGATTTGCCTGTTTTAAAAAATTTGAGCGAGCAGAGCTCGCGGCTTGCGGTTTCTTTGCGCGACACTTCCCTCGAAATCCGGATGCTGCCGATTGGAACGCTTTTTACAAGATTCCGCCGCACAGTTCGAGATCTTGCAGAACAGCTCGGAAAACAGATTGATTTGGTTATTGAAGGAGCGGAAACTGAACTTGATAAGACTGTCGTCGAAAAACTCAATGACCCTCTTCTTCATTTAATCCGAAATTCCGTAGACCACGGAGTTGAACTTCCTGTCGAAAGAATTGCAAACAAAAAAAATCCGAAGGGAACTGTAACTCTTTCTGCAAAGCATCAGACTGGAGCGGTTGTAATTACTATTTCGGACGATGGAAAAGGTCTGGACAAAGAGGCAATAAGAAAAAAAGCGATAGAAAAAAAATTGATTTCGGAAGACGAGAAAATTTCTGAATCGGAGATTTTTCATCTTATTTTTCAGCCGGGATTTTCGACTGCAAAAAAGGTTTCAAATGTTTCCGGCCGTGGCGTTGGCCTGGACGTTGTAAAAAAAGACGTGCTCTCGCTTGGAGGTTCAGTTTCGATTGAATCAAAACCGAACAAAGGCACAAGTTTTATTCTAAAAATTCCGCTTACGCTTGCAATCATCGACGGAATGCTCACTCAAGTAGGAAACACAAAGTACATAATTCCGGTAAATATGATTTCTGAATGTCTTTTCTTTGAGCAGACTGGCAAAAAGAGCGAAACTCTCTTTCCTCATACGCTTGTTCACGGAAAAGACGTTCCTTGCATTGACTTGCGGAAATTTTTTAAGGTTCCGGAATCTTATTTACAAAAAAAAGAAGTTGTCACAATAAATTCTCAGGAAGGACAGGTTGGAATTATTGTCGATAAAATTCTGGGAAGCCACCAGACTGTAATCAAGCCTCTTGGAAAACTTTACCAGAATTGTCTTGGCATAAGCAATTCCACAATTTTGGGAGACGGTTCTGTAGCCCTTATTCTCGATGTCTATAAACTGGCGGATTTAGTTAATTCAAAAGAAACAGGAAAAAAATAATGTGCGAAATTGGATTTTTTGCTCCTGAAGCGTTGACAGATTCTCAGTTCCACAAACTTTCCAGTTTTATTCATACGAATGTTGGAATAAAAATGCCGGACGAAAAACGGCTTATGGTTCAATCACGCCTTACAAGCCGCTTAAAAAGCCTGAAAATGGACAATTTTGACGACTATTTAAAACTTGCTTTTTCAAATACTCCGGAAGGAAATGAAGAAATTGCTCTTATGATAAATGCGGTTACGACAAACCTTACAAATTTTTTTAGGGAAAATGCGCATTTTGAGTATTTAACGAATGTTGTCCTTCCTGAGCTTGCCAAAAAAAACGAAAAAAAAATTGAATTATGGTCGGCAGGCTGTTCAAGCGGACAGGAACCTTACACGCTTTCTATTGTCATGCAGGAATTTATGAGGAAAAATCCCGGAAAAATCGAAGATTATTCTATTCTTGCAACGGATATTTCGTCAAAAGTCTTGGATAAGGCGGTTGATGCGGTTTATCCAATGTCGGAAGTAGAAAGTTTGAGTTATGATTTAAAAAAACGATATTTTTTAAAGAGCAAAGATTTAAAAAATCCTTGCGTGCGCTTAAAACCGCAAATTCGCGAAAAAGTTGTTTTTGAAAGGCTGAATTTTATGGATTCGGTTTATCCAAAAACTACTCAAAAAAATGCAATTTTCTGCCGGAACGTGTTGATTTATTTTGATAAAGCAACTCAGAAGAGCGTAATCCGCAAACTTTTACAGCATTTGGTTCCGGGAGGATATTTATTTCTCGGACATTCGGAGACGATTTTTGGAATGGAGTTGCCGTTAAAAACGGTTGGACCGACAATTTTTAAAAAAGAGTAAAAAAGGCAGGTTTAAATTCGGTTTTGTGAAAAAGCGCGAAATTTGAACTTTTGCCTGACAAAAAACGGATAAAAAAATGATTATAAAAGTTTTGATAATTGACGATTCTTCACTCGTACGACAGACATTGCCGCAGGTTCTTGAAACAGACCCGGAAATTCGTGTAATTGGAACTGCCACTGATCCGATTGTTGCCGTTCACATGCTTCAAAATGAACGTCCTGACGTAATAATTTCCGACATTGAAATGGCCCGGATGGACGGACTTACATTTTTGCGGAAGATGAATGAAACAATTGACCCGATCCCAATCGTAATCTGTTCTTCTCTCGTAAAAAATAATTCTCCGGAAGAGTTAAAGGCCTATGATCTTGGCGCGTGCGAAGTTATTTTAAAGCCGTCTTTTCAAACAAAACAGTTTCTCGAAGAGTCAAGAATCCGTCTTTGCGATGCAGTTAAATCTGCGTACAGTTGCACTGGAAAAATTAAGCAGTTGATTCCTTCGCAGGCTGTGGCACATTCATCTGTTCAAAAAAAAGAAGGTTCTAACCTTGCACAAAACGATATTCAGAGGCGGATTATTGAACCAAAACATACTGCCGACGTGATTATGAAAAAGCCCGATACTCAGATTGCAAATTCTCTTGGACTTTCTGAGCCGGTTGTCGTAGTTGGTGCGAGTACAGGCGGAACAGAAGCCTTAAAAGACTTTTTGGGCGCCTTGCCGGAAGATTGTCCGGGAATGGTCGTTGTCCAGCACATGCCTGAACATTTTACACAGGCTTTTGCCGAAAGACTGGACAGACTTTCTAAAGTCACCGTAAAAGAAGCTTCAAATGGAGACGTTGTAAAAACTGGAACGGTTTTGATTGCCCCAGGAAACAGTCATCTGCTTTTAAAGCGTGAAGGAAATTCATATTTTGTGGAAATAAAAAATGGTCCTCTTGTGACAAGGCACAGGCCTTCAGTCGATGTTCTTTTTCGTTCTGCCGCGCGATATGCCGGCAAAAACGCAATCGGCGTAATTATGACCGGAATGGGGGATGACGGTTCTCACGGAATGAAGGAAATGCACGACGCCGGAGCGTACAATATTGCCCAGGACGAAAAAACAAGCATTGTCTGGGGAATGCCTGGCGAAGCGGTAAAAGCCGGGGCGGTCGATAAAGTGCTGCCTTTGGAGAAGATTGCGGAAGAAGTCTGCACAAAAGCAAAAATCATGCAGATGAATTTTAACCATATAAAAACGTGTTATTAAAACAGAAAATGATAATTAAATGGTAAAATGTAAATAATTTGTTTTACAACTTGTAGGAGAACTAACTATGTCGAAAAAAATTCTTGCTGTTGATGATTCAGTTTCTATAAGAAAGAGTATTTCTTTTATTTTGGGTCAGGAAGGCTATGAAATTGTAGAAGCCGAGGACGGAGTTGACGGACTGGCAAAAGCAAAGGCTGATAAATTCAATTTAATCATTACAGATATAAACATGCCGAATATGGACGGAATTGAGTTTACAAAAGAACTCAGAAAAACCGACGGTTATAAGTTTACGCCGATAATCGCCCTTACGACAGAAAATCAGTCGTCAAAAATGGAAGAAGGCAAGGCTGCTGGAGCGACCGGCTGGATTGTAAAACCATTTACTTCAGAAAAACTTATTGCCATTGTCAAAAAAATAATCGGATAAAATATATCTTTTAGTGAGAGGTCTTTATGAAAAGTATTCGCCATGCAGTTACCGGATTTGTTGCGCTTGTTTCGTTGTTTTTAGGAATTTCATTAGCTGGGATTTCAATATTTTTTGCCAGCGACGCAGTAGATATTACAACCAATCATGGAATAAGTTCTCTTATTCATACAACAAAAAAACTTGCGGCTAAAGAGATTCAGGCAAATATTGATGTTGTAAATGCGCTTGCAAGCCGCGAAGATTTACGCTCAAACCTCTCTATAAAAGAAAAAGCTCTTATTTTAAGAGGCGCCGAAAAGAATTTTTATGGAGCAAATTATTTTGTTCTGGCAGACAAAGACGGACACGGATACACATCAAACGGAAACAGATGCGAAATTCAGGAACGCGGATATTTTAAACAGGCAATAACCGGAAAATCTGCAGTTGACGGTCCTGTAATTGCAAAAACGACAGGAGCGCTTGCGCTTTATTTTGCAGTTCCGCTGCGTGACGAAAAAGACAATATTTCTGGAATTCTTGCAATGAAGACAAATACAAGCCTTTTGGATGACTTTACGGAAGGCATGGAATTTGTTAAGGGGACAGAGTCTTTTATAATCAGCAGAAAAGACGGAATTTTGATTGCAAATACAATTGAGGCGGCAAAAGGAAGAAATTCGACTTTTGAAGCGCTTTCAATGGAAAATAATATTTTTAAAAATCTTGCTAGCATTAGCAAAAAGATGATGAATGGTGAATCCAGAATTGAAAAAATAAAATTTTACGGACAAAAGTATTACACGGCATATTCTTCAATTGGAGATGAAAAAATCTCGACAGACTGGGCCTTTGCGATGATGGTTCCAGAAAAAGCGTTTATGGGTTCTGTCGATATGATGAAAATTCTTATGCTTGTAGTAACTCTGATTTTTATTGTCGGTTCAGTGATTATTTCATGGATTTATGCCTCATCAATTTCAAAGCCGCTCAATAGCATACGTGACGCGCTTTCAAACTTTTCGAGAGGAAATCTTATAATAAAAAAAGAAGATTTAAAGCTTGTTGAAAAACTCAAAAACCGCAAGGATGAGCTTGGCGATATGACTAATGCGCTTTCAAACATGGTTACTTCGCTTATAAAAACGATTCAGTCTGTACGCGAATCCGCAATGAATGTTCGTGCAGGCGGTGAACAGCTTTCTTCTTCAAGCCAGGCTGTTTCTTCCGGGGCAAGTGAACAGGCCGCTTCTACCGAAGAAATGAGCGCGACGATGGAGCAGATGACGAGCAATATTCGTCAGACGGCGGACAATGCGGCAAAAACAAGCCAGATTGCCGCAAAAACGAATGCAGACAGCGAAGCCGGCGGTCTTGCCGTAAACGAGGCTGTAGAAGCTGTAAAAACAATTTCTGAAAAAATCGGTGTAATCGAAGACATTGCCGGACAGACAAATATGCTCGCCCTTAACGCTGCAATTGAGGCGGCTAGAGCAGGAGATGCAGGTAAAGGCTTTGCGGTTGTTGCAAGCGAAGTTAGAAAACTTGCAGAACGCACACAGGCATCTGCCGCAGAAATCAGTAAAATTTCTGTCCACACTTTGGCAACAGCAGAAAATGCAGGAAAAATGATTGGCGGACTTGTTCCTTCAATCGAAGAAACTTCAATGCTTATTCAGGAAATCGCAACTGCAAGCCGCGAACAGGACAACGGAGCTCAGCAGGTTTCTACGGCAATTGTCCAGCTTGACAGTGTTGTTCAGCAGAATGCAAGTGCCGCCGAAGAAATGGCAGCTATGGCGGAAGAACTCAGTTCCGAAGCTCATAAACTTGTTCAGACGATTGCTTTCTTTAAGACTCCGGACGAATTTAACCAGAATGCGGCAGAAACCGAGGAAATGCTCAAAACTTCTGTAGAAAAACCGGACGAACCAAAAAAACAGGAAAAAGAAGACAAAACTGAACTTAAAAAGCCTGCCGAAAAAAAGGAAGCTGAAGAAAAAATAAAAGAAAAGGTTCAAAAAAAGGAAGAAAAAACTTCTGAAAAACCGAAGGACAATCCGATTTCGGGAACTGTTGTTCGAAAAACAACCGCCGATTTAATTAAAGACGCGGATTTTGAGGAATTTTAAACGCAGATGAAAAATTCATTTTTAACGTTTTTATTGGATTCTAATATTTGCGCAGTAGAAATTACAAATGTTCTCGAAGTTCTGAATTATGGAAATTTTACGATAATGCCCGGTGCAAAAAATTATATTGAAGGACTGATTTATTCTCGTGAGCAGGGAATTACGGTTATCAATTTGCGAAAAAAATTTGGCTTAAAAGAAAAAGAGCCGGACAAAAATACAAAAATTATCGTTATTTCCGTAAAAAAACAGGAAGGCGAGAGCGAAAAAATAACGCTTTACGGTTTAGTTGCAGATCAGGTTTTGGACGTTCAGAATCTTGAAGAAGATGATGAAGTTGAGGCAAGGTGCAAAAGTTCAATTCCTAGAGAAAATATAAAAAAAATCTTGAAATTTGAAGATAAAAATATTTTTATTCTTGGTCTTGAAGATTTGTAAATAATTTGTCAGAATTCAACAGACGCTTTTTAAGGCGAAATAATTTTGTTAAAAATGACGGCGTAATTTTATTGACCTTACAAAGTCATTTTTATATCTTTAAAGTAATACTTATTGGAGGCTATTAAAAAATGGCAAAAGCATTTGAAATGAAAGACTTTGACCTTACTGGCAAAGTAGCTTGGGTTACAGGCGCTTCTTATGGCATCGGTTTTGCAATTGCAAAGGCATTCCATGCTGCTGGCGCAAAAATCGTTTTTAACGACCGTGGACAGGAACAGCTTGATAAAGGTTTTGCAAACTACAAAGAAAACGGAATGAACGACGTACACGGATATATCTGTGATGTTACAAAAGAAGATCAGGTTATCGAAACTGTTAAAAAAATCGAAAAAGATGTTGGCGTTGTAGATATTCTTGTAAACAATGCTGGTATCATCAAGAGAATTCCAATGACAGAAATGTCAGCAGAAGATTTCCGCGCTGTAATCGATGTAGACCTTAACGCTCCATTCATCGTTTCAAAAGCAGTAATTCCTGGAATGATTAAAAAGGGACACGGAAAAATCATCAACATCTGTTCAATGATGTCAGAACTTGGACGCGAAACTGTATCTGCTTACGCAGCTGCAAAGGGCGGACTTAAAATGCTTACAAAGAACATCTGTTCTGAATACGGTGCAGACAACATCCAGTGTAACGGAATTGGACCTGGATACATTGCAACACCACAGACAGCACCACTTCGCGAAAAACAGCCTGACGGCTCACGCCACCCATTCGACCAGTTTATTTGCGGACGCACACCGGCAGGACGCTGGCTTGACCCAGAAGAACTTGCAGGTCCGGCAGTATTCTTGGCTTCTGATGCATCAAACGCAGTAAACGGACATATCTTGTACGTTGACGGCGGTATTCTTGCATATATCGGAAAACAGCCTAAATAAGCAATAATGCAATGATTTGAAAAAGCACTCCATCAATCGGGGTGCTTTTTTTTATAAATCAATATGGTAATGAAAACAAAATAAATCTTAGAAAGAAGATGTTCTTGAAACCGTAGTTTCATGAACCAGTTTATTCATTTAATGATTCTGTGCAATACGGAAACCACCGCCTTTTATTCCGACTATCTGACCGCCTTTGTTGCCTGATGAGTGAAATTGATTTAGCGCATCGCTTTGGTTTGCTGTATCTCCGCCTCTGAATGCACGCATTGTATGGAATTTGAGTGTTGAACCATAAGTTACATTGTAATCAAAACACCATTCAGGAATATTTCCGCTCATATCATAGAACCCCAAGTGGTTCGGGAGTTTTCCGCCAGAAAGGTGTGTTCTAATAGTACCGATGGAATTATTTCCTGTAAGTGTTTTTAAATTTGCCGTTGTATCATCCAAACCTGATGCTGTTAATTTTGCTTCTCCTGCAGAATTTTTTCTCCACCAGATATAATTTCCATAAATCTTAGAAATCGGAAAACTAATTTCATTCATTTCTTCTATTGCCGTCGGAGGAAACATTGCACCGGAATCATCGCCTGAAACATTTCTTCCTGAAATTGCACTTGTATCAGGTCGTTTTCGTGCAGCGTATTCCCATTCTTTTACATAAGGAAGCCTGAAGCCGTTTGCATTTTCGTCTACATAAGGATTGTCAACTTGACCTGGGGTTATAAGATAATCTTTTAATTTTGAAGAAGACGGACCTGTTGAATTTTTTATAGGATTTTCTAATTCAGGATCTGTGTAGTAAACAGGTTTAAGCTTTTGCATTTCGCTTAATGCATTACACCATACCATTGCATCTCTCCATGTAAGTGATGTGACCGGCATTTCAACAAGTTTTGGTTCTGCTCCTTCACCGTTTGGATTCATACACTTTTCATCACCCGGACCTCCATACATTCCTTCAACGCCTTTATTTACAATCGTGTAGCCGTTGTTTTCTGCCCATTTTAAAACTTCATACCAGGTATTGTAACTTGTTTCGTACATTGCAAGTCGGAATGGTTTTACATTCGTCGTGTAGGGAACTTCAAGTAAATCTTCGCCTAAAATAATTGAGTCTGAGGTTCTTCCATCGATAAAAGAAATGTCAATCATCGTGAAATTGGCATTTGTGTTGCTGAAAGTTACAGGTTGCTTTTCTGTTTTGATAATAGGCTCTGGTGTTTTGGAATCTTCTTCAGAACTGCTTCCAGAATCTGAAGAGCCAGATGTAGTAGTATCTGTTTCTACATTACAGCCTGAAAAAATTAGAAGAATTGAAATAAATAAAGTTGAAATGAGCTTAAATTTTTCCATATTTATCCTGTTTTTGCTAATTTTAAATTCTTGCAATTTTTTTATGATAATTTATCATATTTTTTTTCAAAATACTATGGATTTATTCATTCATTGATAAAACGCGAATGGCTTTACAGGTTTCAGATTCAAGGTTACGAACATTGTCGGAGCCTTGTTTTTGAATATATCGAAACTTTTTACAACACAAAGCGGATTCATTCTCACTGTGGTTTTATTTCTAATAATGCGGTGGCTTCCTATTAGGAATATCCCCTTCCATCGTATTCGACATTTCGCGGATTCGGTCTGACATCAGTTTTATTTCTTTCTGAAGTTTATCAATAGTCTTTGCCTGTTCAACTGCAACGTTTTGAATCTGGTTTACAAAATCTTCCATGTAGGCTAGTTTCACTTCGATTGCAGTCAGGCGGTCATCTGTTTCTTTTTCCATATCTTCTTTACAACTATTTTATCATATCACAAAAGAGCGACCTGTGTGCTACAAAAGCACAAGACTGGCAAAAACATTTTCATTGCACGGAAAAACCGCACTTTGCAAGACAGTCCGGCTCTAAAAGCAAGGTTGGCAACAGCGCAGTTGTTCGCGTTGTTGTTCCAGGAACCGCCACTTTATTCCACAATCTTCCATTCCACAAGGCTTCTTTCCTTTGTGGAAAAGCTTGCGCCGATTTTCACGATGCGTTTTCCGCCGGCTTCGTACGGTTTTGCGTAGCCGGACTCTTCTATCTGGCGCAGAGCCTCGTCCGCGCTTTTGTCGCGCTTGAACTCAAAGATGAACACGTTGCCGCCGTTTTCCAGCACGCAGTCCGCCCTGCCCAGCGCGGAGGTTTCCTCCACCCTTGACCACTGGCCGAGCAGCGTGAAAACCAGATAGAACACATTCTGGAAATTCTGCTCAATAACGCTGTCTTTCGTTCCTTTGCCGAACGTTGTGTACGGAAGCATTGCGAACAGAGCCTTGAACCGCCTCATCACGCTTTCAATGTCGCCCTTCTTTATGTCGCGCGCGAACGAAACAACGTCAAGCGCGCTTGCGCTCTGGATGTCAAGAACGGCCGGCACAAGCGAATTTATGAACGCGTATTTCACCTCGTCGTTCGGGTATTTCAGAAGGTACACGCCGAACTCGCGGTCGTAGCCCTTTATGGTAAGATAGCCGGTCTGGTAAAAAAGCGGAACCGGATCCGGATTGTCGTTCCTGTAGTCCTGAAGCTCCTGCGCCGTCGCCTCGATTCCGTTTGAAAGATCCATGTAGCTCATCGTGCTTGCCTTCAGTTTCTTGATAAGAAACGTTGGTGTTCCCGTGGCGAACCAGTAGAGCGAAAATTCTTTCGCATACAAAGCATTTATCAGGCTGAACGGATTATAGACGCCCTTTCCGTTGTGATGGAAATGATAACCGTCGTACATCTGCTTAAGCTTCTGTACGCACTCATCCTCGGAAATCTGATTTTTTTCCGCCATCGCCTTTATTTCCGGCTTTAGGTTTGAAATCATCTCCTCTTCCGTGATTCCGCAAATTTCTGCAAACTGCTCGTTCATCGAGATGTCGTTCAGCTGGTTCAAATCACTGAAAATGCTCACCTTGCTGAATTTTGTAACTCCAGTAAGAAGCACGAACTTCAGGTTCTCATCAAGAGCCTTCAGCGTTATGTAAAGCCCTTTCAGCGTCTCCCGGTTGCTGCCTGTAAGCTCCTCGTTGTTCTGTGCGTCCAGAAGCGGCTTGTCGTACTCGTCTATCAGAACTGCCGCCTGCATTCCGGTTTTCTCCCGGGCAGTTTTCACAATGTTCATGAAGCGGCCGGCAAAGCGCTCCGGCTTTTCTGTTATGCCGTATTTTCTTTCATATTCCTCAAGCTGAAGGTTTATGCAGTCACCAAGCGTTTTCTTTTCCGAAAAATTGTCCTGCGCAAAATTCAGATAGATAACCGGATATTTTTTCCATGCGTCGGGATTTTCCTTTTCAAGCTCCGCGATTTTCAGCCCTTCAAAAAGCTCCTTTCTGCCTTCAAAGTACGCCTTAAAAGTTGAAAGAAGAAGGCTTTTCCCGAACCTGCGCGGCCTGCTAAGAAAATAAACTTGCCCGGTATGAACAAGATTGTAGACAAAATCCGTCTTGTCGATATAGAGATATCCGCCCTCGCGAAGTTTTTCAAATGTCTGAATGCCAACCGGCAGTTTTCTGATATTCTGCATGGAATCATTATAGCATAAAAAAACGAGTTTTACAGGTTATTGGCAGAAGATTTAGAATAATATTTGGCGATATACAATTTTCTCGTGTACATTATACAACTGACTAAAGTTCTCCTTGCCTATAAGTCCGCCTATTTTGTTATTTTGTGAAAAGACAAGTCGGAATTGATTTTCAGGTTGGCTTCTATAACAACAGGCGCAAATTAAAACATTAACTTTATTTTCTGTTACAACAAAATAAAAATTGCAGATTTTCCATCCTTCCAGCATAAACAAATCAATAAAAACTTATTCAGCCAGGTGGTTTTAGTTCCTCTAAAAGGCTTTTGGAACGATTAAATAAGCGTGCCGGCAAAACTCCGCAAGGCTTTCTGCAAACCTTTGCAAGGCTTTTATCAAAATGTTAAAAGCCTTGCAGCAAAGCTATAGCACAGTGCCAGAGTTATTATAAAAGCGTGTCAGAAAGATGACATAACACTATAAGGCAAAAGCTATTGTTTTGCATCGTCAGCAAGGTATCGTCAGCAAGGTGGAGCAAAAATGCCGAAATGCTGTAGAAAAAACGGTAAGAACCGGACGACACACCTGTTCACCTTTGCTGAAGAATACCGTTTTTATTTTTTATGCCCGGCTTTCGAGCATATCTTCGCTTTCAAGAATTTCTTTTAGGCTGTAATATGCTGTCGCAGCAGAATTCTGAACTTCCGTGCATTTGTATTTTGCAAAACGCGCTTCGTCAGTAAGTGCATACACCTGAAGAAATTCTTCTTCGTTTTTTTGTTTTTTTTCATTCAAATTAGGATCGGTTTCTACCCATGCTTTAAAAGCACTTAAAGTCGCAAAATCGTTGTAAAGAACTTCCTCTGGATGAAGAATTGAAACTTTGTTGTAGAATTTTTCTATTTTCCAAAGCGATGTAAAAATGCCTTTACCTTTTAAATCCTTGTCTGTAGAAATACTAGGATAAAGTTTTTTAAGGTAGTCAGTGTTTGTGTTGAATGAAAGGCGCGGAAGAAAAAATGCCGCCCTTTTTTCATTTTTTTCATACTGCCAGCAGTAAATTCCCAAAACCTGAACCTTTTCATAAGTTATACCAACAGGCTTTG
>SAMEA3663093__coassemble_655_pt1 | contig 24942 bp, 8 predicted proteins | sample SAMEA3663093__metabat2_low_PE_025 | metagenome-assembled genome bin SAMEA3663093 (sample SAMEA3663093) | pig gut metagenome | biome: pig gut; feature: pig-associated habitat; material: faeces | place: France | collected 2012
TGCTTCTCTTATGCTTGGTGAATTTTTGATTCGTTCAAACAAAATCGGCTGGCAGACTTTCCGTGTAATTCTCGGTTCGATTTTGTACCGCGCTCTTATGTACGTTGCCCGGCGTTATGGAAGCGTTGTTGGGCTTGGTCCGAACGACTTAAAACTTATTACCGGACTTTTAATCATCGTCTGCCTGATAATTTCAAAAACGAATATTAGCGCATATTTTAAGGAACATTTAAAAAGGCCTTCTGTAAGCTGAAAATTGGGAAAAACAATAAAGACCAATAAAAACTTTGCCTAAACTTCATTATGGGAGAAAACGATGCTTGAATTAAAAGATATTGGAATTACATTTAATGCGCATACGCCTGACGAAAACAAGGCTTTGTCAGGAATAAATTTAAAAATTAACCGCGGAGATTTTATAACTGTAATTGGTTCAAACGGAGCCGGAAAATCAACTCTCTACAACATAATTGCAGGAACCTTAAAGCCAACTGCCGGAAAAATTTTTCTTGAACAGAACGGTTCTGTCCGCGATATAACAGGTGATCCTGAGTACAAGCGCGCACGCTACATTGGACGCATTTTTCAAAATCCTCTTTTGGGAACAGCCGGAAAAATGAAGCTAGAAGACAATATGGTGATTTCCAGCAAAAAAGGAAACAAAGGCTTAAAAATTTCGCTGAACAACCGTCTTCGCGAGCAGTTCCGCGAACAGCTTAAAGAGCTCAATATGGGACTCGAAAACCGCCTAAACGACAATGTTGACCAGTTTTCTGGCGGCCAAAGGCAGGCTCTTACGCTTTTGATGGCGGTTATGAGCAAGCCGGATTTGCTTTTACTTGATGAACACACTGCCGCCCTTGACCCGGCAAATGCCGACCTTGTAATGCAGCTTACCCTCAAATTTACACGCGAAATGGGACTTACAACGATGATGGTTACTCATAATATGCAGCACGCGCTCGATTACGGAAACCGCCTCATCATGATGCACAAAGGTCAGATAATTCTGGACATAAACGGCGAGCAGAAAAAAAATCTTACAATGGAAGACTTAATCGCCCAGTTTAAAAAAATACAGGTTTCAAACGACGCATTGATGCTTCAGTAAAATAAAAAAACAGAAAAAAGAAAATTCTTCTTGACATAGTGTTTCTATTTATAGTAACATAATGAAGTAATCACTTGTTTTGGAGGAACTTTATGAAACTCGTAAATAAAATTGTTTTTTCTGCAATTGCTGCGGCCTTGCTTTTTGGAACTCTTTCCTGCTCAAAAAAATCAGCAAATTCTGAAAAAAAAGTAAAGATTGGAATTGCAAAAATCGTTCAGCACGTTGCTTTGGATTCTGTTGAACAGGGCATTGTCGATTATTTAAAAGATAACGGAATTGATGCGGAATACGACTTGCAGAATGCAAACGGCGATGTAAATACAGCCGCACAGATTGCGCTCAAATACAAGGACGAAAACGTAGATGTTGCCGTAGGAATTGCAACTCCTGTAGCACTTGCCCTTGCAAATTCAATAAAAGATATTCCTGTTGTATTTGGAACAATTACAGACCCTCTCGGCGCTGGACTTGTAACAACTCTTGACCACGGCGAAGGAAACGTTACCGGCATGAGCGACGCGATTCCGACAGAACAGCACATTGCGCTTTTTAAGGAAATTGCCGGAATCAAGACACTCGGCTACATCTACACATCGAGCGAGGCAAATTCTGTTTCTTCTCTCGAACTCGTAAAAAATGCCTGCCAGAAACTCGGACTTAACCTTGTAACTCAGTCAATTACAAATTCAAGCGAAGTAAAACAGGCGGCAGAAACAATCGTAAACCGCGTTGACGGAATTTACCTTACAACAGACAATACCGTTTTTAGCGCTCTTTCAAGCCTTATTCAGGTTTTTGAAAAGGCAAAAAAGCCGATTTTCTCAGGCGACGTTACTGGCGCAATGAACGGCGGATGCGTAATTGCTTCTGGATTTAACTATTACAAGGCTGGCCGCGCAACCGGCGAAATGGTTCTTCAGATTTTGAACGGCAAAAAACCGTCAGAACTCCCAGTCCGCTTTATGACAGAACCAGAAGACTTTGACCTTTTGTTTGACCTGGATTCGGCAAAAAACTGCGGAATCGAAATTCCAAAAAAATATCTCGACACCGCAAGCATGATTTTTGAAAACGGAAAGCTTATCCAAAAATAAAAATCTGCATAAAACTAATTAAGAAGATTTTCTAAAGTCTGGCTTACACCAAGTTCCTGTAAAATTTTGCAGGAACTTTTTTTTGCGCCGGCTTCCTCTTCAAGGCCAGATTTTTTTATTGCGCGGATCATAAGGTTTTTTGGAGTGCCTTCGTCGTCAATAAATTCAATCATCTGCACTTTGTATCCAAAATTTTCCAAAAGTTCGCCACGGACAGCGTCCGTAACAAGTGCGGAAAACCTTTCTTTTATAAGTCCATATTTTAAAAGCGGTTCAAAAACCGGATTTTCGCCGGCCTTATTTTTTTTAAGCTGCAAATTTATTTCGTGCTGGCAGCAAGGCACAGAAAGAATCGCAGACGCGCCTTTTTTTATTGCGTAGTTTAAGGCGTAGTCTGTCGCAGTGTCGCAGGCGTGCAGGGTGATTATAATGTCCGGTTTTTTGTCTTCGCCAAATTCTGCAATGTCGCCGACCGCAAAGCTCAAATTTTTAAGGCCAAGCTCGTCCGAAAGTCTTGAGCAGTATTCAATCACGTCTTTTTTTTTATCCAGCCCGAAAATTCTGCACGGAACTTTTAAAATTTCCGTCAAAAAATACTGAACAGCAAACGTCAGATAACTTTTTCCAGAGCCAAAATCAACAACGCTCAGTTCTCCGCCATCTTTTTTTGCCAAAACCTCGAGAGCCGCGTCCTTAAAGATTTCCAGAAAACGGTTGATTTGCCGGAATTTGTCGTATTTTGCCGCAATAACCCTGCCTTCCGCCGTCATAATTCCGAGCCGCACCAAAAACGGAACACTTTTTCCTTCCGGCAGAATGTAATTTTTCTTTTTATTAAAGGATTTTCCGGTTAAAAGATTTTTGTACGGAATCGGGCGTTCCCCTGCCGGGTCGGGTGTTCCACCGTTGTCATTGCCTTCGGCAACGCCTTTCGGCGCGGTTCCACCCCCTAACGCGTTCTCTTTTTTTAGTTTTTTTACAAGCCGGGTAACTTCGCCTTTTTTGTTTGCAAGAACCGTAATTTCTTCGTTTTCTGTGCGTTCAACGCAGTTTTTAAAATTTGCAGGAACGTTTTTTTTGATAAATTCTGCAACTTCCACTGCGCTCATTTTTTTATGAAAAACCTGGGTTTTTGTGTAAAATTCGGCAAGATATAGTTTTTGTGCCAGGTTTGAAGAGACAGAAAGTTTGATTTTTACCCGGATGTAAGAGCTTTCCGGGTTGTCATTTGTTTTTTTTGCAGGTTTAGAAAGTGTTGCGGATAAAAGCATAGCTTGTATTTTATCCAAAATGCGTCAGCGATGATAGCAGCGCGAAGCGTTCCTGAGCGCGCAGCACTCAGGAATGGAGGCTAAAGCCGGAACTGCGGCCGTAGCGACCCGCAAAGCGGGGGACGCCCGGATTTTTGAGAAACAAAAAATGTTTCTCAAAGGACTGTATTTTTAATGTTGTTTTGCGGTATAGTATTTATATGGGAAAAATTATTGTTTTTGTTAATCAGAAGGGTGGCGTTGGCAAAACGACTTCTGCCATAAACATTGGGGCGTATATTGCAAAGGCAGGAAAAAAAGTTCTGCTTGTTGATTTTGACTCTCAGGGAAATATGTCCAGTGGCGTTGGCGCAAAAAAAGACAAACCTACGATTTACGAACTTCTTGCCGGCCAGTGCTCTTGCGAGCAGGCTGTAAAAAATACTCCGGTTGAAAATCTTGACGCAATCACCGCAGATACCGACCTTTCTGGTGCTGCAATCGAACTTGTTGATGAAGAAAACCGTGAATTTTTCTTAAAAAAGGCGCTTGAGCCGCTTAGAGAAAAATACGACTTTATTCTTATTGACTGTCCTCCATCTCTCGGAATTTTAACTCTTAACGGACTTGCTGCCGCAGATTCTGTAATTGTTCCTATGCAGTGCGAATATTTTGCTCTCGAAGGAATTACTCTTTTGCTTCAGACTGTAAAAAAAGTTCAAAAATCAATAAATCCAAAACTTATAATCGGCGGAATTTTCTTTACTATGTACGACAGCCGTACCCGTCTTGCCCAGGATGTTGTGCGTCAGGTTCAGGCTTATTTTAAGGATGTTGTTTTCAATACGATTATTCCCCGAAATATCCGTCTTTCGGAAGCTCCTTCTCACGGAGTGCCAATCTGCCTTTACGACCCGAGTTGTGTCGGTGCAAAAAGTTATGAAAAACTTGCTGGGGAGGTAATCCGCCGTGGCTAAAAAATTTGGGCTTGGAAACGGTCTTGATTCTCTTCTAGGCTCTTCTGCAAAAGAGGACGAACCGGCAAAAACAGAGAATTCTTTTCAATCTGTAAAGACAAATCTGCCTGCCGGAATTGAACAGGACGAATTTGGAAAACTTTGGATTAACCCGGAACTTTTGCGCCCAAATCCTTATCAGCCGCGTCAGGAATTTGATCCTGAGCAGTTAAAAGAACTTTCGGATTCGATTAAAGAAAACGGTGTAATTCAGCCAGTCACGATTGAAGATGCAAAGGACGGCACTTTTTATATTATTGCCGGTGAGCGCCGTACCCGCGCTTCCCGCCTTGCAGGCCTTGAAAAAATCCCTGTCCAGCTTTCTGCATTTAGCGACCAGAAAAAACTCGAAGTCGCGCTTATCGAAAATATCCAGCGCGCGGATTTAAATCCTGTCGAAGAAGCCAGGGCTTATTACAAGCTTATGGAACTCGGCGGACTCAAGCAGGAAGAGGTTGCCCAGAAAGTCGGCAAAAATCGTGCCACTGTTGCAAACGCAATCCGCCTCCTAAAACTTCCAGAAGACATTCAGAATGCGCTTGTTGGCGGACAGATTACCGCAGGACACGCGCGCGCTCTTTTAATGGTAAAGGACAAAATGAATATGCACATTTTGTTCGGAAAAATCGTAGGCCAGGGACTTTCTGTTCATCAGACGGAAGTTATGGCATCGGAAATCAATAATCCTCAGCCAAAGATTAAGAAAAACGATGGTGCAAAAAGTTTGACGCGCGATCCGGATCTAATCGACGTCGAAACTCAGCTTATCCAGAAACTTGGAACTAAAGTTCAGATTAAGGGTTCGTACGAAAAAGGCTCAATTGAGATTTCGTATTTTAGCAAGGACGATTTTAACCGCTTGTTTGACTTTATAAACCGCTAGATTCGGGCTTTTGTTCTATTTTATTTGTTCAAAAACGCTTCCCAGACCTTGATGAATGACTAAATTTGCCATTTCGTCGGCTTGAGTTTGGGTTTTGTTTATCATTGCAAGATTTTTTCCGGTAAAATAGCGGATAAAGCCTGCTGCCGGATAAACGACGAGGGAAGTTCCTCCGATTATGAGCATATCCGCATTTTTTATTGCCTGAATTGCTCCTTCAACAACATTGTCGTCCAGGCCTTCTTCGTAAAGAACAACGTCCGGTTTTACAAGTCCATTGCATTCTGTGCAGTGCGGAAGGCTGTCCGGAGAATTTTGGCTTTCGAGAATAAAATTTTCGTCGTAAAATTTGCCGCATTTCATGCAAAAATTGCGCAAAGTGCTTCCGTGCAGTTCAAAAACTTTTTTGCTTCCTGCTTTTTGGTGCAAACCGTCAATGTTTTGTGTAACGATTGCGGAAAGTTTTCCTTTTTGTTCAAGTTCTGCAAGCTTAAAATGCGTAATATTTGGTTTTGCGTTTTTTATAATCAGTTTTTCGCGATAAAATCTGTAAAATTCTTTTGGATTGGTGTCAAAAAAACTTCTTGAAATTATTGTTTCCGGCGGATACTTCCATTTTTGCTGGTAAAGACCGTCCTGGCTCCTAAAATCCGGAATTCCGCTCTCTGTGCTTACGCCAGCGCCTCCAAAAAATACAATCCGTGAACTTTCATCAATCATTTTTTGAAGTTGTTCAATTTTTTCGTCCATGTATTCCGCCTCTTTTTGTTTTATTTTTTTGACTGCCGGTTTTAATCAGCCGGATGTGAATAGAATTTTTTATCAATTATATATTTATATATTCAATTTTGCATAAAAAAATAAACTGTTTCTAAATTTTACAAGTTTTATAATTCGTAAAGTTATAAAGTCAATGTTTTTGGTAAAAATTAACAAAAAACTTAAAAAAATTATTTGAGAATTGAACAAAATGTCGAATTTCTCCATAATTGTTATAATATTTTATAATATGCCGATAAATATAATCGAGAAATTATTTATTTCCAGAAATTTGCGCTTATAAGTTTTTTGTTATAGTATTAGGAAGTAATAAAAAAGTGTTATATAAGGGGACGAGCATGAAAAAAAGTGCGTTTTTCTTTTCTGTTTTAATTGTCTGTGGATTATCTGTTTTTGCACGTGGCAAGCGCGATATTGATGAGCGCGACGTTGCCCAGATGGACAGCTGGCAGGAAGAATTTGATATTAGCGGCAAAAAAGAAGGCAAGTACAATGCCATGGTTACCGTAAAGGATAAAGGCGGTAATGAGATTGTCGGCGGACCTTATAATATTTTTATTGATCCTGATTCGGATTATCCTGTTTCTGGTATAACAAACCCGATTAAAAATATGCGTGTTCCGGGCAACTTGAATATTGTCGGAACCTGTATTGATGATGACGGAGTTGACGAAGTTTGGATTAGCCTTGACGGAGCAGAACCTGTCAAAGCTAAAGGAAAAGAATTCTGGTCGTATTATCTTGATACTACGGAACTTTCGGAAGGCCCTCATACAATCGAAGTTTATGGAATTGATATAAACGGACTTTCTTCTGCGGCAAAACCTTCAAAGAACGCAAAGGTAACCTGGAACCTTGACCGCAGGCTTCCTGTTACAGAAGTTACAAATCTTGCGCTCGGAACTCTTGTTTCTGGCAAAATCAATCTCAAAGGAACAGTTTCTGACGGAAACGGCATAAAAGCTCTTTCATATTCACTTGACGGAAGAAAAACCTTTAGCGAAGTAAAAATCAATGAAGACAAAAAAACTGGAATTTGCACCTTTGAGCTTCCAATCAACACAAAAGAATCTCCGGACGGAGCGTCAGTCTGCTGGTTTAAGGCAACGGACAAAATGGGTTCTGTCGGATACAATTCGTTCCTTTATTTTATCGACAACACAAAACCAGACGTAAAAATTGTTTCTCCTGCTGACGGCGAAGTTATGAACGGCCGTTTTGGAGTTGCAGGTTATGCAAAAGACACAATCGGCGTTCAGAAACTTACATGGGCTTGCGGCGAAAAATCCGGCGAATTTGAACTTACTCCAGGAAACCCATACTGGTATCACGAAATAGACACAATCGGTCTTAATACAAAAAAAATTGAATTTTCGGTGACGGCTTTGGATACTGCCGGAAACGAAGTGACTGTTAAAAAGGCAATTCCAATCGACCAGGAACTTGATAAGCCTGTCGTAACGATTGAATATCCTGCAAAGGACGGAATTGTCGAAGGAGAGGCCGGAACTTTGTTCTTGCGCGGAATTGCGGCGGACGATGACGGAGTTGTTTCTGTCGAATACAAACTCGACGACGGAGAAACAAAAACTCTCGAAACTCACGGTGTTTTCTATGTTCCTCTCAGCGAAGAAAATGACCTTTCGGCAGGAAAACACAGCGTAACGGTAATTGCCACCGACATTCACGGTGTGCGCGGAAATCCTGTAACTTCAACTTTTGTTTCTATGGGAAAGGTTCCAGCGATTGAAGAGGGAAAAATCAATTCAAGCCTCGGAAGCGAACCTGTGTTCACAGGAGTGGCAGTTCATCCTGAGTCTAATCCAAAATACGAAACTACAGTTTTGAGCGACTGCGGAATTTCTTCGGTTGCATGGCAGTTAAACTGGGGCGACAACGGAAGCAAGACCGGAGAAGTTGCCCTCAAAGGCGGAGAAAAATCAGTTCCTGTAAGCATTGCGCTTGGCGGCGATGATATTGCTTATGGAGCGGTAAATCTTAAAATTACGGCGATCGATATTTATAATCGCGTATCTCAGAAAATTGAACTTGTAAAACTTTTGGATCTTACTCAAATAAATGTCGAAAAACCGGCGGTTGTTTTTGAGGACAGCCGCATAAGCGAAAATGGCGACATTACAAACGACATTGAACATCCTGTTTCCGGATATTTTGCCGGCGGAAAAATAAAAAGCGCTTCTATTGTTCCTGCAACTCCTTTTGCAAAAATTGAGTACGATGAATTTACGATAAAATTGACTGCAACTGACGCTCTCGGAACTTCATCTCCTGTAAAAGTACGTGTAATTTCTCAGGACAATGTTGCTTACGAAAGCCGCGAATTGATCTTCCATTCGGATTCTCCGGCGCCAAAAGTTGCCGTTGACAAAACTGAAGAAAATATTGAACAGCAGTTTGACGAAGACGGAAACCCGATAGAAGAACGTTCAAAGATAAAAATTTCTGGAGCAGTTTCTTCAGAAACACCTCTTACTTCTCTAAAATACCGGATTATAACAGTTCCTGCTATTTTTGACTTAAAAACTCCTTCTCTGGTGACAGGAGCAGGTTCTCCTTCGTTCGGACAATTTGCAGAACTTCCTGCAAAAACAGGCGGATTTGAGTTCGAAATTGCTGCTGCTGAGCTCAGAAAGGGAATTTCTGTAGTCGAAATTGTAGCAAACAACGGAAAAACGGCGGCAGATTCTGTAAAAATCAGAAATCTTCCGGAATTGCCTTCAAAAACAGCCGACGGCAAAAAAATCACTCCGGCAAAACCTGTTTATTCGTGGATTGATGCGGAAGACGTTTACTATGTAATTACTTCTCAGACTACTTCTTCAAATTTTAGCGGAACGTTCTTCCGTTCAGAAATGGCTGCCGGTTCTCCAGAACTTTCGGTAAAAGCAAGCGACGGAAAAGTTATTTCAAAATACACTGCAAAAAAAGCAGGTTCTGCAAAAGTGTTTATTTCGGAAGTTGACGGAAAAACTTATGCAAGCGGAATGAGAATTGCACTTCCCCGCGGAAATTCTAATTCTCCAAAAAACGCATGTGTGAGCATTGTTTCCGACTTCCCTGTAACTTCCGTAAACTGGGCTATTTCTGGAGAAAAGCTTCCTGGCGGTGACGAAAAACAAAGCGGGAAAGTTGATGCAAAACAAATCCGCCAAATTGATTCAACTCATTACGAAGCAAATATTCCTTTGAATAATCTTCCTTCAAGACTTACTTCTCTTGAAATAACGGCAGAAACTGCTGGCGGAAATGCTTTTTATAAGGGAACTGTCGGAATTGTGCGCGAAAGGGATTCTTCTCTTGTGGACAACGAAAATAGAATTTACTGGGCGCCGACAGAAAAAACTCCGTTCGACACTGCAAATTCCCGCTATGTATTAAAAACCGGCGAAAAATTTGGAGCATTTGTAAACGTTTTTGGCCCTGTATCGGCGACTCTTTCAACTTATCAAAACGGACTTACTGTTCAAGCGGACGGAAATTTTGCATACATTATTGCAGAAAAAGAAGGAATTTATAAAAATGTCGGCCTTAAAGTGACTGACAGTCAGGGCGTAACATATAATTCAACTGTGATAGAACTTTTAGTTGATGATTCTGCTCCGACAGTAGAAATTGTTGCTCCTGAGCTGCAAAAGTGGATTCAAAAAAACACAATGCTTACTGTAAAAGCCGGCGATTTAAATGGAATTGAAAGCGTTGAATATTCGGTAGACGGCGGTCGAAACTGGAATCCCTGCAAAGGAAACGGAAGCGGAACTTATGTTGCCGCGCTCAATCTTGAATCATTTGAAGACGGAATCATTCCTGTTGACGTGTTTGTAAAAGACATTGCAGGAAAAATTTCTTATGCTCAGACAGTAATTCAAAAAGATACTCAGGCTCCGCAGGTTCAGGTTGTTGTTCCTTGCGCAGATGATGTTGTAAACGGCGAAAATCTTATCGCATTTATTGTAAAGGACAGCGGACTCTTTAGCCGTGCAGAATATGTTGCGCCTAAAAACGGAAATGCCGCTTCTGCGCCAGTTGAACTTCCTCTTGGACCTATGGTTGTTACTCATATTGGAACAGCGGACAAGCAGATTAGCGATTTGATGTCATTCAATTTTTATGATGAGACAGGAAATGTCGAAACGCTCCGCCGCTGGGACTTTATAATTGACCAGAAATCGGATCTTCCAATTGCAGAAGTTCATATGCCGGAAGAAGATGCCGTAATAACGACAGACTTTGTTGTTTCGGGCGTTGTAGTTGATGACGATGGACCTTCAAAAGTTTATTACAAAATCGACAACGGTGAATACAAGCTTGTTTCTGAAGAATATGGTACAAGTTTTTCAATCGATGTTCCTCTTTCAACGATGAAAGACAACGAACACTCGGTTACTGTTTATGCAGAAGACTTGAATGGTGTAAAAGGACCGGAATTTGTCCGCGACTTTAAAATTTCTCTTGAAGAACCAAAGGGCGCGGTTATAACTCCTCCGATTGACAATACAGTCCGCGGCTGGGTAAAGCTTACAGGAAAAGCAACTGATAAAAACGGTATAAGCAAGGTTTATATTTCTGTAGACAACGGAAATACTTATAACGAGGCGACTGGAAATTTTGCCCACGAAAATGAAGTTTCTGACTGGTCTTACGAATTCGACACAAGAGTCGTAGAAGACGGAACTCATGTTGTATTTATGAAAGTTGTTGACTGGTTTGGAATCGAAGGCCTTTATTCATCTTTGATAAACATTGACAACACCGCTCCGAGCATTGACCTTGAATTGCCGCTTGACGATTCAAAAACAACAAAAATGCTGTTCTTCTCTGGTCAGACAACGGATAATATTGGGCTTAAAAAACTTTATATTACGATTCGTTCTCTTGAAGGCAAAACTGTAAGTCAAAAACTTGCAAACATCAACTTGACCCCTGGAGAAATCATTACAGAATCAATAGATTTGTCTTCTCTCGACAACGGTTTTTACAATGTTGAATTGACAGGAATGGACGCGGCAGACAACATTACCCGCGTTTCAAGAAACGTTCAGCTGGACAAACGCGCCGCAATGGCAAAGGTTGATCTTTTGTATCCGCTCAATGGAGAATTTGTAAAAGGCGTATTCAATATTTATGGAACGGCAGTAAGCGAAATCAACATTGAAAGCCTTGAACTTTTGGTTGACGGAGAAAAAACGGCAGAAACAACACTGAGCGAAAGCGGATATTACAAATTTAATCTTTCGCCGGAAATGCTTACTGACGGACAGCACAAAATTCAGGTTAAGGCAAATCTTGCAAATGTAAGCACAATTATGTCTAACGAACAGTTTATAAATTACACTTCTGTTGGTCCTTGGGTTACAATCGACAATTTTACTTACGGAGATTTTGCAATCGAAAGACCGTACATTGTTGGCGATGCCGGATATGCAATTTCTGAAACGGAACTTGTTGCTGCAAAGGCAAAGGGCGCTCAAAAAGAAATGAAAGACGCTGCCTTGGCAAAAACTGTAGAAAAAGTTGAAATTTCTTTCAACAATGGAAAATCATTTGAAGAAATTTCAAAAACTGGAAAATGGCGCTACCGCATTGAAAACGAAGACATTACCGAAGGCTATCACTTTATGCTCGTGCGTGCGACAATGAAAAACGGCGAGACAGCGGTTACAAGAACTATTGTTCAGGTTGATAAGACTAAGCCGACTGTTAAGCTCATAAGCCCGGGCGAAGGCGGGCGCTTTAACCAGAGCATTGAATTTAGCGGTCTTGCACACGACGATGTTGCGCTTAAGAGCGTTTCTCTTGCTTTGCGAAAAGGTGACAAGTCAAGTTACGAAGTTCCAGCGTTTATCCAGGGATTGTATTTTGACTGGCATTTCTGGGGCGCGACTCTGTTCGATATTGGTGCCGGACTTTCGTTCTTTGACGACAACGTTCGTATTCAGGTGCAGTGGGGACAGTTTACGCAGACACAGCGCGAAATGTTTACAAAAACAAACCAGCGTTATGGCGGCGACAGCGTATTGGGAGCAAAAATTCTTGCAAACGTTGCATATATTCCATTTATGTACTTCCTTGGACGCGATTACGAATGGCTTTCTGCAAACGTGACTGTCGGTGCAAACTTTACGAGATTTAATCAAGGTCAGTCTGGTAAGCCGCAGGTTCTTTCTGCCTTGCTTGCCCAGATTGAATTCCCGAGGGTGACTTTTGCAAAGCAGAAGATGTTCAGGACGTTCTCAATTTATACAGAAGGTCAGTTGTGGTTTATTCCAACAGATGTAAGTTCTGACGTTGATATTGACAACCTGGTTCCGCAAATCTCTGTAGGTTTGCGTGTAAATGTATTCTAGAAATTTTTTTCTAGGATTAGCACATGTAGATTGATTTTGTTTTAGGAAGGTGATTTTTCATGGAAAAAAGTGTTTTTAATCTAGGTAAAGGGAAAGAACCTCTCAAAGTAATACGGGGGGGGGTATTTGCAATTATGCTGTGCGCCCTCGTATGCGCGGCGGGCTCCTGCAAGGTAGGACTTGGGGACTCTGTAGACACCGAGGCGCCATCTGTAAAAATCGTCTATCCTGATCCGAACACAAACGCCATAATCCGCGACACCTTCATACTCTACGGCGAGTGCGACGACGACAAGCAGATCACGGCGGTAAAGGTCACGCTCGTAAACACAGACACAGGCGAGACTGTCCTCGAGAACGAGCCTGCGACAGTCGACAGCTCGTCAAAGAAGTGGCGCATAGACCTCAATAAATATTCCCCGGAAAACAGGTATGCCGGCTGGCAGCTCGCCGACGGAAAATACACAGCGACAGCACGCGCATACGACGGCTCCCACGACAGCAGCTCAGACGAGAAGAGCAGCGCCTCGTCATCCTTCGAGATCGACAACACGCCTCCTGTGTTCGTAATCAAGAACCCTGGAGTAGTAAAAAGCGGCTCAAGCTCGCCATCGGCATACGGCTCAATCTTTACAATCGAGGGAACCATAGCCGAGCTGCATTCAGTAAGCTCAATGGACGTCACAATCTACGACGAGAGCGGAAACATAGTTTCAAAGGAAAACTACAACGGCGAGGAGATAAGCTCATTCCGCGAGGAAAACATTGAGACCGCCGGCGGAACAAGCGTGATAATCGCACAGGCCGGAAGCGCCCGCTACGACGGAATCTACGGGGACGCAAGCGGAACACGGAAATACACCTGCTCAATAAGGCTCACGGACAACGCGAAAAAATACGTGGCGCCTCCAGAAAGCGCAGACCAGAGGACAGCGGAGGAGGCCGCAGACTACGAAAAAGGAAACTCAACAAGTTCTCTCTACCTCTACGACGATGTCTACGAGACTCTTCTGAGCCAGAAAAAAGATACCAGCAAAAAGCTCCAGCCGACAGATTTAATGAACATACTCAACGGAACAAAGAGCGACGACGAGGCAAAACAAATCCTTGCCGGAGCGAAAAAGAACACCTCATCGGCGGAAGAGAGCGGACGGCTTTATTTTTCGCTCAACCCGAACGCGAACCCGACATACCAGGTCAACGGATTTGAATACAAATTCGGAGCGAACGCCACGAACCAGCAGGCGTCAAGCGGAAACGCGGTCTCCGTGACAGTAACGCAGGGGCTTGACCAGACACAGATCGACCTTGACGGAAACGGGAAATCTAACGCGACAGTAAAGGTGTGGATGAAGGAATACACGGCGGGCCCGGAGTCAAAGGAAGAGCTTGCCGCGGAGCTTGCGGAGACACTCGCGAAAAAGGTAAGGGCCCTTGAGGACGACAGGGACGGATACTCGGACTCCACATTCACAGAATACTCAAAGGCGACAGATAATCTTCCGGCGACAGAAATCGAAGGCTGGAAACTTATATACGACTATGGAAAGAACAATTCCGGAGGAGCGTCAGTCTCGACAAAGACATTCTCGGTGACGCTTCCGGAGGGCTCAATAGTCCTCAACAAGTATTATATGCTTGCGGTGACAGGACGCGACATAGACGGAGTTGAATTCGCCCAGAACACGATATACGGCTTTCTGGGAAACGAGGCCGGAGTACCGCCGACACTCAGGATACTCTCGCCGGGAAGCTCGTCCCTCCAGGCGGCAACAGGATTCAGCTTCAGCGGAAGCGCGGTCTTGACAGGAGGCTCGCTCTACGCCTCATATCTGAGGGCGGCACTCAGTGTGACAGACCAGGACACAAACGCGGATCTCGGAACATACACAGAGGAGATAAGCCGCGCAGGAGCGGACAAGGGCTGGACCTCAACGGCGGCGTTCACATGCGCCGAGGACGGAAGCTGGACATTCAGTCCGTCAGGACTGAAAGACTACGAAAAGATAAAGGCTGAGAAATATTCAGGAAAATCATATCTTTATACGCTCGAGCTCTACGGAAAATCTTCTTCGGGACACGACAGCTCTGTATCGCAGAACGTACAGATAGACTCAAAAAAGCCTTCGGTAGGAATTTCTTCCATTACGCCTACAGTCGACGAATACAAAGGAGAAACAGGGCCGTTTGTAAACGGGACAGTCACTGTAAAAGGCTCAGTTGAGGAGACAAATCTCGAAAGCGTAGTAATGGAAGTCTATGCAGGAGACGAGCTGAAGGAGACAAGAAACCTCGGAAAAGTCTACTCATTCAGCCAGACAATTGACACGACAGCGCTTTTGGACGAAGTATTGCTCGATGTAAGAGTTACGGCGACAGACAAGGTCGGAAACACCGCAACCTATTCATCCCGAAGCGCGAAAGATTCAGAATATAAAAGCCTCAAGATTTCACAGAAGACGGACAACCCTGTAATCACTCTGAACAACGCAAGCAATTCAGATGAATTTAAAACAGATCCAAAAAACATCAGTGCGAACAACGGCAACCTGTTCGGAACGATTACGAATAACAAACTCACTGCGACTGTAAGCGATGATGACTCAATTGTGTCTGTAAATGTTACAGTCTATGACAAAGACGGAACAAAGCTTTCAGCTGACGATTTCAATGTAAATAAATCAACATACAATCTCTCTTATGCTCTTCCTTCCGAAGAAGGAGTCTATAAGATTTGTATTGATGCTTATGACTACGTGGAGACTGAACTTTCTAAAAACGAATATGGAAAAGGCACAACCGGCGAATTCTTCATTGCAGTTTCCGCAGGAGCGCCGGTAATCACTCTGAATTCGGTAAAAGAATATCAGCCGAAAAATCCTACAATTTCAGGTTCTGTAAGTTCTAGCGGAGCGAAGGTTTCAGCATGCTTTATTGATGTTAAATCAAATGCGGTGCTCGAAACTCAGCCAGCGGTTGTCAAAATTGATAATAGTTCTATTTCTTCAAGCAAAACATGGAATTCTTCTCTTGACAAAGAGCTTTTAAACGGAGACTACAAAATTCTCTTTACAGCTTCAAATGATTACGGCGAATCGTCAACTGCGACTGCAAAATTTACGGTTGATGATGTTGCTCCGACCTTAACAATTACTCAGTACGGCTCAAATGCTTCTAGCGGTGGTGTTACATCAAAAGTTGATTTCCATGTGATTCCATCGAACGAATACACGATAAAAGGAACTGCGACTGACGGCGTAAGCGGTGTTGAATCTGTTCTCTTTAAACTTGGAAAACTTGCGGAAAATGAAGAGCCTTCTACAGCTAACGGCTGGAATGCAGCTTCAATTTCTTCAGGAGGAAACTGGACGGCGGTTGTTTCAAGCGAAATGCTTTCTAGTCGTGAGAAAAAAGACGGCTCAACTGCATATATTTTCCATGTTGTTGCTGTAGATAACGCTGGAAACAAAACTGGTAATTCGGAACATGACTATATTTCAATTTACCCAGATAATGTGCTGCCTGCTGTTGGCGGTTTAAGCGCAACTTTGGGCGGCACTAAGATTACGGACTTTAATATTGCAAGCCTAAGCAACGAAGGCGCTTTTGTAATTTCTTCAGATATTTCTGATAACGGCGGAATTGCTTCTGTTTCTATTCAAAATAATAACGAAAGTCTTTCAGACAAATATTCAGTAGCAAATACCAACGGAAAATACAGTTTTACAATCTACAAGTCTGTTGTTAAGGACGGTTCAAATACTTTCTCCGTAAAGGCAAAAGATAAGGCTGGAAACGAGAATTCTTCAAGTATTACGATACAATCTGACACAACAGCTCCAAATGTTGTTATAAGCGGCATTAGCCCGACTGTAGCAAAAGAAAACGAAGAATATGTGAACGGAAAAATCACTGTTACGGGTATTGCTTCCGACACCTTGGCACTTGCTGAAAAATCTCTTTCAATAGAAGTTTTTGATTCAACAGGCGTAAAGCAGACTGCTGAAAATCTCATTGCTTCTGGTGATTATTCTTTGAGCAGAACTTATAAGGGCTGGAGTTTTGTTCTTGATACAACAAAACTTGCTGCGGACAATGCTTCTTATACGATAAAGGTTTCTGCTGAGGACGCTGCTGGAAATCCTTCTTCTGTGGCTGAAAGAACAATAAAGGTTGACCAAAGCACTGACACTCCTGTCTTAACTCTTACAAATGCTGATACTTCTATAACAACTCTTGACGCAATCAATGACGGCGAGAAAAATATCTTCGGCGTAAGCTCAAACAACGTTTTAAAAGGCACAATTACCGATGACGACGGAATAAAGACTGTAAAAATTACGCTTACTCCTGAAAATGGAACTGCAAGAACGGAGGAGCTTTTAACAAACGGAACTTCAACCTCTTATAGCCTAAATTATGCACTGCCTTCAACTGAGGGTGGCTATACAATCGAAATCTTTATTGAAGATACAAAAGGTGAAACTACGGTTTCTTCTATAAACAAAAGTTTTGCACTTGCGGTCGATTCGGGCGCGCCTTCTATAAAGATTGAGACTTATAACGGCGGATATTATAACGGAACTTCAACTCCAGTAAATGTTGTGGGAACTGTAAGCGATGGCAGCGGAAAAGTTACTTTGAGCGCAGTTTACAGCAAAGACAGCGAAAATTCTGCAAGCGGAAATTATTCTTCTGAAAAAGAAGTTTTTCTTTCTGACGGAACAGCTTCAATAAACGATACAATAGATATCTCTTCAATTTCGGATAATACGAGCGACGGTTACACCACAGTATACACAGCAAAAGACCGCTGGGGACAGACTTCTTCGGCAACGTTTAAATATTATAAAGACTCTGTAGTTCCAGTTTTCGATAATGAAAATTCAAGCGTTGCAGGAACATCTACAATAGAAAAAGTTCTTAACTCTTGGTTTAAAGACGAAACACTGTCTGTTACATCCGCATTTATCGAGAGCGGAAGCGGCGTTGACACTGTTTATTTCTGGCTTGATCCGTCAAGTTCTGCTGACGCGGGCGTTGTTTCTGGCGACATTACAAAAAATTCTGCGAGCGCGACTGCAAGCAATTCAAATGGCAAGGCGACAGTAAAAACTTCAATCAGCGGATTTAAGGAAAGCAGCACGGCTCATACTCTTGAAGTTGTCGCAGTTGATAAGGCTGGAAACAAGAGCGCGACACAAACATATTCGATTAGAATTGACTCTACTGCGCCTGAGTTTGCAAGTTCTTATTATACTTTTGACGGTGTAACTTTTGCAGACGCGAGCGGAAGTGTTCTTTCTAACAAAGAGAAGGATATTACGGTTTATGGAACTGTAAGCGATACGGCTTCTGGCGTTGGTGAATTTGAATCAATAAAAATTGCTGGCGCAAATATAACTGATGCGACTGTTTTATTTTCTGTGAGCAATATTCCACTTTCTGTAAGCGGATCTGAAATTTCTTCGTTGAGCTTTGTTCCTTACTCAGAAATTGCTGAAAAAACAGACATAAAATCTTGGAAACTCATTATTCCTGCTTTAAGCATAAAAGACGGCTCTGTAGCTTTGACTCCGACAGATACGGCTGGCAATGGAAAAGGAAGTTTGCAGAAAATATTCACATTTGAAGTTGACACGACTGCTCCTTCGGTTGGATTTACAACTCCTTCTGTTTTAGACAAGGTTGCGCTTTCTTCTGTGAATGGAACTTCGACAATTACAGGAAAAATCACCGAGGCGAAAACTCCAAAATCTCTTGAATTCTACTATTCAACAAAAAAATCTGATAATTTAAGCGATTACACAAAACTTGGCGAAACAATTACAGACGCTTCCGCAATTTACACTTGGTCAAAAGAATTTGACTTTAATGCATTTTCTGCTGCGGAAAATGCCGTTGATTCAAGTGGAAAATATACTGGAAAAGCAAGTCTTTACGTTCTTGTTGCCGCAACAGATATGGCGGAAAATGCAAACTACGAAGACGGTAAAATTACAAGGTCTGATGGATTTGTTGAAATTCCTGTCGATTTGAACGGAGACGTTCCTACTGTGAAAATTACAAATCTTACAGCAAAACCTGACGGCTCATATTGGCTTGTAGGTGGCGAAGATGCGAAAATTGAAGGAACTCTTTCTGATGATGACGGAAGTATTGCCGAATTCAAGATTTTCGAGACAGAAATAACTGTAGATTCAGATGAAAATCCTACAATATCAATGGCAGAAAATGCAAAACTTGTCTGGAAAAAAGGTGAAAGCGACTTTACATATCAGCCTTCAATAACGACAGATGGAAAGAAAGAACTTTACTTCTATATAAAAGACGCTGCCGGTGGAATTTTCTATACAGGAAAAAACACAAACAAACAGTTTACCGAGCCGAAAATTCAGGTTAGAAGCGGAACTGCGCTTCCTAGCGACAGCGCTTTTGCTTACACATCAGACGGAACGGCTCCAAAAGTATCTTCTGTAAAAATCGCCTATTCAAATTCCGAAAATGGAACTTATTCTGAGTTTGAGACATTCACCGCTGGAACTATTGTCGGCGGAACAGAAAAAAGATATGCGAAGTTCAAGATTGAAGCGAGCGATGATATTGGAATTGAAAGCGGAATCTTGACTGTAGGAAGTTCCGCAAGCGAAACTTTGACATTTACAAATGCAGATGAAAATAAAATTGCTGCTGCGACATCAAATGTTTTCGACTTGGCTGCACTGTTAGACGGTGAAATGGGATATGTCAATGTTTCTGTCGTTGTAAAAGACAAGAGCGGTCAGAGCGGAAACGCAAGTTCTGTATTCACGCTCGACAATGAAGGTCCTGCCACATTCAATGTTACAACACCTGTGCTCGGCACGATAAGCACTTCCGATGTTACAATTTCGGGAATTGCTCAGGACGGAAGCGGCTCTGGAATTATAAGCGTTGAGTTTGCCGTTCCAACCGCTGCTCAAAAATCAACTGCAGAATTTGCTACTACAAACGTGGATGGAATTTTATCTGTTACAAATTATTCTGATACGACTTTTGCAGGCGACTTGAAAGAAGGCTCTACAGCCGGATTGTGGAGTTTTGTATTCTCTTCAATCGGCGACAATGGCGGACAGCTTACTCAATATACAGAAGCTTATGAGAAAGATAACTCCGCCTATGCTATTTCAAAAAACGGATATATTTATTCTATTCCATTCTGGTTCAAGTTGACGGATAATCTTGGAAACGTTTCTGTTTGTCAGTATGAAATTTCTTATAATCCGAACGCAAACTGGCCTACCGCATTTGTGACAACGCCAAAAACAGGAACTATTCTTGGCACAAGCGCAGATTTTGCAGGAACTGCAACAGACAACAACAATGTTACTGCGGTTTACATTCAGTTTGACTTGACCGGTGACGGCAAATTTGACGCTGCCGACAAGGATCTTTTTGCTGCGAATAATAATAAAGAAACAATTTATTCTGCTTCTGACTTGAAGTTCAAAGAAGGCGGAGCAATTTCTTCTTCTGATCCTGACTGGTGGGGCGTAAAATTGAGCGGAACTACAAGCTGGAACGGTTCATTTACGTTGCCTCAAGCTGAGACTGAAGCAACTTCTTGGCAAGTCCGCGCCTGCGCGGTTGACAATGAAAACATTGCCGGTCTTTGGTCTGACGGAAGCGCGACAAGCGCTGCCGGTTCAAACGGCGTTGTAAAATTCCGCGTTGATGACGACGCTCCGAAAATCGGTCTGACAACTCTTTATGTTTCAAATGACGAAGGAAACCGCTCATATTCTTCTGATATGTATGTTTCAAAATCTGTAAGCGAAAAATGGTATTTAAATATTTCTCTTGAAGATACAGATTCTGGAATCAATATTGGACAAACTACAGTTACAGCAAAGACGAGCACCGGCGCAACTGCGACTGTAACTGGCTGGACAAATAAAAAGGAAGGTGATCCGATAACTTATGAGGAAAAAGAGTATCATAATTACAATATAAAAATTCCTCTCGATTTAAGCACTGAAGGCACTGTAACTTATACAGTCCGAACTGTCGACAACTCAAAGGCTGCTCTTTCTACATCTGCGACTTACTCATTCACCGTTGACAATACGGCACCGACTGTAAACGCAGTTCAGTTCCGTGGCGAAGATCTTGATATGAGAAAACTCTACAACACGAACCGCGAGGCGGAAATTTCTTCGGTTGTTCAAGATGATATTTCAGGTATGGAAAGCCTTAATTTCTTCTTTGAGCGCGGCGGAAAATATTACGTTCCGTTTGCGGACGGTTCTGCCGGCAGCTGGAACATGGTGGAAACCACAGGAAAAGATTTTGTTTTGACCGACGGAATTCCTGGAGTTAGTGTTGCTGGAAGCGGAAAAGCAAAATCTGACACATTCGAAATTACTGATTCTTCTGCGGACATTTCATTTATCCGCGCCGGTGGAATCATAAAAATTGACGGAAGCTATTACAATATCAAGAGTGTTTCTGGCTCAATTGTTACATTTGATGGAACTTTGGCTCAAAACGTAGAAAGCTCAATATTCCCATACGCGCTTTCTGTAAACTACAAGACAACAACATCTGAAAGCTCTGCTTGGTCAGAAGCCGGAACTTATTCTGTAGGAAATGATGACGGAGACGGACTTGTTGAGACTGTCACAAAATCGGGAGCAAAGTGGACTTGTACTGCAAGTTTATTAAGCGACTCAATTGCAGACGGAACAATCGTCCTTCACGCTGTTGCAATTGATGCTGCAGGAAACGTCAGCAAAGACGTAACAACACGAACGATGATTTCAAACCACGCTCCGCGTCTTGCAAAAGTTCACCTTGCAACTGACTTGAACGAGGACGGTTCTTACTCTTCAAACGAGATTGAAGAATTCAGCGCATTGGATGACAATGGAAAATCACAGGAAGTTGTAACTCTAGCAACAGATATTTACGACTTTAATTCTAAGATTCCTGATAATACAAACAAAAAGACAAACGCAAAGGCTTACTTTAAAGTTACAGGAGACCTTGTTGTTGCTCCAGAATTTGTCGGTGGACACGAAGGACAGGGAAGTGTTTATTATGATGCTGTTATAGGTTCAAAATCAGAGCCGACTTGGAATTCTACAGAAAATCTACACGGCGAGCTTGCTAATTCAAACGACAAAGTTGCTAGCATAACTGCTGGCATAACTGAGGGCCGTAATAATGTCTTGAAGTACCTGACTCTTTCAGCTTCTGCTATGGCTGGCTTCAATAAAGAAGATAATACCGACACAATCGCTCTTTCTTTCTGGGATTCTTCAGAAGTCTACGGATTTACAGGTGATAAAGATTCTGGATATAAGACAGACGGCAACAAAATAGCCGAAGGAACAGCTTCTAAGCTAGCAGATTCAAGCAGCACGCTTTACTCAAATTTTGGCTATCAGTGGACAGTTGCAAATATTCCTGTTTATTTTGATATAACCGACGATGTAGCTCCGACAGGAACAATCACACCGTTCTATTGGAATGGAGAAATTGAGTCTGCTAAGCCTGCTGAGTATAATACAAGTAAAAACAACTCAATTGTTTATTATGGAAGCACTAGAATCGGTCATATTGATATTAAAAATACTCCAGATGTTTCAGGCACGATAAAAATTGAAGGTGATATTTCAGATGACCAAATTATGCAGAGCGTAACGGTTTCAGTTGGTTCCATAAAAACAAAGGCCGTTTATACTGCAAGTTCTGCAGAATGGTCTGATGGAACTGTTAGCGATTCGGATTCAATTGCAACTCTTGCGGATAACGGTTATGTTCTTTCAATTTCTAGCAATAGTTTGACCCAGAATGGACACAGTGCAAAATGGACTCTTTTGCTTGATACTTCAAAACTTGTAAATGGCAAGAATCAAATTGTTGTAACAACAACCCAAAATAAAGCTGCAAGCGGAGGAGAAAATCTTTCTTCAGACGCAGGAATTGTCGCTACTTCAAATAAAACATTTACAGGATATTATCCAGTAAATGTTGTGCCGTATATAACTAAAGTTGAAAGAACAAATTCTGAAATTGCGGCTGGCCATTCAGATTATGGCAACATAAACCGCTCTAAACTTGGTCATTATCCTGTTGCAGAAGGCGAGTCTTTAACGGTTTATGGCTGGAATTTTGGAGAAAGTGCAACATGGTCAGTTGGAAACAGTTCTAAAGAAGTTTCACTAAAGGAAAACTCACTAGTGGCAGGCGATAATAATTTGTATTCATTTGAAATGACTGTTCCGGCTCAAAGCGGAGCGTTGAAAGTTACGAGCGGAAATGTTGACAGCGTAAACAACTCAAATTCAGATAATAATCCTGCAATAAGTGGAAATGTGCTGGTAAACGGAATTTCTGGTGAAAACGGCTACAATGCTGAAAGCTATGCAATGCGTGGAAACTCAACAAAATATTGGGCAAATGATGACAGATATTTTGAAGTTTGGAATTTGGGAAATTATTTTAATGAAACTAATAATGGTGCAGAGTTGCAGAACCCAGTAATGACAGCCGATGCAAGTGGTAATTTATATGCTTCTTGGGCGGCACAATCAAACTCTAATATTATGTTCAGCTATGGTGTTAATGCCCCAGTAACTCCAATATTCCGTAATTATGATCAACCTGCAACTTATACAGGTATTGGGTTTGACAGAAAAGGCTCTTCTGGTGGTGCAAGTGTCGCATTTATTCCAGAGCACCAAGGTTATGGTGGTACTTATTCAATGTCAGGACTTTCTAGTTCTCAAATTGTAGGTGGAATGGGGGCAATACAGGTTTCAAAGGCTGATATATCAGCTGGTACTGTTTATAATGGGCTGAAAGTTCAAGTAACAGGAAATCCTGGTTATAGAATGGACGGTTCCAACTATACTGCTTATTATAATCTTGCGAATTATGATACGACCCACAGATTAGGCTCGTTTGCAAAACCTAAGTCTGTAAGGTATGAAAACTATTTGCATAATATTTGGTATGACACTGTTACAGAGAGCCTTAGGTATTCGGTTGTGGATACATCTAGTACGAAATATGGTACAACAACAGCGGGACAACGCACAAATGGTAAGGCTGGAGGTCTTGTAGGTTGGGTTGTTCTTGATGGCGGATATACAGGTCAGGATAGAGTTCACAATTGGACTGCAAATGCAGATGCAAAAGACAATAATTCACTTTCTGCAGGAGAACAGAATGCTGTATGGATAGGTGGAGCTAGAACTAATACTGCGGCATATTCGAATGTTTTGTTTATTGCTCCTAACAGCACTCAACGTTATGAATCTAGTAACAATCGACTTTCTGCAACTACGAAGGAATCTATAACTACAAAAGAATTACAATCTGATTACTTCCCAAAAGTTGGTGATACGATTGCTCTTATGCAATTGGAAGCTGGTAACTATAAAACTTCTTTGCGAAAATTGACAGGTGTACCTGACAATGGTGTAAATGGAACATATACTTGGTCTGGAGCTGTAACTCATAGTATTCATGGTGCAACGATTTATGGGGGAGATTTGAACGTTGTTGGAGTTAATTCGATAACAGAAAGTGATGCAACTCATGAAGGCTCTTCTGGTTCTTCTGCTGATGTTGATGTTGACTCTAATGGTTGCCCTGTTGTTGCTTACTTTGATGATAGTTCATCAAAACTGAGAATTGCAAAAGCTTCAGTCAAAGAACCTAATTTAGCTTCTGAGTGGAATCGAATAGTAACATCTTATAGTTGTTCTGGCTCTGTTTCGATGAGAATCGACTCGAATGACAATATCCATATAATGTTCAAAAACGAAGATGGTCAGCTGTGTTATCTTTTTGGAGCAATTTCGGGAACAACTTATAACTTTAATGCTCCAGAATTTGTTGATGAAACAGGTTCTCTTGATTATGGAAATATTTCTATAATTGAAACAGGAACTGAAGAAAGTAAAATTTCAATTCCTTGTATGACATACCTAAACAGTGCTGGAACAGCACAGGCTGTAAAATATGCAGTTCGAAAAGTACCTCCAACTTATGACTCTTCAATATTGCCGCAAAGCAATATGAGTGATTCTTGGGATTACATGATTATTCCTTCAATGGGAACAGGTCATTATGCGGTTTCAGAGAATCAAATTAGCATAGAAGGCCGAAAAATAGGCTGGAAAGATAATACAACAAACACACTTAAAAATGGAGGAAAGACAGCAACAGCAACTCCTGCAACAGTTGCTTCTGTAATTGCCTTTAAGTCAAAACAGTTTGAAACCGCATATTTAAAAACTGAATAATATCATCAAACATTATTTTCAGTGTCTTTTCTAATACCGGCTTTCTGCAAAAAAGGAGGCTGGTATTTTTTTTTGTATGGAATTGTGCGCCGGATAGTAGAGGCCGCTTTGCGGGTGCTTGCACCGTAGGCGCTGTGACGCCGG
>SAMEA3663093__coassemble_661_pt1 | contig 24456 bp, 20 predicted proteins | sample SAMEA3663093__metabat2_low_PE_025 | metagenome-assembled genome bin SAMEA3663093 (sample SAMEA3663093) | pig gut metagenome | biome: pig gut; feature: pig-associated habitat; material: faeces | place: France | collected 2012
TACCAGCGCTAACGCAAAATTTACTTTTAAAACTAAATTCTATTCATTGACGAAAAAACTTTTTCCGCCATGATGTTGATTTCAACGTGCATTTTTTTGCTTGTTTCGTTCAAAACATTGCGCAGCCCGTCAATCGAAATGTCAGCCGATTCAAGGCTCACCATCATCATCATTACAAAATTTCCAGAAAGAATTGTCTGTGTAATATCCGCAATATTTATCTTGTGCTGAGCCAGCAATGCGCTTACTTCAGCAATAATTCCAACTTTGTCACTTCCAACAACTGTAATAATAGCATTCATATTTTCATTTTATAAAATGCGGCGTTTCTTGGCAATCAAAAAACTCAATTCATCGTCTTAAAATTCCGACAAACTAAATATGAAAAAACATTTGCGCGTTTCTTACAACGCACCGGTCAGCCTTACATTTTCGATTTTTTGCTCATTTATTTTTCTTGCCGACTATTTTATCTTCAAACACAAACTGATTCCTTTACTTTTTACAGTTCCCGGCAACAAAAATTTTGACTGGCTCTATCCGTTCAGTTACGTAAGGCTTTTTACTCACGTTTTCGGCCATATCGACGCGGCCCATCTTCTCGGAAACCTCACATTCATTCTTTTAATCGGACCCCTTATGGAAGAAAAATACGGCTCGGCAATGATTGCGCTTATGCTGACAGTCACAGCCTTTGTAACAGGAATGATTAACGCCTGCTTTATTCCGTCTTCGCTTTTAGGAGCCAGCGGAATCGCATTCATGCTTATTTTGCTCGCTTCGATAAGCACAATCGAAAAAAATCAGCTGCCTCTGAGTTTTATTCTCTTAATCGCAGTTTTTGTCCTAAAAGAATTTATTTCTCCGTCGGCTTCCAACGTTTCGACAATCGCGCACATTGCCGGCGGACTTTGCGGTTCGCTTTTTGGATTTTTAGTTGCGCCAAAAACAGCGCGCTCTCAAAAAACTGCCGCTTCCAAAACAAAGGCCCAGCAAAAAAAACAGACGGCGCAACAGTCTTCTGAGAATTCCTATAAAAATTCCGCCCAAAAGGACAGCGACGAAACAATAGTCGGAACAATTCAACTCTAAAAGCAAAATTAAAATATGAAAGAACTTCCTTTGCCGTCAAAAAAAAGACTTCTCACACTTTCAAACCTGCTTTCGCAACAGCCACAAGAAAAAATGCGCATAACTTCGGCAGAAATTGCAAAACTTACCGGCTGGGGCGAAGCGACAATCAGACGCGACATCTCCCTTCTGGAACTGCACACAGGAAAAAGCAACGGCTACGAACTAAAATCCTTAAAAACCGAAATAGACAAAAATCTTGGACTTATAAAAACTGGCGGCGAAAAACACAACTGCTGCATAGTCGGACTCGGAAGCCTCGGACAGGCTTTTCTTGAAAATTCCGTCTTTCTAAACGAAAATTTCGCCCTGGTTGCAGGCTTCGACTCAAACCAAAACCGCGTAGAACTTATAAAATCTAAAATTCCGCTTTTTCCGACCCTCGATCTTGAAAAAACAATCCGGCAGCAAAAAATAGAATTTGCAATTTTGACAGTTGACGACTCAATGGCTCAAAAAATGACAGACAGGCTCGTAAGCTACGGCATAAAAGGAATTGTAAACTACACAAACGCCGTGCTTACCGTGCCAGAAAATTTCCGGCTGGAAAACGCCTCCCCGGAAAAATCTCTGGCAAACCTTCTGTAGTTTAAAATGTTTGCTACCCAAAATTTGATGCTGAATTTTAAATTTCTCCCTTATTGTGAATTTTTTCACAATAAAACCGGCATTTTTCCCGCTTTTTGTTGACTTTAACCGCAGATTTTCCTAAACTTTTTTTACAATTTTTTGTGAATATTTTCACAGTCAACAATCCGCGTTAGGGATAGCAGGGGCGCAAAGCGTTGGCGCAAGCCAATGACAACCCCGGATAGCCCGGCTCGAGCGCAAGCGAGAGAAACGCCCAAAAAAAAACAAAAATCACAATGAGGTGGAAACTAATGTCAAGAGTTTACAATTTTAGCGCTGGTCCTTCTTGTTTGCCGGAAGAAGTTTTAAAAGAATGTGCGGCAGAAATGCTCGATTATAACGGAAGCGGTCAGTCGGTTATGGAAATGAGCCACCGCTCAAAGGATTATGAGCCGATTATTGAAGATGCAGAAGCTATGGTTCGCAAATTGATGAACGTTCCTGAAAATTACAAGGTTCTTTTTGTTCAGGGCGGCGGTTCGACACAGTTTGCAATGGTTGCAGAAAACTTGGGAATTCACCACAAAAAGGCGGCTTACATCGAAACTGGTGTCTGGGCAAAAAAAGCCGCTGCCGAAGCAAAAAAACTCGGCGTTGAAGTTGACATCATCGCTTCTTCAAAAGACAAAAATTATTCTTATATTCCACGTGTTGAAAAAATTGAAGGCGACTACGATTACGCTTATATCTGCTTTAACAACACAATCATGGGAACTCATTACGAATACATTCCTGAGACGGGAAATATTCCTCTCGTTGCTGATATTTCTTCTTGTGTTCTTTCTGAACCTCTCGATGTCTCAAAATTCGGACTTTTGTTTGCAGGCGCGCAGAAAAACCTTGCGCCGGCTGGAGTTACACTTGTAATTATCCGCGAAGACTTGATTCCTGAGCCAGCAGACTGCCTGCCTGGAACACCGACAATGCTCGCTTACAAAACACACGCAGACAACGGCTCAATGTACAACACACCGCCATGCTACACAATCTACGTTTTGGACAAGGTTCTCCACTGGATTGAAAAGAACGGCGGAGCAGAAGGAATGTTGAAGCGCAACAAGGAAAAGGCTGACTACCTTTACGACTTCCTCGACAATTCTGACTTCTACCATGCAACGACAGAAAAAGGCAGCCGCTCTCTTATGAACGTTCCTTTCCTTACAAAATACTCGACAGGTGCAACAGACGAAGCCAGCCTCGCAAAAGAAAAGGAAATCAACGACAAATTTGTAAAGGAAGCAAAGACAGCAGGGCTTGTAAACCTCAAAGGCCACCGTCTTGTAGGCGGAATGCGCGCCTCAATCTACAACGCAATGAGCTTTGACGGCGTAAAAGCGCTTGTAGAATTTATGAAAAAATTTGCCGCAGAAAACTAATAAAAACTGGAGAAATAAAATGTTCAAAATTCAAACTTTAAATAAAATCAGCGTTGTCGGACTTAACAACTTTCCGCGCGACAATTACGAAGTAGCTTCAGAACTCAACAATCCGGACGCAATTCTTGTACGCTCGGCTGATATGCACGAAATGACACTTTCAGAAAACACAAAGGCCGTAGCCCGCGCAGGAGCTGGAACAAACAACATCCCTTGCAAAGAGCTCGCAGAAAAAGGCGTAGTAGTATTCAATACTCCTGGAGCAAACGCAAACGCAGTTAAAGAACTCGTAATCCTCGCCCTTCTCATCTCAAGCCGCCCGGTCGTAGCAGCAAACAAATGGGTAAACACAGAGCTCACCGGCAAAGGCGACGAAATCGCGGCACTGGCAGAAAAAGGCAAGTCAAAATTTGTCGGACCGGAACTTAAAGGCAAAACACTCGGCGTAATCGGACTCGGCGCAATCGGTGCCCAGGTTGCAAACACAGCAATCGCCCTCGGAATGAACGTAATCGGATACGATCCTTTCCTTTCTGTAAAAGCCGCTCTTTCCCTCGACCATAACGTAAAAGTTTCAGAAACTCTCGAAGGAATCTACGCAAAAGCAGACTACATCACAATCCACGTACCACAGACAGACGAAACAAAAGGAATGATCAACGCGGCGTCAATCAAAACAATGAAAGACGGAGTTCGCATCATAAATCTTGCGCGCGGCGGACTTGTAAACAACGCAGACATTCTTGCGGCCCTCGAAAGCGGAAAAGTTGCGGCACACGTGACAGACTTTGCTGACGAAGCCTTAATGAACAACGACAAAGTAATCTGCCTTCCACACCTTGGAGCTTCAACTCCAGAAGCAGAAGACAACTGCGCAGTTATGGCAGTAAAAGAACTCCGCGACTTCCTCGAAACAGGAGCAATCACAAATTCTGTAAACTTCCCTCGCGCAACAATCGACTCTCAGATTCCAGCAAACGGAACACGCCTTTGCATTCCGCACAAAAATGTACCTGGAATGATTGCTAAATTCACAACAATTCTCGGCGATGCAAAATTAAACATTGCAGGAATCGTAGACCAGAGCCGCGGCGACATCGCTTATGCCATGATTGACGTGGACGGAAAAGTTGGCGAAGAAAGCCTCAAGCTTCTCAAAAACTGCGAAGCCGTAATCAGCGTACGCCCAATTTACGCATAGTTTTAAGCATATTAACCGCAAACCGGAAAATTCCTTTACAAAAAAAGGAATTTTCTGGTTTAAAATCCTCTCAAAATCCTGTTCTTGACTAAATTTTTCTTACAATATTTATAATCTGCACATAAATCTAAAAAAATATACTTTTCTTTTTACGGAAAATTGCTTATTTTTAAGTTAACAAAAGCCATTCAACTTTATTGAAAACTGGAGGAAGATATGGAAATCACACTCACAAAAGGCAATTTCGAAGACGAAGTATTAAAATCAGAAATTCCTGTTCTCGTTGACTTTTGGGCAAGCTGGTGCGGCCCATGCAAAATGCTCGCTCCGACCGTCGCACAGATTGCAGAAGAATACAGCGGAAAAATAAAGGTCGGCAAAGTAAACGTTGATGAGGAAGAATCACTTTCCCGCGAATATGGAATCGTAAGCATTCCGACAGTAATTCTCTTTAAAAACGGAAAACCAGAAAAAACTTCAATCGGCCTTGTTCCAAAAGAAACGCTGGTTTCAATGCTCGGCTAGAACACTGTTCAAAAAAACATTCGCTCAACTGCGGCAATAAAACAAAACATTACCGCAGTTAAAAGCCGATTTTATATAAAAAAAGCGCAAAAAAAGCGTTTGTATTGACCTATGAATGTATTTTCATAAGAATACTCGTACAAAAAGACGTATTTTTTAGTTTACGAGGTATTTTATGAAAAAAATCATCAAATCATTTGCATTTATTGCAGGAATTTCGGTCTTTTTTGCATTTTTCCCAGGATGCGCTTCATGCAAGACCGAAGACAATTCACTTTCAGAAAACAATTCAGCTCCAGAACAAAATACAAACCTTAAGGAACAGACACTTTATTCAATTCCAGGCGAAAAACCCGAAACAAACGGATTTTTTGATTGCGGAGACTTTTCTTTTCCAAACACAAAAATCATTTTGATTGACGACAAAACTTATCCGGCATCAGACAAAAAAACAGACGCCTTTATCGCGGCAATTCAAAAAGAAGGCAAAAAGCTCATCGTAATCGACGGCGACATCGACCTGAGCTACGGAAAAGTCTCAGATTCAGACCACAGCTACTTTGATGAATTTGAGGCCGACGGAAAAAGAAAACACGCCGACCTTATTTACAAAGTCACATCAAACACGGCAATCGTCGGAAAACAGAACGCACGCTTAAAGTTCGGCGGACTTTGGATTAAAAACGTAAACAACATAATAATCCGCAATATTGAATTTTACGATGCCCACGGCTCAACAGAAATCGACACAAAAATCGACAAAGATTCAAAGGCAAGCATCGATTCAATCAATATCGAAAACGCAAACAATGTCTGGGTTGACCACTGCACTTTCAGCGACGGAAAATGCGTAGACCTTGTAAGAAATTTCAACCACGACGGACTTCTGGACATTAAAAAAGGAAAATGTATAACCGTTTCTTACTGCGAATTCTTCAACCACGACAAAGTAATGCTGCTCCGTCCAAGCGACAAATTTTCAAATCCGGAAGAATGCGAAGTAACACTTCATCACAACTACTTCCACGATTCAATCCAGCGCATGCCAAGAAGCCGCGGAGTAAACGCTCACATCTACAACAATTATTTTGACAACATCGGCACAAACGAAAACAAAGGAAGCAGCCTCGGGTCTGGAATCGGTTCAATGTATGTCGTAGAAAACAACTTTTTCGGAAAACACGCGCAGACAGCCGTAAAATACTACGACAAATCCGAAAAAACAGATCCGACATTCTCAAAATTCTACCAGAGCGGAAACATTCCTCAGCTCAACGCCTCAAACTGCGCCTATGACAAAGTAGACAAGACAAACGATTTTGAAGCGCACCTGACTTCAGAAAAACCATTTGCAATAAACTACAACTACAGCCTGGACGAAACTTCTTCTCTCAACGAAGCGACAGTAAAAAAAGCAGGGGCTGGAAACGTAATGAAATTTGAAAGATAATTTTTATACGGGCGGCTTTTTGCGTTGCAAAAACCAGGCTATCCGGGGTTCCGCTGCCGCTTCATTCCTCCGGAACGGCTACCGCCGCCCCTCCTATCCTTGCCGCAGGCAAGGACATGCGCTTTTAGCGCATAGTATAATCGACGAGTTTTGTGCAAACAAAACTCGCAGCATACCACCAGATATGCAAGCATCCTTGCCGCAGGCAAGGCATAGATGCTTTTAGCGTTTGTATCCTGCAAAAACCTAAAAAAAACACTATTCATAGCGTTTTAACATAAAGTTATTAGGAATAATTACTAATAAGACTTTTCTTCTGTTGCACTTTTTTGTCAAATCCACTATAGTCTTAACTAACAGAAACAGTCGCAGTTTTTAACAAAATTGCGAATTATATACAAATTTGCTTGAATAAATACGAGCCCTGTAAAAACTGTTTTTGAAACATCAAAAAAAAAGGAAAATTCGACTTACGGAGTTTCCGCAGGCTTAGCAGACTAGTCTTGAATTCAAGACTGTTTTTGCGCGTTTTTTTCCATTTTTGTAAAGTTTTCCCGCCATTACGCAGGTTTACTTCAGTTTGTTTCAAATTCTTTTGCACGCGTGCTCCGTTTTTCAAGAAAGGAGAACTTTTATGGCAGAAGCATGGAACGGTTTCAAAGGACGCCTTTGGAAAGAAGAAGTAAACGTTCGCGACTTTATCCAGAACAACTACACACCTTATGACGGCGACGAAAAATTCCTCGCAGGTCCTACAGAAGGTACAAACAAGCTCTTTGCAAAATTGCAGGAACTTCAGAAGGCAGAACACAACAAAAAAGCTGTAGGTCTTGACGGAAAAGAAAGAACTGGCGTTCTCGACATGGACACAGACATCGTTACCGGTCTTACAGCTCACAAACCTGGCTATATCGACCCAGAATTGAAAGATCTTGAACAGGTTGTTGGTCTTCAGACAGACAAACCTCTCAAAAGAGCATTCATGCCTTACGGTGGAATCAAAATGGCAGAAGAGTCATGCGAAATGTACGGCTACACTCCAAACCCAGAACTCCACAAAATTTTTACAGAATACCACAAAACTCACTCAGACGCTGTATTCCAGGTTTACACACCAGAGATCCGCGCAGTACGCCGCTCTCACATTTTGACTGGTTTGCCTGATACTTACGGACGTGGCCGTATCGTTGGTGACTACCGCCGTATCGCTCTTTATGGTATCGACTACCTCATCAAATGCAAGGAAGCTGACAAGGCAAACATTGGCGACGGAACAATGACTGAAGAAGTTATCCGCCTCAAGGAAGAAGTTGCTGATCAGATTAAGGCACTCAAAGGTCTTAAAGAAATGGCTGCTCTCTACGGCTTTGATATTTCTAAACCAGCTACAACAGCAAAAGAAGCTGTACAGTGGTTGTACTTCGGTTACCTCGGCGCAATCAAAACTCAGAACGGTGCTGCAATGTCAATCGGACGTGTTTCAACATTCCTCGACATTTACATCAACCGCGACCTCGAAGCAGGCTTAATCACAGAATCACAGGCACAGGAACTTGTTGACCACTTCGTAATGAAGGCACGCATGGTTCGCTTTGCACGTATCGAATCATACAACAACCTCTTCTCTGGCGACCCGGTTTGGGCAACACTCGAAGTTGGCGGTCTTGGACAGGACGGACGTTCACTTGTTACAAAGAACGACTTCCGTTTCCTCCACACTCTCGAAAACATGGGACCAGCTCCAGAGCCAAACATGACAGTTCTCTACTCTAAGAGACTTCCAGAAAACTTCCGCCGCTATGCAGCAAAGATTTCTATCGATACATCTTCAATCCAGTACGAGAACGACGATGTAATGCGCCCAGTTTGGGGTGATGACTACTCAATCTGCTGCTGTGTATCTGCAACTCAGACAGGTAAAGAAATGCAGTTCTTCGGAGCACGCGCTAACCTCGCAAAAGCACTTCTTTACGCTATCAACGGTGGACGCGACGAGCCAGATGGACTTACACCAGGCGTTCAGGTTGGACCTTGCTACCAGCCAATCACAGCCGATGTACTCGACGCTTCAAACTACAACGAAGTTGTTGCTAAATACAAGCAGATGCTCGAATGGCTTGCTGGAATCTATGTAAACTCATTGAACGCAATCCACTACATGCACGACAAATACTACTACGAAGCTGAAGAGCTTGCTCTCGAAGACACAAACCTCAAGAGAACATTCGCTACAGGCATCGCAGGATTCTCACACGTTGTAGACTCACTTTCTGCTATCAAATATGCAAAAGTTAAGGTTGTCCGCGGCGATGTTGAAATCAAAGACAAGAAAACAGGCGCTGTAAAAGAAGTTGTCAAGGGATTGGCAAAAGACTTTATCGTTGAAGGCGACTTCCCACGCTACGGTCAGGACGATGACCGCGCAGACGCAATTGCAGTTCAGTTGCTCAAAGATTTCATGACAATGATCAGAAAGCACCCAACATACCGCAATGCAGAACCAACAACATCAATTCTTACAATCACTTCAAACGTTGTATACGGAAAAGCTACAGGTGCTCTTCCAGATGGACGCAAAGCTCACGAACCATTCTCACCAGGAGCTAACCCAAGCTACGGTGCAGAAACAAAGGGCTTGATCAAGTCTTTGAACTCTGTTGCTAAACTTCCATACGAATACGCTTTGGACGGTATTTCTAATACACAGACAATCAACCCAAGCGCACTCGGACACAACGAGGAAGAAAGAATCGACAACCTTGTAAACGTTCTCGACGGATACTTCGATTGCGGTCCAGAATCAGGACATGCTGGTTCTCACCACCTCAACGTAAACGTATTCGGAGTTGAAAAACTCAAGGACTGCCAGGCTCATCCTGAAAAACCAGAATATGCAAACTTCACAGTACGCGTTTCTGGATACGCAGTTCGCTTCATCAACCTTACAAAAGAACAGCAGGACGACGTAATCGCTCGTACATGCCACGCTTCTCTGTAAGCTAAAATGTTGAACTAGAGGCAACAAGGCCGCTTCAGTTTTGTAACTGGAGCGGCTTTTTTTATGTTTTTTGTTCAATTTCGCAAAGTCCATAAACATCCGGCACCGATAATCACAATTTTCATCTTTTTTCATATTAAAAAATACGTATTTTATAAAACCGATGTCGTTATACTACAAAAAGTAGAATGAAATTTATTTTCAATAAATACGATACTGTCATACACAGTTATCTCTGAAAATCATTTTTTAGAGATTTTATTCAATTTTCTATTTAAAAATACAAATCACAAAATATTCTCTTTCCTTTCTTTCCTGCATTGATTTTTTGCCGTAAAACTTCGGGGATTTTATGATGCAAAATTCAATATTACATAATATGGAGGATATTATGAAAAAAAGTTTAAGAGCCGGAATGGCTCTAACAAGCCTTGTTTTTGCCGCAGGGCTTATTTTTTCCGGATGTCTGGCAATTTCTGACGAAGAACAGAAGAGGCTGAAACAACTTCGGAAATTTCAGCAGGTTCCATCAATCGCGCCGCTGTTTCTTATTCTGGAACAAGCGGAATTTTAGGTTCGATAACGTCTGCTACCCCAACAGGTTCCGGTCTTACCGGTGTAAAAGCCCAAGGCTGGCTCAACAGCGCTTACATAGTATGGACTGGCTCTTCTTCAAGTTACACGGTCATGTGACGGACAAGCCGTAAGTTCTTATCTTACACGAAAAATCGGCGGCCAGTGGAGATGTGATATTCCTGGTCTTGCAAAAGGAAATCACACAATAAAAGTTACAAGCGGCTCTTCTTACCTTTCTGCGACAGTCAGCGTAGCAAGCCATGACAGAACAGGATTCGCTTTTTACGGCACAATCACACCAGGAGCTTACAAGGCTGATGGAACACTAAAAGACAATGCTGTTGTTCTTTATGTAAACGAATCAACAAAAGACAAGGTTTCTCTTGACGTTGTAACTTCTTCAAAAGGAGCAACAACAACGTGCACAGGACTTCAGAACATTCTTAATGCATTCAAAAAAGGCTATGACAACCGCCCTTTATGCGTCCGCTTAATTGGAAAAGTAACAGACTTTGCAACCATGGACAACGGAGATATTATGATTTCCGGTTCAAGCGCTTCCAAACCTCTCTCAAACGGACTTACAATTGAAGGAATCGGTTCTGACGCGACAGCTTACGGCTGGGGAATCCGTATAAAAAATGCCCAGTACGTTGAAATTTCAAACATCGGTTTTATGATGATCGATTCTGCCGAAGGCGATAACGTTTCGCTCCAGCAGTCAAACAAAAATGTCTGGGTTCATAACTGTGATATGTTCTACGGCACTCCAGGCGGAGATGCTGACCAGAAAAAAGGCGACGGTTCTCTGGACTGCAAAAAATCAACATACGTTACATTCTCTTACAACCATTTCTGGGATTCAGGAAAATGCAATCTTCTTGGTTTGAGTGAAGGAACAACTTCCGACCTTTATATCACTTACCACCACAACTGGTACGATCATTCGGATTCACGTCATCCACGCTGCCGTTACTATTCTGCGCACATTTACAACAACTATTACGACGGAAATTCAAAATACGGTGCAGGCGCCTGCCTTGGATCTTCTTTATTTATGGAATCAAACTATTTTAGAAACTGTAAATATCCGATGATGATTTCCATGCAGGGGACTGATCTTTTTGCAGGAACTTCTTCAAAAAACAGCGCAAATTCTACTTTCTCAAAAGAAGCTGGCGGAATGATTAAGGCTTACAACAACACAATGACCGGAACTTACTACTTCATTCCTTATGGCGGAACTTATTCAGGAGCAGACACAACTTCCGATTTTGACGCCTATGTTGTCTCTTCAAAATCTGCAACCGTTCCATCTTCTGTTGTTTCTCTTTCAGGTTCAAACAAGTACAACAACTTCGATACTTCTTCGATTATGTATTCTTACACAGCAGATTCTCCGGAAGATGCAGTTAAAAACGTAAAAAAATATGCGGGACGCATTGAAGGCGGAGATTTTACTTACACATTCCCAGACAGCGCTGATAAAAGTTACGACGTTGACACAACATTAAAGTCAAAACTTGAAAACTATACTGGAGCAACAACCGCATACAACGAAGCAAGTTCATCAGAGTCTTCGGGCGGCTCTTCTTCCGGAAGTTCTTCTTCTGGCGAAAGTTCAGGTTCTTCAAGCGGATCTTCATCTGGAAGCTCTTCTGGCAGCACTTCATCAGGAAGCTCTTCCAGCGGCTCTTCATCAGGAAGTTCTTCAACTTCGACCGTCACTTCTGCAAAATTGACCGCTGATTCTTATTCAACTGGAACAATTTCTTCAGACACGGTTTACGGTGATTTTACACTCCTTGCAACTAGCAAAAAAAATGTAAAAATTTCTTCATCTTCCGCAACATACGGTTCAACTTCTTACAAAAACGCCTGGGATTTACAGGGCGGTGCTGACGGAGTAAAACCATCTTACCGTGCATTTAAAGTAACTCTTGCAAAAGGCGATATTTTAAAAGCTGTAGTAAATGCAAACGCATCAAGAACACTTCAACTTTCTAACGGAAGTAAAGTTGTAAGCAGCGCTTCTGTAGGAACTTCTGCAAGTCTTTTCTCTTACAATGCAACCTCGGCAGGAACCTATTATCTTTATTCAAAATCAAGTTCAATACGCGTTTTTGAAATCACTAAGACAGGTTCATCTTCTTCTGGTTCTTCAAGCGGTTCTTCTTCTGGTTCAAGTTCTGGTTCAAGCGGTTCTTCTTCTGGCGAAAGTTCTGGTTCAAGCGGTTCTTCTTCAAGCCTTTCAATTTCAGCTTCTAAAACACAAACAGGTGTTGGAACACGCTCAAGACTTAACGAAATTTCTTCTATAAATCAGATTAAAAACGCAATATCTGTTTCAAACGCAACACAGTTAAAGGCTGCGCTTAACGAAGTTGTAAGCGGAGGCGCAATCGTTCTTGCAAAAGGAACTTATTCTTTTTCAGAAACAATCACTATTTCTTCTTCTAACAACGGCTCTTCAAGCGCAATGAAATACATTATTGCAGCTCCTGGAACTTCTGCAGAAGATGTAATTCTTGATTTTTCAAGCCAGTCACTTTCAGATTTTAACCGTGGTATTCACCTCTTTGGTAGCTACTGGCATTTTTACGGGCTTACGATCAAAGGCGCAGGCGACAATGGTCTGTACGTTTCTGGAAAAAACAACATAATTGAAAACTGTATTTTTGTTGAAAACCGCGACTCAGGACTTCAGATTGCACGTGAAAAGTCTTCTCTTTCAAATATGAGCGACTGGCCTTCAAACAACTTGATTCTTAACTGTACATCTTATAACAACGCTGACAAAACAGGAGAAAATGCAGACGGTTTTGCATGCAAACTTACAGCAGGAAACGGAAACGTATTTGACGGATGTATTTCTTACTCAAATTCTGATGACGGTTGGGATTTGTATGCAAAAGAAGCAACAGGTTCAATCGGTGTTGTAACAATCAAAAACTGCGTTGCATTCAATAACGGTAAACTTACTACAGGTTCAAGTTACGGAAACGGCGATATGAACGGTTTTAAACTCGGTGGCTCAAACGGAAAAGTTCCTACAGCACACATAGTTTCTAACTGCATTGCATTTGCAAACGGACATGACGGATTTACTGACAACGGGAACGGCGGCTCTTTAAGCCTTACAAATTGCACTTCTTACAACAATGCAAAAGTAAATTTCAACTTTTACCGTACAAACAAAGGAAATTTTACAGGGCTTGTAACAGGCTCCCCAAATAATTCAGACAAATACGGAACAAGTTCTGTTGCTTCGACAGTTTCTAAAACACTCTATTACACTAACAGCAAATATTACTGGATTTCTTCAGCAACATCTGTAACAAATGGACAAAAAAATGTCGGAACACAGGTAAACGCACCGTCTTTCAAGTCAACTTCTCTCCCAACTGCAAACTCAAGCGTTCACAAAAACCTGAGAAACGCCGACGGGACTGTAAAACTTGGAGATATGCTTAAACCAAATGATTCAACATATTCAGGAGCAAGCTTTTCAACCCAGGCGGCTTCTATTCTTGGAGTAAGCCTTAAAACAAATTAAGTTTTTTAGAATAACATTGAACTTATAAATAAAACAAAAATCCCGGATAGAAGAGAAAAACTTCCATTCGGGATTTTTTGCGTTAGGGACATTAGGGGCGGCAAAGCCGTTGCAAAGCAATGCCAACCCCGTTTGGCCCGACGGCAGTTGTAGCGCAAGCGCGACGCAAGCGGAAACTGGCGGAACGCCCTTAATCTAGCGCCACATGTCCTTTTCTTCCTCAGAAGGAGCGGTATAATAGCCCAAATAGCAAGCAATGTCTCCTGCCCATTGAGAAATTGCCAAAGCATCTGCTTCCGGAGTATTCACTGTAAACGAAATTGCATTGTTATCATCGCAGTATTTTTGACAAGTTTTAAAATCTTTTTTCAAAAGCGCAGCTTCGGCTTTTTCGAGAAGTTTGTATTTTTTCTGAACAGAATCTTCCTTGGAAATTTTTGCCGGCTTTTTTGATTTATAATTTTTAAGGTCGTAATTCTGCTTTGTCAAACTTCCGTTTATGCCTGCAAACGGATCTACACTTTTTTTTGAAGAAGCTGATGATGACGAAGATGTTTTTCCTGTCGACTGTTTGTTGCCTTTTATTCTGCCTTCGATTCCTTCATAGCGTTTTTCCAGCCAGGCTCAGCAAAACAAGCAGATGCCGCGATTAAAACTGCAAGTGCGATTTTTGTTTTTTTTGATGTTTTCATATAGAACCTCCAAAAAGAGAAAAATCTAAACTTTCTGACTTTTCCCTGACGCTGTTAAACACTAAATTTATTATAAACGACAAAATTCAAAAATATATTAAAATTAAGAAAAATTATTTTTCTTAATGTCGAAAATTTGTTAGATTATTATAGAAAGAATTAGATTTTTACGAGGTACAAGATGAAAGGATACATTCACCAGTTTGAAAGTTTTGGCTGTGTAGACGGTCCAGGTTCACGTTTTATAGTTTTTACAGCAGGATGCAATATGCGCTGTAAATTCTGCCACAATCCGGACACATGGATTATGAAAGAAGGCAAACTCTGGGAACCGGCAGATGTCTTAAAAGAAGCGCTTTCCTGCCGTTCATACTGGGGCAAAAAAGGCGGAATTACAGTAAGCGGCGGAGAACCGTTGCTGCAAATTGATTTTTTAATCGAACTCTTTACGCTTGCAAAAAAAGAAGGCGTCAATACCTGCATTGACACAGCTGGAGAACCGTTTACAAAAGAAGGCGAATGGTTTGAAAAATTCAAAAAATTGATGGAAGTTACAGACATTCTTCTTATGGACATCAAGCACATAAATGAAGAGGAGCACATAAAACTCACAGGAAAAAACGGAAAAAACATCCGCGAAATGTTTGCCTATCTCGACGAAATTCAAAAGCCAATCTGGATTCGTCACGTGCTTGTTCCAGGAATTACGGACAACGACGAATATTTGACTCAGACAAGGGATTTTATCCGCACTCTTTCAAATGTTTACCGCGTTGAAATTCTTCCTTACCACAACCTTGCAATTTCAAAATACCGCGACATGGGAATCAAATATGCCCTCGAAGATACGCAAATGCCGTCCGCAGAGCGAATCGAAAACGCAAGAAAGATTTTGGAATGCGATAAATATACACGCTGGCAGGAATAAAATAAGAATTCGGGTGGCCGGGGCTACAACGCCCCGCCGGGCTTTGCGTGGCTGCGACCAAACGCAAGCGTTTGTTTGCCTACGGCACCACTCCAATCCCTGCCACAAAAGCAGCAGGTCAGATAATTTTAATGTTACTTTTTTGCAAGACTTGTGTTCTTTTGTGAACCGTTAAAGAAAGAAGCCACGTCTGAATTAAAACGGCCTTCAAGTTTTACCCGGTACGCGCTGATTTTTGCAACGTAGTTTAAGGTGTGCTGAGGAGTCTTATTTGCACGAACCCTTGTTGTACCGGCATTGTACATGGCAAGCGCAGTCACATCATTTCCTGTTCCAGCCAGATCCATGCACCAGCGCAAATGAATCATTCCGTATTTTGCACTTACTTCTGGATTGAAAAATTCTGACTCGGTCAAATGAGGAAAAGACGCGCTGTTTAACTGGAAAAGTCCCCGGTCAACAGTTGCATTTGAATTTCTGTTGACTGCATCCGGCTTAAAGCGGCTCTCTACAAACGCAAGGCTAAATGCGAGGCTCAATGGAATATTGTTTCTGTCGGCGTTTTCAAGGATTGAAAGCGCAACAAGACGGTTGCCTGTCACCTGAGTGTAAAACCATTCGACAGATGCGCGGGAGCTAGGCTGTCTGTAAAGCTCCAGACCGCGGTCATTCTCGTTTGAAAATTCAAGATATTCCGGTTTAAATCCAACTTCGAGCGCCAATTCTTCTGAATATTTTGCATTGGCTAATTCAGCATAAGAATCAAGAACAGATTCTGTCTCTTCAGAGGGAAGTAAAAAATATATCAGCAAGCACACACTTAAAAACAAAACGCTGACAGGAAGAACTCCCCTGAACAATTTTGCAGTATATGAACTCATAATGGATTCATAGTTGCACATTTCAATACTAATTTCAATTAGAGATTTTAGAATAAATTGTAATAACCTGCATTATTTTCAACAAAATTCCGTTATATGCGACATTTTTGTGATTTTATGCAGGTTTTTGACCTAATAAAGCACAACGTCTTCCGTGCAGGGCTTTTTTGCAAAATAAACATACTGCGGATGCTTTTCTGAAATTTTCTCTAAAAAATCGCTCAAAACATCGGCGTCGTCGGCAACTTCGCTTACAAGAGCCATTCCAATAACTGATTTGCAGTCTTTTACACGGCGTGCTGTATGCTTCATTGCGTTGTTAAACTGCCCTGGAGTTGCTTTTTTGTCGTAAACAGGCTCCAAAAAAACAAATTCGTTTTTTTCTTCGAGTGCTTTTAACTGGTCGCGCAGCTGCGCAAGAAAATTCTCATCGTATTCTTCTTCTGCGCCTTCTACATCGCTCCATTTTACCGGAAAAATCATTTTTTCCGTTACAGCAACTTCTTCTCCTGTTGTTTTATATAGTTTATGATTTTTTGATTCAAAAATTTTTTCAAATTTCATATTTGCTCCACTCTGTATAAATAAAAAAAGCCCCTGACCAAAAGGTCAAGAGCCTCCCCCGTTTCTCACCCAAAAACTATTCGGTAAGAATTTTAATTACTTCAGCTTTGTCCTGTGTATTAAGAATCTGCTGACGTTTTTCTGCGCTCTTGAACAAAAGGCTTACTTCTGCCAAGAACTGAAGATGTGGACCAGTTTTGTTTACTGGTGAAAGTGTCATAATAAAGATACGGCATGGTTCCTGATCCAAAGAATCGAAATCAACTGGATTGTCAGAAATACCGATACATGCTACTAAATCAGATACTGTGTCTGTTTTTCCGTGTGGAATAGCGATTCCGTGCTTCATACCGGTAGACATTTTGCGTTCACGGTCGAGTACACATTCGCGGGCAGCAGCCTTGTCTGTTACTTTTCCCGCCTTAATTAAAATTTCAAGCATCTCGTCGATGATGTCTTCTTTTGTTTTGCCCTGCAGATGAAGTTCTACAGTTTCAGGTGTTAATACTGTTCTTAAGTCCATAATTTTAGTTTACCTTCCCTTGTTACCAAAGTCAAGAATTTTTTTTTTAAAATAACCAAAGATACTTTTGGTTAGTCCCTGATTCTGTTTTTATTACCTGTCCAAAATAAAACCCAGAATTTGATTTTATTATACTACCGTTTTTGTTTTTATTGAAGTTTAAATATTGTTTTTCTATAATAAAAATGAAGTTTTTAAAGTTTCGTGTATTTTGGACAAGGGATTGAAGCGGTGAGCGCAGCGAAAACAAAGGCTTGCCTTTGGTCGAAGGCGAATGCCGGAGCCGCGGAAAGCCCGGTTTTTGCAAAGCAAAAATGGCCCCAAATAAAAATTAAATTTATTATATATAAAGGAATGTTAATATGTCGGATACTTCTAAATTTTTGGCTGATATTCAGAGAATTAAAAAGCACGTGCGCGCTGACAATGGCGGAAAATACGACGGCAGAAAAGTTTGCGAGCAGATTTCAAGCCTTTTTGCCTCTTCAAACAGAAATGCTGGCGATTTGGCAAGGTCGATTGCGGATTATTGGCTGAATTCTTATATTTTTGCCTCTGCCGACGTCGAAAATGAACCTTCGCAGGAAAATATCGACAGAATCACGGTTTTTCAGAACTTTTTGGACGGAGATTCTGACGAAGATTATTCGATTTTGACTGGCGACGACTGGGAAACTCTCAAGGATTTTTGCGATGACGAGGCTGAAAATCTGGATTTGGACAGTTTGCAGAATTTTATGAGCATAATTCTTGATAACGGTGCACTTTAATTTTTATGATTAGCGATAACGAAATTATAAATTTGTATTCGGAATGCAGACAGTGTCCGCGGAAATGCGGTGTAAACAGATTTGCCGGAAAATCAGGTTTTTGTCTTGAAAACGCTGACCTGAAAGTTTCGGTGGCGTGCCTGCACTTTGGAGAAGAACCTCCTGTTACTGTTCATTCCGGAAGCGGAACTATTTTTTTGACTGGATGCAACCTGCGCTGCGCCTTCTGCCAGAATTATCAGATAAGCCAGCAGGGAATGGGAAAATCTGTTTCTAAAGAGGAATTTGCGGAAATCTGCCTTAGGCTTGAAAATGCCGGCGCGGAAAACATAAATCTTGTTACGCCGAGCCATCACATTCCAAAACTTGCGCAGTTTATTGAAGAAGCTAAAAAACGCGGGCTCAAGCTGCCTGTCTGCTGGAACAGTTCCGGTTATGACAGCGTAGAAATGCTCGAAATGCTCGACGGACTGGTGACGATTTTTTTGCCGGATTTTAAGACTTTGAGCTCTGAACTTTCTAAAAAACTGTGTTCGGCGGAAGATTATCCAGAAACTGCAAAAAAAGCCCTTTTGTGGATGATTGAACACAATCCGCTTAAATTTACCAGCGTTGAAAAAAATGGTGTAACAAAACAAAAACTCCTTCAGGGTGTAATAATACGCCACCTTTTTTTGCCTGGCCGTTTTGAAGAAACAGTGGATGTGCTTTCGTGGCTTAAAGAAAATGCAGACAAAAAAGCGATAATTTCGCTTATGAACCAGTATACTCCGGTTCCTTTTACGGGAAGCGAAGATGAACTGAAAAGACGGAAAAATGCGCTTTCTGCAATCGAAAACAGGCTTGTAAATACGACCGAAGACCAGGATTTGCGCGATATGATAGAAGCTTTTGATTTTGACTTGCTTTTTTATCAGGATTTGAGCACTGATACGGACTGGCTCCCGGACTTTACAAAAAAACAGCCTTTTTCAAATAAACTGGCAAAACCTGTCTGGCACTGGAAAAACGGTTTTATTGAATAAAAAATAACCTCAAAATGTCATTTTTGCCTCCTAGTGTGTTATAATGAGAAAAATGTCGGTTTTTGGATTGTCTTGCAATAATCGGCAAAGTTTTTTTCAAAAAAATGCACAAAACGGAGGAAAAAAAATGACCTTTTCTTACAATGAATTTCATATTTCGCGGACGGTCAGAAACGCATGTAATTTTTCTGAAGGGCTTTTTTCTTCGAGCGGCAACGTTATTCTTGCAAATTTGCCGGCTGTGCGAACTTTTCAGGCAAAATTTAATGAATACCTAAAAAAGAACGGAAAAACAGAAATAAGCGCAGGAACTCTGAACGCAATGGGGCTTTTGGACGAGGTTTTTCATCTTGCGTGCTGGACTTACAGAAGACAAAAATATCCGGACGCATTTAAAGAAATTTTAGGTGAACTTGATTCAAAATTTTCAAAGGAAAAAGTCGATTCGCTTTTGACGGCTTTTTGCGAGGAATTTCCACCAGTTGCGGTTTACAAAGGCGAATGTTCTATTCAAGATTTTTTGAACACGGAAATGGTTGAACGAAAGACAAACCGCACGCGCACAAACCGGGAACAGACGCTCGAAGAGATGATTATGCTTCATCTGGCGAACGAAAATCCTGCTTTTAAGCCTTTTTATCCGCTTTTTGACGATTCTAATTTAGAAAAAAAATCAATTTATGACGAATCCTGGAAACTTATTCAGTCTTATTTTAAGCAGCTGCCTTTTTGGGGAACTTACGGCCACGATTTAATTTCGTTTTTGAAGGAGCCTGTAAAATTTGCCCCGGACAATCTGCAAGAACAGTTGAATTATGTCCGCATTCATTGGGCTGACCTTTTTTTGCCGGGCGAAGGCGAAGGTGAAGATTACTGGCTTAAGAGACTTTTTGGCGGAAGCGACCTTCTGGCTGAAGAATGGAAACCGGAATGGCACCCGACAAACGGCGGAAGTCCGGACATGAGTCCTCCAAACTACGACTATTTAATGAAAGAATATGAAAGGTTTAGCAGCGACAAAGAATGGATGCCTCGCGTTGTTTTGATGGCAAAAACCGTCCTTGTATGGCTTTTTCAGCTTTCTAAAAAATACGGCAGGGAAATTTCAAGACTGGATCAGATTCCTGACGAAGAACTGGATTTGCTGCGCGACAGGGGTTTTACAGGACTTTGGCTGATCGGTCTTTGGGAGCGTTCTTCTGCAAGCAAGAGAATAAAACAGTTATGCGGAAATCCAGAAGCGGCGGCAAGCGCATATTCTCTCGAAGATTACGAAATTGCCTCTAACCTTGGCGGCTGGGACGCGCTTCAAAACCTGCGCACAAGGCTCTGGCAGCGTGGAATCCGTCTTGCAAGCGACATGGTTCCAAATCACACTGGAATGGATTCTAAATGGGTGGTTGAAAAACCGGATTTGTTCATTCAAAGACGCGACAATCCTTTTCCGCAGTACACATTTAACGGCGTAAACTTGAGTCACGACAGCAGGGTTGCAATCTACCTTGAAGACCATTATTACTCAAAAAACGACTGTGCCGTTGTCTTTAAGCGCGTTGATACTCAGACTGGCGACACGCGCTATATTTATCATGGAAACGACGGAACAGGAATGCCTTGGAACGATACAGCTCAGATTGATTTTTTAAATCCGCAGGCCCGAGAAGAAGTTATGCAGGAAATTCTGCACGTTGCAAGAAACTTTCCGATTATACGCTTTGATGCGGCAATGGTTTTGGCAAAAAAGCACATTAAACGGCTTTGGTATCCAGAACCAGGAAAAGGCGGCGACATTGCAACCAGAAGCGAATATTCTCTTTCGGCGGAAGAATTTGAAAAAAGACTTCCAAATGAATTTTGGCGCGAAGTTGTTGACCGTGTTGCAAAAGAAGTTCCTGACACTCTCCTTCTTGCAGAAGCATTCTGGATGATGGAAGGATATTTTACCCGAACACTTGGAATGCACCGCGTTTACAATTCAGCCTTTATGAACATGCTTAAAAAGGAAGAAAACTTTAAGTATCGTTCGACCGTAAAAAACACGATTGCCTTTGATCCTCAGATTTTAAAGCGCTATGTAAATTTTATGAACAATCCTGACGAAGAAACGGCAGTTGCCCAGTTTGGAAAAGGCGACAAATATTTTGGCGTCTGCACGCTTATGATAACAATGCCAGGACTACCAATGTTTGGACACGGCCAGATTGAAGGCTTTGAAGAAAAATACGGAATGGAATATATGCGCTCTTACCGCGACGAATCTCCTGACCAGTATTTAATTGACCGGCACAACCACGAAATTTTCCCTCTTCTCAAAAAACGCTATCTGTTTGCAGGAGTTGAAGACTTTTTGTTCTACGATGTCTGGAACAACGGAAGCGTAAACGAAAACGTCTTTGCTTATTCAAACCGCTGCGGAAGCGAATACACACTCGTTTTCTACAACAACAAATACGAACGCGCGGCCGGCTGGATAAAACAGTCGTGCGAATATGCCGTAAAAACAGGTTCCGGCGAAAACGACAAAAAACTTGTCTCACGCTCACTTTCCGAAGGTTTGGGACTGAATGCACAGGCCGACAGTTTTGTAATTTTTTACGAACAGCGCTCTGCAAAATGGTACATAAGACGCTCAAAGGATATTTGCGAACAGGGAATGTTTATTGCTCTGAACGGTTTTGAAACTCAGGTCTTTATGAACATTGAGCAGAAAAAAGACATAGACGGCAAACTTGAAGAACTCTGCAACTTTTTGAATGGAAGCGGAACTCCAGACTTAAAAATTGCCTGGCAAGAACTGCATTTTAAGGAAATTTACGAGAAATTCGGCATTTTGCTGGACAAAACCGTAAAATTCTTTGAAGAAAGCAAAAAGCCTTCTTGCAGCGAACTTAAGCTCAAACTTGAGGCGCCGCTAAGTGAGTTCTATAAAACTGCTGAAAAATTTGCACCGGCAAAGACAAAAATCAAGATTCCTGCAATAAAACTGGCGCCGGTTCAGAAAAAAGACGGCGGCTTGAGGCTCAAAAAGCAGATTTTGATTTTGCTTGAACCGCTCTCAAAAACAGGATTGTGCCTAAACTGGAATTTGCATCGTAAGATTGCAGAAAAAATCGAAGGTTCGTACAGGTTCTTTGAAAAAGCATTTATTTTTAAAAGCGCAAAAATTGATGAGCTTTCGCTTGCAAGACTGCTTGTAAACTCAGAATACAGCAGAAATTTGACAGGAACAAACGAATTTGACGGCGTAAAATGGTTTAACAAAGAGATGATGGAAAATGCCCTAAAAGAAGCCGAAGAAATTCTTTTGGAAGGAAAATCAAAAGCCCTGACAGAAAAAATCAAAAAGATTTTTAAGAATCTCGACAGTGCTCAGAAAAAATCTGAATACAAGTGCGAGAATTTCTTGAAAACTTTTGCTCCAAAAAAGAAAAAAACTGCGAAAGCAGCAAAAAAAGATAAAAAATCTGTAAAAACTAAAAAAAAGACGGCAAAAAAAGAATAAAACCTTATTTTTTGCGCGGATTTGACGGTTATAAGTTGACGCGCCAGGAACACGGAAGGCGGCGAAGCCGGTGCAAAGCACCGAGGGCACCGAAGCCTGTAGTACTCCGGCCCGCGAAAGCGGGTGGCGCCCTCAAAAAAAAACGGTGACCGATGCACTTTTTTGTCTGTGCTCAATCACCGTTTAACGTCAAACCGCTGTTTTTTTAACTATTTGTCGTTTTGAAGGGCATCGTAGCCTGTTTCGCCTGTGCGGATTTTTACAACGCCTGTCACATCGCTTATGAAGATTTTTCCGTCGCCAATGTGTCCTGTGTAAAGCGCTTTGCGTGCCGCTTCGATAACCGTGTCTACAGGAACTTTGCTGATTACGGTTTCAACCTTGATTTTTGGAAGAAGGTTGATTTCGACTGGAGCACCACGGTAATATTCGCTCGCTCCTTTTTGCATTCCGCAGCCCATTACATTGCTTACGGTCATGCCGGTTATTCCTATTTCGTTCATTGCAGCCTTGAGTCTGTCAAATTTGTTCTGGCGTGTAACGATTACGACCTTGTGTGCGATTGCTTCTTTTGAAGTTGTGCCGGAAACTGGAACGCTGAGCGCTGGAATTTCGATGCCAGCGTTTTCTGCTTCCTCGACTTCTTCTGTTGAATAAGTTGTAGCAAATCCTGCATATCCTGAATCAAGTCCGTGCTCGAGCTTGTCGAGTCCGACAATTTCTTCTTCGGCTGTAACACGGAGACCGAAAATCTTTTTGATTACAGTGAATAAAATCGTGATTGTCACAACGGTCCAGGCGATTGTCGAAATCATTCCGAGAAGCTGAAGTCCGAGACATTCAAATCCACCGCCGTAAAAAAGTCCTGCAAGCTGTTCGCCGGCTTTGTTTGCAATTGAATAGCCGGGAACTGCCGGGTTTGCAAAAAGTCCAACGGCAATTGTTCCCCAAATTCCGTTAAAACAGTGAACTGCAACTGCTCCGACAGGATCGTCAACATGAAGCTTGTAGTCCAAAAGCCATACGCCAAATACAACCAGAAGACCTGCGACAATTCCGATTATTGAAGCGCCAAGAGCGTCTGCAACATCGCAAGGAGCTGTAATTGCTACAAGACCTGCCAAAGAAGCGTTCAAACACATAGAAACATCTGGCTTTCCGTATTTTATCCATGTAAAAATCATACATGTTACAGTTGCAACTGCTGGAGCGATTGTTGTAGCAACGAAGATTGAACCGAGCTGGGCGACAGAAGTTGCAGCAGCACCGTTAAACCCGTACCAACCCAACCAAAGGATAAATACACCGAGCGCGCCGATAGGAATGTTATGTCCTGGGAAAGCGTGAACATCTGTTACTTTTCCGTCCTTGCCGCGCGTAAATTTGCCAATGCGAGGGCCGACCATTGCGGCACCGATTAAGGCGCAGATTCCGCCGACCATATGAATACAGTTTGAACCTGCAAAATCATGGAATCCAAGCTGTGCGAGCCAGCCGCCACCCCAAGTCCAGTGAGCTTCAATAGGATAGATTACTGCCGAAATTACAGCAGAATAAACGCAGTAAGAAAGAAATTTTGTGCGTTCTGCCATTGCGCCAGAAACAATTGTTGCTGTCGTTGCGCAGAATACGAGGTTGAATACAAATCCAGACCAGTCAAAATTGCCGTAATCTGTAAAAATCTGCCAGTTTGGTTTTCCAATCAAACCGAAAAATGCGTTTTCACCGAGAAAAAGTCCAAATCCAATAAGAATAAAAACAACTGTTCCGATACAAAAGTCCATCAGGTTTTTCATGATAATGTTTCCCGTGTTTTTTGCACGGGTAAAACCTGTTTCGACCATTGCAAATCCGGCTTGCATCCAAAATACTAGGGCGGCGCCTAAAAGAAACCAAACGCCCCACAAGTCGCTAGAAACCGACTTTACCGCTTCCATTAGTGCAGCTGAATCCATAAATTACCTCCAAAAAAAATAATTCAAAAAAAAAAGCGCGCGGACAGTCCAGTTAAAAAACGAACAAAATCCGCACGCCATTGTGCTTAAAATAAAAATCACGTTCTGCAATTTTTGTCTTTTTGCTTTTGCTGCCGCTCTATGCGACAGCATTTGTTACAATATTAAACCCC
>SAMEA3663093__coassemble_667_pt1 | contig 22912 bp, 16 predicted proteins | sample SAMEA3663093__metabat2_low_PE_025 | metagenome-assembled genome bin SAMEA3663093 (sample SAMEA3663093) | pig gut metagenome | biome: pig gut; feature: pig-associated habitat; material: faeces | place: France | collected 2012
GAACACGTCTGATTGCTTCTTCGGCGTCCAAACTCACAGATTTTCCGCGTGCAAGGCGAATTGCGCAATAAGTGCAGACACAGTTGCATCCGTCCTGAATTTTTAAGGATGAACGCGAATGATGGGCAAAGTCGTCAGGAACAAGGCGGAACGGTTCTTGAATTTGATTTTTTCCGGCTGTTTTATAAATCGTTTCAAAACTTTTTTGAATAAAAGCGGCAAGCTCTTCGCCATAAAGTTGTGGATTTTGCTTTAAAATTTCCGGAACGTCGGCAAGATGTCCTTTATACTGTCCGCCCAGGACGCAGATTTTTTTTCCGATTGCAAGAATTTCGTCGCGGCTGTTCTGTGCATAGCAGCCAGTAACGAGAACTGCACTTTTCGGGCATTTTGTAAGAAGAAGGCGAATTATTCTCCGCGCTTTTTGCTCGGCCTTTGCCGTAACTGTACAGGTATTTACGACGCAGAGTTTTACGGACAAATTTTCGGCAGTTGCGGCGGAAAAAGGCGACATTGAAATTTCAAAACCGGCATTTTTAAATGCGCTAGCCGCACCTTCGCTTTCGACCTGATTGAGTTTACAGCCGAGTGTTTCAAAGTGAATTATTTCGGACATTTTTAGCGGAGTTTTGCGACAACCCGTTCACGGCCGCGGATTGCATCGGAATTAGAACCATTGAGTTCGATTGCTTTGCTGTAGGCTTCGAGCGCACTGCTGTAATTTCCGGTCATTTCGCGCGCATAACCGCATCTAGTCCACCAATAATCAACCAAAGGCTCTGTATGAACCGCAGTCGAAAAAGAAATATCCGCATGCTGATATTTTGCCTGACGGATATAAATTTCGCCCATATAATAATAGGCATTGCCAATACGGCTTCCGTTCGCAGGAACATTCGCCAGATAATACTGAAAAAGCTCGAGCGCGGCAGTATTTTTCCCGAGATAGAATTTTGCCTCAGCCTGAATTTCAATCAAGCGTACGTCAGTTGAATTGATTTTCCGGGCTTCTGCTGAACGCTGTTCCGCTTCCGCATACTGTCTGTTGCGGACAAGGCTCCAGCAAAGAACACAATACGAATCAATATTCTGCGGATCTTCCACTATTTCCTGTTCGCAGATTTTTATTGCTTCCGCATATTTTCCGTTGCGGTAAAGAACAAGCGCATCTGCCCTCTGCTGCGCAAAAGACTGAATCGAGAAAAGAGAAATTATTATTAAAGTTAAAATTGATTTTTTCATTATTTTATCCTTGCATTGTGCATTTGCCGGAAAAATGAGAACCAGGTTCAAGAACAACCTGCTTTGCAGAAATATCTCCATTTACAGAGCCTGTCGAAGAAACAAAAATCAAATCCTGACCGTTGATATTGCCTTCAACCTTTCCGCGAACAAGAACACGGCTTGCTGAAATTCCTGCATTTACTACCGCATTCGAATCAATTACGAGATCGCTTGTTGCCTCGATTGAACCGTTTACATTTCCACGAATCATAAAAGGCTTGGTGAATTTTATTTTTCCGCTAAAAGTAATATCGGAAGCAAGAATCGTATCAAAATCTTCTTCTTCAAGATCGAAAAAGTCAGTGTCTTTTACATCAAACATTCTACTATTTTACAAATATAAAAGATTTTTTTCAAGGAAACAGAAAATGACTGTAAACCTTAAGCGCAAAACTGTGTCAAAGTTGTTTTATTGCAGTTTTTTAACTATAATTGAATTATGAATTTTCTACGCTCCTGCGTTTCAGTTTTTTTTCTCGTTTTTAGTTTTTCTTTTTTTTCATGCAATTCAACTTCAAGCATAAGCCAAAACGAACCAAATTTTCCCAAGACAGAAGAACCACAAAAGTCTTCAATCACAATGCTCTTTGCAGGCGACATTATGGCGCACGAAATCAATTTTAAGGCGCAGAATTTTGAAAGAATCTGGCAGGATGTAAAGCCTCTCGTAAAAAGCTGCAATCTGGCCTTTGCAAACATCGAAGCCCCGGTAAACAGCAAGCACGAATGGAGCACTTATCCGCAGTTTAACATGCATCCGGAATACGTTCAGGCGGCAATTGATTCTGGATTCAATGTTTTTTCGCTTGCAAACAATCACACAAACGACTGGTATCTTGACGGAATAAACGCAACCCGAAACTATTTTGAAAAAAAGACTGATGTTTTTGCCTGCGGAATAAAATCAAATCCTTCGCAAAAACTCACCTTCCAGATTATTGAAAAAAACGGTTGGAAAATTCTTTTTGCGGCCGTTACAGAAATTTTAAACCGGCCAGATTACGCTTCTTGGATTGACTATTTTCCTCCAAAAAAACATTCCCAGCTCATTGAAGAACTAAAGAAAATCCAGTCCCAAAACGAACACGACATTTTTGTTTTGAGCGTCCACACTGACGAAGAGGAATACAAAAAAAACGTAACAGAAAGCCATAAAAAATTTTTCCGCCAGCTGATTGAAGAATGCAAGGTTGATGTAATTTGGGCAAATCATCCTCACGTTTACAAAACTTTTGAAACAGTAACAATTTCTGACGGCAAAACAGAAAAAAGCGCGCAAAGCGATTCGCCTTCAACAAAAACAAGAAAAGCATTTATAATGTACGCAAACGGAAACACAATTTCTGGACAGAGGACTTCGCCTTCGCTTACAAAAACCGCAAATGCGCGCGATGACACAGGCGACGGACTTTTTATAAAAATGACTTTTGAAAAAACTTCTTCTCAAGTCAGCATAAGGCAGATTGAACCGCACTTTATAACGTCTTATATTCAGCCGGACGGACAGATTGTGCTACGCCTTGTTGATGACGATTTTATTCACTGTCTGAAGCGCTCAGGACTTTTTTACTGGGCAAAATATATTGAATCAAGAAAAAAAATTTACGAAAACACAAAAGGAAATTCATTATGGCAATAAATTATAAAAAACTACCTGTTTACGAACAAAAACAGCTTATTTTAGACCAGCTTGCAAAAAATCAGGTAATTGTAGTTCAGTCCACAACCGGTTCTGGAAAAACGACCCAAATTCCTGTAATTCTTCACGAAGCAGGTTATTCTCAAAACGGAGTAATTGCTGTAACACAGCCACGAAGAATTGCCGCCCTTTCGGTAAGCGAATTCATTGCAAAACAGTTAAAGACGACTTATCCGGGACTTGTCGGCTACAAAATGCGTTTTGAAGATAAAACTGACTCTTCAACAAAAATCAAGATAATGACAGATGGAATTTTGCTGCAGGAAATGAAACTTGATCCGTGGATGAGCAAATATTCTGTAATCATGATTGACGAAGCCCACGAACGCTCGCTGAACATTGACTTTTGTCTTGGACTTTTAAAGCGAATTCTTGCTGTCAGACCGGATTTTAAGGTTATTATTTCTTCGGCAACAATGAATGCGCAGGCTTTTTCAAAATATTTTAACGACTGTCCGATTGTGACAATTGAAACCCAGGTTTTTCCGGTTACGATGGTTTACGATCCGCCGGCAATAAAACCGACAACAACAACAGAATCGGGCGCCCAGGCAATTTTAAGCAAAATTGAATCGACAATCGGGCGCGTTCTTGACAATCACGAACCTGGCGATATTTTGATTTTTCTTCCCGGCGAAAAAATCATAAAAGACTGCGTGCAAAAACTTTACAACTCAAGTTTCCGCTCAAAAATCCACATTGTTCCACTTTATGGAAGGCTTCCTAAAGAAGAACAGGAAAAAGTCTTTGACTCCGCCCCATTCGGAAAAAAGAAAGTTGTAATTTCGACAAATATTGCCGAGACTTCTGTAACGATAAATGGAATAACAACGGTTATAGATTCGGGTTTGGCAAAATTGAATTTTTACAACCCAAAAACCTATACATCATCTCTAATCGAAACTCCAGTAAGCAAGGCAAGCTGCAATCAAAGACGCGGACGGGCAGGACGAACCTGTTCAGGAACATGCTACCGGCTTTACAAGCGCACGGATTTTGAAAGCCGGAGCGAATACACGACTGAAGAAATTTTCCGCACCGACTTAAGCGAAGTTCTTTTGAGAATGAGTGAGCTTGGAATTACGGATTTTGAAAATTTTGACTTTATTTCAAAGCCCGAAAAGGAAAATATCCTCGGCGCGCTTGAAACTCTCAACATGCTCAAAGCCCTCAATCCAGACAGGACTCTCTCTTCAATCGGAAAGCTCATGGTTGAATTTCCACTTGAACCGCGTGTAAGCAGAATTTTGGTCGAAAGTATAATGAATTATCCTGACGTGCTTGATGAAAGCGTAATTGCAGCGGCATTTTTAAGCACCCAGTCGCCTTTTGTTATTCCTCCAGGAGAAGAAATGGACGCCCGGGCGGCGCATCACGCTTTCCGCGACATTCAGGGCGACTTTGTCTCTTACGTAAAACTTTTTAGACGCTATCAGTCAATGGAAAACAAAACCCGCTTTTGCCAGAACAACTATCTCGATGAAAAAGTGATGAAAGAAATTTCAAGCATTAGAACCCAGCTCGAAGAAGAAATCAGCGCGCTTGGAATTCCTGTGACTGGCGGAGGCTCGATGGAAAATTACCTTTGCTGTATTTCGGCAGGAATGATTCAGTTTGTTTGCGTGCGCGATGGAAAAGAAAATTACCGTTCATTGACGACCGACCACATTTCAATTCATCCTGGTTCCGGAATGTTCCGCACCTCTCCTCTTTTTATTGTCGCCGGCGAAATTGTAAGAACAAGCCGAATGTTTGCAATGAGCGTAAGTCCTCTTACAAAAGCGCTTCTTGCAAAAATCGATCCAACTCTCGAAAAAAAATTGATGTCAGTCCGTGGAGCAAAAGGAAAATCGCTCACTGGAAACCTTGAATACACAGGTTCAACATTCAGAGAGCAAAAAGGAAAACCTGGACGCGATGACAGCTACTTTGGCGGAAAACTGGACAAAAACGAAAAGAAAAAACGCGACGAAAATTCAATCGGAATCGGAGGAGAAATTTTTGCACTTGAAAAAGTTAAAGGCAAAAAACAGGCAGTTCTTCCTTACGAAAAATTCAAGGAAGCCCTTCTTTCAGAAAATGACAAAAATAAACTTGCGGCGCTTGCAAATCTCCGCGGAAAACTCGTTCTAAAAGGCGGTTTTGCGCTTACAGGCGAAAAATTTGAACTGATTGCAAAACTTGTCAAAAATTTGAATTTAACTCCGGTAGATGCAAAATCCTGGCCGAAAAATTTCAACATCACTTTAAATGACGAAAAAGACGGCGAGCTTTTGATTCAAAATTTAAAATACGTTCTGAACCTTACAATGGCAAAATCGCGGACAAAAGAATTCGGCTTTATAACTCTATTTAGCGACAGCCGCGGAACATACTGGTTTAAGGTAAGCCGCGGATTCGTCACCGCTCTGAACGAAAGCCTTGCCGCCTTGGAAAACCTTGTCGACGATGCAGGACAGATTTTAAATGCAGTTCAAAAAGAAAAGGTGAACATGCTCTACAGAATGCTGAACAGTCTGTATGAGTAACGCTTTTTAGCAAAAATTCCTGCTCTTATTTTGCATTTGCGTTTGGATTGCTCTTTTTTTCAAGTTTTTCTTTCTGTTCTTCGGAAATTTTTTCGGCTTCTTTTACAGTGCTGTCCGAAGAACCTAAGATTTTTTTTGCTTTTTCGGCATTTGCGTTTTTCTTGAGCGGATTTTTTGCCGCGTCGAGAATAATCTGCCTTACAACAGGCAAAACGTCTGGATAACGGCCTTTTGAATAAATATCAAGTCCAGTTCCCTGAGTTGCAGTGTCCTTTGAATCAAGATAATCCTTGCATATAGAAGAAAATTCATTTCGCTTATATTTTGCGAATTCTTTTCCGAGGGCATATCGGAGAGGTTTTCTTCTGTCGTCTTTTAGAGTTTCGCGGGCAAGAGCAATAATCTCGTCTGTGCCGGCATTGTTGTATTCAAGAAGAGCAGTAGCAACGCGGCTTTTTGGAGTATCTGCAACTTTTTTGTCCGTAATGAGCTTTACAAGATACTCATTCCCTTCTTTTGTGTTCAGGCAGGCGATTGCAGGATAGCACTTTTTTTTGACAGAATCTTCCTTGTCTTTTTCAAGCCGGTAAACAAGATAAGGAACGGCTTCTTTGTAACCATTTTTTTTGCAGGCTTCGATAGCTTCGAGCCGAACCGTAACATGAGAGTCGCGGATTGCTTCGATTACAGTTTTTTTTGCCTCGTCATTTTCCTTAAAATTGGAAAGTCCCTTTACAACTGAACATCGCAGTTTTGGGTCTGTATCTTCATAAAGCTTTACAAGAACTTTGACAGCCTCTTTTTTTTCCATCGAGCCTATTGCTTCTGCCGAATACATCCTTATAAAAGTATTTTCGTCTTCGTCCTGAGCCATTTCTACAAGCTTATCGTAAGTTTCTACGGCTTTGATTTTTCCAAGAACTTTTACAAGCTGCTGACGCTGGGCAAGCGATAAATCTTCGCGTTCCAAATATTCTGACAAAAAAACAGCCTCTTTTGAGCCGCCGATTTCGCCAAGAGTCGTAAGTGCGTTCGTAAAATAGTTTTCATCCTCGCTTTCTACGAGTTTAAGAACAACAGGAAGCGCTTCTTTTGTTTTTACCGCCTGAATATATTTAAAAACCGCATCTACGGTCGATTTTTTTTGCTCATAAGGGTCGTCAAGAATTTCGAGCGCGAAGTTTTCTAGGCAAGGATCTTTGAGTTTTGTAAAATATTCGAGAATTTTTTCGCGGACAGCAATGGTTTTTGTAACGTAAAATAAATCGTAAACTTCATCGACAAAGCGGACATCTTCGTTTTTAACAAAATCGTTTAGAAGTTCGATAATATCATCTTCCATTCCAAATTTTAAAGTGTCGGCGTTTTCTTTTCTTGTGTCCGGAAATTCCTCGTCAAGTTCCGCAATTTTTTCCGCATCCTGTTTTTGAGGCCGTTTTTTTGGAATTTTTACGGAAAGCTCTCCATCTTCCGCTTCATCATCAACGTCAGATTTTTCGGTTTGGGAAGAATTTTCACTTTCCGGCAAAGACTGCGCGCTTTCTTGATTTTCAGAATTTTCATTTTCTGCTAAAACTTCGCCATTTTCTTGATTTTCGGTTTGGAATGAATTTTCTTCTTCCGGCAAAGATTTTACGTTGTCTTGAGTCTCGTTTCCGGAAGAATTTTCATTCTCTGTCTGAGTTTCTGATTTTGCAGGCATTTCAGCTTCTGGCGGATTCTGCGGCTGAACTGTTTTTTCAGAACCAGAAACAACTTCCGCCGTTTGTCCAAAAACCTGCAATTTTAGAAAACAAAATGCCGTCAAAACCAAAATATTTTTTTTCATAAAAACTTCCGCAAAATTTATTTTATATTTCCAGCGTGATACCGTTTTAAAAAGTTTGTTCTGTATTCTTCAAACCGGTTTTCTTCGATTGCAAGGCGAATTTCTTTCATCATATTATGCAAAAAATACAAGTTGTGGTAACTTGCGAGCATGCTGCTTAAAATTTCTTGTTCCTTAAAAAGATGACGAAGATAACTTCTTGAGTAATTGCGGCAGACTTTACAATTGCATTCGCTGTCAACAGGGCCAAAATCGTGAATAAAACGCTCCTGCTTAATCGAAAGTTTTCCGTCATGAGTAAAATATGAACCGTTGCGCGCATTTCGCGTAGGCAAAACGCAGTCAAACATATCAATTCCGCTGTGAACGGCGTCCAAAATGTAGTCCGGAGTTCCGATTCCCATAACATATTTTGCCTTTTCCTTTGGAAGATGATTGACCGTAAAATCCAGCATCGAGGCAAAAACTTCCGCAGGCTCGCCTACACTCAAACCGCCGATTGCAATTGCCGGCATTTCCATCGAAGTTACAAATTCTGCGGAACGGATTCTTAAATCTTCAAAAAAGTTTCCCTGAACAATCGGCAGAAGAATTCCTTTATATCCTTCGTCCTGTTTTTTTAACCATTCAGATTTTGCGCGTTTTAACCAGTTCTCTGTAATTTCGAGCGAATGAAGGGCTTCTTTTTTATCAATTCCCCAGCCGGAACAAACGTCAAGCTGCATCTGAATATCCGAATTGAACTGAGCCTGAACGTCCACAATTTTTTCTGGAGTAAAAAGATGCCGGCTTCCATCGATATTTGAAGCAAACATTGCCCCTTCTTCCGTTATTTTGCGCAGTTTTGAAAGGCTCCACACCTGAAAACCACCAGAATCTGTAAGAAAATTTTTTTTCCAGCCGGAAAATCCATGCAAACCGCCAGCTTCCTCGATTACATCGCTTCCAGGCCTTAAATAAAGATGATAAGTATTTGCGAGAATGATTTCAAAACCGATTTCGTCCAAATCATCTTTTGTAAGAGCCTTTACAGTCGCATTTGTTCCAACAGGCATAAAGACCGGAGTCTGAACGTCGCCGTGCGGCAGGTGCAAGGTTCCGGTACGTGCTTTTCCGTCAGAAGACTCGTGTTTAATGTCAAAAATATTCATCATTATTTTATCCTTAAAAAATCAACTTTTTGTCTACGTTCTGGCATATTTTAGAAGAACCAGACTTACAACGACAAACAGAAAAACCGGCAGCCAGGCTCCAAGGAACGGAGAAAGAACTCCAAATTTTGCCATAAGCATTGTAACCATCTGAAAAACGTAGTAGATTACCGCCGCAGAAATACAGCTGGCAAGACTTATGAGCATTACATTTTTTCTTGTTTTTCCGCTCAAACCAATCGACAAAAATACTACAATAAAAAGAATGAATGGAAAAGCATATTTTTTATAATAGACGCTCAAAGGCTCGTTATAAGGAAGCCCTACTCTTTTTAAGTGGGCAATGTATTCCCTTGACTCGCGGGTGTCTACGGTTTCGACGGAAGTCGTGTTGTTTCTAAAAGTTTCTGGAATTTCGGTGAGCAGTTCAAGAGTAGCCGAATCAACCTCCGAAGAAACCAAATTTCCGTCAGAAAGAGTGTATTTTGTGGAACCGTTGAGTTTCCAGTGATCATCCATCCAAAGCGCGGAATCTGCACGAACAACGCAGTTTAAAGATTTGTCTTCGTTTCTGATTACAATGTAAAGCGCATAAAGGCGCATTGCCGAGTTGTCATAAAAATCCGCCTTATAAATGACATTTCCCTGACCGGACATGACGACGATTTTGTCGTTATTGAGGCTTTTTTCGCGGTTTAAGACAATTTCCTGAAGCTCAACCTTTTTTGCAAAGGTTGGAACAACGACTTTATCTTCAAAATAAAAAAGTCCAAAACTTAAGATAAATGCAAAAACCAAAAGCGGAGCTGTAAATTTTATGAGCGGAACTCCGGAGGCAAAAACCGCGACAAGTTCATTATTCGCATAAAAATCCGACAAAGTGTAAGAAACTGCAAAAAGAATCGAAAGCGGCGCCGAATACCAAAGCGACTTAGGAAAATACAAAAGCATTATCTGAAAAACAGTCTTTGCAGGAACTCCGTTTGAAATAAAATTCCAAAGATTCATAAAAAGATCTACAAGAACCAAAACAAAGGCAAAAAAACAAAGAGAGCCGACAAAAAGAGGCACAAATTTTTTTAAAATATATTTTACAAGCGTCATTTTTAATTCCTGTTTAAATTCTATTTGCCAATCAACTTTATATAGAAGAATCCGCCCGCAATCGTTATTGCAAGATTCGGTGCCCACATTACTACAAAACCATTTAAACCGCCACGGTTGCCAAAAATCTGTCCTAAAATCATCATTGTCCAGTACAAAACGCAGATTACGATTCCGACTATAAGTCCGATTGTCTGGCCGTTGTGTTTTCCAAAAAGAAGCGCGAGCGGAAGCGCCAAAAAAGCAAAGAAAATCGAGCCAAATGGCAACGAAAATTTTTTATTGTATTCAAGCTTGTAGGAATTCAACTTTTTTTTAGAAAAATCTTCCGATTCTTCCATCTGCTTTATTTTTTTATGCAAGTCGTAAGATGTCATTTCGCGAGGGCTTACCCTGTTTGAAGTCGCAGAAATTGATGATTCGAAAACATTTAAATTCATTTTTTGTGAGGAAAGCACGTCAAAATTTCCACGTTTTTCCTTGTCAAAAAGAAGAACCGTCGCATTGTTCATTTCCAGCGTCATAAGAACTCCGGAATCTTTTGCCTTTTTTACAAGAGAATCGTCCGCAACAATTATGCGTTGCTGTCCGTCTGCTCCCGTGTCAAAAAAAATCAAATCGCTTACCTGATCATTTACGACGTTCCCGATTACAAGAGTTTTGTCGACCGTTTTTTTTATTGAATTAGGCTCAAGCTCAACAGACGGATTTGAAGACAAAATCGAACGATACAGCCTGTTGTATTTGATTGTTCCAAGCGGTAAAAGATAGTCGTTTACAAAAAAGGAACCAAGCGAAATTACCGCTCCAAGAATAATTACCGGCATTAAAATCGTTCTGTAGCTTTGACCGGAAGCACGGAAAATAAGAATTTCATTTTCGGAAACAAGCCTTCCAAGGCACATCAAAAAACCAACGAGGGTTGCAAAAGGCGCAGACTGGGCAATTATCGAAGGAAGAGCGTAAGTCATAAGGCGCATAACGTCCCAAAGCGGCACTTTTTTTTCAAGAATTTTTTGAATTACGAGCAAAATCTGGTTTACAAAAAATATAAAAAAGAAGAACAGAAAGGCGACAAAAAAATACAGAAAAAGCTCTTTTAAAAGATAGCGATAAAAAACATGACGGTTTATGCCGGATTTTTCCTGCATTGCCTCGTCAAGAAAATTTGCCGTTTTATAGCAATGCAAAAAACGCATAAAAATTGCGGCACGGTGAAAAATCGAATTCAGAAGATTAAAATTCGTCCAAAACGGCTTGAATTTATTTTTATAAAACCAGCGGATTTTTCTGCTGAGCCTGCTTTTTGAAACAATCCGCCAATAATAATAACCAAGAGATTCAATATGCAGAACGCCTTTTTTTGCTTTTGAGCCGTTGAATTTTGAGGAAATTTTATTTTTAAACTGAATCCAACCTTTCCGAAAAAAATCCACGGTTCGGGTTATAAAGGCTTCGATTTTATCGAGTTTCATTAAAGAATTTATTTTCCGGTATGACCAAAGCCACCGCTTCCGCGTTCTGTTTCGTCCAAAAACTCAGCGTTTTCAAAAACGCCCTGAGTAACCGGAGCAACAACCATCTGTGCAATTCTGTCGCCGTCAGAAATTACAAAATCCTCGCTTCCAAGGTTTATTAAAATTACTTTTACTTCGCCACGATAGTCGCTGTCGATAGTTCCTGGAGTATTAAGACAGGTAATTCCGTTTTTAGCGGCAAGTCCTGAACGAGGCCGAATTTGAACTTCAAAACCTTCCGGAATCGCCATTTTAATTCCAGTTGGAACCATAAAGCGCTGCATAGGTTTGATTACGATTTTTGAGCCGTCAGGAATAAAAGCGCAGATGTCTGCTCCAGCAGAGCCAGATGTCTGATAAGAAGGAAGTTTTACGCCTTTTTCGGCAAGAATTTTTATTTTGCAGATGTTCATATTTTCTCCAATTTTAACACTGTCTTAAATTATACAGAAAAAACGGAATTATAAACCACCAGACAAAAAATCTGCAGCCCCGGCCGGAACGGCGCGACAGCGTTCCAAAAAAGAGAGGCGGTCAAAACCGCATTTCTTTTTTGGAATGCAGCGCAAGCGGAACCGTGGAGCGACGGGTTAGAGCGTAAATTGCGCTCCAAATTTATAAAAAACTAAAAAGTTTCGAGGGTTTTCCTTAAAATCTCAAGACCTTCGTCGATTTCTGACTGCGAAATATTTAGCGGAGGAACGAGCCTTAAGGTGTTTTTTCCAGCGGTCGATGTCAAAAGTCCGTTTTCGAGAAGTTTTTTTTCAACCTCGACAGCGCTCAGTCCTTCGACAATGTCCGCTCCAATCATAAGGCCTTTTCCGCGGACTTCGCCAACATTTTTGTTTTTCCAGCTTTTTATCTGGCTGCGGATATATTCGCCTTTTTCCTTTACGCCCTCCAAAAATCCCGGCTTTTGAAGCTCATTCAGCACGACAAGACCTGCCGCACAGGCGAGAGGATTTCCGGCAAATGTTGACTGATGATCGCCAGCCTTAAAAACGCCGTTTGCTTTTCCGCGGAACAAAATTCCGCCCATTGGAAGTCCGCCGGCAACGCCTTTTGCAAAACTTACAACTTCCGGCTCAAAACCGAGCTCATCGCTTGCAAGAAGACTGCCAGTTCTTCCAAAACCTGTTTGAACTTCGTCCGCCATTACGATTGCTCCGGCCTTTCGAGCGGCTTGTGCGGCGGCTTGTGCCCATTTCGGGTCAATCAGATTTACTCCGCCTTCTCCCTGAACACATTCAATCATAAGCGCGGCAGTTGTGTCGTCAAAGGAAGTTTTGATTGCTTCCCAGTCGTTCGGCTTTATGGTTTTAAAACCTTGAACATAAGGCGCAAAATACGGAGGATGGAATTTTTCCTGGCCAGTCGCGGTCAAAGTTGCAAGCGTGCGTCCGTGGAACGAAGACTCGAGAGTGTAAATTACACGTCTTTTTTCGCCTCCGTTCAAAAATCCATATTTTCTTGCAAGTTTAAAAGCCGCCTCGTTTGCTTCGCCACCAGAATTTCCAAAATAAACGCCTTCAAAACCCGTAGCTTTTAAGAGTTTTTCTGCAAATTCTACGCCTGTATCGCTTGTAAAGTAATTGCAAACGTGAATCTGCTTTTCTGCCTGTTTTGAAACTGCGTCTACGAGCGGTTTAAAATCGTGTCCAAGACAGTTGACTGCAATTCCCGCCAAAAAATCAATGTATTTTTTTCCGTTTACATCGTAACAGGTTGAACCTTTTCCGTACGCCATTGTTACGTCGAACGAACCATAATTATTTACAACAATTTTGCTTCCCATAAAATTTTCCTTTTTAGTAAATCATTGTGCCGATACCGCGGTCACTGAACATTTCGATTAAAAGAGAATGAGGAACACGGCCGTCAATAATATGAGTTCTCGGAACTCCGCCACGGCGGGCGAGCATACAACATTCAATTTTCGGAATCATTCCTCCGGCAATTGTTCCGTCGTCGATAAATCCCTGAACATCTTCAATATGAATGCGTGGAATAAGCGAATGAGGATCGTCTATGTCTTTTAAGACGCCTGGAACATTTGTCAGCTGGACAAATTTTTCCGCCTTAAGGGCAACTGCAATTTTTGCGGCGGCTGTGTCGGCATTTATATTGTAGCGGTTCATGTCTCCGGTTTCGCCGAGCGCAACTGTGGAAACAACAGGAATAAAACCTTCGTCCAAAAGCGACTGTATTATTTGAGGGTGAACTTCTGTCACTTCGCCGACAAATCCAAGGTCAACGCCGTTTTTGTCAATTTTTTTTGCGCGCAAAAGTCCAGAGTCAACGCCGGAAAGTCCGACAGCTTTTCCGCCTTCCTGCAGCAGAATTCCACAGATGTCTTTATTCAATTTTCCGGTCAAAACCATCTGAACGATTTCCATGGTTTCTGAATCCGTATAGCGCAAGCCGTTAATAAACTTTGATTCTTTTCCGACGCGCTCAAGCATATGGTTAATTTCAGGACCGCCACCATGAACAAGAACGACCTTAATTCCGATTGTATTTAGAATTACAATGTCCTTCATTACGGCGGTTTTTAATTCTTCGTTGAGCATGGCATTTCCGCCGTATTTTACAACGACAGTTTTTCCAACCCAATGTTTAAAATATGGCAAAGCCTGAACAAGAACATCGCTCCAGTGGGCGTTGTCAAGCCGCGGATTTTCTATAAAATTCTCTTCATCCATTTTTTTTATCTCCAGAAATTTCTCGTTTTAGTTTTTTTTCAAAAAAAGCGGAACTTAAGTGCGATAATCTCCGTTGATTTTTACATAATCGTAAGTCAAATCGCAGCCCCAGGCTGTTCCGCAGGCATTTCCGTCTTCAAGCTCAACAAGAATTTCCACGGCTTCTTCGGTCAAGATTTTTTTTGCCAGCTCCTCATCAAAATCAAGAGGAACTCCATGGTCAAAAACTTTTATTGAACTTTCTTCGCCGCCATTTTGCTTTCCGTCTTCAAAATATCTTTTTGAATCTTTTCTGCTCAAAAAAGAAACGCTTGTTTTTTCTGGAGTAAAATTAAATCCAGAATAGCCCATTGCATCAAGAATACGACCCCAGTTTGCGTCCGCACCAAAAAAAGCGGCCTTTACGAGGTTTGAGCAGATTACGGCTTTTGCAAGTCCGCGCGCATTTTCGACAGTGTCGGCTCCAGTCACATTGCAGGTTACAAGCCTTGAGGCTCCTTCGCCGTCGGCAGCAATTTTTTTTGCCATTTGAGTATTCAAAGTGTTCAAGGCGTCAAGGAAGATGTCAAAGTCTTCTCCTTCTTCCGTAATTTCCGCATTGCCGGCTTTTCCGTTTGCAAGAATTAAAAGGGTGTCGTTTGTAGAAGTATCACCATCAATAGAAACGCAGTTGTAAGTTCCTGCAACAGAAAGTTTGAGTGCTTTTTCGAGCATAGCCGCACTGATTGAACAGTCGGTCGTAACAACAGAAAGCATTGTTCCGAGGTTGATGTGAATCATTCCCGAACCTTTTGCCATTGTTCCCATAGTAACAGTTTTTCCGCCGATTTTAACTTTTAGCGCAACTTCCTTGTATTTTGTGTCTGTCGTCATAATAGCCTGACGGGCTTCGACATTTCCTGTCTTGCTCAAAAGCGAAACGCTTTTGTCGAGACCGTCCAATATTTTTTGAACAGGCAACTGCTGACCGATTACGCCAGTTGAACAGACAAGAACATTTTCTTTTTGAACGCAAAGTTTTTCCGCAACAGCAAGAGCCTCTTTTTCTGCATTTTTATAGCCCTGCTCTCCAGTGCAGGCATTTGCGTTTCCAGAATTCATAATTACTGCCTGAGCTTTTCCGTCGGCAATCTGTTTTTTTGTAAATTTAACACATTCAGCCTTTACACGGTTTTGTGTAAAAACGCCGGCAGCATTGCACACACAGTCGCTAAAAATAAGGGCAGTGTCGTAAGTCGTGCGGCTTTCCTTGATTTTATTTAAAACTCCGCTGGCTTTAAAACCTTCGGCAGCGGCAACTCCGCCTTCAACAAAAGTAAATTTCTCCATAAAAAGCTCCAATATCACGAATAAATATGCAATTATCATACAGAGTTCTGCATATTTATTCAATATAAATATTTTCTTTATCTTGCGTTCCTTAAAAAACTCCGCGTTAGCGGTGAGCCACGGATGGCAAAAATCACAGTTTGCGAAAGCAACGCTTGAACAAACTGTAATGATAAAAATTACAGGGATGTAATTTTTATCATGCCTCCTTAAAATTTTACGTTTCTAAAAAACATTTTGTGCCTCGCATAACAAAACGAACCGAGGTATTAAAAAACACCTTCTTTTCAGACCACGGTTTTAATTCTATAATCCTTTTATGAATGAAAACGATTTAATTGAATTACAAACCCAGACACAAAATATTACGCAGATTTTTACAAAAAACGGGCCTATTTTAAAAGACGGAACTTTTGACAGTCAAAAAGTCAAAGATACAATTCTCGAAATGGCGGCAGCCCTGCTTCCAAAAGAAAAAACAGACTGTCTTACAGAGTGGATGGAAAAACATGAATTTTTTACAAGTCCTGCAAGCGCAAAATACCATGCAAACGTTGCCGGAGGACTTGCGGCGCATTCCCTTACGGTGATTTACCAGAGCCTTGTTTTTGCGCCAATGATTTTTTCAAATTTTATCCAGACAAAGCGCGCAGAGTCTTATAATTTTTCAGTAGCAGATATTTTTATTGCCGCTCTTTCCCACGATTTTTGCAAAGCGGGATTTTATTCAGTCGAACACAAAAAAACTAAAAACTATCAGGGCAACTGGGTTTACGAGCCATATTTTAAGGTAAAAAGCGAAAACCGAAACCTCGGCCACGGAAACGAGTCCGCTCTTATGCTTCTTGAATGCCTTCCAGAATACATTCACAAACGTCCGGTTCTCGAAGCAATAAGCCGCCACATGGGATTTTCCGATTTAAGCCCGAACGAAAGCTTTAACTATTCAAATTTTCTGCAAAATCCTCTCGTCATTTTGCTCCAGCTGGCAGACCAAACAGCAGCTCAGTGGTGGGATTGCTAGATTAAGGCAAAATCTTGATTACATCATCGAGGACATAACAAAAAGCCGGTGATGAAGATTTTTCATTTTCGACAAAAGGTGTCCTTAAGTCAATTTTATTGGAACTGTCAAACGGATCAGTTCCTGTAAAATTTCCAGAAAAAATTGCAATATCATTTTTTTCAATTTTGCTGCTAACAGATTTTACGGTCGAATCAATATTTTCCGGCAAAATTGCATAGTTTATGTCCAAAATGCGGACCCAGCCCTTTTCGATTCCTGCCATTGCGTCCTGACCGTAAACTTTTCCGTCAATGCAATCTTCAATTTTTTTACCATGCAAAAGAGCCTTTATGGACTGCTCAAAATAATAAGAATAATCAACAGAACAGCTGACCAGCGAACGTGTAGGAGCAATATCTGTCATACTCTGGTTGTATCCGACATGATAGACAGGAAGTGCTCTCTTTGAATTTTCACAGGCAACGGCAGGGCCTTTTGTGTCAGAATGTTGAGAAATTACAACACAACCTTCATCAATCAATTCTACGGCAACCTGCTTTTCCAGAGAATAATTTGACCAGGTGTCCGTATATTTTACGAGCATTGTCGCTTCTGGAACAACCGACTGAACTCCAAGGTAAAAAGCCGTATAACCGGAAATAACCTCTGGAAATGGAAAAGCCGCAACATAACCAACTTTTGCCTCTTCTGCGCTTATAACTTTCGATTCAATCATTTTCTTCAGTTTTTCTCCGGCAATCACGCCGCAAATATAGCGTCCCTGATAAATCGTTCCATAACAGTTATGATAATTTGAAAGAACTGGCTCATCATTTGCATTGTCGCCAGTGGGCACGCAAAATTCAATTTCTGGATGAAGGGCTGCCATATCTTTTACAACCGGACCGTAACCGTAACTCGCAGCAATTATGTAATCACACTTTTCGTTTACGAGCTCTTCAAGAGGAAGTTCAATCTGGTCTTCCGTAACATTGTACTTAGTAACGCACTCAATTTTGTCGCCAAAAACCGAAACAACGTGATTTTGTGCCTTTATAAAATTTTCTGTATAAGGAGTTATTTCATCGCCTACAAAAATAAAACCAACTTTCAGGCTTCTATCTTCGGAACGTGTCAAAATATGAATTCCAAAAGAAAGCAGGCACATTGCAACAGAAGTAATTGCGCACAAAATATATTTTTTTTTCATTTTTACATTCATAGTTTTCCTCATTAAATGTTTTCTGCCGGATTGTTTTTTGTTTTTTCGTAAAGTTTTTCCACATCTATTGTTCCGTCAGCAATCAGAGAAAGCAAGATGTCCACAAGTTTCGGATCAAACTGAGTTCCGCTGTTCCTCTTAAGCTCTTTTATTACAAAATCAAGATCCAGCTGTTTGCGATAAATACGATTCGCCGTCATTGCGTCAAATGCGTCTGCAATGCCGATAATTCTTGCGTCAAGAGGAATTTCTTCACCTTTTAAGCCGTGGCAATAGCCGCTTCCGTCGTATTTTTCGTGATGATAAAGGGCGCCAACGCTTACATTGTCAACAGTCGTAAGATATTTTAAGATTTCCGCACCACGAGTAACATGAGATTTCATGATTTTGTATTCTTCGTCCGTAAGTTTTTCCGGCTTCTTTAAGATAGCATCTGGAATTGCGATTTTTCCAATGTCGTGCAAAAGCGCCATCTGCCGCAGAGTCCCACATTTTTCCTTTGAGTATCCAAGTTTTTTTGCAATATAAACCGAATACTCCGACACTCTGCGAGAATGTTGATTCGTGTTTGAATCCCTGGCATCTACGGTTTGAGCAATAGAAAGAATGGTTTCGTTCACCATTTTAATCTGCTTCTTTGCATATTCCAGTTCGTATTTTTGTTTAAGCAAAGTCTTCTGGGCACGAACTCTAGTAACAAACCATGTAAGCCAGACAAGAACAAGACAGCCTGTCAAGATAACATAGAGCTTAAACCAGTTTTTCTGATACATTTCTGTTTCTTTTTCAATCGTGTAATTTGCACTTTCGATTACGCTTCCGTTCAATCCGTCGAGAATCGAAATTTTAAACACGTAAGTTTTTGGCTTTAAGTTTGAATAAGAAATTTTTCCAAGTTCGCTGAGCAAACACTCTGTAGGTTTTAAATCATTTCCATCAAGAGAATATCTTACATAAGGATCGTTCAGTGAATAATTCAATATTTCCGGCTCAAGTACAAGTTTCTGAGTTTGAGGCGAAAGCTTAAAAACGTCCGAACGGTTAATTCTATGCTTTATTCCGTCAACTTCCGCAAAATCCAAAACCATGCGGTAAGATTTTGAAGCCATGTCGTATTTTGACATATTAACCTTTACGACTCCGCTGTCGCAGCAAAGATAAAGATTGTCGTTTTCGAGACAAGGCCATGAATTTGCAATCAGCTGCGAACGAAAACCATGCTTTGCATTTATGAGCAGATACTCGGTTTTTAAATTTTCAATCAAATCTTTTGACTGTGCCACAAAAATTCCTGCGCTTCCCAAAATCCAGCATGTTCCGTCAGGATCGCAAATCATGTCATAATTGTTTGAATACGGAAAATTATCGAGTTTTTTGACTTCTCCTTTTGCGGACGTATAGCAAATTCCGTTGCTTGTAACAATAAATACACCGTCAGAAAAAGAATCGTAAACCATTCGCAAAATTACGTTTGATGAAAGTCCGTCCTTTTTTCCAATATTTTTAACAATCTTGTCATTTTCGATTTTTGAAATTCCACCGCCGTCTGAGCCTACATAGCAGGCATTTTTGTATTCAAGAAGGCAGAGAGATTTTTCGTTGGCAAAACCGTCCTGCGCAGTAAAAACTTTATCAACAGAATCTCCTCTCAAAAAGGCAACTCCATAATCTCCGGCAACAGCAATTCTTCCGTCCTTAAGTTCACAGATATTTCTAAAACGGTTTCCAGGAAGTCCGTTTTTTTGTGAAAAATTCTTTATTTCATATTCGCCAGAAGAATCCACCCTCACCTTATAAATGCCGCTTCCAGTCGTTGCAATCCACAGATTATCCATAGAATCCACCTTCAAACAGCGAATTCTTATTTTATTAAGCAATGAACTTATTTTATTTTCGAGTATTTTTTCGTTTTCTTCGTCAAGAATTATAAGTCCCTCGTCAGTGCCGCAAAAAAGCAGTCCCTGCCATTTTTCTGTAGAATTTACAACAGCCGTTTCTTCAATTTCTGAAAAAAGTTCGATAAAAGTGGATTTGCACATTTCGAGAAGTCCAAGCCTTGAAGAACTGAACCAGAGATTTCCCTGATAATCCATAAGCATTGCGTCGATTGAATTCGAAAAATTGTTCGTGTAAAGTTTTTTGGCTCTAAAACTTTCATCAAAAAAAGCTATTCCCGTGTCAGAACAAACAAAAACGCCATTATTTTCTGCAAAATAGAATGAATTTATGCCTTCGATTCCTGAAATTTTAAATTTGCGGACTAATTTTGGGCCGGAAGGTGTCAGGCTGTAAATAAAAATCGAATCGTCCGGGCTTGCAAGAAAAAGCCTTCCGTCTTCCGAAAAATCCACAGTCTGAAAAGAAATCTTTTCCTCGCCTTTTAAAAATGAACGACAAATTTCTCCGTTTTTAAAGCAAAAAAGCTCTCCGCGTTCGGTAACAGCAACGACATTTCCAAATTTGTCGGCGGACATTTTTGACACGTTTTTAATCTGTTCATAGTTTTTTGTAATTTTTACTCCGCCGCTCAAAGACACGAGAGAAATTCCTTCCGTTGTTCCGATGTAATAATTTCCTTCGGTATCGCAGACAATGTCCTTTACAGAATTTGAAAGAAGACCGCTTTCTTCGTCAATCACATTCATCACGTGTTCATTTATAAAAATTGTAATTCCGCCGTCATTTGTTCCAGTCCAAAGCCTTCCTTCTTCGTCTACAAAAAGACAATTTACGCTTTTTACAGAATGAATATCGCTCATAAGCTTAAATTTTGAACCGTCATACTTAAACAGGCCAGCGTAAGTTCCAATCCAAAGTTTTCCGTCATTTGTCTGTTCTATGTCGTTTGCTTCGCCAGACAAAAGTCCTTCGGAATTTGAAAAAACAGTCTGAACATAAGAGTCGTATTCATCGATAAAATTTTGACTAAAAACCGGCTTAGGCTGAAAAACAAAGAAAAGCGCAAAAATAAAAGTCAAAAACGGAGCTGTATTTTTGAACAATTTTTTTTCCTCTAAATTTTCATCACTTTTTTTTCTGTAAAATCTTACGAGTTTTATTAAAAGATAAATTATTTCCACACAAAACAATTTGTCCAAAAATTCAATATAAAACTGCCCTGTCGCAAAGGAAACATATTTTGGAAAACCTGCGTCCATAAAGAAACGCATTACTTGAGCTGCCCAAATATTGCCGATATCACCGCCATACATTGTTATGCTGAGGATTACGGAAATAACCGTCGAAATTACGGCAAGCCCCATTCCAATCGTCATGGTTAAAAACTGGCTTTCAAAAACCTTCTTTTTTGCAAAATGTCCGGCTAAAAAACCGATAAATGCGCCAGTAACGCAGTAAACCGACTGATGGTCAACAAAAATGCCGTAAATTATATTGTTCGTAAACCCGACTATGGCGCCACAGACAGGACCTGCAAAATACGCAATAAAAAAAGTTCCGACAGAGTCGCACCAAAGCGGAAGCATAAGTTTTTCGGCAAAAATTCTTCCAAGAAGATCAAGAAAAAGTGCAATCACCGTAAACGGAACAATCAAATATTCTCTTCTTTTATCTTTTAAAAACATCACTTTTTTCCTATTTTTAACATTATACCGTTTTATAAAAAATAATGCACGAAGTTAAGTTTTTTAAGGCAAAACCTAGCCCGGATCGTCACGGAAAGACCGGACGAGCGGAGCGAGGAGGACTTGCAGTAAGAGCCGGTTAGTGAGAAGATGCGCTGCGAAAAATTAAAAATTCGTATTTTCTCATAGAAAAAAAAATGTTAAACTTGCATCAAAAATTTAAAGCAGGCGGATTTGACGTTCTGCTGGAGGAAAAAATGTACATTACCTGTCTGGACATGGAAGGCGTAATTGCTCCGGAAATCTGGATTGAGTTTTCAAAAGTTTCTGGAATTCCGGAACTTTCACGCACAACTCGCGATGAACCTGATTACGACAAACTGATGAACTGGAGAATCGCAATTTTAAAGGAACACAAACTTACCTTAAAGGACATTCAGAATACGATTGCAAAAATTGATCCGCTTCCTGGCGCAAAAGAATTTTTGGATGAACTGCGCTCAATCTGCCAGACTGTGGTTTTAAGCGACACTTTTGAAGAATTTGCAGGCCCGATTCTAAAAAAACTCGGAATGCCGACTATTTTCTGCAACAGCCTCGAAACAGACAAAGACGGTTTTATCGTAAAGCACAAGATGCGCTGCGAAAAATCAAAACTCACGACGGTAAAAGCTCTGCAGTCAATCGGTTTTGAAACAATCGCTTTTGGCGACAGCTACAACGATCTCGGAATGATTGAAGCAAGCAAGGCAGGATTTTTGTTCCGCACAACAGACAAAATCAAAAATGATTATCCGAATATTCCGGCTTTTACGGAGTATTCAGAACTTTTGGCCGCAATAAAAGACGCGCTCAAAAAATAAAAAATTGCCAGATTTAAAAACCTGGCGTTTTGAAAAAAAATGCAAGTTTTGACGGCAAATAGAGCGTTTTTAACGGCAAAATTGCTCGTTTTGCCAGCAAATTGCAAAAAAGGCACTTTAAAAAACAGTTCCGTTTTTGGACAGTTTTTAAGGCGCCTTTTTTTGTGCTGTTTTTCTTAGCCGTTTTTTTTATTTTTCCGAAAGCATTTCAATTTCGCTTTCTGTAAGCTCGCGGTAAGAACCGAGTTCAATCGCCGGGTCAAGGCAAAGCCCGCCCATTTTTATTCTTTTTAGATAAACAACTTCGTTTCCAACCTGGCTAAACATTCTCTTTACCTGATGAAACTTTCCTTCAAAAATCGTAAGCAGGCAGTCGGCCTTTCCGCTGGAATTTTTTTCAGCAGCAAGAAAAAGTTTTTCAGCTTCTCCGTCTTCGCCGAATTTTCCGTCTTCGCCACGCCATTTTAACTCGGAAGGAGCGCATTCAAACCCGTCTTCGTTTTGTTCACGGTCAATCCAAAAGCCTTTTTTAAAAATTTCGCAGTATTTTTGTTTTTCTTCCAAAGTCAAAGAATCGCGCAGACCGACCGCATAGGTTTTTGGAACGTGAGTTTTTGGCGAAAGCAGCGAATGCGTGAGTTTTCCGTCTGTCGTCAAAATCAAAAGCCCTTCAGTGTCAATGTCGAGCCGCCCCATACAGTGCAAGTCGCCGCCCAAAAATTTGTGCCGCAAATTTTCGTCCAAAAGGTCAAAAACGGTCGAATGTTCGCCGTCTTTGTTTGCGCAGACAACATTTTTGCATTTGTTGAGCATAATATAAAGGTCGCGCTGTAAAACTATTTTTTCGCCGTCAATTTCGAGGCTGTCCGAGTCAATTTCAACTTTTGTGGCAGGATCGGTCACGATTTTTCCGTTCAAACTCACCAAACTTTTATGGCAGAGCCGTTTTACGTCCTTTCGAGTTCCAAAACCGTGGTGCGCCAATATTTTATCGAGTCTTTCCGCAGGCATTTTTTTCGTTAATTTAAAGATTTTAAGAGGGAGGACAACCTCCCTGCGCTCCAAACGCAGGCGTTTTCCGCTACCCTCCGTGCG
>SAMEA3663093__coassemble_734_pt1 | contig 18379 bp, 15 predicted proteins | sample SAMEA3663093__metabat2_low_PE_025 | metagenome-assembled genome bin SAMEA3663093 (sample SAMEA3663093) | pig gut metagenome | biome: pig gut; feature: pig-associated habitat; material: faeces | place: France | collected 2012
AAAATTATAAAAATCATAAATTTTAATAAACAAATGGAGCAAACTTTTACAGTCGAGTGGCTTTCCGCCCTTCCGCCTTCGCTCCATTGCATTCCGGCAATTTCGCAAAGCTCAATCGCCAGAATGCAACTTCGGGGCTTCAATCCAGGCTAGGATTTATCCCAGAATATTCAGTCACCGGTTAACGGCCAAATCCCGGAAATCCGCCAGGAAAACCGCCGCCCATTCCAGCCATTCCCTGCATAAGTTTTGCCTGCATTCCGCGGTTTTTTGTAAGTTTTTTCATTGTAAGCTTAGTTTTTTCAAACTGCTTTATGAGTTTGTTTACTTCGGCTACGCTTGTTCCGCTTCCTTTTGCAATTCTCTTGCGGCGGCTCGGACCAATAATCAAATGATTATTGCGCTCTTTTTGAGTCATCGCCTGAATAATCGCCTTCTGTTTTTTCATTCCAGAAAGATCAATCTTGCTTTCATCAATTTGTCCAGCAAGTCCAGGAATCATATCGAGCAGAGAACTTACGCTTCCCATTTTTCCGACATTTTCAAACTGAGCAAGCATATCATTCAAAGTAAATTCATTGCGGGCAAGCTTTGCCTGAAGTTTTTTTGCTTCCTCCTCATCAACCGTCTGCTGGGCTTTTTCAACCAAACTTACAATGTCGCCCATGCCAAGGATACGGCTTGCAATTCTGTCCGGATGGAAAGGTTCAAAATCATCAGTTTTTTCGCCTGTACCGATAAACAAAATCGGTTTTCCGGTGATTGTTTTTAAAGAAAGAGCCGCACCACCACGGGCGTCGGAATCAAATTTTGTAAGAATTACGCCTGTAAGTCCAAGCTGCTCATCAAAACTCTTGGCAATGTCAACTGCGTTCTGACCGGTCATTGCATCTGCAACCAAAAGCACTTCCTGAGGGTCAACTGCTTTTTTTACAGAAACAAGTTCCTCCATCATGCTTTCGTCAACCTGAAGACGACCGGCAGTATCGACAATCACCGTATCAAAACCATTCTTTTTTGCAAACGAAAGACCGTTTTTTGCAACTTTTACGGCATTTTTTTCGCCATCCTCAAAATAAACACTTACGCCAATCTTTTCGCCAAGAGTCTTTAACTGTTCAACAGCAGCAGGACGAACAAGGTCACAGGCTACAAGAACAGGCTTTCTGCCTTCTTTTAAAAGCCTGGCTGCAAGTTTATGGGCTGCAGTCGTTTTACCAGCACCCTGAAGACCAAGCAAAAGAATTACAGACTGTGTATCAGGACCTTTTAACTGCAAGTCAACTTTCTGGTCGCCAAGCATTTTTACAATGCGGTCATATATAATTTTTACAAACTGCTGTCCAGGATCTACAGCGCGCAGAACTTTTTCGCCTTTAGCCTCTTCAATCGTTGCATTAACAAAGCGACGCACAACACGAAGATTCACATCGGCTTCAAGAAGAGCCATCTTAATCTGTTCAACTGTGTCTTCAATGTTTTTTTCTGTAATTGTAGATTTTCCGCTCACAGTGCGGACAATATTACTGAAAGTGTTTGTAATTTTTTCAAGCATTTTTTATTCCCGTAAACAATCTGCTAATTTTTAAATTTTAGTCAATTTTTCCTGTTGTCAAAAGGTTGTTAATCAAGTCAGCAGGTTTAATTTCTTTATTGAGAATTCTATAAAGACCCTCACAAATCAAAAGTTTAATGCCAAGCTTAGCAGCAATTTCGTGCACATATTTGCAGGCAACAGCACCTTCCGACAAATAGCCGATTTCGCCAATGCGCGCAATAAGGTCATCAAGATTTTTGAATTTTTCAAGCATGTCTGTTTTAATCATATCCTGACCAAAGCGGCGGTTGCGTCCATATTTTGAGCGGCAAGTTACATCAAGGTCGCCTACACCGGCAATAGAAGTAAATGTTTCTGGATGAGTTGCTCCCATAGCCATGCCGAGAGTCTGAATTTCGTTAAGTCCGGCAGCAAGAAGCAAAGATTCTGTATTATCGCCAAACTGATCCGAATGCTCAGCAATAGCATCCAATGCGCCAAAAACAATCGCAATTACGTTCTTGGCGGCAGCACAAATCTGAACACCAATAACATCAAGCGAAGAATAAACCATAAGTCCAGGAACATGCATAAGCTCGCGGAAACGGATAGAATTTTTTGCATTTTCGGAAGCGGCAATCAAACCTGTAAGTTTTCCCATTGCAACTTCCTCCGCATGAGAAGGTCCTGCAATATAAACAAGCTGGCCTTTATAGCATGGAGGCAAAACGTTTTCCAAAGTTTCAAGGACAAGTTTTGGTCCTTCGGCAGAAGAAATAAACCCCTTTGTAATTACGCCGATAGTAACTTTTCCCTGTTTAATATCATCAACTTCAAGCAGCTGCTTAGCAGTAGAAGCAAGATAAAGCGAAGGAGAAGCAAGAATCAAAAATTCTTTTCCGCTGGCAACTTCTTTTATATCAGAAGAAGCAGTCATATTTTCAGAAAGCGGATAACCCGGAAGATAGCGCTTATTTTCATGATTGTTATTTATGCCGTCAACAACATCCTGTTCGCGCGCCCACATCTGAACCTTGTGTCCACCACGGGCAATTGCCTGTGCAAGACCAGAGCCCCACGCACCAGCACCAATAACACCAACACTTTTAGATACCATTTAAGACCTCGTAATTTTTTCTCTAATAAAGCCAATAAACCACAGAGATAGTATTTTGATTATAGCAACTAATTTTAATAGGGGCAATTACACGCGATTTTCTAATTGTGGGCGTTCCGGCAACAAGTTGCCGTCCGGCTTTTCAGGGTTTTATTGTTTTCTTCCATTGCATTCCAGAAAACAACACCTCCGGCGCCCTTACAATCCGTAACGCATTTACAATTATTCCTTAAATTTCAGGAATAAGCCTTCCACAACCGTAAAATGTTTTTTTCCAGTAATTTTCATTCAAACCGCTGATAATCACACCAGTTCTTGGACCACCGCTTGCCGCATTTAAAAACAAGTTCTGTTTTCCAAAGTCATTTTGTCCAGGATTTTTTCCTAAATAAATACCAACATGCGTAATTCTTGAATCAGAAGCGCCCTTAAAAAAGATTAAATCGCCTGGAAGAGCCTCTCCCAACGAAACAGGAGATGTCTGATTGTAAATATCCTGGGCGTTTCCCCTTACATCTATACCAAGGCTCTGTTTTGCCGTATAAGATACAAGTCCGGAACAGTCAAAACCCGGTCTTGGAGTTTTTCCGCCCCAAACATAGTTTATGCCTTTATATCCCATTCCAAAATCAATAAATTTTTTACGCATATCTATAACAGAATCCATTTTTTGCTCGGATTCTTCAATCGTCATAGTTTTATTATTTTCATTCTGCTGTTCCCGCAGTTTTTTCTGTTCATTCTCTTTTATACCAGGCTTATTTACCGAAGTTTTTCTTTTTGAATCTGACTCCGGCTTTTTTGCAGTTTTGTTTTGTTTTTCAAAAATTTCTTTTTCGGCAGTTTTTTTCTTAGGATCTGTCCTTGGTGTCTGGCTTACAGAAACATCTTCTTTTTTTGCCTGCGCCGTAGAAGCTGTTGAATTATTTTCAGTTTTTGTCTTCGCTGTATTTTTTGCAGGCTTATTTTTCAAATTCGCCTTGTTTTTTTCAAGTTCCGCCCTTGCCCTCTCTTTTGCCGAAGAAATCTGGCTTTTTGAAGAAGCAACTTTCTGGCGTTCATTTTCAATTTTTTTTAGAATATCGAGTTTTTTTTGCTTTACGCTTTCAAAAAATTTAGAATTTTCAGTTTCTATTTCTTTTTTTGAAGGTTCAACGACAATTTTATAAAAATCGCCCTCTTCAACTTTTTGGCTTTCAAAAATATCATCGCCCTTGTTATCTGCCGCATAAACTGCAAAAGATAAGACAAAAAGAACTAAACTTAAAACAAATGCTTTTCTTTGAAAATTTTTCATATAACCAGCCTGAACAAAAAAATCGAATTCATCGGATTTTCTTCTAAAAAAATAAAAACTTTGCCTGCAAAAGAGACAAAGTTTTTATCAGAAAATCAAATCACATAAACTAAATAATTCAATCTTACGTTAAATTATTTAGCCTCGAGTGTCTCTTCAGCTTCAGTATTGACTTCTTCGTTGTTTGAAGTAATCATCATATTCTGAAGTTTAAGAGAAAGAGCTTCTTTCAATGCCTTTCCTTCGTCAGTATTGTCTTCGATAGAACTCATAGCGCTCTGAATCTGAGCATCGTAAAGTTTTTTAGTCATGCCCCAAACAGCATAGTATTCATAATAAACTTTTGATTCCTTTGCTTTTTTTGAAGGCTTTACCTCTTTCTGAATCCAATATGAAGCAATTTTTTCAAGACCGTTAAGCTCAACGGCAGAAACAGCCTGCTTGTACATATTCAATTCCTGTTCCAAAGTAGTTGGATCTTTTACATCGCCAGACTGTTTTGAGCGTCCTTTCTGAGCAGCAGAAACAGCTTTTCCAACAATTCTCTGCATTTCATCGCCAACCTGAACTTCTACATCAACCAAGTCAGCCCACTGCTTTGTAAATTCAAGGTTGTCACCACGAGAAACTACAACAAATGGTTTTTTGCCGGCAATTCCTGGCATGATTGGAGAAAGATATTCTGCAGAATAATTTCCGTTTCCAATTTCAACAACCCACTGAGGAATTTCTGAACCAAACGATGCTCCCTGATAGTCAAGAATTGTTACGTAATTCTTCTGAACTTTAGCGGCATTGCCTTTGATTCCAGAACCAGAAACCTTTGTAGTTCCACAGCTACTGAACAGAGCAGCAGCTACAACAGAAAGAATAAAAATACTCTTTTTCATTTTATTTCTCCTACTAAATTTGCAGAGCAAATTTTATTTTTTAACAAACCGTCAAAAAGACGGACTAATCCTAAACAAAAAGTTACTTAAAAGAAAGATTATTCATATAAGAATCAAAATTTTTACTGAATTCTGTTCCAATGTTTTTTTCCAAAACCCGGTAAGTTCTGTTTTTTGCATCGGATTCTGAAGGAGCGCCTTCTCTTCCTTTTAAATTTATTGCAAACAGCGACTCCGACTTCAAATTATCAGAAAAATCCAAGTTCAATGTATAAACGCAGTAGGTGATTTTTCCTCTTTTTGAAATTTCGGAAGAATAACTGCCTTCAAGCCCATATTTTTCTTTTTTAGACGAAGATGTTTTAAATCCGTATTTTGAAAAAATGTTTTGAAAAGCAGATTTTATCTTATTTTCCCTGTCGCCACCAATCCTTATATAAATCGTAATTCCTTCTGCAAACTTTTTTTGAGCAGCCTGCATGCTTTGAAGCGAAACAATTTCTTTACTGATCGCATTTCCCTGCTCAAAATCAATCACTGTAAGATTTTTAAGCAGTCTGTCGTTTTCGGAAGCAATGTCAGTTGCAAAACAAATTTCACTATAACCGTAAAAAGAATGCGGATTTTTTTCAGACTCTGCTACAGACTGTCTGACAACAGCATCGTTTTTCTGTATAAGATCCAGATAAACAGCGGCCGTCTTTTTTCTGTCGAGAATTGCAATTGCATACCATTTTTTTTCGGACGAATTGTAAAAATATTCTGCAATTTCGATTCCAATCAGATTTTCTGCTTCGATTTGGCTTGTTATATTCTGCTGCAAATTTCCAGACGAAGAAAAAGAAACTTTTCCGTCAGAAAGCGCCTGCTCCATTTTTTTTGATGCGAGACTGTTCGACTTTACTGTCTGCCCAAAAATAGAAGAAAGGTTTTTTACAGCTTCAAGTTCTGCACTTTCCCGATTTTCTCCAGAGCCAGTTCCGTTCATATAAGTTTCCGAAGGATAAACACTTGCCGGAAGAGTTATCCATTCTGGCATCTTCTTTTTTGCGCCAAAAATCAAACAGGCAGAGAATATAAAGGAAAAAACAAAAATACTTTTTTTCATAAAAATCCTTAATCTTTCTTACGTTATCAAGTTTTGTAAATTGTTAGAATTTTACAGCAGATTTTTTTATGTATTTTTTAATATCGTTGTTCTGATCAGACCAAATAATTCTGTTTGTTTCCAAATCAATCAACTGCATATCAACCTGATAAGTTCTTACCTGCTGTCTTCCGTCAGTATCTACAATTGTTGTAACAGTTCCCTGAAGCATAAAGTCTGCGGCAGTTTCGTTTCCGATAGATTTTGCAGTTTCGTAAGCATTTTCCGCCTGATCATATTTTTCTGCACGGAGCTCTTCTCTCTGATTTGCATCTGCAACAAATTCCAAAGTTCCGTCATTGATAATTACGTTCTGAAATCTTTTTGAAAGAATTGAAGTGTCAATGTGTTCAACGCTCTTGTTTTTGATAGTTCCAATAATTACAACAGGAGTTCTTCCTTTTGTGCTCTTAAAATTTGCAACACGTTTTGACTTTATACACGAATCAATCAAAGTTGTGCAAACCTGATTAACATCGTTATCGTTCCAATATCCGCTCAAATCTTTTACGCTTTCTTCCGCTCCATATCTTTTTACAGAAGTTGATCCGCAAGAAAAGAAAAACAATGAAGAAACAACCAATAAATTTGCCAATACTACTTTTACTTTCATAAATTACCTCTCAATAATAAATCTATTTTATGCAAGAAGAAACAACCAATGAAGGCTTTCCTTCTTTTACTTCCGTTTCAAACGGTTTTTCGACTACACTTCCGTCTGAAAAGCGATAAACCACCTTTCCCTTGTACAAGCCGGCTGGAACAGTAAAACCTGCGGCATTTACGGTTTCTGGGAAAAATTCGCCCTGACGAATATCAGCGGTTTCTGTCAAATCGATAGCCGAAAGTCCTGCTGCCGTTGAAGAACAAAGCGCGTCAAAAGCAATCGAAGCCAAAGTATAAGCAATACTTCTTCCCGAAAGCATTTTTAAGCCTTCGTAACTGGCGTTTATACTTGCAATTCCAGCCACAATTCCACTGACTTTTTTTGTAATACTGCGGTTCATGCTTGCAGCGTATTCTTTTCTAGCTCTAAGTTTAACAGATTTTTCCAGATTTGCATTAAAATTTTCTATTATAACGGCGCTTTTGGTTCCCACATTATTCAGCACAACGTCAACTCCGCTTACAGTAGATTTTCCTGCATAAGACGGATAGACAAATTTAAACTGAACAGGAAGAAGTCGATAAGAAGAATTTCCAGTCGGAACATAAAAATATGTAGACTTTGAAGGAAAATAAACCTCTTTTGCAGTCTGTTTTCCAATAAGACCTGCAAGAGCAAGAACGTTAACGCGGCCTTTACCGGAAGGAATTGCAGAATCAATAGAGTCAAAATCTTTTACAAGCGACTTTAAGACAATAGAATCAGAATCAATCTGGCTTTTATCGCCATCTGCCTGTCTTAAAATTAAACTTAAGTATCTGGCAAGAGATGATTCTTTATAAACGTCTTTTTCGGTCGGCTTTTTAGGCAAATCGGCCGTAAAAACAGAAGAGTCAATATTGTAAGCACTCAGAGATTTTGCGTCCTCATCAAGTTTTTCGCGTGCAGAAGGATCCAGACCGTTTTTTACCAAAACCTCACCGTAAAGACGTCTGTATTCAGGAAGTTTTACGTCAGAAAGTTTTGTGAGCTGGTTTACAGCGCTATTTAAATCTCCCTGCAAATAATAACAAAGGGAATTCATCGTGTTTACAAGAAGATACTCGTAAACATTGCCAGTATATTCTTTTAAATTTTCGTTGACAATCGCTTTTCCGATCGATTTCGTAATGCTTTTTGTAAGCGCATCAAACATCTGCGCGTCGGTCTTCTCAAAGACAGCTGAAGCCTGGGCATATTCGCCGGTAATAAAATAAAGCATGGCAAGGTCAAGATTGTCCCTTATATCCGCTTTTTTTCTTGTCTTGTACAGCATCATTCCAAGACAAGTAGAATAATTTCGCTGATTGTAGGCTTTTTCATACTCTTCTTCGTTGTATTTAATCGGCTTTATTTTTTTAGAGCGCTGTTTTTTTTCAGTCGCAACAATATTTTCTGATTCTGAATCTTCAATATTTGAGGAAGAACATGAAACAAAAAAACATGCCAACAAAAGTATAAAAACTTTGATAATTTTTTTCATTTTAAGCTCGCAATCGTGAATAATTTTCAAAACTTTTTTAATTTCTTAGAACTATTATAGAGTATGATAGTTGTAAAATCTAAAAAAAAACTAAAAACTTTTTGTCAGAGTTTTCTCAACTTCATCAATAACATCGTCCGGAGTGCTTGCTCCTGCCGTAAGCCCGACTTTTTCAAGAGAGAAAAATTCTTCGGGAATTTCATCCGCTTTTTCAATCAGGGCGGCGTGTGTGCAAAGCGACTTTGCTTTTCCGTAAAGCCGGTTTGTATTTGCGCTGTTTTTTCCGCCGATTACAAGAACTCCATCTACTTTTTTGCACAAATCTGTCAAACTGTCCTGCCGGTCGTAGGTTGCAGGGCAAATAGTGCGCAAAACCTTTAACTCAGGAATTTTTTCTTTTAAAACAGCGGCAATTTCATCAAACAGTTTTACACTAAAAGTCGTCTGGCTTATCAAGACACAGTTTTCCGGTACATTTTCTGAAAAAAGTTTTTTATATTCAAAAACAGCTTCTTCGACAGATTTTACAAGAACAAAATCCAGTTTTTTTCCGGCATCTTCCGCACCACGCCTGGCCGCGCCTTCAATTCCAATCACCTCTCCGTGATTTGCATCTCCCGTAAAAAAAATAATCCAGCCGTTTTTTGCAAAATCCGCGCATTTTTTTTGGTTGGCCTGAACGATTGGGCAAGTTCCATCCAAAACTTTAGCACCGGTTTTTTCGAGTTCTTCTTTTATTTCCGGAGGAACTCCATGCGCCCGAATTACAACCGTATCTTCTTTTTTTACACAGGAAATTTTTTCTTCATCAAGAATTTTCAGTCCGCGGTTTTCAAAAGTTTTTAGAGCCAAAGGATTGTGAATAAGAGGTCCAAATGAATAAACCTGTCCGTTTTTATTTTCTTCAAGGGCACTGTCTGCCGTTTTTACAGCATGCCGCACACCGGCGCAAAACCCCATTTTTTCTGCACGAATAATTTTCATAGAATTTAAATATCGCATTTTATAAAATTCATTACAAGCAAAAGAGCATAAAAAAAAAGCCGCAGATAAAAATCCACGGCTTAATCATTCATTAAAAGTCAAAAACTATTCGCTTTCTTCTTCTGAACGAACATTTGCTTTTGGCAAAACTGCAACTGGCTTCCAATGTTTTCTTACAGTTGCGATGAATGCGCCTGCAATAAACAATGATGAATAACATCCGGAAATAAGACCAACTACGAGCGCAATTGCAAAATTCTTGATGTCGCCAGTTGTAAATACAACGAGGGCAAGAACAGCAAAAAGTGTTGTTATTGTCGTAATTACAGAACGGCTCAAGGTTGCAGTAAGAGAGCTGTCAAGAATATCTTTGAAAGATTTTGCTTCCACAATCTTCATATCAGAACGAACACGGTCAAGAATTACGACTGTTGCGTTAATTGAGTAACCGATAATCGTAAGGATTGCAGCGATTGAAGTTGTTGTAAATTCAAGCTGTGACCATGTAAAGAATGAAATCATAATCAAAGCGTCGTGGATAACGGCAATTACAGAACCAAGGGCTGCATCCCACTTAAAGCGGAACAATGTGTATGCAAAAATCAAAACCAAAGTTGCCAAAACCAAGACGATAGAATCACGAATCAAAGATTTTGAAAATTGTGCGCTGATTGACTGGCTCTGTTCAATCACAACATTTTCGTTGCCATATTTTTCTGCAAGAACAGACTTAACTGCATTTTCTACACTTTCGCCAGATTCAGTGCGAACCTGATAAGTATTTTCATCTCCGGCAGACTTTACAGAAGCGTTGATTTTATTAGAAGTAAGAAGTTCTGCGATTTTGTCAGAATCTGTTTCTACCGCAACACTAACCTGAATGTTCTGGCCAGGTTTAAATTCAAGACCCCAGTTCATTCCGCGAACACAAAGGCTTACGATTCCAGAAACGATAAGAACTGCGCTCAAAACAACTGCTGCAGGGAAAAATTTACTAAAATGAATTACTTTTTTCATTACTGCTTAACTCCCCAGCCGATACTGATTTTTTTCTGTCCGATTACATCTGTGTTAAAGTCAAACATAAGGCGGGAAATTACCAGTGCTGTAAATACTGATGAACATACACCGATTGCAAGAGAAACTGCAAATCCCTGGATTGAACCTGTACCAAGCTGGCTCAAGAACAGGGCAGCGATAAATGTAGTAATGTTAGAGTCCATAATCGCCCAGAATGCGTTGTCAAAACCGGAAGCAATTGCGGCTGCACGGCTCTTTCCAAGCGCAAGCTCTTCTTTAATGCGTTCAAAAATAATTACGTTGGCGTCAACAGACATACCAACTGTAAGAATCATACCGGCAACAGAAGAAAGTGTAAGCGTAAGGTTGAATGCCGAAAGCACAGAGAACATGATGTACATGTTGAGAATCTGTGCAATAACTGCATAAAAACCAGCACCAATGTAATAAGCAATCATAAAGATGAATACAAGGCCAAGACCGAGAGCCAAAGCCATCATTCCCTGATGAATCGCCTGTTTTCCGAGAGATGCGCCGACAACCTGCTGGCTTTCAATCTTTAACGGAACTTCAAGATAAGAAGTCTGGAGAACTTTCTGAATATTCTGGGCTTCTTCTACACTAAAACCACCAGAAAGGCTTACGTTTCCACCAGTAATAGCCTGGCGAATTGTAGCAGCAGATTTTACTTTGTTGTCGTTTACGATTGCAAGACGTTCGCCTACGTGAGCGCCTGTAAAATCAGCAAAAATTGTCGCTCCAGCAGAATCGAGAGAGAAGTTTACTTCTGTCTGTCCTGTTGTCTGGTCGCGGCTTACCTGAGCTGATTTTACGTGGTTTCCATCGAGGGCAACCTGTTTTTTAACTGCAATATATCCAATTCTCTGGTCAAGACCATAAGAATCTTTTGTATAATAACCGAAAACCTCAGTGTCTGGAGAAATTACCGATGGGTCTGCAAGAGAGCCGTCTGCCTTGAAGGCATCAGGTCCAACAGAAGCATAGTAAGCGGCAAAGGCGTTTGTTGCGTTTTCGTCAACAAGGCGGAAATTCAAGCTTCCTTTACCCTGAATAATAGAATTTACGCTTTCACCATCTGCCTGGCCTGGAATTTCGATGTAAATTCTGTCTTCACCCTGCTGACGGATAACCGGAGAAGTAAGACCGAATTTATCGATTGAAGATGTAAGAGTCTCCAAAGCCTGTGTCATTGCCTGTTCTTTAAAAGCATCTGGATTTGCAACTTCAGAATTTTCTTTCTGTTTAGCAAGCGCCGCATCCAAATCCGCCTTTACGATAATGTTCATACCGCCAGAAAGGTCAAGACCAAGTTTTACAGACGAATTGTAATTGTGTTTTGCTTTTAAATAGAGCGAGCGGTAATAATTTTCAAATACCGACTGCAATTCCGACGAACTTGAAAATGCAGAGAGAACTGCCGCAAGGTTCATGTCCGAAGGAACATCTTTTTTAGCAGCTTTATATGCTTTTTTTGCTGCTTTTACAACGTAAGAGTAAGATTTGTCCAAAGAAGCATTTGCATCTTTGTTTGCCATTTCTTTAACAAGGGCAACTTCTTCTCTTGCTTTTTTCTCTGATTCATCCTTGATTTTTTCAAGTGAACTCAAAGCTACTTTCTGAATCTCATCTGGTGTGCCAAAATACCATTTTACCGACGGTCTTAAAAAAAGAGCGCAAACGGCAAGTACAACCAGAATAAGAATAAAACGACTGCGTTTATTCATTTAATAATTCCACCCTGAAAACTATTTATTTTCTTCTTCTGCTGTTTTTTCATCTGCAGGAGCTTCTGCTTTTACTTCAACAGTTGGCTCTTCTGCTTTTACTTCTTCAGCTTTCTTTGCTTTTTTAGAAGAAGCTTTTGCAACAGGTTTTTCTGTAACAACTGCAGAAATTGCAGAGCGAGAAAATTCAATCTGAGTGTTTGAATCAACTTTTACAACAACTGATTTTTCTTTTGTAGAGCTTACAGTTCCGTGGATTCCACCGATTGTAACAACTTTGTCGCCTTTTTTAAGGGCGTTAATCATTTTTTCAGTTTCTTTCTGCTTTTTATTCTGCGGACGAATAATGAAGAAATAGAAAATTGCAATGATTAAGATAAACGGAACTACAGACATAAGCATGTTGCCCTGTCCCTGAGCACCATTCTGCAATAAAGGTATAAAAGACATTTTTTCCCTTCCTTTTTTATTAAATTTTTAGCCTTAAAAGAATAACATTTTGATAATATTGTGGCAAGGCAAGAATAAAGATGTCTATTTGGACAGAAGCGTTTCTAGCTCAGCATTTAGCAGCAAAAGGCTCTCATCTGCCGGAGAAATCGCAACTACCTGTTTTAAATAATACTGAGCCTTGCGATATTCTTTTTTATTAAAATAAATTTGATACAGGCGAAAAAGAGCATCCTTGTTGCGAGGGTTTGCTGTAAGACTCGAACGTAAATCCACCATAACCGCATTTTCGTTTTTCTGCAAAAAACTTCGCTCATAATAGAAGAAACTTTTCATTTTTGAAGATGCCCCGGAAAGATTCTGTTCAATAAGTTGAGAAGCCTCGGAACGTCTGTCGGTAGCAACAAGAACTTTTATATAATTTTGCAAAACCGCTTCGTTTTTTGGATTTTTTTCGTAAAGTGAAGAAACAATATCCCACGCTTCGCTGTTTTTGCCAGACGCAAGACAAACATCGATGTGAGTAAAAATACATTCTGCAGGAATATCTTTAATCTTTACAAGGGCAGAACTTGCCTTGTAAGCTTCGCTCCATTTTTTCCGGCTTACAAAATCATTCACCTGAATTTTCATAGCCTCGACGTTCGTGCTGTCCGTCAAAAGAACCTTTTCTGCAAGTTCGCCGGCGGTTTTTCCATTTATTTTTGAACCAGTCTCCCCGGCAAGGCTTGCCGCAGTAAGAAGAATTTCTGTGTCGTCAGGATAAAGGGAAAGAGCCTTTTCAATTGTAGCGCAGGCCGCCGTCATATTTTTATTCCAGTCTTTTTGAACTTTTGTGCGCAAAACAAGATATTCACGGCTGTCGGAATTTGTAAGCGCATAGACGTCAAGCAAGGAAGCAGAGCGAATATAATCACCTTTTTCCGCGAGGATTTTTGCCCTGAACAAAACAAAATAAGAATTTTCCGGCTCCTGCTGCAAAACCCTTCCAACATAAAGCTCGCTTTCTTCAAGGGCGCCAAGAGCAAATGCGTTTTCTGCGCAAAGTTTTAAGGCCGGAGAATAAAACTGATTTTTTTCGAGAATTGATTTTGCAAGTTCGTAAGATTTTGAATAATTCTTTAACTTAAAGTTGCAGTCTGCCAGAGTATAGCAAGTTTCTACGGTCTGTGGAGAAGAATCAAAGGCTTTCTTAAAAAAAGGCAAGGCGTTTTCAAAATCGTTCTGTCTGCGCAAAAGCACGCCCTGCAAAAAATTGGCGACGACGCTTTCCGGATTTGTTTTCAATGCCAAAGAAAGAGATTCCTGTGCAAGGGCATAATAATCTTTTCTGGTTTCTGAAGTTACAAGAACCAAGGAAGGAAGGACGAGGGTTAAAAAATCGGAACTTCCCGTGCTTTCGTCGTAAATTCCGCGCTTTGCAGATTCAATTGCGCCTGTATAAGGATTTGGCGGCAAGCCTTCAAACGGCTGAAAGCTCACTTTTTCCTGCTGCCACAAAATCGTCATAAAAGAATATGCTGTATTTAAGAGAATTTTTTCGTTTTCGGTATAGAATTCTGCATTTTTCCGCAAAATCGAATACGCAAGGTTTATAGATTCTGGAGAGCCGTTCTCAACGGCATTGACCGCTTCTTCTGGAATTCCTGAAAAAAAATTTTTCTCTTTTTTTGGAGGAAGCGCTATCGAAACTGCTTCCGAGGGCTGTGCGCTGTACTGTCCTTCCAAATGACTTTCCGCCTGCAATTCACTTTTTGGAGTTGAACCGCAGGAAAAAAATACAAGAGAAAAAGAAAAAGCAAAGGTTACGTAAAAAACCGGCTTCATTCCTTTGCATCCTCTTCAAAATCATTTTCAAGGCTTTCGCTTTTGTCGTAAGGAAAGTGCGCGGCCGGATTCTGCTGAATTAAAAACAGAATTATGAGGCAGATTCCAAGTAAAACCGGAAACAGCGGCCAGAAAATCGAAATCCACTTTCTAAAACCCATCGAAATCAAATTGAGAGAAAAAAGCAAAAAGTAAAAACCCATTCCGATTAAAAAAACAGACGGAAAAAGGTAAGAAACACGAATGCGCCGGTCTTTTGTAATTCCTGTAAAAAGAACGCTAAAACCTGCAAGAATAATTGAAACTGGCCAAAGACCTTCGATTCCAAACGGAATAAGTCCAGAACCGATAATCATAAACAGAAAACCAGTAAGAAGAGCGTAAAGACCAAGAAAAAAAACTAAGGCAGAACTATATTTTAAGAGAGAAAAATAAAAAACGAGCGCTCCGACAACCGTAAGAATAACAGTCCAGGTTTCGACATGAGCGTTAAAATGACTCGCAAGACGCGGAAACAGAAGAATTCCTGCCAAAATACAAACAACGCCGAGAGCCAGAATAATATTCAATGTTGTCGCTGCCAGTTTTTTCATTTTTGCCCCAAATTCAGATATTAACTCTAACTAATAGAATACAACAAGTTTCGCCCTCTTGCCAATAAGAAAGCACTTCGTTAATCTTTAAATATGAAGATAAATTTGAGATTTTTTGCTTTTTTGTGTCTTACAGCACCTTTGCTTTTTTCTAATTTTTCATGTTCAGCTAAAAAAAATAATGAAAATCTTGTCCAGCTAAACCTTCTTCTAAACGAAAAAAATCTTTCGGCGCAAACCAGATATGCGGTAATAAACAGAATTGCAAATTCGCTTTATTCTTCAAAAAATTCAAGTGAAATGATTCTGTTTTTGACGGACTGGGTAGAAAAAAATCCAAAAGACATTTACAACGCGTACTGGCTTTTGATGGTTGCTTCAAGCTACCTTGAAAACGGAGCAGAACCTGTCGCAGAATATTACTTTAACCGGATACTTAAAAATTATCCGGATCTTCTCGTTCAGGGAAAGTCGGTTCACTTTATCTGCCTTCAGCATTTAATTCAAATCAGCACAGATTCCACAAATAAAATTTCGTATTTTAACCAGCTCGTAAACCGTTTTCCTTCGCTTGTGAGCATTACAGAAATGTACGTCCGCCTTGCTCTCGAATACGAAAAAGAAGGCGAATACAACCAGGCGCTAAAATCCTACTCGCTTTTTTTAAAACAGCCTGACGCCTCGACAATCCAGATTCCGGGAATTCCGGATGCTTATTCAAATGCCAGAAAAATGGTCGATTTTTCCAATTCGACAAAGGACTGGACATTTGAATCCCTCGATGCTCTGGAAAAAGCTGTAAAAACTGCAATAAGACGCTACGACTGGCGTTCTCTCGACAAATACCGCTCAAAAGTAAATTTCTTTGCAATGTCCTGGAAATCAAGCGAAACAGATGCAAACGCGCTTGAAAATTTCTCGATGAAAGGTTTTATGGTCGGACAAAGAATCCGCTACAACGAAAAACTCGACGAATCTTCAAATCCAAACGAAGCTTATTTGAGAACAACAGGCTGGAGCCCTTACATGCCTGTCTGGTACCTGTATTTTAGAAAGGTGAATTTTCCTGTAGACCCGGAAATTCATGGACGATGGGAATGGGCCGGAATTTACTATGGTGAAAAACTGTAGAATAAAACTCATTTTTGCAATCCTGCCTTTTTTTGTCTTTTTAAAAACCCAAAATTCTGTAAAGGCCGGTGATTTTCTTGAAAAAATTACTCCAGAAGAATTTTTAGAAATTTTAAAGACACAAGAGCCAGAGGAATTTTTATTTGACGAAAAACAGGCCGGCGGAATACAAATTCCTGATTCGCCTTATGCAAAAAAACAGATAAAAAAATACATTGAGCAATATACAAGACCTTTTGGAAAACGACAGCTTTCTGAGATTTTAGACAACGGTGAACTTTACCGTCTTTACGTGCGTCAGGAACTAAAAAAAAAGAACCTGCCTGCTGCCCTGGAATATCTTCCGGTTGTAGAAAGCGAATACAAACCTCTTGCCGTGAGCAAAAGCGGAGCACGCGGGCTCTGGCAGTTTATGGACAACTCGATTGCAGGACTTTTAAAAAAAAATGAATACATTGACGAGCGTTACGACCCTTGGCTGAGCACAGACGCCGCCTTGAAAAAACTCGAAGAAAATTATAGACAGTTTAAGGACTGGCCGCTTGCAATTGCCGCTTACAACTGCGGAGCCGGCGCAATGAAGAAAATTTTGAGCAAAAGCGAAAAAAAAGATTTCTGGTATATTTCGGAAAAAGGGCTTCTGCGCGACCAAAGCGTTCAATATGTGCCAAAACTACTTGCAATCTGCATTCTTGCGACAAACGAAAAAAAATACGGAATGTCTTTGCCGGAAATTACAGCTTCTAAACGATACGCAGAATTTGACTTTTTAACCACAGAAAAACAGATAAATCTGGACAGGCTTTCTTCCGAATTAAAGATGGAACCTTCGATTTTAAAAAAACTGAATTCTGCCCTTCTCAAAAACTGCACTCCGCCAGACCAAAAATATCAGCTTCGGCTTCCTGCAGGAATGAAAGAAAGCGCAAAAATCGCCTTGAATGAAATCTTTGCGGAAAATAACGAAAACAATTATCCGACAAGGCATATTGTAAAAAAAGGAGAAACTCTCTGGTCTATTTCTAAAAAATACGGAACGAGCGTTTTGACTCTCCAGAAAATAAACGGATTAAAAGACGGAGATATCCTTTCTGAAGGTAAAATTCTTTATATAAGATAAAAAAATGCCGAAAATGAGGACAAGGGATAGTAAGGGTGAGCGCAGCGAAAACAAACGCCTGCGTTTGGTCGGAGGCGAATGCCGTAGCCCTGGATAGCCCGGTTTTTGCGAAGCAAAAATGGCCCCGTACAAAAAAGGACAGTCTTTTGGAGATTAAATTGAAAAAAGTTTTTTTATTCACGTTTTTTTTTAGCGCCTGCATGATTTTTGCACAAAACGGCGACCTCGAAAGCAAAAGCAGAATTGACTGGACAAAAAACAATTTTAGTTCTTCGGTTTATCTTGATTTGGAAAAAAGCAATATTGCAATGCCTTCCGGAAAAATGAGCGCAGTAAACCGGATAAAAACAGAACTGCCGGATTTAGTAAAAGATCCGCTTCTTTCGCTTTTGGTCGACAACGAAACCCAGCTTGCGGACCTTATTTTTGACAACACGATTACTCTCGAACAAGTTGGAAATATTGTAGGCGGTTCTAAAAAAAGTCCGGGCATTTTTGTAAATTCTGCCTCGGTTTTAAAAATTGACAGCAGCCTGAGCACTCTCGACATTTCCTCGCTTTTAATCCGGCACAAAACCGCCTACAAACCGCTGCCTCCATTGCAAAATATTCCAAGCCGGGTTTATACGGGAATTATAATCGACGCCCGCGGTGAACTGGACGTTCAGGGTGAATTTACGAAAGACGAAATTATGCCGTGTTTTTTCCCTAAAATTTGGGACGAGGATATGAACTTGATTTATGAGCGCAACACTCAAGATCCGGAAATTGGAAAAAAAGAAGGACTTGTTCACTACGACTGGACGGAAAACGAATCTGTCTACGCCCAGAGAATTGGGCTTGATCCGCTTTACATAAATGCAAGAAAAGTTTTTGGAAGATTCCGCACGGATCCTGTTATTTCTAAAAGGGACGCCTTAAAAATTCTTTGTATTCCGGAAAATGTTGAACTTTTAAAGCAGGGAAAAATCGTAATTCTTTTGGACAAAAAAAATCTTGTTACAGACATTGCGGTTCCGCAAAAAACTGAACAATACTATGCCGACCTCCGCGAAATTAAACAGCGCCTGTTTAACGAAGAAGAAACGGATGTAATTCAGGACACAGCGCGAGGAATTCAGATTCTTTATGATTTGAAATTTGTCGCCGACAGTCCAAAACTTCTGGACGGCGAAGTGCAGAAAGTTAAGAAACTTGCCGAAAGCCTTAAAAAATTGAATTCTGATAACGCCTACACAATTTTGATTGAAGGACACACTGCCGACGTAAACAAGCCGCAGGGTCAGATGAAACTGAGCATTGAACGAACCCAGACCATAATCGACGAACTCGTAAAAAACGGTCTGGACCGTTCAATTTTCTCTTACAGAGGATACGGCGGCACTCAGCCTG
>SAMEA3663093__coassemble_756_pt1 | contig 17560 bp, 16 predicted proteins | sample SAMEA3663093__metabat2_low_PE_025 | metagenome-assembled genome bin SAMEA3663093 (sample SAMEA3663093) | pig gut metagenome | biome: pig gut; feature: pig-associated habitat; material: faeces | place: France | collected 2012
CCGGGGTTGCATTGTTCCACTTCGTTCCACAACGCGCCTTTTGCGCGCCCCTCCCGCCGCTAACGCATTTTTTGTTTTTCCAAAAAAATCTTAAATAACAGTTAATTCTCCTTTATAAAGCATATTTTATATAAAAATTCGAGTTTTTATATAGAAAATCGACTTTTTCTTGATTATCATCAAAATTAAGGGAAAGAGTGAACTCAATCAATACGACAGAATTTTATTTCTAACGAGGTAATCGATGAAAAAAAACTCTCAAAAAAGAAAATTCGGCACAATTTTATTAAGTCTTGCCGCATTATTTGCAGTGCTTTTTTCGACAGCAGCATGCAAGACAGACAGCGACGATGACGAATTGAACAGTGTGACAATTAGTCCTTTAGAAGCGACAATAAACGCAAATGGACAGATTTCGCTCTATGCAACGCTTGAAAATGCAACTTCTGCAAATTGTGTTGTTACCGGTAAAAACACAACAGCAAGCGCTCAGCGCGTAACCGTAAAATGTACCGTAACATTTGCTTCGACCACAAAATATGCAGAAGCAACAGTAACTGTTAGCACGGCAAAATGACAGGTTGTAGAAAACAAAGTTACTTCTGTAACTGTTAGCGCAGGAAAAGACTCGATTGCTTGCGACGAAAGCACAATCTTAACCGCAACAGCAAAATATTCAGGAACACCGACAATTACATATACTTGGACAATTACTGCAGGCAGGGAATATGCAGAGCTTTCTGAGTCAACGACAGAAACAGCCACACTAACAGGCAAAAACACAACAACTGCAGAACAAACAGTTACAGTAAAAGTAAGCGCTTCTGACGGAACAAATTCTGTAGAAAGTACTTGCGAAGTAACGGTTGGAGCGGCAGCTGCAGTAGAGACTTACGATATAAATGTTATGCCTGGTGCAAGCGTAACAACTTACGGCTGGGCAGACGTTGGAAATATGGCTTATCCTAACACAAAAAATATTATTTATATTGGAGATGACGGATACAAAGTTGGAAGCGGCTCACTTACAGCTTACACAGCTTCGCAGACAAAGCGCTTAACATTTACAAACGCGATTGCGAGCGGTTCTGTTTCAAGCGCAACTGTAAACACAACTTCTGCGATTATCATTTTGAGCGGAACTATTGACCTTAGCGACGGAAAGATTTCTGATACTGACCACAACTATTACGATTCTTTTGATTCTTCAACACATAAAAGAAATCATGAGGACATTACTTATGAAATCGGCTCAAACAAGACAATTCTTGGTGTGAACTCCGCAAAAATTGCATTTGGCGGATTGAAAATTTATGCTAACAAATGCAACCGTGAAAATATCATAATCAGAAATATAATATTCTGGGATGCGCACGGCTCGACGGAATACGACACTAGCGTTTCTGGAACATATACAGAAAATAAAAAAACTTATAAGTATTCTGAAAGCAAAGCAAGCGCGGACAGTCTTGTTCTTGAATGTAATGGAAGCACAAAAGACTCATCGACTGGATTTATAACTTACAATTACGTTCCTACAAACATTTGGATTGACCACTGCGTTTTCACAGACGGAACATGTTCTGACCTTCAGCGAAACTTTAACCACGATGGCTCTTTGGATATGAAGGCTGGAAAAAATGTTACAGTCTCTTACTGTGAGTTTACAAATCACGACAAAGTTACATTGCTTGCGCCAAGCGACAGCTATGTAGACCCTGAGCAGCGGCAGATAACATTCCATCATAATTACTACCACGGTGCGGTTCAGAGAATGCCGAGAAGCCGAGGTTGCCAGCTCCATATTTACAATAACTATTACAATTCAATAGGAACGTCAGGAAACGGTGGATATGCTTTGGGACCTGGAATCGGTTCTCAATATATTGTTGAAGGCAACTATTTTGGAAGTTTCAAGAATACAATCGTTCAGTATGCGGATTCAAGCGCAAGCGCGAGCGCTTCTACACTTTCAAAGTTCTACCAGAAAGACAACAGCAAGACTTTGACAAGTAGCGATATTAAATGGGATTCAGCAGAAAAAGTGAAAGATTGGAGTGCGCACGAGACAAGTACCGCTCCGTGGACAATTACTTACGACTATAAGGCAGAAAGTTATTCTGTTTTGCCGGAGTTGATTCCAAACGCTGCTGGAACAGATAAGAGCGGTTACAGCAAGATTATAAACGTGAACGGAACAGTTTATGGTAACTAACTTTACCGTTTGTCATTGAACTAATGCGTAAGGGATTGTAAGGGCGGCGGAGCCGTTCGCTTGCGAATGACAACCCTGAAAAGCCCGACGGCAACTTGTTGCCGGTACGCCCAAAAATTTATATTACACCTCTGGTTTTTTAAGAGCTGGAGGTGTTTTTTTTTGCAGTTGTGGAGAATTCTAAAAATTATTATAATTAAAGATGGAATTTTTTGATGAGGTAGTTATGAAAGTGTTTAAGAGAATCGGTTTAGTTTTGGCGGCGGCTTTTTTGTTGGCTGGTTGTAAGCAGGAAGAAGATGAATTTAACGGTTTGGTAATTTCTAGCAATTATAATTTTGTTGAAGCCGAAGAGGAAGTTAATTTTTGTGCTACTTTTTATAAAGATGGAAGTGCCGATTCTAGCGAAGTTGTAAATTTTTGTGTTGAAAGTGATTCGACTGGCGGTGCTGTTTTGAAAAGTAAGAGTGCAAAAAGCGGAGAATATGTTTCGCTAAAAATGGGAGCGGTTGCCGGCGGTTTTGTAAAAGTTGTGGCGGAATGTAATGGTTCTTCTGCGTACAAGATTTTTGGAATTAATTCTTCCGAAGAGATTTTGGCTTCTGACAAAGCGATTGGTTTTGCTGGGCTTGGAGTTGATATGTCTAAAATGGTGAATACGGTTACTGTTTCGACTGGCTCTGAATTAAAACAATACGCGAAAAAAGGAGGTCATGTGATTTTTGTACAAGGCAATATTGATATGTCGGAAGGAATGTTGCCGGCCGAAGGTTCTGTAATGGACGGTTCAAGTGCTACTGACAAAATGAATTCTTTTGTTGCAAGTAAATCTGAATATTCATCTTATGGAGAATGGATTAAAAATACGACAAATGTTTCTGCCAGTAAAAAGACAGACACGCCTTCGATTAGCAATGCGTATAAAAGCACTATTCAGATTACAGTTGCGAATAATACGGCAATTATTGGTTTGGACGGAGCGTGTGTTCGTGGCGGAAGTTTTAGCATTAGAAATGTTTCTAATGTTGTTATTAGAAATATTTCGCTAAAAGATGCTGTTGATCCTTTTCCTCATCATGAAAGTGGCGACGGCTGGAATGCTCAGCACGATTTAGTCAGCATTGATAATGGAAAAAATATTTGGATTGATCACTGTACCTTTGAAGATACTCTTACACTTGGAAAAGCTGCAAATGGCGAAAAATTGCAGGTTTACGACGGGCTTTGTGATATGAAGTCTACTACGACAAATGTGACTGTTTCTAACTGCGTTTTTAAAAATCACGACAAAACTATGCTAATTGGTTCTTCTGATAATGACGGTGCAAATGATCCGGCTGCAAGGAAAATTTCGCTTTTTTACAATTACTGGCTTAATTGCGGACAGCGTTGTCCTTTTGTGAGAAATTCGCTTTGTCATGTTTTGAATAACGTTTATGACAGCGACAGCAACCGAATTTATAACAGTCAGACTTCGATAAACGCAAGGGCTGGTTCTGTTGTTTGTGCGGAAAATAACTCTTTTGGAAGTGTTGCAAGTCCAAATGAAGCTGGCGGTTCAATTTCGTATTCGCCAAATTCGAATTTTAATCCGACTGATTATTATTTATACGTTACGCTTGAAAGCAAGGACGTTAAATCCTGGGTAAAGGCAAATGCTGGCGCTAGACAGTAAATATTAAAATTTAACGGGTTGGTGAGTTTTTGAACTGGAGTTTATGGCATGAAAGATAATACTGACAAAAATATTAAAGGCGAGGCTGTTTGTTCCGGCAATTTTTCTAAAACTGGGCTTGTGCTTGAAGGTGGCGCAATGCGCGGTATGTTTACGGCTGGCGTGCTTGATGTTCTTATGGAAAATGAGATTTATACTGACGGTGTTGTCGGGGTTTCGGCTGGTGCGGTTTTTGGCTGTAATTACAAGTCTCGGCAAATCGGGCGGACGATTCGTTACAACAAGCGTTTTGCTGGCGACTGGCGGTATTGTTCAATTCGTTCGCTCTTAAAAACCGGCGACATTTACGGGGCTGATTTTTGTTATAACAGAATTCCAAATGAACTTGACGTGTTTGACATTGAGTCTTACAAAAAAAATCCGATTCCTTTTTATGTTGCGGCAAGTGATTGCCGGACTGGTAAATGTGTTTACAAAAAACTCGAAACTTGCGATGAAAACGACCTTAAATGGATGCGTGCGAGCGCTTCTATGCCTCTTGTGAGCCGACCTGTCGAGGTTGACGGATATAAATTGCTTGACGGTGGCATGACAGATTCTATTCCGCTGGAATTTTTTGAAAAACTTGGTTTTTCTCGCAATATTGTAGTTCTCACTCAGCCGCGCGACTACAAAAAATCTCCGAACGCTCTTATGCCGTTTATAAAAATGTCGCTAAGAAAGTATCCGGCGCTTGTTCAGGCCATGCAAAATCGGCACAAAATGTACAACGCAGAAACCGAGTATGTTTTTGAACAGGAAAAGAAAGGCAATGTTCTCGTAATTTGTCCTGAAAATTCTCTAGGAATTAGCCGTACCGAAAAAAATCCAGATGAACTTCAGCGTGTTTATGAAATTGGCCGAAACATTGCAACAAAAATGCTTTCTGAAATAAAAGAATTTGTTGCTCATAAGTGATTTTCTTGAAAGGTTATTTTGCATAAAAAAGAATACGAAAATTTGTGCACTTGGAGCGGTTGCTTCAATGGCGGTTTGCAGTGCTTTTGCTGCTGGTGGTATAACACATGCGCCTGGACACATGCTCATAACGGATATTCCAGAGAGTTTTCTTCAGAACTAATGTAAAAAATGCACAAAAAATAAATGAATGTTTGTCATATTTGCTATCGTGCACGAAAAAATAGCGTGCTAATGTTGTGTCATAAAAAAAAGCGAGAAGGCAGAAGTTTTTTACGCTAAAACTGAACTTAATTTGGAGGCAGGAATATGAATGCAAAAGAGATTGCAAAAATGCAGACAGAAAATGTGCTTTTGGGATGGAGCAAGCAGGGCGGATTAGACCCGATTGTTGTTGATCATGCCGAAGGAATTTATATCTATGATACCGACGGAAAACGATATGCGGATATGTCTTCTGAGCAGGTAAATGTTAATGCCGGTTACGCAAACAAGGAAATGACCGAGGCGATAAAGGCTCAGCTTGATAAATTTGCTTATGTTCAGGGCTCATGGGGAGCAGAAAGCCGTGCAAAACTTGCAAAATCTATTATCGACCGTTTGCCTGACTGTTTTGGAAAAGTGTTCTTTACAAACGGTGGAGCAGATGCGAACGAGAATGCGATAAAAATTGCCAGAATGTACACCGGACGTTTCAAGGTAATGAGCCAGTACCGTTCTTATCACGGTTCAACTTTTGGAGCCGGAAACTTGACCGGTGAACCACGCCATTTTGCGCTTGAGCCGGCTATTCCGGGCTTTATTCACTTCCGCGGACCTTATCCTTATCAGGAAAAAATTCACTTTGAGTCGGAAGATGAGGAATGTGAATATTATGTAGAACGTCTGCGTGAACAGGTTATTTTTGAAGGCGGCGACAGAATTGCTGCAATTATTCTTGAAACTGTAGTTGGTTCAAACGGAATTATCATCTATCCGAAGAACTACTTAAAAGGTGTGCGCAAGATTTGTGATGAATTTGGAATCATGATGATTTGCGATGAAGTTATGGCTGGCTGGTACAGAACTGGAAAAATGTTTGCATACATGAATTTTGACGTAACTCCAGATATTATAACTTTTGCAAAAGGCGTAAATTCTGGCTATATTCCGCTGGGTGGCTGTATTGTAAAGAACGAAATTGCGCATTTCTTTGACGACAAGTATCTTTCGTGCGGACTTACATATTCTGGTCATCCGTTGGCATGTGCCGCTGGTGTTGCTTGTCAGGAATTTTATCTTAAAAACGATATTGAATCTCATGTTCAGAAAGTTGGAAAGCATCTTGGAGAAAAACTTGAGGAGCTTAAGGCAAAACACAAGAGCATTGGAGATGTTCGCTACATCGGGCTTTTTTCTGGAATTGAACTGGTAAAGGACAGAGAAACCCGTGAACCTCTTGTTCCTTGGGGACAGGATCCAAAAGGAATAATGGGAGCGATTGTAAAGGAACTCAAAAGCCGGGGATTTTTTACATATTCACACGAAAATGTAATTATTGTCGCTCCGCCGCTTATCATAACCGAAGCACAGATTGACGAGGAACTTGAAAAGCTGGACGATGTTTTGAGTATTGTTGACGAAAAATACATTTAGCGTACGGGAGAAACCCATGGTATTCAATTTTACGACAGCGCCAAGGACTGTAATGGGCGAAGGTGCGTTAAAAATCGCTGCGCCTTATTTTAAGTCTTTTGGAAACAAAGCTTTGATTGTGACCGGAAAAATAATTACAAAGACCGGGCTTGCCGCTCAGGTTCAGACTGTGCTCAAAGAACAGGGAATTGACAGCGTTATCTATAACGATCTTCCTGGAGAGCCTACGGATTTGATGATTTATGCCGGGGTCGAAGTTTTTAAGAAAGAAAAGTGTGATTTTATTGTGGGGCTTGGCGGAGGAACGCCTCTCGACAGCGCAAAGGCAATTGCGGCTATGGCGGTTCTTCCCGGAAAACTCGGTGATTATAAAGGAAAGGAGATGTCCGGGGATTTTGCGCCGCTTGTGTTGATTCCTACAACTGCCGGAACTGGCTCTGAAGTGACAAAGTATGTTGTATTTACAGAGACAGCGACGGATTCAAAACTCTTAATAAAAGGTGACGCTCTTCTTCCAAAAATTGCTGTTGTTGACTACACATATACGGTTTCTTCTCCTGCTTCAATCACACTGGCCACAGGAATGGATGCGCTCACACACGCGATTGAAAGCTACACTTGTATAAAACATACTCCAGTTACGGATTTGTACTGCCTTGATGCGATTAAGAGAATTTTTAAATATCTTCCAGTCGCTGTAAAAGACGGTACGGACAAGGTTGCCCGCGAAAATATGAGCATTGCCGCTTACGAGGCTGGAGTTGCAATAAATACAAGTCCTACAACGATTGTTCACGGAATGAGCCGTCCGATTGGAGCGGTTTTTCATGTTCCGCATGGAATATCAAACGCTATGCTTTTGGTTGAATGTCTGCGCGCTGTGCTTCCGGGAGCATATTCACGTTTTGCGGAACTTGCCGTATTGGTTGGAGCGGCTCAGGACGGAGAGGAACCTGCGATTGCTTCTGAAAAATTTCTTGAAAAACTTGAGGAATTTACAAAATCCTTGAATGTTCCAACTCTCCGCGAATACGGACTTGATCTTCAGAAATTTGCTCAAAAAGAAGAGAAAATGGCGTCAGATTCCGTTGCGTCTGGTTCACCTGCAAACTGCTACAAGGTTCTTTCAAAAGAAGAGCAGATTGCAGTTTATGAGATTTTGAGGAATAAATAATGAAAATCGCGCTGATTCAGATGAAAGGAAAAAAATCCAATGATGATAATATCGAAATTGCGTTGGAACAAATTGAAAAAGCAAGCGCTTCTGGTGCTGATTTTGTTGTTTTGCCGGAAATGTTTTCCTGTCCTTACAAGGCGTCAAATTTCCCTGTCTATGCTCAGGAAGATGACGGAAAAAACTGGCAAAAGTTGAGCGCAGCTGCAAGAAAAAATAAAATTTATCTTGTAGCCGGCTCAATGCCTGAGCTGGAAATAAGTGAGGAAAATGGCAGCCGTGTAGAAAAAATCTACAATACTTCCTATGTCTTTGACCGAACCGGAAAACAGATTGCAAAGCATCGCAAAATGCACTTGTTTGACTGCGATATTCCTTCGGCACGGTTTTATGAAAGCGAAACCTTAAGTCCAGGAAAAAACGTAACAGTATTCGATACAGAATTCGGCAAAATCGGGCTTATGATTTGCTTTGACATTCGATTTCCTGAATTGGCGCGGCTTATGGTTGATAAGGGGGCAAAACTGATTGTTGTTCCGGCGGCGTTCAACATGACGAGCGGTCCTGCCTGGTGGGATATTATGTTCCGTGCACGTGCAACCGACAATCAGGTTTTTATGGCAGGGTGTTCTCCTGCCCGCGACGAAAATGCCGGTTATGTTGCGTGGGGACATTCACTTTTTGTCGATCCATTTGGAAAAATCCTTGCTCAGCTGGACGAAAAGGAGAATATTCTTTTGTACGATTTGCAGCTTGAACAGGTAGATGATTTCCGAAATCAGTATAAAATTCTTGCTGCCCGGAGAAAAGACGTTTATTCGCTTGTTGAATGCAAGAAAGCTACAGAAAATAATGCGGACATATAGTTAAAATGCACGAAAAAAAAATTAAAATTTGTGCAAATAAGATTTTTATGTCTGGGGCAATGTCTGTATACTAAGTTTAATTTTATGAATCAAAGGCGGTTCTGTTCATCGTAGAGGTGAATTGAGCCGCCTTTTTTTTATTCATCTATGGAGGTGCATAATTATGAAAAGAGTCTTTAAGAAATCACTTGAGGTTTTAGCAGTCCTTGCGGCTACTTTTGGATTTTTTTCTTGTGGAGAAAAAAAGAGTTCTGCAAAAACAGTTAAGATTGGAATTCTCTACAGTACGACTGGAAATTTCAGCCTTTCTGAAACGCCTATGCAGAATGCGGCTAAAATGGCGATAGACGAAATCAATGCGGCCGGCGGCGTAAAAGGAATGCAGATTGAACCTTTGTATGTTGACTACGGTTCAGACCCGGCTATGGCGGCGGAAAAGGCTCAGCAGATGATTTTAAAAGATGGCGTTACTGCCATTGTTGGAACAAATGCATCTAATACGCGTCTTGCAGTAATTCCTACGATTGAAAAATACAACAGCGTTCTTGTTTACAATACCTATTATGAGGGCGAAAAACCTTCTAAGAACCTTCTTTACACAAATACTTGTCCAAACCAGCAGGTTGCGGCTTTTATTCCGTGGATGATAAAAAATCTCGGTCCAAAAATTTATATCGTTGGATCAGATTATGAATTTCCACGCAAGACAATCGCCTTTGCAAAGGAATATATCGCAAAATTTGGCGGACAAATTGTTGGAGAAGAATATACGCCTACAAGCGAAACAGACTTTTCTTCCGTTGTAAACAGAATTAAGGCTTCTGGCGCAGATTGTGTATTCTCCGGTGTAGCAGGCAACTCAAATGTTCCTTTTTACAAGGACTATGTTCAGTACGGAATGGATCCAAAAAAAGTTCCGCTTTGTTCAATTTCGTCGCACGAGTCTGCAATTAAGGCTGTAGGTTCGGCAGCTGTCGGAAACTATGCTTCGTTCGACTATTTTAATTCTCTTGATACGCCGGAAAGCAAACTTTTTGTTGAAAAATACCAGAAACTTTTTGGAACGACAACTACGGTTACAAACAGTGCAGAAGGCGCTTACCACGGAATCTATATTCTTGCAAAAGCAATAGAAAACGCAAAGTCGCTTTCGGCACAGGACATTATAGCCGCAGCTAGTGGTGTTGAGGTTGATTCTCCTGGAGGAAAGATAAAAATGGACGAGAAAAACCATCACTGCTGGCTTAACACTTATATTGGACAGGTTCAGGATGATTTGTCTTACAAGATTCTTGCAAAAAGTGACGGACTTGTAGCTCCTATTCCTGAATAACTGAATAAAACGAAATAAATTGAAGAAAAAATCTGCCGTCGCGGTGGACAATGACAGAAAACTGCCGCGGCGCACAGTCGCTTGATGAGTTTTTTAACACAAATAAGGAGGCACACAGATGAGCCTTTTCTTACAACAGCTATTGAACGGAATCAGTAACTCATCGGTTTTGTTTCTTACGACAATCGGTCTTGTAATCATTTTTGGAATGATGGACGTTGTCAACAATGCACACGGAGAGTTCATAATGATTGGAGCTTATACGGCCTGTATAAGCGTTAATGCTTTGCATATTCCGTTTGCACTCGCATGCATTCTTGCAGCCCTCGTGACTGGAATTGTCGGAATAATAATTGAGCAGGCGGTTATTAAAAAACTTTATGGAAAAGTTGCCGAAACCCTGCTTGTTACGTTCGCACTTGAATACATAATTCAGCAGATTGTACGAATGATTTTTGGACCGGAAAGCCAGACTTTGGAAGTTCCATTGCGTGGACAGATTACAGTTCTTGGAGTTTCTATTCCGTATTACAACCTTATTTTGATTTTAATGGCCTTGGTTGTGCTTGCGCTTACGCTTGTTCTTTTTTATAAAACCTCGTTTGGAATGCAACTCCGCGCAATTACACAAAACCGCGACATGACGCAGTGCCTTGGAATCAATGTTGCACGGATAAATATGTTTACATTCGGCTATGGTGCGGCTCTTGCAGGTTTTTCTGGTGCGTTGATTGCTCCGATAAAGAGTGTTTTTCCTGGAATGGGACCGGCGTTCAACGTTGACGGATTCCTTGTCGTAATTCTCGGAGGACTTAATTCAATAATAGGATCATTTGCCAGTTCGTTTGTAATCAATGAATCAATCACAATAATGTCAGGATATATGAGCCAGATTGTCTCAAAGCTTTTAATTTTTGTTGTGATAATCGTGATTGTACGCTTCCGGCCGAACGGTCTGTTTTCTTCAAAGGAAAAAAGATAGGTGAGGTGAATTATGAGTTTTGATGAAAAAATTGAAAAACTGAAGACGCCATGCTTGTCGTCTGTAAAATCTGTAAGCGTTGAAAAGTGGATTGCATACGGAATTTTTGCGCTTCTTGTTTTTATTCCGCTTTTTAGTTCAATGTATAGCCAGCTGGTTTTTGGAAAATTTATCTCCTATATGATTTTTGCGCTTGCGCTTGATATTCTTTGGGGATATGCCGGATTGATGAACCTTGGATTTGCGCTCTTTTTTGGGCTTGGCGGATATGTATTGGGAATCTCTCTCTCGTGCCAGAACGGGCTTCCTGCATTCATGGAATTTGGCGGACTAACACAGATTCCTCTATTATATAAGCCTTTGCAGAATATTCCGTTTGCATTTTTGATGGGGCTTTTGGTTCCTGCGGCAGTCGCCTTTATTCTTGGACTTTTTATTTTCTACAGCAAGATTAAGGGTGTTTTCTATAACCTTATAACTCTTGCGCTTGCGGCTTTGTTTGAGCTTCTTCTTGCTACAAAGCAGATGTACACCGGCGGTTCTTCTGGAATCAACGGAATTGCGGGAGGACTCGACAAAATAAAATTTTTCGGCAGACCTATAACGATTACAGGCTGGTATTATATCGGTCTTGTTGCGCTTGTGGCAGTTTATGTTCTTTGCCGTCTTATTACAAAGGCTCGTTTTGGCAGCGTAATAAAATCTGTCCGCGACAACGAGGCCAGGCTTCAGTTTCTCGGATACAATCCTGCGGTGTTTAAGATTGCGGTCTTTACAATAGCAGCGTTTTTTGCAGGTTTTGCCGGAATGGTTTATCTTCCAATGACGTCGTTTATTTCTATTGAAGCAGCCGGCGTTAGTTTTTCAACTATGGTTCTTGTTTGGCTTGCTGTCGGTGGACGTGGAAATTTGACTGGAGCAATGGCTGGCGCACTTCTTGTAAGTTTTTTGCAGTCAAAGCTTTCTGAAAGTTTTGGCAATATGTGGCAGCTTGTGCTTGGCGCTGTCCTTATTCTTATCGTTTATTTTTTGCCAAAAGGAATTATTGGAACTTTGCAGGATATTCAGTATAACCGTCGAATTGCAAAAGTAATCTCGCAGCAAAAACAGGAGGCATGATAAAAATTACGTCCTTGTAATTTTTATCATCACAGTTTGCTCAAGCGTTGCTTTCTCAAACTGTGATTCTCGCCATCCGTAGCTCACCGCTAACGCGGAGTTTTAGAAGGAGGCATGACAATGGCTTCATACCTTGAATTGAGAGATGTTTCAGTTGTTTTTTCAGGATTTAGGGCTGTCAATAAAGTCAATCTCAAGATTGAAAAAGGCGAACTTCGCGTGCTTATTGGACCGAACGGTGCTGGAAAAACCACAATAATGGATATGATTACCGGTAAGACAAGACCGACAGAGGGACAGATTCTTCTTGACGGATACGATATAACAGGAGAACCGCCTTATAAAATCGCCGAAACTTACAGAATCGGGCGCAAATTTCAAGGACCGAATATTTTTGCGAACATGACTGTCTTTGAGAACATAGAAGTTGCTCTACGCGGTTATTCGTCGCTTATAAAAACTTTCACCTACAGACGCACGCCGCAAATTGTTGAAAAAATCAATGGAATCTTAAAGCAGATAAATCTCTACGATTACCGGGATATGGTAAGTTCTTCGCTTTCGCACGGTCAGAGGCAATGGCTTGAGATGGGAATGGTTTTGGCACAGGATCCAAAGGTTATTCTTCTTGACGAGCCGACTTCGGGAATGACAGCGGACGAAACATACAAGACAGGCGAGATGATTCTCAATGTTATGAAAGGAAAAACTATTCTTGTAATCGAGCACGACATAGATTTTGTTAAGCAAATTGCAAAAAAAGTCACTGTTTTAAATCATGGAGAGATTCTTGCTGAAGGCACTTACGAGGAAATTACCAATAATCCGGAAGTTGTCCGTGTTTATCTTAAAAACGATGCCGACCTTGATAAAAAAGAACCGACGGCCGAAGAAAAAATCATCAGACAGATGCAGACACAGCTTCTTGAAAAGGCAGGTGTTTCTACCGAGGTGGTTGCTGGCCAGAAGACTACAGGAGGAGAATAAAAATGCTTGAAGTAAAAGACGCATGTGTAAGTTACGGAAAGAGCCGGGTTGTGAACGGAATCTCCCTAAAGATTGACGGCGCAGAAACATTCCTGGTTCTTGGAAGAAACGGTGTTGGAAAGACAACATTTATGAAAAGCATAATTGGGCTTTTGCCGGTAGATTGCGGTTCAATAAATTTTGACGGAAGCGATATAACAAAGAGCCGGGCGTATGAGCGTTCTCAAAAAGGAATTGCCTATGTTCCCCAGGGACGTGAAATTATTCCTATGCTTACAGTTAAAGAAAACCTGCAATTAGGGGCTGTGGCACATAAAAAAGTTCAATTTGAAGCAAAAATGAAGGAAATTCTTGAATATTTTCCTGATTTGACGCCACATCTGCGTAGAAAAGGAGGTGTGCTTTCTGGCGGACAACAGCAGCAGCTTGCAATTGCCCGCGCACTAATGAGCGATCCTAAAATTCTGATTCTTGATGAGCCGACCGAAGGAATCCAGCCAAATATTGTTATGGGAATTGCAGACATTCTCAAACGGTATCAAAAGGCGAAGAATATTCCTCTGATTATCGTAGAGCAGAATCTTCACTTTGCGCGCAGAATCGGCGACCGTTTTATGATTATTCAAAAAGGCCGCAGCGTAAAGGAAGGTTCTATCGACGAACTGACCGATGAAGTTTCTGCTAAATATATTTCTGTATAGGCGGGGGTAAAAAATGTCTAAAAATTATGTAATTACAATTGCGAGAGGTTTCGGTTCTGGTGGAAAACAGACGGCGACACAGATTGGAGAGAAACTTGGAATTCCCGTCTACGAAAAGCAAATTCTTGAAATGGCTTCGGCATATTCCGGGTTAAGCGAGGAAATGTTCATTGAAGTTGATGAAAAGCTCCGTGGAAATTATGTAACCAATGCTCTTGCAAAATTTACTTTTCCAAAGGAAGTTTCGCCTACAAGCAAGCGTTTTGAGAGCGATATAAATCTTTTTTGTATTCAGGCTGAAATAATAAAGCAGCTTGCACAGAACGTGTCGTGCGTAATAATTGGAAAATGCGCCGACCATATTCTCAAAGATTTTGACAATGTTGCGAGTTTTTATATAGAAGCTCCCCGCAAAGAATGTCTGGAATCAATCATGACAAAGACCGGCGTAAATGAAAAAGAAGCCGCAAAGATGATTGAGAATACGGATAAGTATCGTTCCGAGTACTATAAGTTTTATTCTGGCGGAAACTACTGGACAAACCCTGTCAACTACGACCTTACGCTCAACAGTGCGAGAGTGGGACGCGGACGCTGTGCCGATGTCATTATCGATTATATGCGGCGGAGATTCGGGGCGGACTTTGAAGATACATTCAAGGGAAAAATCTAATGAATGATAAATCTGTCTGGTTTTTTAACCGGACAATTCTGCTAAAAAGAGGTATGACAAATGTATGAATGTGATATAAAAAGAATGGAAGAGAAAATAACCGCTTTTGGAGGCTTTGGGGACACAGGCCACGGTGGAATTACAAGATTTTCACTTTCTCCAGCGGCTATTCAGGCAAGAAACGAGATAAAATTGCGCATGACAAGGCTTGGCCTTGATTTTAAGACGGACGATCTTGGAGACATTTACTGCACTCTTCCAGGAACAGATCCAGATGCAAAAGTCATAATGTCCGGCAGCCACTGCGATTCAGTTCGTCAGGGTGGAAATTACGATGGAATTCTTGGCGTTCTTACTGCTATGGAAGTGATAGAAACCATAGTCACCAAAAAAATTCCACACAGGCATCCGATTCAGCTTGTTGTTTGGACAAACGAGGAAGGCGCGCTTTATGAACCTGCGATGATGTGTTCAGGAATAATCTGCGGCAAATTCAAAAAAGAAGAAATGTTTGCTTCAGTTGCAAAGGATGGTTCTGGAAAAACTTTTGGGCAGGCTCTTTCGGAGAGCGGATTTTTGGGTGAAGAAAAAAACAGAATTGAACCTTCAAAAACAGAAGCTCTTGTTGAACTTCATATTGAACAGGGACCTGTTCTTGAAGCCGGCGGATACGACGTTGGAGTGGTTGAAGGAGTTGTTGGAATGATAAATTATGAATTTACGTTTCACGGACAGGCCGACCATGCCGGCACATTCCCAATGCCTTACCGGAAAGACGCTCTTTTTGCCGCCAGCCAGGCTCTTTTGTTTCTTCACGAAGAATTTGACAAGATAGGCGACAAGGAACTGGTTTATACAACCGGAAAAATAAGCTGTCATCCGAATATTCACACGATAATTCCGGACGAGGTAAAATTCACCTTAGACGTGCGTCATCAGAATCCAGAAATAATAAAAAAATGTGTTGAAATAATAAAATCTATGCCAAAAGAATGGGCAAACTGCACGATGAGCTATAAAGAAGCGTGGGCGCGAAACACCGTAACTTTCCACAAGGAATGGGTTGATGATGTTGAAAATGCGGCTCAAAAACTGGGTTACAAGAGCCACAAAATGTACTCTGGAGCCGGTCACGACGCACAGTACCTGAGCGAGATTGTTCCTACTACGATGATTTTTGTTCCGAGCAAAGGTGGACACAGCCACTGCGAACTTGAATATTCGCCAGTTGAATGGTGCTGGAAAGGAGCAAACGTGCTCCTTAACACAATTCTTGAGATAGACAAAAAATAGGATTATTTTCCCATGGCAACAACTTTAATTCCCTCGGTTTCAAGTGAACTCCGGATTTTTTTTACAAATTCAAGGGCTTTAGGGCTGTCGCCATGCACGCAGAAAGAATGCAAGGCTCCGATTTGATACTGAACCATCGCTTTTAATTCGAGAGGGCTGACATTTTTCAAGCAGAGCCGCGCAATATTTTGATGAATTAGTTTTGCCTTTATTTTGGAAAAAACAGACAGAATTTTATATATTCAATTAAAAAATCCTCGAATAAAATAAACAAGAATGTTATTGAAGTTTACATTACAAATTTGGAGGAACAGAATGAAAAAATTAACCAGACTTGCTGCAATTCTGGCAAGCACAGCAATCTTGTTTAGCGCAATAAGCTGCAAAACCGACGACAGTGGGGGGGGCGGAGACGAAAACAAACCGTCAATCGAAACAAATGCAGACGGAACAACAACGTTAAAAATTAACGAAAACGACAAATCAAGCGGATTTGTAAGTGCATTTTCTACCGATGGCACCACAACTGCAAAGATAAACACAGCAAATGTTACAGGATATGAAGGTTCAGGTTATCTTGATAATCCTGGAAAAGTAATTTATTCAGTTAATTCTGAAACTGCTCAGGATGTAGAAATACAAATCCGCTACGCACATTGGGGCTGGTCTTACCAGATAAAAGTGGCCTATGTTCAAATCAACGGTGTAAACTATCTTAAAGAAGATCAAATTCTTTATGGAAACTGGACAGGTACAAATAATCTTTCTTTAACAAACACAATAAAGGTGCCGTTAAAGGCTGGGGATAACCAGATTTGTCTTCTGCCTGTACAAAAAGGAACTTCTCTTCCAAAATACGACGACGCAAAAGGCTACGGAGTAAAGTATCCAAACGGAGAAGCCGATGAAGCATCAGCTGTGGAAGCACAAGAAAAAGGGAATGTAGCAGGCCCTTACCTTTCCGATGGAATGATTCCAAATTTTGACTACATCACAATAAAAGGCAAGGGCATTAAAAACGGAACAGGACAGTCAGCAAATTATTATCAGATAAAAACCTCCGTAAACAATTCTGCTTATGGTACAATCCAGTTCTCCCCGGAACAGGACAGCTATATTGCAGGCACTGAAGTTACTGTAACTGCAACACCTGCAGAAGGCTATATTTTTGATTCTTGGTGCGGAACAAGTAAAGACAAAACAGGAAGTTTTACTGTAAAGGTTGATTCCGACAAAACTTTTAAGGCAAATTTCATTTCAGCTTCTTACAACAAAGAAACTGAACTTTCCGGTCTGGAAGGCTACGCTTCTGTCTGCGACGATGCCGGCACTGCTTACACCATTACCGGCGGTTTTGGCGGAGAAGAAATTACAATCGCTTCTTATGCTGACCTCCTTACATACAAATCAAAAATTTCCGGTAACGACCCGGCAATCATCAAAGTTACCGCCCGCATCTCTTCTGAAGGATGGATTGATACAGATGATTACAACAAAGAACTTGCAACTTTAACAGCTTCAAAAGTCGCAGACGAAGCCAAATTCATCCTTAAAAACCGCAGTTTTACCTTCGACATAGGCTCAAACAAAACTGTAATCGGCGAAGCCGGTCAAGATTACGGCTTTAAGAATATCAACCCTAAAATCAGCGGCACAAATGTCATTGTAAAATACCTGCACTTTGGAGATGTAATCGGCGACGACTACTTTGGCGGAAAAGGCAACGATGCCCTGAGCATTAAGGGCGGTCAGCATGTATGGGTAGACCACTGCGAGTTTAGCTCAAGCCTTACTCCAAAAGAAGTGGACGGTGTTGCAATTAACTTTGATTCTCACGGTTTTATTGTAGATCTTGAAGGCGAAAACACCACACCAGGAGAAAAATGGAAGAAAGACTTCTACGACGGACTTCTGGACATTTCCGAAACAAGCCGCTTTGTTTCTGTTTCC
>SAMEA3663093__coassemble_759_pt1 | contig 17435 bp, 11 predicted proteins | sample SAMEA3663093__metabat2_low_PE_025 | metagenome-assembled genome bin SAMEA3663093 (sample SAMEA3663093) | pig gut metagenome | biome: pig gut; feature: pig-associated habitat; material: faeces | place: France | collected 2012
AACCACATCAACATATTCAATTTTGTTTGTTTTTATTTCTCCCATAAAACCCTTCTAAAATTTTAAAAAATTCTTTTCACAAATTCTTTCAGAAAGAATGCTCCAGCCAAGCCGCTTCGCGCTGCCGCGGCTCCGCTTGCATGGCTTACGCCTTCTTCCTGCTCCCTCTCCATATAGGACTACTGCGCGGAGCGAACAAGGCGGAAGCCATAGATGTTGCCGCGGAAGTACGGGTAGTTGTTGTTCCGGTCGGCAACCTGCGCGCGGCTAGCGCTGCCGAACCAAGAACCACCGCGAGGACAGCGGTAAGAGCCCGAAGCCGGGCCTGAGCCTGGCGTGCTGCTATATACAGATCCATACCAGTCCCAGCACCATTCCTCAACGTTTCCGCTCATGTCGTAAAGTCCGTAGCCGTTTGCCTTCTTTGTTTTTACTTCCCATGATCCTGTGTAACGCGTATTTCTTCCATACCACGCAACGTCATCTATATTGTCGCTTCCTGCATATTCATAGCTTTCTCCGCCGCGTGCAGCCCATTCCCATTCTGCCTCTGTAGGCAGGCGGAAGCCGTCTGCTTCAAAGTCGCAGGCCGCAGCGTTCCATTCGCTATCGAATGAATCCGGTACAGTTCTCCAGCTTTCAGGGTCGGTAGAACCTTTTATTGTATAGCAAGGAGTTAATCCTTCACCATAAGAAGATTTCAGATACGGATTTCTACGAAGTAAGGATAGAACTTAGTGGAAATATTTATAGATTATGAATAATGATACTTTCGATTTAGATGATTATATTTCTCAAAGAAAAGAAAAGGATTCTGATTTTGCAAATGGATTTGATTCAGGTTATGAAGAATTTAAAATCGGAATGATGATAAAAGAAATGCGCCTTGAAAATGGAATGACACAAGAGCAGCTTGCCGAAAAACTTAATACAAAGAAAAGTGTAATTTCCAGAATGGAAAACCATTCTGAAGATATAAGATTGTCTACTTTGCAGAAAGTGGCGGCTGTATTTGGAAAGCAGCTTAGAGTTGCAATGTTGTAATATCATCTAATGAAGAAGAATCACTTGACGGTGAAAAAATGGATTTATTCATTCCTTAAGAAAATTAATTGTATTAACTTGTGTTAAATCAAATCTACAAAAACAGTCTATTCTATCTCGATTTTTGCCAAGAATAATTAAATTACTTTTTTTCCTCACGAAATAAGGTATGTCCCCCTTTAAATAAATCTTCGTTATAACTTTCTCGAATATCATCAGGCCCGCTCAATGCACGGCATATTCCGTTACTATTGCTTTGCAATTTCAGCCTACGTTCTTCAATGCAGACTATTAAAAACTCGAATTTAGGGCTAAATATAAAACAGGCATTTTATGCGTTAGCGATTGTAGTGGTTGCCTGCAAGTGCGCAGCACCGGAGGCGCGGTAGACGCCGTAGCCACGGAAAGCGCGGCCTGTGTGTTTTTTAGTGCGGGATTGTGTTTTTTTATGTTTTTTGCCGCCACTTGCTGGCGGACAATGACGTTTTTGCTGTTTTTGTGCGGCTTAAGGAAACGCCCAAAATAAAAAAAAGCGACAGATTTATTATCCATCGCTTTTTAGAAAAATTATGTTTTGTGCCTGCAGACAACTAGCGGACAACTAAACTTCTTCGGCGCTGCTTTTAAAGCAGGCAATGCCTTCCGCCATGTATTTTTCGCGGAGTTTTTGGCAGATTGCGATTATTTTTTCGGCCTCTTCTTCCTGGCAGTAAATTATGTACATTATGTTGAGCTGCGGCCAGATTGCGTCTCCGAGGCGTGGGTTTGAATAGCCGGCTCCCATTACGTTTGCAAGTTTTGTGTAACGGGCGGCGACTTTCTGCTCCTTAAATTCTTCCCTAAAGTCTTCTTCGAGAGCCTGGGAAGTAATTATTTCCAGCCGTGTCAATTTTCCGGCATGTTTTCTGATATTTTCGATATATGACATGTTATTCTCCATAAAGATCTCCTCTCCGACTTTTTGTTTTTATTTGTTGCCGGATTGTTTTTCTTCAATAGCCTTTTGCTTTGCGGCTTTTTTTGCTGCTTTTTTAAGACGGCGGTTATTAAAGATATAGTAAATTGACGGCATTATAAAGAGCGTCATTAACGAACCGAAAGTCATTCCTCCAAATACTGTGAGCGAGATTGGCTGCATTGAAGATGAACCTTCTCCCGGGAAGAACGCCATTGGAGCAAGCGAGATTACGGTTGTCAATGTTGACATAAGAATTGGACGCAGACGGTTGCGTGCTGCCTGAATACAAGCTTCTTCGAGTTCGTAGCCACGTTTTCTAAGAAGGTTTGTGTAGTCAACAAGAACGATACCGTTGTTTACGATTGTTCCGACAAGAACCAGAACGCCCATGATTGTAATTACGCTGAGCTGGTTTCCAGTGAGCGCATAAATTGTCATTACACCGATAAACGACAGTGGAATTGTAAGAATTACAATGAACGGGTCGAGCATTGATTCAAACTGCGATGCCATTACGACGAATACGAGGAAGGCCGCGAGTATGATTACAAGTCCGAAGTTTACAACTGCTTCCTTCATGTCTTCGAGGTCGCCGGAATAACTGATAATTACGCCGTCTTCTTTTGTAATGTTCTGTTCGATAAGTTTTACAACTTCTTTTTGAACGTCGCCGATTGAAAGGCCTTCGTTTGGTTTTGCTGTTACGTGAATGATTCGCGACTGGTTTTCGCGGAAAATTGTAACTGGAGCGGTTGATTCTTCATAATGCGCAAAACTTGAAAGAGGAATTCTCGTTCCGCTTGAAGTTACCATCGAAATTGAGTCGAGATCGCCAAGTCGTTCGCGGTCTTTTTCCGAAACGCGGACAACAACATCAATATCGTTTCCGTTTTTTGTAAAGCGGCTTGCAGTTTTTCCGTTGATTACGCCTGCAATTTCAGAGCCGACTGTATAAACGTTGAGCCCGAATTCCTGCATTCTGTCGCGGTCAAAAATAATATTTGCCTGCGGAAGTCCATCTTCGAGGTCTGAATTTACTTCGCTTACCCAGTCTTTTCCTTTTTCTTCGAGAACTTTGCGAACTTGACGGGAAGTTTCCATTACAAGATCCAAATCGTCTGATTTAATGTTTACAGATACACCGGAAGAACTTGAAGCGCTGTTTGCATTTGCGGCAAAACTCAAGGTTGCTCCCGGGAACATTGTAAAGTATTTTCTGAGTTTTGCTTTTGCTGTTTTTTCGTTGTCGTATCCTGGCAGACGGTCTTTTGGTTCGTACAAACTGAATATTACAGAACCAGTGTTTGTTTCTGATGATGAAGAAATCATGCTCGTTCCGCCGACTGTCACGCTTGAATATTTAATGCCTTTTAAGTCTTCGAGAGCCATTGTTTCGAATTCGCGGATAACATCTTCCGTAATAGAAAGTTTTGTTCCCTGCGCAAGTTTAAAATCTACTTCAACACTGTTTGCTGCAGATGGCGGCATAAAGACGAATCCAACGAGTTTAATTGCGCCCATCGAAACAAAGAAGAGAACAACAATTGCTACAATGAATGTTTTTCTGTGGTGAAGAACGAAGGCAACTCCTGCCGCATATTTTTCATCAAGTTTGTCGAAGAAGTTGTTAAAAGCTTTGTTTACCGCATAAGCAAAACCTCTTCCTTCGTTTCTTGTTCCGCCGACTTTTGATACATATTTTGAACACAAAACCGGAACCAGGGCAATGGCAACGATAAGAGAAGACATGAGTGAGAAAATGATTGTGTATGCCAAATCGTTGAACATCTGACCCATCATGCCCAGTTTTTTCTGGAAAATGAGCATTGGAAGGAAGATACAAACAGAAGTCAAGGTTGAACCCATGATTGAAGTAACCATTTCCTGTGAACCGAGAATTGCCGCAACCTTTGGCTTTGCATCGCGCTGAATATAAGAATAAATATTTTCGAGAATTACAATCGAGTTATCTACAAGCATACCGATACCGAGCAAAAGTCCGGCCATCGAAATCATATTGATTGTAATTCCTTTTAAGTACATACAAACGAGTGTAATCAAAACTGAAAGCGGGATTGAAAGTCCTACAATCAGGGTTGATTTTAAGCTGCGAAGGAAGATGAAAAGAACTGCAATTGCGAGCAAGGCACCCTGGATTACCGAACTTACAACTTCGTTGATTGTCTGAGAGATGATGTCTACAGTGTTTGAAGTTTCGAGAATCTCAACGTCAGCAGAAAGTTCCGCCTGAATTTTTGAGAGCTGTTTGCGTACGTTTTTTGCAGCTTGAACAGAGTTTTTTCCTGACTGTTTTGTAAGCATAATCATTACACAAGGACTTCCGTCAAGGTAAGCAAGTGTAGATTCGTCTTTGTAGCCTTCGTAAACGTCTGCAATGTCACGGAGGCGGATTGTACGAACTTCGGAGTCTGAGCCTGCTTTATAAGAGATTACAGTGTTTTTAAGGTCTTCGATACTTTTGTATTTACCGTCGTTTTTAATTGTGTAATTTATATCACCAGAAGTGATTGTACCGCCGGAAGACTGAATGTTCTGAACTCCGATCATCTGCGCAACTGTGCTGATTGTAAGTCCATAGGCTTCGAGACGGTCGCGTGGAATGTCTACGTTGATTGACTCTTCCCGGCCACCAGAAACTGTTGCGGAAGCGATTCCGTCAAGCTGTTCAAGACGCGGTTTGATTACGTCTTCGGCCATTGTTCTCAATTCTTCTGGAGTACGGTTTCCGCGCACTGCCAGATTCAAAATTGGCATCATTGAAGGATCCATTTTGATTGTAATAGGTGAATCGGCGTCATCTGGCAAATAACCGCGCACCATATCGATTTTGTCCCGGACATCTCCACCTGCGGCGTCAAGGTTTGTGCCGTAATTGAATTCGAGGAATACGATAGAAAGTCCTGACATTGAGCGGGACTGCATCTTTTTTAAGCCCGAAAGACCGGAAAGGGAAGTTTCGAGGGTTGATGTAACACTTTGTTCAACTTCTTCTGGACCTGCATTGTCGTAAGAAGTAAATACAATCATGTACGGCAAATCCATTTCTGGGAACATATCAATTGGAAGCTGTGTTGTACAGAAAATTCCAAGAATAACTGCCAGTACAAAAATAAGCTGGGTTGTTACGGGTTTATTTACACACTTTTCAGAAAATGTCATATAAATCTCCAGATACTGTTTTTTTAGGCTTAGTTTGAAGTTGAATTTGAAGTGATGTTTACTTTTACGCCATCATTCAAAAGCGACATGCCTTTTATTACGATTTCATCTCCGGCTTTAAGGCCTTTTGCAATTTCTGTTTTGTTATCGACAGAAAGTCCTGCTGTTACAGGAACAAGTTTTACAGTTGAGCGTTTGTCTGAATGAGGTTCAACTACGAAAACGTAATTTGTTGAATCGCGTGTTACAACTGCTGTCGAGGGAATTACGATTGCGTCTTTTACAGATTCTGTTACGAGTCTTACACGGCCGTACATTCCGACTTTTACGCGGCTGTCTTTTTTGTCAAAGTGGAGTTTTACGCCCATTGTGCGAGTTGTAGTGTCGAGAACCGGGCTGATTTCAAAAACAGTTGCTGGAAATACAACGTTTGGATAAGCATCGAAAGTTACAGTCGCCTTCTGTTTGTCAGAAATTCTGCTGATAAAGCGTTCCGCAATGTTGATTTTGATTTCTAGGTCGTCTGTGCGCGCAACATTTGCAATTGGAGAAGACTGGCTTACTGTCGAGCCGATTGTGGTTGGAAGAGAGGTGATTCTTCCTGTAATTGGTGAATGAACCGGACTGTCGTTGTAAACTGCTCCTGCGCGAAGCGGGTTTACATAAGCGATTACCTGACCTTTATTTACCATGTCGCCAACGTTTACAAGAATATTTGTAATTTTTCCGCCCTGATCCGGCAAAACGGCAACTGAGTTTACAGAGCTGATGTCTCCGCCAAATTCAAGATAATCGTCGAGGTTTCCTGCTGCGGTTGTCAAAGTGCTTACTGCAAAAACCTGTTCAGCTTCTGAGTCTGCTTCTGCGGCAGCGTCGTTTTTTTTGCCTCCGCAACTGATTGCCAAAGGTAATGTTATTGCAAGAGCGCCAATTGTAAAAATCAATTTTTTAAGTTTCATAAGTTTCCTCCAGTTTTAGATATGATATTTATTTTGTTACGGCAGAATTAGATTCGCCTGTTAATTTTACATTCAGGGTGTTTTCCAAATCCATGAGGGCGGAAATATACTGATATTTTTGGTTCAATTGACCAAGTTTTGCCTGATTCAAAGAATTTTCAGAATCGCGCAAGTCCAGAAGTTCTGTAGTTCCGCTGCGGTAAGAGCGCAACTGCATGTCGTAGGCTTTTTGAGCAAGTTGAACTGAACGGTTCATGTTTTCAATCTGCTGTTTTGCCTGATTTAAAGTATCTACAGCTTTTCGAACCTGAACCTTCTGGTTTTCTTTAAGGCTTTCAACAGCAAGTTCAAGCTGGGCAAGCTGCTGACGGTAATCTTTTACCTGCTGTCTGTTTGAAGACCACGGAAGCATATTTGTAAGGTTCCATGCGAGCGTTAAGGTTAAACTTCCTGAATCGTACCATTTGTCATTTTTTCCCAAATCACTTGCAAAGCCGAATGCCTTAGCGTTGTTTCCTAGAGGGCTCAGTCCCATAGTCGAACCGTCTGTGTACATTGGTGTCCAGCCATAGCTTAATGCAAATGTCGGAATCCAGGTTGAAAGGTCTAGTGCGGTAATTCCCAATTTTGCAGTTTCCATATTTTTCTTCATTGACTGAATCTGAAGATCGTTGTCTGCGTATTTGTTAAGCAGGTCTTCTGTTGTCACATCAACATATTGCGGCTCGATGGAACTTGTAAGCTCAATTTTTGTGCCGACTGGAAGTCCGATTAAAAAAGCGAAAGTATCGAACTGCTGGTTCAAGGTCTGTTCTGCAGAATCAACTGACGGTTTTGTATTTTCGTAGTTTACCTGAGTCTGCAAAAGGCCGATTTCTGGAACAAGACCGCTCTTAAAGTTTGCTTCCGCCTGAATCATTCTCTGGCGCGCATTTTCGAGAGTTGTTTTTTGAATTTTTAAGCTTTCCTGCTGGAGAAGAAGTCCGTAATAAATCTTTTTGACATTTATGAGAGTTTCATTTTGGCTCTGTTCCCAGCTTATTTTTCCAGCCTCGTAATTTGCCTTCGCAATTTGAATTTTTGCAATGTACGCAGGCGTAAAATTCCAGCTTACAGAAGCGCCTCCGATTACATCCCAGCGGGATTCTTCATCCGGATAATCGGTGATTCCAGATTGGGCGTAAGAAGGGCTGATTTCGTTTGAGCGTTTCATTGTTCCTTTTAACGAAACGTTTGGCAAAAAAACGTTCCAGCTTACGTTCGAAGCGCGTTTTTTCATTTCTAAATCAATGTCGTTACTTTTTAATGTGCGGCTGTTTTTTAATGCGTATTCAACAGCCTGATCTATCGTCAGAGTAACGGTTTCTGTTTTTTCTTTTTGTTCCTGGGCAAAACCTGCAGAAATAAAAAGAGTTAAACTGAATGCAACAAGTAATTTTTTCATTTTGTTTCTTTACCTCCAATTTTTTTACTTTTATTTTAGGACTGTTAAAAATTCAAAATCCTGTAATGGCTTTAATTTTTTTAGTCCAAATTTCAGTTCCTTATTTTAAAATTTTGCTCCGTACATCAAAAAATCAAACATATAATTTAAGGCTTGGTTAGTTTCTTCGTCCGAAAATTTATGTTTTATTTTTAAAATTGTAAGCGAAACAGGCAAAAGTCCTGACCAAACCGTAATATGTTCCGGACGAATCGAAAATCCAAGGTCAATTTTTTTTGCAATTTCGCTCATTCTCTTTTCCCACACATTATTCGGTCCTAAAAATTCTTTTTCGTCATCGACAGTGCGTTCTGCTCCATTTTGCAAAAGCCAGCTGCAAAGCGCCAAAATCGAAGGCCGCGCAGAAAAATACGAAATCTCGGTTTTCATATTGATGTAGATGAATTCCGTGTAGGTTTTAGCTTCGGCGCAGTTTTCTTCGCAAATTGTTCCTAAAAGCGAAAACTCCTTTGCAACTAGATGAAGACGCATTTTATTTTTGTTTTCAAAATAAAAATACAGGCTGCTTTTTGCCATGTTGAGTTCGTCGGCAATGTGTTCGACTGTAACGTTGTTTATTCCATATTTTGTAATTACAGTTGAAAAAGCGGTAAAAATCTTGTCTTCTTCCGGCAAATCTTCTTCGTTAATTTTGCAAATCTCGTCGAGCTGCGCAAAACGCTCTTTTGAAATTTTTGAAGTTTGGCTAGATTCTCCGATTGTTCCGACAATTCCTTTTTGAATAAAATTGACCATTTTTCTTGAAAAATCGCCGATTGAATCCGTTTTTTTTCCGCAGATGATTGATTTTTCGCGAAGTTTAATAAAATACAAAATCGTAACTGCGCAAAAATAAATGCGTGAATACCTTGCCGGCTTGTTTTTTTGATAAAATTTTGCAATACCGTCTTCTAGCCCCTTTGAACGAAGTTCATCGCAAACTTTTTTTTCAAAATCTTTTATCTGCGCATGAAGAATTATAAAGTAGTTTATATATTGAGAATTTTCCGCAAAAAAACTGATTAGTTTTATAATTTTTTCATTAAAGGTTTTTGAATCAAGATTTTTGTTTTGAATTGTCGAAAGCTGGGCGTAAAAAATGTCAAAAAACTGTTCCTTCATATTTTCTACAACAGCGTCTTTGTTTTTAAAATGACGATAAATTGCCGTTTTGGAAATTCCAACTTTTGCTGCCAATTGGCTCATCGAAAAATCCTTAAAACACGGCTGTTTATAAAAAGAGAATGCTGCGTCTAAAATAAGCTGTTTTGTTGAAGTTTTTTGAACCACGACATCTTCCTTGTAAAAAAAAAGTTACCGAACAATCGGTAACTAAAATATATCGAACAAGCGGTAACTTTTCAAGGTTATAATTAAATTTTATGAGAAGAATTTGAGTTCATTTAGCCGGAAAAAAAATTAAATTGAATATGAACCTTTTTTTTTGTAAAATAAAAAAACTATGGAATTTACACAAGAATCTATCGACGCCCTCGTTGTCAACGAAGTGGACATTATGAAAAAAATCGCGGAAGAACTTAATATCCGTGTAAGTCAGGTTAGTGCCGTTATAAGTTTGATTAACGAAGACTGTACAATTGCCTTTATTTCGCGTTACCGCAAGGACAAAACTGACAATCTTAACGAAGTTGAAGTTGCTGAATGTGATCACAAGTTTAAATCATATAAAAATCTTGAAGAACGCCGTCTGGAAATTGTCCGCGGAATTTTTGGCCAGGGAAAATTGACCGAAAGCCTTTACAATGCCGTTATGGGCGCAAAAACTTTGACAGAACTTGAAGATTTGTGGGCTCCGTTCAAGAAAAAGAAGAAGACCCGCGGAATGGTTGCAATCGAAAAAGGACTCGAACCTTTGGCGGATTTTATGGAAGGTCAGAACGATGATGCCGCAGTCGAAGCCGAAGCGCAGAAATTCATCAAGACTGATAACGAAGACGCCGCTTTGAATGTTGAATCATTTATGGATGCGATTGCCGGAGCACAGGATATTATTGCCGAAAGAACTTCTCAAAATCCTCAGAACCGCTCGGACGTTCACGATCTTTACATGGCGGAAGGCACAATCGAAACAAAAGGAATTGTTCCTGAAGGAGTTGATGCAGAAACTGCGGAAAAAACTTCTACTTATAAGATGTACTGGGATTATTCTGAAAGTTTGAATCAGGTTAAGCCACACAGAATTCTTGCAATGAACCGCGCAGAACGCGAAGGCGCTCTTTCTGTAAATATCAATGTGCCGGTTGACGGTGCAATCGCTCTTTTGCAGAAAAAAGCAAAATCTTCTAATAAATATCACAATGATGCGATTGAAGATGGACTTGTTCGTCTTCTTTCTCCTGCCGTAGTCCGCGAAATTCGCAGCAACGAAACTGACGAAGCTGACGACCACGGAATCGAGCTTTTCTCAGAAAACTTAAAAAACCTTCTTATGACACAGCCAATCAAGGGAAGCCGCGTTCTTGGCGTTGACCCTGGCTACAGAAACGGAACAAAATGTGCTGCTCTCGACGAAACTGGAAAATTCCTTGGATTTTTCAAAATCTTCCAGGAACAGAATCCACAGGACGCTTACGAGCAAATTAACAATGCAATCGACAAATACGACATTCAGGTAATTGCAGTTGGTAATGGAACCGGTTCTCAGGAAGTGCAGGCGATTGTTTCAAAAGTTCTTTCTGAAAACTATTCTGATTCTGATGTAAAATACACTGTTGTTGATGAAAGCGGAGCTTCTGTTTATTCTGCTTCTCCTGTTGCGACAGAAGAATTCCCGGAACTTGATGTTATGGTACGTGGTGCAATTTCGATGGGCCGCCGTCTTCAGGATCCTCTTGCCGAACTTGTAAAAATCGACCCGAAAGCAATTGGCGTTGGACTTTATCAGCATGACGTAAACCAGAAAAAACTTGCTGAACAGCTTGATGAAGTAGTTTCGTCAGTTGTAAACAATGTTGGCGTTAATCTGAACACTGCCTCTTACATGCTTTTAAAATACGTTTCTGGAATCAACCTTTCAACAGCCAAAAAAATCGTTGCTTATCGCGACGCAAACGGAAAAATCAAGAGCCGCGAAGAACTCAAAAAAGTTCCTGGAATTGGACCAAAGGCTTTTGAACAGTGCGCAGGCTTCCTTAAAATTGCAGAAAGTTCAGATCCGCTCGACAATACTTGGGTTCACCCGGAAAACTACGAAGTTGCCCGCGAAGTATTGTCTTACGTTCAGCAGAAAAAGGCAGTTCCTGCTGACGTAAAAAAATCTCTCTGCGAAAAATACAGCGTCGGCGAAACAACCTTGAACGATATAATAGAAGAACTTGGAAAACCAAACCGCGACCCTCGCGACGGCTATCCGGCTCCAATCATGCAGAAAGGCGTTGTAAATTTTGAAGATTTGACCGTCGGAATGAAAGTTACAGGAAAAATCAAAAACGTTGTTGACTTTGGTGCATTTGTTGACATTGGCTTGCACGAAACCGCTTTGATTCATGTTTCTGAATTGAGCGACAACTTTGTTTCTGACCCAATGGACGTTGTAAAAGTTGGCGATGTAAAAGAATTTACGATTATCGACCTGGACAAAGACCGCAAGCGCATTTCCCTTTCTCTAAAGAGTGACGCTCATACTCGTCTTGGCCAGACAAATGAAGGCAAAAAGCCAAAGGCTACGGACGGAAGCGCTCCAAGACGCAAGGTTGTCGTTGTAAAAAAAGGCGGCGAAAAACCTCGCGAAGCGGCATTTGCCGGTTCTAAGCGTTCGAACGCAAACCGCGGAAGCGACGACGGCTTGTCATACAATCCGTTTGCAGCTTTCTTCAATAATCAGAAATAATCGAAAAAAAGCGTTATTTATTAGAAAAATAACGCTGAATTATTGGAATTTGCCATTTTTGCTTTATACTTATGGTATGAAACAGAAATGGCAATTTTTTTTAGTCCTTGGCGGACTATTTGCAGGTTTTAATTTTTTCTCATGCGACTTGGAAACTCCCGAAAGAATTTCCATAAAGACGAGTGGAACAAATTACGAATTCCCGCTTGGCAGCGGCTCTTTTTTGATTCGCGACAAGATGAGTGCAAGTGAGCTGCGTAAGAATTTTAGCGAAAACCTTTCAGAAGGCTCGGAAGAAATTAAAGTTTACGATTACAATCCGACTCAACGCGACGACGATGTGCTTCAATATTTAATAAAATATCCGATAAAAGAAGTATCGCTTGGGCTTTCTGCTGACGGCACAAACGATATGAATTTTTCGACAAAGATTGAAATTTCAAATTTGAACGAAAATATCGGACAAGCCCTTAAGATTGAAGAAAAATCTTATACAATTATAGAAACTGGCATTGAGTCGGTAATTCCAGAAAATAAGGGAATCCCTTTTAATATTACGGCTCCGACTTTTTCAAGAATTAAACTTTCTGCCGGAAGTTTTAAAATCTCTGTAAATCCAGAAGAAACAGTTTCCGAAGATTTTGAATTGAACGCAAGAGTAATTTTGTGTGACGGAAGCGGAAATGAAATTGCTTCGAGTGAAGAGCGCAATATTGCTTCTGGAACAGGAAATTCTCCTCTTGTGCTCGATTTGAGCGGAAAAATTCTGCAACCGGAAATGAGATTTAAACTTTCTGGAACAATGAAGGGCGGAACAGCAGGCACCGTTCACAGTTTTAAAGTTTCTATGCAGGCAGATTCTTTCATGATACAGCAGGTTAATGGTTTAACCATGACTGCCGAAGAAATTGGAGATCTTGACAGTAATCCAGAAACTCCTGACGGCTGTGTTTCTTTTGAGAGCGACTTTGATTTTAGCGGCGTAAACGATTATTTAATCAGCGCGGAAATCGAATCGGGAAAAATGAACGTGTTCAGCACAATTCCGGAAGGCTGGAGCGGAATTACTGCCGGCATTGAAAAAATAAATGTTTCGCAGGGAGAAGGTTTTAAGGTTTCTGAAAATGAATTTTCTGACGAAACCTTATCTGCTGAAGAATCTACAAAATACCTTTTCAATAAAACGGCAGTTCTCGAAAATCAGACTATTAAACCTTCCAATGTTGCAGGAAACGTCAAGGTAAGCGGACAGGTTTCTGTCAGTTTTGAAAATGCGGCTCTTGTTTTTGATGAAGCAACTGCCAATCCGGAAGTAGAAATTGGTGGTTCTTGTAAGATTGATAAAATCAAAAGCCTTAAAGTCAATATTTCCGCTTTGAGCGAGGCTTCGGATTTGACTGGCGAAGTTGACACTGGCTTGAATTTCTCTAATTTGTTAAAGGATAATCTTGGAGATGCGAGCGACCTTATAAAAAATATTAAGTTTTCCGGAGTTGAAGGCTATGTTTTTGCGATTCAGCCGGGAATTGAGGTTTTTAAAGGAGTCAATTATTCGAACTGTAAACTGGAAGCTGTTTACGAAACGGACGGAATTCCTAAAACTTCTGAGCTTGTAAATGGCAGTCTTGGTCTTAAAGAAACTAAAATTGATTTGGATGCGCTTGCCGACGAAAATTATATGATTACAGACAACTCGATTCTTTCTCCAGAAAACTATTCTGTAAAGACGGAAGATTCTGCGGTTTGCGATCTTTTGAACAATATGCCGGACAGTTTAAAAATCAAATACGAATTGAGCGGTTTTTCAAATGCGACAAATGAACTCGAATTAACAGGCGAAGATTTTGAAAAGTTGACTGAATTAAAGTCGGTTCAGATTTTTATTCTTCTTAAAGTTCCGCTGCAGTTTACTTTGACAGACAAGTTTGATTTTCCACTTGATTCGCATGTAGCAGACGGTTATGTGACGGTTTCCGATGTCCGCAGTCTTATAAATACAATAAACGGCAATGGCGATACCTTTAACGAAACTGAAGACCTCTTAAAACGCGACAGTGAAGAAGATTTTAAGGATGTCAAAAAATATTTTGACCTTGTAGATTCGGTTTCGATTTATTACAAGGCAACAAATTCTACTCAGCTGGAAATTTCGGGAAGTATAAAAGACGACAGTAATCTTATAGAAGAAAAAACTCTCTCGTTTGAACCAGGCGCTGAGTTCAAAAAACTTGAACTGACTGGCGAAGAGATAAAAAATGTTTTTGACCATTACCCTTTTACTCCAAAAATTCCGGTCAAAATAAAGGCTGACGGACAGTTAAGACAAATTCCTCGCAATGCGGAGTTCGGAATGTCAGGATATGTTCAAATAAAGCTTAGCGGACAGGTTGAAATCTGGAACAAAAATGAAAAGGAGGAAAACTAAGATGAAAAAACTGCTTATTTGTTTTTTGACTTTTATTTGCGCTTCTTTTTCGTTTGCTGAATTAAAACGTTACGACCGTAAATTTGAATTTGGAATTGAAACAGAAGCTGGAGCTTCTAACAATTTTATTCGTTTAACGGACTTGCTTGTAAAAGACCTTGTTATTGACCTTGAAGAAGTTTCAAATGAGCTTTCCGATGACGGTTTTATAATAGATTTTAATGCCAATGTAAAAAGCTGGTTTGCGCTTAATTTTAACGAAAAGTTCAGACTTAATTTTTTCTGGGGAATTGACGGTTCAGGATATACAGGCATTTCAAAAAACTTTTTCGATCTTTTTTGCAAAGGTTTTGAAGTAAATTCAAGCGAATCGATTGATCTAAAGATTTTTAGCGATGTTTACGTTCAGACTGGAGCAACATTCAAGACAAAGATAAAGGATTATGGAGTGCATTTTACGCCGACAATTTTTGCTCCTGTAATTCATGTTACGGAAACAAAGGGAACTGCAAAATACACGTCGAACGAAAACGGTTTAATGCGAGCAGAAGCAGATTTGCCGTTAAATCTTTATTCTGTAATTGATTTGGAAGGAATTGACGATAAAACAATAGATTCTGCGTTTATTCAGGAAACACTTTCTGAACTTGTAAAAAGCGCCGGCTTTGACTTTTCGGGCGAAGTTGAAAGATCGTTTGGAAAAAAACTTGATCTTGGACTTTTTACAAGAATTCCAGTTGTTCCAGGACGCTTAAAATACAAGGCTTATAAACGGTTCTGGGGAGTTTTTGAACAGCAGAATGCCTTTGGTATTTTTGACGAGACAAATTCTTATACAAAAGATTATGGAGAAGACGATACCGTTTACAGCAAGGAAACAAAAAAAGTGCACAGACCGTTTATTTTGGGTCTGGAAGCTACCTGGAGACCTTTTGGAGCGTGGTGCGAAATTTGTCCGAAAGTTGATCTTGCAGTGCGAAATCCTTATTCAAGCGACTGCATGGTTTACGGTGAATACAATTTGTCCGCAGACTTTAGGTTGCTGAACGTTGTCGGCTTAAAATTTGCAACAGCATACGAAAATCTTATCTTTAAACATTCAATGGGATTTATGATAAATGCCCATGTTCTTGAAATCGACGCCGGAGTTCAAACCCGGGGCGCACATTTTGCAAGAAGTTTCGGCGTAACAGGTTTTGCCGCTTACGTTGGATTAAAAGCAGGATTTTAGTTTTTAATGATACCGGTGTGCCCATGCACGTGGGCTCATGCCGGTATTTTTTTTGAATACGGAACTAAAATAATTCTGATTTTGAAAACCAAGGCGCGAAGCAATTTCTGCAAGTTTTATAGATTCAACTTGCAGGAGATTTTTTGCCTGCTCAATTTTTAATTTTTCGTGCAAGGTTTGAATTGTAAATCCTGTCAATTCCTTTGCCCTGCGCACAAGATGAGATTTACTTACCATAAGTTCATCTGCCATTTTGTCGAGATTTGTCATTTCACTTAGATGTTCAACCAGATAATTTGTAATTTGCCGGACAGTAATTCCATTTCGATTTTCCTGCGAATTTTCGGATTTTAAATGCAGGATTCCGACAAGCTGCTCGCTTGAAAGCAACATTGAACGCTCTTTTGTGCGGCCTTCTTTTAAGTAAACGGAATGAAGCGCGTTGCTCAAAAGCATTCGTACAGTGTCGTAAACAGAAATGTTTTGAGTGCCGATTTCCAAAAAAGCATAGCCAAAATATCTGTCAGCGTGATAAAGAATTTCGAGCATAAGATTGTAGCGTCTGCTGTGCGGAAAAAAAGTTTTTGGAATACAGGCCGGGTCGTAAACCTTAAAAGGAAGTTTTTCCTTTATGTCGAGAGGCGGTTCCGGCAAAATCAATTCAATGTTTGAAGAAGTCAAATCAATTGTCATATTGTCGGAAAGACAGAGCACAATTCCCGGAATTTCCATTTCTGAAAGCTGATAGCGCAAGACATCTTGAATTTGTTTTCCAGTCGTCGCGCTCGCAAAATTCATGGCAATTTGAGACAAATTGTTCATTAAATAAGAATTTTCCCGGGTTGAGAGAGTATCGTATTCAATAAAAACAGAAACAAGAGAACGCAGCTGATGAAAAATATTTTCGATATGAGAAAATTGTTTGTCGTCATCTTTTACCATTGGAAGAATGATTTTGCGCAGATTTGTAATATTTTGCTGAAGTTCGCTGTTTACAAGGACAGAATCTTTGCGGATATTTTGCAAGAGATTTTGAAACCAGCGCAATATTGAGCTTGGACTTTTTTGTTCGTAAATATCATCAAAAATAGCATCAATAAGATTTTTAATTTCTATTTCCGGACGTCCTGAAAAAATATTCCGGGTTAATCGAAAAAGATAATTCCTAACTTCTTCTTCGGACAGATTTGTGCCAGGCATAGAGTTTGCTGTGTTTATTTCTTCGCCTGCATCTTCAATGCTCTGCTCAAAACAACCGCACGACTGGCGGATAAGAAGGGTTGTAGGAACAAGCCGCGTCTTGAATTGTTCTTCCGGAGACATAATTCTGTCGATTAAAAGTTCAACAGCAGCATAACCGCGCTTAAAATATTCAAGATCCATCGTTGTAACTGGAGAACGCGCGGTAATTCCATTGTACTGGTTGTTAAAGCCTGTTACGGCAACATCTTTTGGAACGCAGATATTCTGTTTGTCTAGCTCTTCGATTACAGTGGCCGCAATAATGTCCGAAGATGTTATAATACAGTCGATTTCTGAGTGGTCTTTTAAGTTGTAAGCAGAACAAAGTTTGTTAACTGCCATGGCAATATCGATAGAATCCATCGTTTTTGTCATATAAATTGAATCAGGCAGTTCGGAAATTCCATATTTTTTAAGTTCGTTTTGAAAAGCGTTCAGACGGCGCATATGAGGTTCTGAAATTTTTGAACCAATAAAGACAAAATGCTTGTAGCCGTGCTTGTTTATAAGATGATCCATTATCAGCGCTATCGAAGAATTGTTGTCTATGCGGATGCACGGAATTCCTTCAATATCAAGATAACCAATGTCTACCATTGGAAGCGGTTTTAAAGCATTAAAAGTTTGAACTATGGTTTTTGTGTCTAAAAAAGAGCAGAGCGAAGAAGTCCAGGTTACAAGTCCGTCAACGAGAGGAGCCTTCATAAAACGGAAATTTTTTAGATAGTGCGAAATAAAATCAATATCGTCAAAAAGCGAATATTTGATTGCTCCTGCAAAGTTGATGAAATTCAAGTCGTAATCAGAGGCCGCTTTCATCATGCCGGCAATGTATTCTTGACCGATAAATGAACGGAAATCGGCAATTCCTGTAAAACCGACAGTAACGCGGTTTCCCTGATTTTTGCGTTGAGTTAAAAAAGCGCGGCGTTTTGCAATTCCTTGGTTCATAGTTTTTCTATTATAACACTACAATGAGCATTTTTTATAGAAAAATCTACAAAAATAATGAACCAAGTTTTTGCCAAAAAACTAATTCAATCCCATAAAAAACGGAAGAATT
>SAMEA3663093__coassemble_773_pt1 | contig 16853 bp, 16 predicted proteins | sample SAMEA3663093__metabat2_low_PE_025 | metagenome-assembled genome bin SAMEA3663093 (sample SAMEA3663093) | pig gut metagenome | biome: pig gut; feature: pig-associated habitat; material: faeces | place: France | collected 2012
TATGATAGACTAGTATGGAATATATTTTTGTAAGGGGACTGGCGTTATGAATAGAAGAAAATCGATAATTCTTACTTCTGTTTTGACTGGTTTGGCTGTTATTTGTGCGCTGACTGGAATTGCCCTTTTAATTTTTATTTTTCTCAGAGGCGAAAGCAATAGATTTGAGCCGTTTAAGTTTGATGAAAACAAATCTTACGAGGTTCTTTATATAAGTTCTTATGATCCTCGGTATTTAATTACAAAAAATCAGCTTGAAGGCATTGAATATTCTATGCAAAAAAAAGGCATTATGTACGAAGTAATGTACATGGATATGCTTAATTATAACACTGCCGAAAATTATGAGCTTTTTTATCAGACAGTAAAGCATAAAATTTCTATGCGTCCGGCAAATTACAAGGCTGTTATTGTAAGCGATGACGCTGCCCTGACTTTTATGGAGCAGTTCCACGATGAGCTTTTTAAAGATGTTCCAGTTGTGTTTTTTGGAATAAACGATATTTCTCATGCAAAAAATGCTCAAAAAAATCCATGGTTTACAGGATTTGGAGAAAAAATTTTTGTTGATGAGACTCTTGAAATAATCATTGAGCAAAATCCTAAGGTTAAAAAAATTTATTGTATTCTTGATGATTCTTTGACGGGACGTGGAGACGGGACGCAGTTTTTGAACGCAATAAAAAAATATCCGAATTTGACCTATGAATTTATTACGATTTCCCGAAATTCTCCTGAACAAATTGCTGCCCGGTTGTCTGCAATTCAGGCTGATTCTGTTATTTTGTGTCTTTCTTCTTTGCAGTCGTATGCTCACAGAAATTCTTTTTCTATTTATGAGCTTATTGATTTTATAAGTTCGTATTCACGGAAAATTCCTGTTTATAGAACAAATGCCGTAGGTATTGGAAATGGTTTTTTGGGCGGAAAAGTCTATGATCACTATGCGGCCGCTTGTCATGCTGTAGAAATTGTTTACGAAATCCTCGAAGGCAAAAAACATATTTTTGATTTTGAATATGATGAGTTTGCGGTCGGAAAATGTATTTTTGATTACAAAATTCTGAAAGAATTCAATATAAATCCTTCAACCTTGCCTTCCGAAACGATTTTTTTTAACAAGGCGGAAAACATTGTTAAGAAACAAAAAAATTTATTCATTGCTGTATTTTTTATAATGCTTTCTTTGATTTTGATGCTCGTTGTTTTTATTACAAGCTATTACAAGTCAAAAAAAATTAACGAAATCGTCATGGCGATGAACAAAAAAATGCACCAGATTAACAGGGAACTGAGTGAGTCGGAAAAAAAATTGACTTTTGTTGCAAACAATGACGGTTTGACGAAACTTCCAAACAGGAGCCACGGCGAAGCAGAAATAAAAAAAATTATACATTCTGGTTTGCCTTTTACGCTTTTTTTGATGGACATTGATGATTTTAAAAATTACAACGATACTTACACACACGCCTGTGGCGACTATGTCTTAAAAGAATACGGACGCCGGCTTGAATCACTTACTGTAAACGGTGAATATTTTGCGGCGCGCTACGGCGGAGATGAATTTTTGCTTGTCTATAAGTGCGGTCATATCGAAAAAAACGGGCGCGAAATTGAGTCTTTGCGACAGTTTCTCAACGAACCGATGGAATATGGGGAAACAAAACTTTCAACAAGCGTAACTTTGGGTTTTGCAGACTCGTCCATAGACGTTTCGTACGATGAGCTTCTTACACAGGCGGATATTGCAATGTACGAGGCAAAAAAGATTGGTGTTGGTACCTGTCTTGGATTTATGCCGGAAATGAAAGAATCGGTTTTGAGGCGTAATTCGATTATTGATATTTTAAAAGCCGAATGTAAATGCGACGGTTTTGAAATTCGATATCAGCCGCAAATTTCTACAAAAACTGGCGATGTCTGCGGTTTTGAGGCTCTTGTCCGCTTGAGGGATTATTCTGTTGGACCGGATGTTTTTATTCCTGTAGCGGAAAGCAGCGGATTTATTGCTCAAATTGGAAGAATTGTTACTGAAAAAGTTTTGCGTCAGATGGACACCTGGCGTTCTGAAGGAATGAAACTTAGAAAGGTTGCAATAAACTATTCAAATGGACAGCTTATTGATGACGGTTATGTTTTGTATTTGAAAAGCCTTATGGAAAAATACAGGATTCCGTCAGATTTAATCGAAATTGAAATTACAGAAAGTCTTTTTATGGGCAAAAAAGACCGTGTAACTCAACTTTTTAGCGAGCTTGAAAAAATTGGTGTTGAACTTGCACTCGATGATTTTGGAACGGGTTATTCTTCTCTGAGTTATTTGACTTTTGTGCCGGCGGACAAGGTTAAAATTGACAAATCTCTCGTTGACAATTATCTTGTGGACGGAAAAGAAGATTTTATTCAGAATATTGTGCAGCTTGTGCACGGTTTGGGAATGAAACTGACTGTTGAAGGCGTTGAGCACAAATGGCAGTACGACAAACTCTGTTCTATGAAGTGTGATTTTATTCAGGGGTATTTATTCAGCAAACCGATTAGTGCTGATGATGTTCCTGAATTTTCAGTTGCGGTTTGATTTATGACTTTACTTGAAACTTATTACAATAAATTTAACGAAGAGCATCGCCTTACGACGCGGCATGGAATTGTGGAATATACAGTTACTCAAAAATATATCCACGAGTGCATAGGCGAACGGAAAAATCTTAAAATTCTTGATGTTGGAGCTGGAACCGGACGCTATTCTGTGGCTTTGGCGCAGGAAGGCCATTCTGTTACGGCGGTTGAGCTTGTTGAACGAAACCGCAAGGTGATTGAGTCAAAGCATCAGTCTGGAGTGCATATCTGGCCGGGAAATGCCCTTGACTTGAATTTTCTGGATGCGGATTGTTTTGACATAACCTTGATTTTTGGACCGATGTATCATTTGCACACGGAAGTAGAAAGAATTAAGGTTTTTGAACAGGCCAAGCGGGTGACAAAAAAAGACGGTTTTATTCTTGTTGCCTATGTTATGAACGATTACAGCATAATCGAATACTGCTTTAAGAAAAACAAAATTAAAGAATGTTTGGAAAACGGCAGCGTGACGGAGGATTTTAAAACCGTAAGCAGCGAAAAAGAGCTTTATAGTTACCTGCGGCTTGATGATATAAATGAATTGAATAAAAAAGCCGGTCTTGAACGCATAAAAATTATTGCGGCGGACGGTCCTTCTGACTATATGCGCCGGGAATTAAATGCAATGGACGAAGAAACATTTGAGCTTTTTGTAAAATATCAACTTGCAAATGCAGAGCGGATTGAACTGCTCGGTGCTTCTAGCCATACGGTCGATGTTTTAAAAAATACAAAATAATGCAAAATTGCGTTAGCGATGATAGCCCCAGCGTCAGCTGTCCCGAAGGGACGGAGCGAATGCGGAGGGGCGGTCGTAGCGACGGCGAAGCCGGAACGCCCTTGCAAATTCCTGAAGAATTTTATAAACTGTGCAAAATGACATTTTGTTGATTTTTGTCAAACTCAATTTTTTTATTTTTATAAGGAGAAAACTATGGCAAAGAAATATGCATTTTTGTTTCCTGGACAGGGTGCTCAGGCACAGGGAATGATTAAGGACATTTGTGAAGCATATCCGGAAGCACAAAAGGTTGTTGACGAAGCTTCTAAAATTGCTGGAAAAGATGTTGCAAAACTTTTGTGGGATACTCCTCAGGAAGAACTCAACCGCTCGGATAACAGTCAGCTTGCGATTACTACTGCAAGTATTGCGATAATGGCCGCTCTTAAAACAAAGGGAATTGAACCTTCTGCTGCGATGGGATTTTCGCTCGGAGAATTTCCTGCTCTTTATGCTGCCGGAATTTTGTCTTTTGAAGATGTTATCAAAATTGTATGTCAGCGTGGTTCGATAATGCAGACTGTTTGCGAACAGATTGCTGAGGAAAATGCCGGAAATGCGCCTGGAATGAGCGCTGTTCTTGGTTTGCCGCCAGAAAAAGTTGAAGAAATCGCTGCCGGAATCGATGGCGCTTATGCCGCAAACTTGAATTCTGTAAAACAGACTGTAGTTGCAGGAACTGCCGATGGTCTTGCTAAGGTAGAAGAAGCGGCGAAGGCTTGCGGGGCACGTCGTGTTGTACGCCTTGCTGTTGCTGGTCCTTTCCACTCGCCGCTTATGCAGAGAGCCGCTGATAATTTTAAGGTGGCGCTTGAACCTTTTACATTTACAGATCCAAAAATTACGCTCTTTTCTAATGTGACAGGAAAAAAAGTTACAGAAGGCGCGCCTGCAAAGGCAAGTGCGGTAGATCATCTTACTAATCCGGTTCGCTGGACTGACGAAGAAAAAGTTCTTGCTGATTTGATTAAGGAAGATGGAAGTGAGTGGGCTGTTCTTGAAGTTGGTCCTGGAAAAGTTTTGTCTGGTCTTTGGGGACAGACTGAATTTGGTGCGACTTTGCCTGCTGTTGCTGTAAACACTGCTGAAGTTTTGGCATCGCTTTAATAAATTTGGGAGGAAGTATGTTGCTTCAGAATAAAAAGGCTCTTGTTACTGGTTCTAGCCGTGGAATTGGCCGTGGTATTGTTGAATCTTTTATTAAAAACGGTTGTGAAGTTTGGGGGCTTTGTTCTAAAGAAAGTGCCGGAAAAGCAGAACTTGAAGCTCTTGCAAAAGAAAACGGTGTGGCTTTTCACGAGATTTATGCCGATGTAGGCAATGCTGAACAGGTGACAGAAGTTGTAAAAACCGCTCTTGCAGAAGCCGGCGGTTTTGATGTTCTTGTAAACAATGCTGGAATTACGCGCGATGGTCTTTCGTTCAGAATGAAAAAAACTGATTGGGACGATGTTTTGAGAATCAACCTTACGGCTGCTTTCTTGATTTGTCAGATTGTTTCTAACGATATGATCAGAAAACGTTCTGGTTCAATTATCAATATGTCTTCGATTGTCGGAGTTCACGGAAACGGCGGTCAGGTTAACTACGCTGCTTCTAAAGGCGGTCTTATTGCTTATTCCAAATCGCTGGCTGCAGAAGTTGGTGGCCGCGGTGTTCGCGTAAACTGCATTGCTCCTGGTTTTATCGAAACTGATATGACCAATGTTCTTAAAGAGGAATTGAAACAGGCTATGATTGAAAAAATTCCTCTCAAACGTCCTGGAATTCCGGAAGATGTTGCAAATACCGCTCTTTACCTTGCGAGCGACTTGAGTTCTTATGTGACAGCACAAGTTATTGGTGTTGACGGTGGAATGGGTGCGTAAAATTTTACGCTGACAAAAAACTTGTTTTTGCCGTATATTTCTTGCTTTCGCGCCTTTATGGCGCGTTTTTTTTATTCTATTTTTAAGTTTTTCAGGAATATTTCTGTAAAAATTTGCGGTGAATCTTTGTTCTGATAGTATATTCCCGCTTTAAAATAATTGCGTTCGTCGGAGCGGACTTTTTCTGTAAAAGTTGTGCTTCCCTTTTTCTCTCCGTCGCGGAAGATTGTGAGTTTTTTGTCTTCTGTTTGGATTTTGATTGTAGTTTCTTTTGAAGGAATCCACTTTCCAAGCTCAATTTTTATCGGATCGCCATTTATTTTGTCAACTTTGTCTGCTTCGTAATAATTTCGGATCTTTGCAACGATTTTTCCTTGTTCTACTTCGATTCGGCAGAGCGGACGGTCTGTTGCACTTCCAGTTGAGTTTGGGAGTTTTCTTGCCAAAAACTGTCCGACCGTAAATTTTGCTTCTGAGACATTGGAGCAGTTTCCAAAAAAAGTGTAGGTGAAAGAATGTGTGTCCTTAAATGCCCAGTTCGTTTTTTGGGCAAGTTCTACGCGGACAGAAGAGCCATTTTGAGATTTGCCCTGATCGGAGGCGTCGAGGGAAATTCTGATCCAGTCTGTATTGTTTTTGTCCGTGTATTTTGAAAAATATTTGTTTTTGAAATCTGAGTTTTGGTCGAGAGCTGAGGTTATCATGCCGCCGTCTTTGGTTCCTGACGGATACTGGAGGTTAAAAACTATGTTTCCAGAACTGTCGGGTGGAAGGAGTGGGACAGGACTTTGTCTTTTAGCGAGTTCTTCTGGTGTTGCGTAAGGCATGACGTAAGGTGGGGTTTCGCCTTTGCTTGAAGCACAGCCTGCAAGAACTGCGGCTAATGCGGTTGTTCTTAAAAATAATTTCGCGTTCATTTTTTTATTATATAGCCTTTATTTTGAATTGTTTACTTATTATCTGATAATTCTGCAATTAAAAAAAAACACTTGCTTAAAATGACAAAAACTGCTATTTTGTCATAGTAAATTAAAAGAAAGGTGGAATCAGCTTGAAATTTTTGCTGGTTTATTATTTTAAACAGTTTTGCGTGGCAAACTGGATTTTTCTATAGGAGGCATGATAAAAATTACATCCGTGTAATTTTTATCATTACAGTTTGCTCAAGCGTTGCTTTCACAAACTGTGATTCTCGCCATCCGTGGCTCGCCGCTAACGCGGTGTTTTTATAAGGAGGCATAAAAATGGAAGAAAAAATTATAAGCAGTGCGGCTCAGGTTATTATTGCAATTACTCCGATTGTTGGAATTGCGATTGGCGGTGTGGTTGTGTTTTTTTCGCTGCTCTGGCATCATTTGGAAGTGCGCAGACAGATTTTGAGCGGAACTTACAAACGCGAAAAATTTAATTTAAAAGCGTATTCACTTTTAATCGGTCTTTTGCTGACCGGAATTGGTTTTATGCTGACTGTGGTTTTTGCTTTGCTCGGAGGAATTTCTATATCTCTGCTTGGCGGTTTGATTCCTTTTTCGATTGGAATTTGCGCAATAATTTTTTATAAGGTGAATGACTGGGAATAAATTAAAAAACAGTCATATTCATGGCAGGAAAAACTCTTAACGGCATTGAAAGATTACTCATAAACAAGCGTGATGAATTTTTAATAAAAGAAACCTTGAACGGAAACGAAAAGGCTTTTCAGACGCTTATAAAACTGTATAAAAAAAGGGTTGTTGCGCTTGGAATGAGTTTTTTTAGAAATCCTGATGATACCGACGACTTTGTGCAGGAAGTTTTTGTTAAGGTTTATATGAACCTTTCAAAATTTAACTACAGATCGAGTTTTGCCACTTGGATTACAAAAATTGCATATAATTCGGCTGTAAATTCGGTTACGCGCCGGCAGGAATATGTTCCGCTTGCAAACGAAGATATGTTGCAGTCAAAAGCCCTTGGTCCGGAAGAAGAGGAAATCCGGAAAACCACGCTTGATACGATTAGAGAATGTGTTTTGTCTTTGCCGGAAAATTACGGCAGGTGCGTGGAAATGTATTTTTTTCATGGCTTAAAATATGAGGAAATTTCTGAAATTACAGGATTTCCTGTAAATACAATAAAATCTTACATATTCCGTTCAAAAAAACTTATGGCGGACAATCTGCGAGGTGTAATTTATGAACAGTAAAAAATGTGAAAAAGTGATGAATTCGTTTTTTGAGCTCGACAAAGGCGAACGCCTGGAATTGCACGATTCTTTGCATTTGATTTTTTGTAAGGAATGCCGCACAAAAGTAAGGGTTCTTTCAAAAGCAGAAAAAATTGTCCAAATGCCGCTTTTACAGAAGTCGGAAATGCAGGATTCGCTCTTGAGCTCCGCGATAAAAAGCACAAATCCTTCCTGGATGGAAAATTTAAAGCCTGTTTCGATGGTAAGATGGGTTTTGAGCGGTTTTTTGATGATTTTGCTTTTTGTGCTTTCGGGCATTTTTCTTGAAAAAATCCAGAATCTGGACTATTTAACCTGGTTTTACGTGATTGTCGGAGCGGTTGTAACGGCATATTGCGGGGCTTTTATGGCGATAAATATGGATTTTTTTATAAAAAAGATTGATACAAGTTCTCTTGCGTAAAATGGCGCCGGATAGAAGAGGCCGCGGAAGCGGGTGCAGGGCACCGAAGGCGCGTTAGACGCCGTAGCCTCGGATAGCCGTTAGTGCAAAAGTTGCGCGCGGCAAAAACTAATGAAAAACTATTTTTTTTTGTGCTAGGATATTTTTATGAATGAAAATTTTGAACTTTTAAAAGAAAATCTTGAAAAAACAAGACCGGAAATTATTGAATTGCAGACGCTTTTGTCGTCGATTCCGGCTATGGCTCCTGAAAGCGGTGGTGACGGCGAGTCGAAAAAATGTACCGCTCTTAAAAATTGGCTTATTGAACGTGGTTTTAAAGAAAATCAGTTTAAACAGTTTGATGCTCCTGATTCGCGCGTTTCTTCTGGTGTTCGCCCGAACCTTATGCTTACGATTCCTGGAAAAAAAGAGCAGTCGATTTTTGTAATGGCTCACATGGACGTTGTTCCGCCGGGAAATCTTTCGTTGTGGCATTCTGATCCTTGGAAAGTTGTCTATGACGAAAAAAATGACAAAATTACCGGCCGTGGCGTTGAAGACAACCAGCAGGGGCTTGTGAGCGGTGTTCTTGCGGCTCTTGAGCTTCTTAAAAACAGCATTGTGCCTGAATATACCGTAAAATTGTTTTTTATGGCTGATGAAGAATTTGGTTCTGAATACGGAATGAAATTTCTTTTGAAAGAGCATCTCGACCTTTTTAAGAAAGATGATTTGATTTTGATTCCTGATGGCGGCGACCCGGAAGGAAAAACAATTGAAGTTGCAGAAAAAAATATTCTCTGGCTGCGTCTTCATACGATTGGTTTGCAAAGCCACGGTTCAATGCCTCAAAAAGGAAAAAATGCGCATCTTGCTGCCTGCGACCTTGCCTTGCGTTTAAATGACCTCGAAAACTTTTTTGATGCGGAGGATGAGCTTTTTTCGCCTTCAAAATCGACATTCCAGCCGACAAAAAAAGAAACCAACGTTGATACGGTGAATATTATTCCGGGCGATGATGTTTTTTATATGGATTGCAGAATTTTGCCTTGCTATACTTTGGACGTGGTCCGGGCAGAAATTAAAAAGCGCGTTGCCGAAATTGAAGAAAAATACGGCGTAAAAGTTGAGATTAGCGAACCTCAAAAATCTCAGTCGCCGGCTACTCCTGTTAATGCTCCTGTTGTTGAAAAATTAAAGCAGGCGATTATGGACGCACATGGAAAAGAGGCTGTTCCAATTGGTATTGGAGGCGGAACTGTTGGCGCTGAATTGCGTAATTTGGGTTTTAACGCGGCAATCTGGTCTACGATTGATGAAGTTTGCCACCAGCCTGACGAGTACAGTTATTTGCACAACACGATTGCAGATGCTCAGACTCTCTGCGCCTTGTTTTTGCAGAAATAATTAAAAAAAATGCGGCTAAAAACGGCTAAAGCAAATAAAAATTTTGCAAAAAAAATCTGAATCAGTGTTAAATCTTGTAGAATTGAACCGTCTGCGGTAAAATAAGAGCACTATGCTTTATACTATTGGCGGTCTTTTGAACCGATATTTTGGGCCTGCGCGTCTTTTGCAGTCGTACACAGTCCTTATTGTTTTGTCACTTTATACAGGATTTTTGATTGTTCGTTATTTGATGCCGCATTTTTATACTTATATGCCTCACGACCGTGGCCGCGAGTTTACAGTGAGTGCTGAAGCGGCAAAAGGCAAGCCGACTGGTGTCGGAGTGTTTTTTATTACGGTCTTTGTTTTGCTCAGCCTGATTTTTGTTCCAATGGACTGGTTTAAGGCATGTGCGCTTGGTTTGACCTGGCTTATGATGCTGACAGGTTTTCTTGATGACCGCAGCGTAACAAGTTGGGGCGAATACCGCAAGGCCGTTCTTGATTTGGTGATTTCCGTTGCTCTTTCTGTTTTAATGGCTGTTTATCTTATTCAGCAGAGTTCCGATGGAAAAATTTATTTTTGGCTTCCTTTTTTTACGCACAGAATTTTTGTCTATCCGTGGGTTTTTGTTCTTATTTCTACGGTTATGCTTTGGACTTCTGTAAACACAACTAACTGTACGGACGGAGTTGACGGACTTAGTTCAACTCTTGTTTTGATCGCACTTTTGACGCTCGGCGTAATTTTTTATTTTATCCTCGGACACAAAGACATCGCAGCTTATCTTTTGGTTCCTCATTTTGCGCAGGGAGCGAGCTGGGCGGTTATGACGTTCTGTTTGGCTGGCGTTTTGATGGGCTATCTTTGGCACAATGCTTTTCCGAGCAAGTGTCTTATGGGAGATGCCGGAAGCCGCGCCTTAGGTTTTTACATTGGAATTTGCGTAATGCTCAGCGGAAACCCGTTCATGATTTTTGCAACTTCGACAATTATTTTTATAAACGGCGGAATGGGATTGATGAAAGTCTTTTTGAAAAGATTCTTTCATATCAGTATTTTTTCAAAAATTCGATTTCCTTTGCACGACCACATGCGCGTAAACCACGGCTGGTCGCCGACTCAGGTTTTGATCAAATTTATGATGCTTCAGCTTTTGATTACGCTTGCCGTTGTCGGAATTATATTTAAGGTCAGATAACAAATGAATATTAGAGCTTCAAAACATAATCTTTCTGGAAAAATTACAGTTCCAGGTTCAAAATCTCATACAATTCGTGCTCTTATTCTTGCGACACTTGCAGACGGAGAATCTGTAATTAGAAATCCACTTCCAAGCGCAGACTGTCTTTCTACGGCGGCAGCAGTTCCTTTGATTGGTTCAAGTGTTGAATTAAATCTTTCGGAAGAGGGTGAGCCAGGAACTCGCTGGCTTGTAAAAGGTGCTGGAAAAAACATTCATCTTCCGGTCGATATTGTGAATGTGGGAAATTCTGGCTCGCTTTTGTATTTTTTATCGCCAATTGCCGCAACTTTTGAAGGAATTAGTATTTTTACTGGTGATGAGTCAATCCGAAAAAGGCCAGTAGCTCACGTTGCCGATGCCTTGAATCAACTTGGAGCAAGGGCGGAAATGGCAATTCCCGGTCACAACGGCTGTCCGCTTGTTGTAAAAGGTCCGGTTCGTCCAGGTGTTGTAAAGACTGAAGGCGAAGTTTCCAGCCAGTATATCTCTGGTCTTATGATGGCTGGAATTTTAATGAACGGAAAACTTTCTTTGGAACTTTCCAATCCAAAAGAAACGCCATATCTTACAATGACGCAAAAATGGCTTGAAAAAGTTGGCGTTCCGTGTTCAATTTCTGATGATTTTAAAAAGATTGAAATAAATGGACCAAAAAACTTAAAGGCTTTTGACGTTACGATTCCGAGCGACTGGGAAGGTGTTGCTTTCCCGTTGATTGCGGCTCTTATGACCGATTCTAAAATTACAATCGAAAATGTTGATTCGAGCGGAACTCAGGGCGATGATGCTATTGTTGAAATTTTAAAATCAATCGGAGCGGATATTGAATGGGATAAAGAGCAGAATACTTTGACAGTCTGTGGCGGAAAATACGCAAAAAACGGACATGGAAAACTTTCGACAAAATCCCTTCCAAACGGCGAACTTCATGTAAATATGAATTCGTTTCCGGATGCGGTTTGTGCCCTTGCCGCGATTGCAACAAAAGTCGAAGGAACAGTTGTTCTTGAAGATGCGGCTGTTTGTCGCCGAAAAGAAACCGACCGCCTAAAAGTTTTGAATATTGAACTTTCAAAACTGGGGGCAAATATCGAGGAAAAAGAGGATTCTCTTATAATTCACGGTGGAGCAGAATTACACGGCGAAACTGTTGAAAGCTATAAAGACCACAGAATGGCAATGTCTTTGGCCTGTCTTGCGCTCGCTCTTCCTGCTGGAGAAAAAATGACGATAAAGGACGCAGAGTGTTGTTCTGTAAGTTTTCCGCACTTTTTTGAATTGATGAATAATCTTGGCGCAGGATTTTTAAATTGATGCGTTAAGGATTGAAGCGGTGCCGGAGGCAAACAAATGCGAAGCTTTTGGTCGGAGGCGAGAGCCGTAGCTGCGCAAAGCCTGACCGGTTGCTTGCAACCGGGAACGCCCTTTTATATTTGAATAAAAAAAATGGCTGTCAGAAAGCGAATGTTTTTTTTCTGACAGCCATTTTTATTTTAAAAACGAAAAATCAAACTATTTGTTTCCTGGAATTACAACTGTGTTCCAGTGGTTTGGATCTTCGAGCGAACCGTACTGGCGGCCTTTTAATTCGTGCTGGAGTTCTTTTGCAACTGGTCCAAAGCCTTCGCCGAATACTGTTTTTTTGCCGTTCAAATCTGTGATTGATGACATCGGGCTGATTCCGGCAGCTGTTCCTGTTACGAAACATTCAACGGCCTTTTTCTGGACTTCTTTTACGGAAACAGGGCGTTCTTCTACTTTGTAGCCTTTTTCTTTTGCAAGGGCGATTACTGATTTTCGTGTGATTCCTGGCAAAATTGTGTCGCCGAGTTCAGGTGTAACGATTGTCTTGTCTTTGAGAACAAAGAAAATGTTGCAGCTTGAGCCTTCCTGGAAGTATTTGTGATGAACTGCATCGAGGTAAACGCATTCAACAAAACCTGCCTGTTCGGCTTCTTTTTTTGCAAGTGCGGAAATTACGTAGTTTGAAGCGCACTTGATGTAGCCTGTTCCGTGTGGTGTTGCGCGGATGCGGTTTGTGATAACTGCGCCGTCAAGACCTTTTTTGAAATATGCAGAAACTGTTGTTGCACAGATTACGACATATGGCTGTTTTGAACAGCCAACACCGATTGCGCCTTCAGAATTCATAAACGGACGCATGTAGATTGAATCTGCGTCTGCATAGTCGGTTTTTTCCCAGTCAGGATTGTATTTTGGAACATAGCCGAGGGCTGCGTTGCGTTTTACAAATTCGACAGATGCCTTTACATACTGATCTACTGGAAAAGCCGGGCAGTAAAGACCTTTCATGGAATTGTTAAAGCGTTTTCCGTTTTCTTCTGGACGGAAAATTGCAACTCCGCCGTCTTTTGTTGGAAAGCCTTTCATTCCTTCAAAACAGCTGTATGCGTACTGAGAAGTGTAAGAAACAGAAGGAAGTCCCATCTGATTGCGTTTGTCCAAAACTGCTTTGCGGTCAGCTTCCGACATTGCCATCAATTCGTCATAAGTTACTTTGTCGCTTTCGAGCCATTCTTCGTCCCATTTTTCTGTTTCAGGATTGTAGCGCGCAATGTAAGTAACTGGATAAAGGTTTAAAGCAAATGCCATTTATTTTTCCTCCACCAGGTGCGATAAAAATCGTATCTGTAAATGTTTTCTTATAAGAATATTACTTTTTTAATTATATGTAAATAAATTAAGGCGCGCTAAAGTTTTTATTTAAATTTTATTGGTTGACGCTTTGTTATATTAAAAAACGTGCTCCGAAGTTTTTTGCAAGTTTTGATGATTTTATGCCGAGGTTTATATGTTTTTTTTGCGCAGTTGTGCATTTTTTAAAATAAGAGTAAGATTTAGACGGTTTTTTTGAGCGAAAACTTGTTTTTTTGAAGTTGTTTTGAATTGTTTTTTGGAACAGCTCTATTTTGCTCTCAATTAAAATTTAAGGAAACATAAAAATGAAATTAACTTGTGGAATTGTCGGTCTTCCAAATGTCGGAAAATCTACTATTTTTTCTGCTCTTACACGTGCTCCTGCAGAAGCAGCAAATTATCCTTTTTGTACAATCGAACCGAATCACGGCGTTGTTGAACTTCCGGACGAGCGTCTGGATTTTATGGCCGGCGTTTTTCAGCCAAAAAAGAAAATTCCTGCGACTGTTGAATTTGTAGATATTGCCGGACTTATTAAAGGCGCTTCAAATGGTGAAGGTCTTGGAAACCAGTTCCTTGCAAATATCCGCGAAACTTCGGTAATTGCGCATGTTGTCCGCTGTTTTGACGATCCTGATATTCAGCATGTTCGCGAAGATGCAAAAACTGACGCTCCGATTGATCCTGAAAGCGATATTCTTACTATTAATTATGAACTTTGTCAGGCGGATATAGACACAATTACAAAACGCGAAGACAAGGTTACACGTCAGATTCGCGCAATGGGTAAGGCGGAAGAAAAAAAGTTTGCTGGCTATCGCAGTGCCGTAGATAAAATTTTGCCTTTGCTGCAGGAAGGAAAATGCGCACGTCAGGCAGATTTGACAGATGATGAACTTGAAGGAATTTATGATCTTCATCTTCTTACAATAAAACCTCAGCTTTTTGTCTGCAATATTGATGAAGATACGATTGCAGAAGGCACAAATAAATATGTTGAAGCTGTAAAAAAAGTTGCCGCTGAAGAAAAGAGCGAAGTAATCGTAATCTGTGGAAAATTTGAAAGCGACCTTGTAGATATTGATACTCCGGAAGACAGAAAGGAATTTATGGACAGCGTTGGATTGAAGGAATCTGGCCTTACAGTTCTTGCGCGTGCGGCTTATCATTTAATGGGACTCCGTACATTCTTTACCGGTGGTGCGGATGAATGTCGTGCCTGGACAATTCATAACGGAGATAAAGCTCCTCAGGCGGCTGGCGTAATTCACACGGATTTTGAAAAAGGCTTTATTAAAGCAGAAGTTTATTCTATAGAAGACCTTAAAAAATACGGTTCAGAAGCGGAAATAAAATCTGCCGGGAAATACCGCCAGGAAGGAAAAGATTATGTCGTTCAGGACGGCGATGTAATGTTCTTTAAATTTAACGTATAACAAAATATCATTATAAAACATAGAAAAATCCAGGGCTTTGTTCGGGATTTTTTTGTATGCTTGAGGATAGATTTTTTTTATGCAATCTTCTTTAAAAAATAAAAATAGAGATTCTGCTCTGGGAACGGACGGAATTTCGCGTCTTATGCTTAGGCTTGCGCTTCCTTCGGTGCTTGCTTACCTGATTAACGTTCTTTACAACATTGTTGACCGAATTTATATTGGTCATATTTCTTCTGAAGGAGCAGATTCTTCGCTTGCTCTGACTGGGCTTGGAATTTGCCTTCCGATAATTCAACTTGTGTCGGCTTTTAGTGCTTTTGCTGGAACAGGAGGCGCGCCTCTTGCCGCGATTGAACTTGGAAAAAGTGAGCTTGACCCTTCTGCCAGAAAAACTGCCCAGAAAATTTTAGGAAATGCGGCTTTTATGCTGGTTATTTTTTCTGTTGTGCTGACTTCGTTTTTTCTGGTTTTTAAAACGCCTGTTTTGACCTTTTTTGGGGCGAGTGAAAAAACTTTGCCTTTTGCGGACAGTTATCTTTCGGTTTATCTTTTGGGAACGATTTGTGTCCAGCTCTCGGTCGGCTTAAATCCGTTTATAACTTGTCAGGGACACGCAAAAACCGCAATGATTTCGATTTTAATTGGTGCGGTTTTGAATATTATTCTTGATCCGATTTTTATTTTTGCGCTCGGAATGGGTGTTAAAGGCGCTGCTTTTGCTACGATTATTTCGCAATGTGTGAGCGCGGTTTGGATTGTGTCGTTTTTGTGTTCCAAAAAATCTGAAATTCGTCTGACTTTTGCTATTTTAAGACCGAAATTTGCGATTATAAAAAAAATCAGTTCGCTCGGAGCGTCTCCTTTTGTAATGCAGGCTACGGAAAGCGCGATTTTTGTCGTTTTTAATTCGGGCTTGCAGCGTTATGGCGGCGATATTTACGTCGGAGCGATGACGATTATGCAGAGCGTGATGCAGATTATTTTTATTCCGACACAGGGGTTTGCAAACGGTGTGCAGCCGATAATTTCGTACAACTTTGGCGCAAAAAAATTTGAGCGTGTAAAAGAAGTTATCCGCAAAATGCTTTTTGTGAACGGAATTATTACGGTTTGTCTTGTTTTGAGTGCAAGTGTTTTTCCGACCAGATTTGCTTCTCTTTTTACTTCGAGCGGAGAAATTTTACAGATTGAGCAAAAACTTCTTCCAGTTTATATCGCAGGGCTTTGGCTTATGTGGATTCAGAATTCTGCGCAGACAACTTTTGTTGGTATCGGAAATGCGAAGGTGTCAGTTTTTATTGCCTGTTTAAGAAAAATAATTCTTTTGATTCCGTTGGCTCTTGTTTTGCCGAAATTTTTTGGTGTTGAAGGAATATTTTTTGCTGAGCCGATTGCGACAACATGTTCTGCGCTTACGAGCACAGTGCTTTTGATAAGGGCATATAGGAAGATGTGAAGTTATAAGGTTTAAAATTTTACAGACCGAATAAATCTGAGTGGGTTCCAGTATCAAGAAGTTCAAGAATTAAAATGTCGTTGAAAATTCTGTAAATGACAGCAAGTCAGGCAGAATATGACATTCCCGGTTTCCTTTTAGATTTCCTGTAAGTTCGTGGTCGCGGAAGCGTTCGGGGAGCTTTTCGCCTTTTGCAAGAAGTTCGATAGTATTTTTCAGTTTTTCGGAATCTTTTTCGCTTCGTTTTTTTACGAGTTTAGCGTGTTTTTTAAACCGTTTTGTGGCTCTTGTTTTGAATTTGTAAGGATTTTCATTCATATGCCGATTTCATCCCAAAGTTCTTGTAAATTATTATATGTTTTTGCATTCGGGTTTTTCATGAGCTGGTCGGCTTCTTTTACGGCAAGTTCAATTTCGCTCTTGCGTTTTGTGCGCTGCGGCTTGAACGGAAATCCGTTGTCCCTTACAGACTGCCGCAAAAACATATTTATCGCGCTTGAAAGAGAAAGTCCTAAGTCGTTGTAAAGTTCCGTCGCCTGTTCCTTGAGATTTTTGTCTATTCTTATATTCATTGCTACTGTATTCATGTTTACAATATATGTTAAAAAGTTGTATTGGTAAAGAAAATGATTGCAAATTTGCGTTTTTTTTATGCGTTAGGGATAGTAGCACCTGCGAAGCAGTTCCGAAACGAAGTGAAGGAATGAGCCGCGAAGACGGCGAAGTTTGAACTGAACCCCAAAAGTTGGACATTTTTGGAGGTTAGTTATATGAATAAAAAA
>SAMEA3663093__coassemble_774_pt1 | contig 16845 bp, 10 predicted proteins | sample SAMEA3663093__metabat2_low_PE_025 | metagenome-assembled genome bin SAMEA3663093 (sample SAMEA3663093) | pig gut metagenome | biome: pig gut; feature: pig-associated habitat; material: faeces | place: France | collected 2012
GAGAAGTTTCCAGCCAACAAAAATTTCGTAGCGCTGAAGAAAAATTCCTGCCGAAAGAAGAGAGTCGCGCAAATAGACGTTTTCGTCAAATTCCTGCCAGCAGAATTTCCACTGGAATCCGAGCGGTTTTAAAGGATAAAAACGGAAATCCATTCCAAGCGCAAGTCCGCTGCTTTTTAATACTTCGCTTATGTTTCCGTACCATCTTGACCATTGGACAATTCCCGTAATCGTGATTAAATTTGACTGCAAGATTGAAAGCTGGGCGCCAAGGCGGATGTTTCCGTAAGTTTCGTCAAAAAAATTGTCCTGTTCTGAGATTACAAGGTTTTCAAAATATGGACCGATAATCGGGAAAAAAAGTCCTTCAAAACAAAATTCGTTTCCAGTTCCCAAATCCACCAGATAAAAAAAAGAATCTGAGGCTGAATAGCGGTTTGATTTTGTTTTTGCCTCGGGATTTGTTTCTGTTTCCGCCCATTTCATGTAGGTTAAATTTTCGTATTTGTATGGAAATGAGGTGTAGCGCACCGTAAAATTGTTGTAATACCAGAAAACTCCGGCGATTTTTGCTAAAAAAACGATTAGAGAATTGTCTTCTGACTCTGAACTGGAAGTGCTGACAGTTTTTTCTTCTTCCTGCGCTTCTGTTTCCGAGCGCGAAGACTCAACTGCCGAACTGAATTCTCCCGAAAAAGCAGGCTGCAACTGAGATGTGAAAAATATTGCAATGAACAAAAAAGATATAAAATTTGTCCTGTAAAATTTAAAAAACTTTTTCATTCTTATTTTTTTGCCACGATTACCATTGTCCGGGCTTTTTCGTTGTAAGGGCTAAAATCAAAATCTCCGTAAACTTCCACTGAGCTAAAACCGATTCCTGTCAAAATCCGCTTTAACTCGATTCCTGAATATAATCTCTGCACAAACTCGTGCTCCATTCTTTGACCGGTTTTGTTGTCGATCAAAATCCATTTTGAGCGGAGACCTTCCCATGCTCCTTCAACGTGGAATTCTGTCAAGACGGTTTTTCCGGCACGTTCAAACCATTCGCCTTCGGTAAAATAAAGGATTGCAGTCTCGCGGCTCAAATTTTCCAGAATAAACCAGCCTCCGTCTTTTAAACTTGAATAAATATTCTGTAGAATTTTAACGTCTTCTTCGATTGTGTCGCAGTAACCGAACGATGTGTACAAATTTACCGCGCAATCGAATTTTTTGTCGGACGAAAAACTGCGCAAATCTGCTTTTATAAGGCTGAGTTTTACGTTTTCGTCTTCGGCTGTTTCTTTTGCGGCGTCGAGCTCGCTTTGAATTATGTCAACTCCGGTTACGTCCATTCCGAGCAATGCCAGTTCAACGCTGATTCTTCCAGGTCCGCAGCCAGCGTCCAGAATTGCGCTTCTTTTTTTTAAGCCGGCGATTTTGCAGACTGATTCGGCGACTGCCGGAGCTTCCGCCCAACGGTTTGCATCGAACATGATCGGGCCGTAATTATTCCAGAAATTTTCGTTTTCAAACCACTGTTTTTTTTCTGACATTTTGTCCTCTCCCATAAAAAGTTTGAAAGTCTGCGACGCAAACTGTTCGGAATTTTTATTTGTTTTGCAAATTTCCTGTTATCTTTAGGAATTATATCATAAAATTTGAGGAGCTCATATTGTTTTTAAGCCTTGAAAGCGGATATAGAAAACATTTGTCCGAATTTCCTGCTTTCCGCAATTCCGCTGTCCGCTTCATCCGGCAAAGCCGGACGCTTCGCGTTGCTTCAATCAGGGCTACATTATGGTTCTGCTACTTTTAGATCAAGGGCGGCAGATGCCAGCGCTTTTGTGTACGAATTTTCTTCCCCGGCTGAACTGTAATTTTCGTCGTTCAATCCCCGGTTTAAAACCATTTTTTTGCTTTTTTTTGCTTCTTTTCGTTGTTGCGCCAGGTTTTTTGCAGACAGCAGAATTTCGCCGGCTTCGTCCGCCCTTATGTGCAAAAGTTGCGCAATCTGCGATTCTTCGGTTTTTGCAAGGTTTTCGATTGTCGTAAAAGTTTTTAGAAGCAATTTTTCTCTTTTTTCGCCGACGTGCGGCAAAGTCGAAAAAATGCTCACTGTGTTTTCTTTTGTCCTTAAAGTCTGGTTTCTGCTGGTAGCAAAACGGTGTGTTTCATCTCTGACGCGCTGCAAAAGCCTTAGAGCGTCGCTGCGTTTTGGAAGGCAGATTGGTTTTGAGGCATGAGGCCGCCATATTTCTTCATCGCGTTTTGCAAGTCCTGCAATCGGAATATCAAGATCAAGCGCCTTTAATATTCCATCGACTGCGTTTACCTGGCCTATGCCACCGTCTATTAAAATCAAGTCCGGCAAACTTTCATTTTCATTTTTGAGCCGGCTGTAGCGTCTTGTCGCGGCTTCCCGCATTGACGCAAAATCGTCAATTACGCCGTCTGTTGTCTTCAGGCGGAAATATCTGTAATTTTTTTTGTCGGGATTTCCTTTCCAAAAACTTATCAGCGAGGCAACCGGAAATTTTCCGCCAATGTGGGCAATATCGAAACCTTCGATTCTGTCTGGAAGCCGTGGAAGTCCGAGAAGTTTTTTCAATTCTTCAAGGGCCGGCATATCTCCGCGTTCCCTCAGTCTCCTGATAATGTCTTCGTGGGCGTTGTTTTTTGCCATGTTGAGAATTGCCGCGTGCCGTCTGTTTTCGGCGGAAAAACGCCTGTCGTCCTGAGAACATTTTACCGTCACAAGCTTTGTTTTCGGTTTTTGAGAGTGTTTTTCGCCCGGCTTTAAATTTTCCAGCCATTCCCCCAAAATCTTCGAGTTGTCTTCTTCGGAAACAAAAACTGAAGGTGGTAAGTCTTCCTCATCCGAATAATATGCGGCTGCAAATTCTTCAAGAAGCTCATCGTCATCTGCAATGCTTTCTACCCGGAAATTGTCGCGTCCGAGCAGTTTTCCGCCACGGATTTTTAAGACAGTAAAACTTACGAGTTCGCCCTCGCGCCAGTGAGAAATGTAGTCGCGGTCATCCATCGAAACAAAATCTTCGACAAGATTCTGGTTTTGCATGACGGTCAAAGCGCGCAGTCCGTCGCGGATTCTTGCGGCTTTTTCAAAATTGAGCGAAGCGGCGGCGGCTTTCATAATTGATGTCATTTTTGCGACAGTTTCATCACCTTTTCCCTCAAGCAGGGACTTTATTTCTTCGATAAATTCATTGTAGGAATCTTTATCAATTTTTCCGCAGCATGGTGCTTTGCAACGGCCGATGTGGTAATACATGCAGGGAGCAGTTCTTTTTTTGAATGTCCGGCAATGTCTTACAGGATAAACTTTGTAAAGTGTTTCTATAAAAGTTTCGAGGGCACCTGAATCTGGATACGGTCCGTAATAAATTGAACCGTCTTTTTTGATTTGCCGTGTCTTGAAAAGCCGCGGAAATTCTTCGTTCGTAATTTTCAGCGAAGGATAGGATTTTCCGTCTTTTAGTTGAATATTGTAGCGCGGCGAATATTTTTTTATCAGGTTGTTTTCGAGAAGAAACGCCTCGTATTCGTTTGACGTGGTTATGTATTCAATCGAGCTTGCGTTTGACACCAAAAGTTGAACTTTGATGTGGCGTTCACCGGAAAAATACGACGAGAGACGGTTTTTTAGGTTTTTGGCTTTGCCGACATAAATGACAGTTCCTTTTTCGTTTCGCCATAAATATACACCGCTGGAGGAAGGTGCTTTTAGTGCGGTTTCGTGAAGAATTTCATAAGCCGGATTAACTGAAGTATTCATTATGAGTTTTATGAAAAAAAATATATTAAAATTGAGTTTAGCATATTTTGCTTCGGCTTTTGTACTTGTGTCAACAGCCGCCGCTTCAGAAAAGACCCTGGTTCTTGGCGGAAAAAACGGCTGGAATGATTTTCTTGTAAAAAAAGGAATTACGACAGGACAGGGACGTTTTGGTTTTGACGCTGTCCAGCTTTCTTCGCAAACCCAGACTTCCGACAAAGATACAGAACTTCTTTTGCTTTTTGAAAACGGAAAAGTTTCGGATTTTGACGGAAAAGGAAATTACAGAATAATAGAAAACAATCTTTTGCCTGTAAAAGACGCCGCAAAAGGAACCGGAGCCGCTTTAAGCCGCGGAGAAAAAAAAGGCCTGGTCTTAAAAAAAGATAAATCGCCTCTTTCCGGAAGCTATGTTCCTGGAAACTCATTTTCGGTCGAATTCTGGATTTCGCCGTCGCTTGCAGAAAATGGCGAGAAAATTTATTCATGGCAGACTTCAATAAATTATTCAAAATACACGGATTTTCAGACGGTGAGCGCTGTTTTTTTGAACAACCGGATTGAATGGAGATTTTTAAATGTATTTCCGGGGCTTTCTGAACGCGAAGTTGTCTTAAAAGGCTCAACTCCGGTAATTCCTCAAAAATGGAGCCGTCATACAGTAAGTTTTGATGAAGAAACCGGCTGCCTTGAATATCTTGTTGACGGAAAAACCGAAGACATAAAATTTATAACTTCGACACGCCACGAAAGCGGAACCGTCTGCACTCCAGTCATCGGAAAAAATTCAACAATCGAAATCTGTCCTTCTTTTACCGGAAAAATCGACAGCGTATGTATAAAAAATGCCGCTTACAAAGGCGATGAAAATATTCTCGTAAACGGAAACGAAGCGTTCAAGGCGGAAGGCGGACGTTTTGAAACAAGGCCGATTCTTGTAAGCCGCGCCTCAAGTTTTGACAGCCTTGAGGGAATCGTAAGTGTTCCTGCCCAGACCGAATTGAAATTTTTTGTGCGTGCTGGCGACAATTGCTACGGCTGGACAGAAAATTATCCTGAATGGAAAGAAATTTCGCTGGACGAAAAAATAGAAGGCGTTAGCGGACAATATTTTCAAATTGCTTCCGAACTTTTGCCGGACGGAAATTGCCAGCAAACTCCGAAAATTACGGAATTAACCGTAAAATATACAGAACCCGAAACTCCGCTCCCTCCGTTTTTTGTAAAGGCAGTTCCCGGCGACGGAGAAGTTACTTTAAGCTGGCGTTTTTCGATTGACGACAATGCCGGCGGTTACTACGTTTATTACGGCTCAAAACCTGGAGAATATCTTGGCAGGGCTGCAATTGAAGGCGTTTCTCCTGTGAATGCTGGAAATTCAACTTCAATTACGCTGACAGGACTTAACAACGGAACGATTTACTATTTTGCGGTTTCGACATATTCAAAACTGGACGAAAACATAAACGGCGAACTTTCCAATGAAGTTTTTGCCCGTCCGTCAAAACGGCTTGCAAAAAAATAGATTCCGCTGAATTAACTGACTGGAGAAGATTTATGGTTCAAAATCAACTTTTGCTTTCGAGAGCACGTTCTGCAACTTTGGCGCGGGATTTTGATCTTGCCGCACGCCTTTACCGCCAGCTTTTGCGAAAAGACAGGAACAACGTTGAACTTTTAAAGCAGCTTGGAAACCTTTATATGAAAAGCGGCCGTGATGACCTTGCTCTTCCTGTCTTTAAAAATATAGTCGGGCTTTCAAAAGACGATTTTGATTCTTTAATCACTCTTGGCGGAATTTACCGGCGTTTAAAAATGTACGAAGATTCAATCGCTATTCTTGAACAGGCTTTGATTTTTGACAGCGGCAATCCTCAGGTTTCGTACAATCTTGGTTTTACCTACAAAATCATGGGCGACACAGAAAATGCAATCGAATGTTTTGAAGACACGATTGAAATGAATCCGGAAGATGTTCTTGCTTACAATCATCTTGGAACGATTTATGCTCAAAAAAACGAACACGAAAAAGCCGTCCACTGGTATTTGCGCGGTCTGAATGTCGACTCAAATCATCCTGTTCTTCTATTAAATATTGCAAAAAGTTACGAAGAGCTCGGTGATTACAAAAAAGCCTGCGAAGCATATTCCAAGGCCTTGCGTTCAAAACCGCTTTGGAACGATGCAGTCGGCGGATTTTCGCGTCTTCTCGTAAAAATAAATCGTGCTCCAGAAGCGCACGAACTTGTAAAACGCGCTTTGTCGGTCAATCCAAATGATAAAAGTCTCGAAGAAAATTTAAGATATGTGGAAAAATTTGTTGAAAAAAACAAAGATGATGAAAATCCGGTCGAAAATAAAGTTCAGCCGGAAAACCAAGAATCAGCCTCAGAAGAATTAAATTTAAACGGCGAAAAATCTGATTTTGAAGAAGAAAATTCAGACGAAGAAAATACCGGAATTCAGACGGAAATTGAATCTGAACAGACCGAAGAAAATCTTACGGAACCGGAAGACAAAACTTCGGCGGAAGCAGAAAATGAAGAAGACGAAACCGAAGAAAATTCTAGCCTTGACGAATTAAAACTCGGCGATGATGAAAATTTCGATTTTGAGACTTTTGGCCAGGAAAATTTTGAAGATGAATACATTCCCGAACCGGAAGAAGATGAACAAGATGAAAATGATGAGCCGGAATTGACGGAAGAAAAACAAAATCCGCCAGAAGAAAGTCCTCAGGAAAACCAGCAAACGGAAGACTTAAAAACTTCAGAGCCGCCGGCCACACAAAATCTCCCGGAACCTGAAAGTTTTGACGGGGAAACTCAAAATCTCCCGGAACCTGAAAGTTTTGGCGCAGAAACTCAAAATATCCCGGAACCTGAAAGTTTTGACACAGAAACACAAAATCTCCCGGAACCTGAAAGTTTTGGCGCAGAAATTAAAAATCTCCAGGAATCTGAAAGTTTTGGCGCAGAAACTCAAAATATTCCGGAACTTGAAAGTTTTGACGGGGAAACACAAAATCTCCCGGACGGAATTTCTGTTTTTTCTCAGGAAATAAAAGCCTTTGAACCGTTTGACTTTATTGAACCGGAACTTGTCGAAGAACTTCCTAAAAATCCAAATCTTGAGCTTTTTATAAAACTTCGCGAGCTTTTGGAATTCTTGCCTGAAGAAAAAAAATGCGAATTTCAGACCAGCGAAACCCGCATTCTCCTTGATTTTGTAATTTCCCGGCTTTCGGGCGAAAAAGGCCTCTTTGAAAAGGCAAATGAACTTATTGAAAGCGGTTTTGTTCAGCCATCTGGACAAAAAATCGGACAAAATTCATCTTCCCGACAACTTTTGTCCGACGGTTTTGAAATCGTAAAGGAACTTTTAAACAAAATTCCAGATAAAAATCTTGTTTACGCAATGGAAAATCTGCTCAAAAAACTTCCTTTTTAACGGTAGATAATCTTGCTGTGCGTAATTACTTCGTTTCCGTTTTCGGTAACAAGAACGTCATTTTCAAGACGTACGCCACCAAGTTTTGAATCGTAAAGTCCAGGCTCAAGAGTGACAATCATTCCAGGCTTAAAAACAAGGTCGTCGGTCTGCTTTGCGCTTACCCGCGGAAATTCATGAATTTCGAGTCCGATTCCATGTCCCAAAGTGTGCGGCATTTCGCGCTTTGCCTTTTTGAAAACTTCGTCAGCAACAAGACCTGCCATTTTGATTTTTTCACCGTTTTTATAGTAAGGCAGAGCTTCTTTTGCGGCTTTTTCTACAAGTTCAACGAGTTTTTTCTGCTCATCGGTTGCATCTTTTACAACTGTGAGCGTAGTGTCGGAAGTGTAGCCTTCAAAAACAACTCCAAAGTCAAGAATTGAAAGCCCTTTGCCAGGCCATGGAGCACTCGTGTAACCTGGAAAAGCGTGGATTTCAAAACTTCTTGAAGAACCTGCGGCCAAAGTGTCAAAACCGTTTCTTTCGCAGCCGTTGAGCCTCAATTCTCGTTCAATCAAAAGCGAAACGTCCATTTCTGTTTTTATAGAGCCGTCATCAATTCCATTTTCGATTTTTTCGATTATCAGGTCGCCGACTCTTGCCGCTTCTTTTGTGCATTCAATTTCGTATTCATCTTTGCAGGCGCGCAGAGAGAGCACAAAGTCATGAACGGAATTTTCTCTGCACAAAACGTCCCAGCCTTGCAGCGCGTCTACGTACTTTAAAAACAGAGGATACGGAGTTGCAGGCGAAACTTCAACTTTGAGGCGCGGATCATTTTTTTTGAAGGACTTTAAAATTTCCCGAACGGCTTCAATGTTTTTTCTGTCATATTTATTATATGGAGCAATTTTAACGTCGACGCTCCGCTCTTTTGCAAGATTTTCGTCCCAGGGAACGAGAGTGTTTTTTCCGTCGCTAGAACAAATCCACAGCGCGTCCGAAGGATGTCCGGTAAAATAGCGGACGCTCAAATCTCTACGGCCTTCAGTGTCCTCAAAACTGCCGCGGTGATTTTGTTTTCTTTCATAAACGCAAAAAGTTTTTCACGTCTGGCAGCATATATTTTTTTTAATTCATCTTTTGTGTAATTTTTCATTTAGAATTATCTCCCTAAATCAAATTTTATTTTAGCATAAATTTTATTTTTGTTCGGACGGCTTGTTTTCTGGCCGACTTTTTCAAGTTATTTTTTTACTTTTTTTAGAACCATATTTTTAGCACTTGCAAGCACAGGATCTTTTGTTATAAGTAAAAGTAAAATTCCTGCAAAAGCAAAAACTATTGCCGTCAAAACTACAGTTCCTCCAAATTCTACAAGTCTTCCGCGGCCTGCAAAAAAAGCAGATGTTGCGTTTTTAACGAGGGTTGCCGGAATTGCGGCAATTACCGAAAGAACTGCCATTTTTATTGAATACAAAATTGTTCCGCCGACAACGGCTTTTACGTCAATCTGTTTATTTTTTTTAAGAAAAACAAACAGCAAAATGGAATTTGCAAGGCTTCCGAGGGTGAGTGCCAGGGCGATTCCGCCTCCGCTCATAGGTTTTATCAAGATAAGCGCAAAAATCATATTTATTGCAAGTCCTAGAATTCCTGCCAGAGTAGGGGATTTTGTGTTTCCCTGCGCATAAAAAGCAGGAGCGACAACTCTGTTCATTGCAATAAAAAAAAGTCCTGCAATATGAAAGCGAAATGCCGTAAGAGTAAGCTGGACTGATTCATCATTAAAATTTTTCGATTTATAGACAAGCGAAATAATTTCTTTGCCGCACACAAGCGAGTAAAAAGTTACAGGAATCGAAATCAATGCGATAATTTTAATTGCCTGCGAAAGAAGCCTGTTGAAATTCTCCCATTTCTGAGTTTTTGCAAGTCCGCTCAAATCCGGCAAAATTACGGTTCCAATCGAAACAGCAAAAATTCCCAGAATCAATTCCTGAAGACGCAGACTGTACTGGAGAGAAGAAACAATTCCTGTTCCAGCTTTTCCTGCAAGAGCCGTCGAAATTACATCATTCAGCTGATAAGCAGCCATTCCGATCACTGTCGGACCTACAAGCGCGATAACTTTTTTAGTGCCAGGATTTTTAAACGCTTTTTTGAGTGAAGTAAAATGGCAAAACCAGCCTGTTTTTATTACAAAAGGAAGCTGGAAAATTGCCTGGACACAACCGCCAATCAAGACTCCAATCGACATTGCGCGTGCCGCCATTTGTGCTCGAATTTCAGCATCGGCGACATTTTTTGTAAGAAGCGGAGTAAAAATATAAGTGCAGGCGATTACAATCGAGTTAAAAAGAACCGGAGTAAAACCGGAAGGACTGAAAATTTTTACGCCGTTTAAAATTCCCTGAAAAAAAGCCGCAAGCGAAATTACAAAAAGGTAAGGAAACATTATTCTTGTAAGAAGAACTGCTTCCGCCGTCAAAACAGAATCCGACTCGTCTAAAAAAAGCGGAATAATCAGTGGGGAAAATGCGATTCCAAGAATTACAACAACGGTTGTACAAAAACTTATGAGCGTTATTGTTGAATTTAAAAATTCCTTTGTTTTTTTGAATTCATCTGAATCTTTTCCAGAAGTTGCAGAATCTTCAAGATAACCGCGAAAAGTCGGAATAAAAGCGACCGAAATTGAGTTTTCGGCAAAAAGTCTTCTCAAAAGGTTTGGAATCATAAAGGCAATTCCAAATGCGTCCGCAAATTTTGAAGTTCCTAAAAACGAGGCCTTTGTCATTTCGCGGACAAGTCCCAGAATTCTGGAACAAAGCGTAAAAAATGATAGAGAAAGCCCAGAAGCGAGGAGTGATTTTTTTGTATTTGATTTTTTTTGTCTGTCAGCGATATTTTTTGCCGGAGAATTGTTTTCTGTATTCATATTTATAGAGAATATATTTTTAAACCGGTGTTTGCAATGATGTTTTTCAATTCGTTTTCTTGCGGTTTTAGGATTGCGGTTTTATACTAAAAATTGGAGAAAATCTAAAATGTCCAGAAAACAGTTTTTTCAAAAGGTCGGGCAGACGAGAATTGTGCCAATTTCCTTAAAAATTGTCGCAGTCTTTACTGTTCTTTTATTGCTTTCAAATTTTACAACAAATACGATTAATTTACTTTTGAGCCAAAAACAGATTATCAATTTAAACAACACGATTATGGTAAGCCGGCTCAAAGATTTGTATTCAGCTGCAGGAAATCAATATCAGATTTTTTCTTTTAACGGCGAGAGACAGACTTGTATTGAAGCGTTGAAGAGCGTTTCAAAAAAAGGTTTTGATTTTCCAAAGAGTTTTGCGGCTGCAATCGACAGACAGGGAAACATTCTTTTTGAAGTTTATGCTGACGGAACAGAAACAGACGAACAGAAAATTTTTCACTCTCAGCTTGAGGACGCTCAGAAACCGGAAAATGTAAATTCTGGCGAAACTGAGCAGCAGGAAAAAAAAGACTACGGTTTTTTTGACAAAGATGCGCTTGCCCGGATAAATTCGGATTACGAAAACGGAATTTTTGACGGTTCTCTGAATTTTGAGACGGAAAAAGGTTCATATTTCGGGGTTTACAAATATCAGGAAGACTGGCAGTGCTACTTTATCCGTGGCGAATCCCGTGCAGACACAAATCATTCGACTTTTGTCGTTCTTGCCGTAATTTCGCTTATAATTTTTATTCTTCTGGTTGCCTTTTTAATCATCGGATTTAAGGTTTTTGGAAAAATTCTTGCAAATGTCAAAAAAATCACCAGCAGTCTTTACCAGATGCAGCAAAATCAAAAGCTAGAAATAATCGATTTGTCTTCTTCTCCGAACGATGACATAACTTATCTTGCGGCAAGTTTTAATTCACTTTCTTCGACAATCAACAACCTTCTTGGAATTTTTCAAAAATTTGTTTCTAAAGACGTTGTTGCAAAAGCTTATAACGAGCATCAAATTCGGCTTGAAGGAAAACGCCGCAACCTGACGATTTTATTTTCAGACATAAAAAGTTTTACTTACAGAACGGAAACCCTCGGAAACGACATAATCGACCTTTTAAACGTCCATTACGACCGTGTAATCCACGCTGTGCACGAAAACCGCGGAGTAATCGGTTCTATTATCGGAGATGCGATTCTTGCCATTTACGGAACTGCCTCTTCAAAGAAAAAATCCTTTGAGGCTGTGGAATCTGCCTGGAACATTACAAGACTGACGGCGCAGCTGCGCGAAAAAATGATTCTTCGCCGGACAGAAATCGAAAAAGAACGGACTTTGACCGAAGCCGAAGACCGGGTTTTTAAGGCTGTTTTAATCGACGTTGGAGTTGGAATTGACGGCGGAAACGTCTTTTACGGAAATATCGGCTCAGACGAGCACATGACAAACACTGTAATCGGCGACAATGTAAACTCTGCCAGCCGGCTTGAAGGTTTGACGCGAATTTATCATCTTCCTGTAATCTGCTCGGAATACGTAAAAAACGAAGTTGAAAAATTTTCGGACAAATACACTTTCTACGAAATCGACACTGTTCAGGTAAAAGGCAAAACAGAAGGCAAAAAAATATTTTTCCCTGTAAGCCTTGAAGAAGGCGAGCCTGAACTAAAAACAAAATTTGGACTTTTCGAAACCGCGCTTTCTGCCTATTACTCAGGCGACTGGAACTCGGCTCGAAAATCGTTTAAAGACTGCGGACTTGAAGCAGCTCAGGTCTTTTTGGAAAGAATGGGCAGGCTCAATGCTCCTGACGGCTGGATGGGAATATGGACAATGACAACAAAATAAACGAACTTCAGGAAGCTCAAACTCACAAAGAAGTTCAGCTTTTCTTAAAAGACGAATTAAAAAATTTAAGCTATTCAAAGGCGGCGCAATACAACCTCGAAGAAGAATACGCGCGTACAAAACAGCACAAAAACCGTTCCGTAGTTATAATTCTTTGCGTGTGCGCCGTTGTCGTAAGCCTTTTGGTTGTCGGACTTACGCTTTTTATCACTTCTCAAAACAGAAAAATCAAGGTTAATATCGACACTTTCAACGATTTAAACCTTCGTGCTCTTCTCAATTCTGCCGGAAGAACAGAATCTCTTTATGCAAGCGCGCTTCAGGCAAAAGAAATGCTTGTTTCTCAGCGCGATGACGAATTGAACGCAGCCGACCAGAAACGCGAGAATGATTTATACGTTTTGCGGACAGTTTCAAAAGTTTCAAGCAAAGATGCAATTGCCCGAAAAACCCTGCAAATCCAGGAAGAATACAAAAAATCCATAAAAAGCATACGCGAAAAATACGAGCCGGAAATCCAGGCTGCCGACGCAAAAATTGCAGAAATTAAAGAAAAACTTTCTGGCTACGATTCAGAAAAACTCTCTGCAGCCCAGGCAGACGAAGCGGTTCTCGACAGCCAGAAACAGCTCAACGACATACAAATTCGCAACCTCGAAAAAAAATACCAGAACCGCATAAGCGAATTAAAAACCCAGAAGGCGAAAAGGAAAGCGCTATCCTGCGCGCCGAAGCCGTAAAGCAGCAGCGCGAAGCAGTCGAAAAAGTCAGAAAAACATATCAGGCAAAAATCGACCTTCTCGACCCTGACGCACGCAGCCAGTCTGCGCTTCAAGACAAGATAATTTTAGAAACGGGAATTCCAAAAAATGCGGTATCAACAGCCGAAATCCAGTTCAATTCCCGTTTTGAATCTTCGGATTACCTATCGGAATTCAAGTCGCCGTCAGAAGTTTTTTCTTCTTCTGTCAAAAATGCAGCGGTTTATCTCGACGGCTTAAACACGATTGCCAACCGTTTTTCAACAATTCCGCTCGAAAACACAATCCGCCATTACGTTCCGGCAATGCAGCGGCTGGCTTTTTCGATTACGACAGAAATGGCGCAGGCTCAAAAGCAGATGCAGACTCAAATCGACGGCTTAGAAACCGAAATTTCGCAAAAAAATGCCCAGATTTCAGAGTTTCAAGACACTTTTGAAGAAATCTGCCTTTCAGACAAAACATCCCCGGCCCAGGCTTGCATAATCAATTCTTCGGACAAGAATAATCTAAAACTTTATGTCGCAAATTCGGCCAAAGACCTTGTTCCGCCGGAAATTCAAACGTTTGACGCGCAAATTCGCGACGGAAAACGCATTCTTTGCGAACTTACAGTAACAAAAAACGCCCAAAACTATACCGCCGCTCCAAAAAATACTACAAAAAACTTTAATCCAGACGTGCTTTCGGCAGGAGCCCGCGTTTATTTTGTGATTCCAGAGCCAGAAGTTCAAAAAAAATAGAATTTGGACGGCATTTTTTGCTCTAACCTGCTTTCCGCCGTTTCATTCGACAAGTCGAACGCTTCGCGCGGCTGCAATCAGGCGTAAGTTTTTTGCAAAAACATTCAAATTCTACTATAAAAGCGGCAAATTTGCCTAATCTGTTGAATTTTCAAAATATAAGTGCTAAATTTATCAGAAGTTTAAAAACTAAAATTTTATAACTTTTCATATATATACATCCGTAAAATTTGAGGTATTTGATGGAACTTTCCAATGTTAAATTTTCTCCTGCATCGACTCCAATCCGTATTGGCATCGATGTTGGTTCTACAACTGTAAAAGTCGTTTGTCTTGATCAAAACGATAAAGTAATTTACGGCGATTATCAGCGCCATCGTGCAGATATCCGCAATACAATTATCACGGTTGTTACAAAGGCTCTGGAAGAAGTTGAAAAAAAACTGGGCGAAAACAATACTGTTTCTGTAAAAGTTACAGGTTCAGGCGGTCTTTCTGTTTCCCAGTGGCTTAATATTCCTTTTATTCAGGAAGTAGTTGCGGCCACAACTGCCGTAAAAAAACTTATTCCTCAGACTGACGTTGTAATTGAGCTTGGCGGCGAAGACGCAAAAATTACATATTTTACCGGCGGTGTTGAACAGCGCATGAACGGAACCTGTGCCGGCGGTACTGGAGCTTTTATCGACCAGATGGCAGCTTTGCTCGAAACCGACGCTCCCGGTCTTAACAAGCTTGCGGCCGGTTACGAAACAATTTATCCGATTGCCGCCCGTTGCGGTGTTTTTGCAAAAACAGACGTTCAGCCGCTCATTAACGAAGGTGCCCGCCGCGAAGACATTGCCGCTTCGATTTTTCAGGCGGTTGTAAACCAGACTATTTCTGGTCTTGCCTGCGGTAAACCAATCCGCGGAAATGTAGCATTTTTAGGCGGACCTCTCCACTTCTTGGATCAGTTGCGTCAGCGCTTTATCGAAACCTTAAAGCTTACTCCGGAAGAGACAATCGTTCCTGAAGATTCTCAGCTTTTTGTTGCTGCCGGAGCCGCATATTCTGCCGAAAAAAAACTTTCCTGTGTAGGAGCAGAAACTCCAAAACAGTTTTTGACTATTGCCCAGTTTAAGGACAGCCTTAAAAATCTCAATGGTGCGGAATTGAACGAAGTTCAGCGCCTTGAACCGCTTTTTAAGGACGAAGAGGATTTAAGAATTTTCCGTGAGCGTCATGCAAAGGACAAGGCAAAGCGCGGAAACCTTGCAGATGAACACGGTCCGTTATTCCTCGGTCTTGATGCCGGCTCAACAACAACAAAAGCCGTTCTCATCAACAAAAAAGGCGAAATTCTCTGGGATTTCTACGATGTAAATGCAGGAAATCCTGTCGAACTTGCTGTCCGCGTTTTAAAAACTCTTTATAAGATTTTGCCGAAAGACTGCTATATTGCGCGTTCTGTTTCGACAGGTTATGGCGAAGCGCTTTTCCAGGCGGCTCTCGGAGTTGATGCTGGCGAAGTAGAAACTATTACTCACTATCGCGCTGCGGAATTCTTTGTTCCTGGAGTTGAATTTTTGCTCGACATTGGCGGTCAGGACATGAAGTGTCTGCGCATGAAAGACGGTGCAATCACTTCAATCCAGTTAAACGAAGCTTGTTCTGCCGGCTGTGGTTCATTCCTTGCAAATTTTGCAAATTCAATGAACCTCGACATAAAAGAATTTGCGCAAAAAGCTCTTCTTTCTAAAAAAACAGTCGACTTGGGTTCACGCTGTACTGTATTTATGAACAGCCGTGTAAAGCAGGCTCAGAAAGAGGGCGCTACAATCGATGATATTTCTGCAGGACTTTCATATTCGGTAATCAAAAATGCGCTTTTTAAGGTTATAAAACTGCGCCGTGCCTCAGAAATCGGAAAAAAAGTTGTTGTTCAGGGCGGAACTTTTTACAATGATGCCGTTCTCCGCGCTTTTGAAAAAATTTCCGGTGTAGAAGTTTTCAGACCGGACGTTGCTGGTTTGATGGGTGCTTACGGTTCAGCCTTGATTGCCTTTGACCAGTGGTGCGATTTGACAGCTCCAAAACCTGGACAGGAAAAGAATTGGATTCCTCCAAAGGTGATTTCAAACATTGCAACTCCAGAACAGCTTGATTCATTTAAGGTTGAACTTGAACTTACTCGTTGTGGTGGATGCCAGAACAACTGTCTTCTTACAATCAATACATTTACCGCAGGAAACGACAAGCGCCAGTTTATTACAGGAAACCGCTGCGAAAAAGGACTTGAACGCCATAAACTTAAGGACACAAAAACTGTTGACGGTTCAAACAAAGAAAACACTGGTGTTGAAGAATCTTCCATTGAACTTCCAAACCTCTTTGACTGGAAATACAAACGCCTTTTCAACTATTATGTTCCTCTCAAACCGGAAGATGCTCCTATGGGAAGCGTTGGAATTCCTCGCGTTCTCAATATGTACGAAAATTATCCGCTTTGGTTTACGGTTTTCACAAAATTGGGATTCCAGGTAAAACTCAGTCCCCGTTCAAACAAGATGATTTATGAACGCGGAATTGATTCCATTCCGTCTGAATCCGTATGTTATCCGGCAAAAATCAGCCACGGCCATCTCGAGTCTCTCTTAAAAATGGGATGCAAATTCATATTCTATCCTTGTATTCCTTACGAAAAACAGGAAGATGCAGGTGCCGGAAACCATTACAACTGTCCGGTTGTAACTTCTTATCCGGAAGTTTTAAAACACAACCTTGACAACGTAATAAATTCAAAAGATTTGCTCTTCTTGAATCCGTTCTTGCCGATTTACGACAAAACCCGCCTCAAAGAACGCTTTTATGAAGAAATCCACACTTATTATCCTGTTTTGACAGAAAAGCAGGTTTACGATGCCATTGACGCCGGTTGGATTGAACAGGAAAAATTTAAGGCGGACACTCAGGCAGCGGCAGAAGAAGCTCTTGAACAGCTTGTTGTAAGCGGTGGAAACGGAATTGTTCTTGCAGGACGTCCTTATCACCTCGACCCGGAAATCAACCACGGAATTCCGGAAATGATTCACGGACTCGGCCTTGCTGTCTTTACAGAAGATTCAGTTGCCCATCTTGGTTCTGTTGAGCGTCCTCTTCGCATTGTTGACCAGTGGGTTTACCATAACCGCCTTTACCGCGCTGCAAATTTTGTCGCAGGAATGCCAAACCTTGAGCTTGTACAGCTTACTTCTTTTGGCTGTGGTCTTGACGCTGTAACAGCCGATCAGGTTGATGAAATCATGAAGGCAAAG
>SAMEA3663093__coassemble_778_pt1 | contig 16713 bp, 14 predicted proteins | sample SAMEA3663093__metabat2_low_PE_025 | metagenome-assembled genome bin SAMEA3663093 (sample SAMEA3663093) | pig gut metagenome | biome: pig gut; feature: pig-associated habitat; material: faeces | place: France | collected 2012
ACCAGCCTTTCGTCGTTGCCGCAGACAAAAATCTGCATGCTGTTTGTTCCGGCGAGTGTGTTTGCAGGGATAAAATTTTCCGTAAGTGTGCCTTCGCCCAAAAATTCTGCGCATTTTACAAAACGGCTGGAATTATAATGTTCCTTAAAAAGTTCTGTAAGCTGCTGGCCGTTGAGTTTTTTTTGCATAAGTCTTGTAAAAAGGCTTACTGTTACGGTCATGCCTTCAAAATAATCGCAGACATAAGGATTAAAAATCGGCTTGTATGAAAGTCCGCTGATTTTTTGCATTTCCGGAAGGTGTTTGTGTTCCTGCGTGAGCGCATAAAGACGAGGAGACTTTAATTCCGGATTGCGGTCTGGAGATTCGTACTGGGCGATTGCTTTTTTTCCTGCTCCCGAGTATCCCGACACTGCATGGCAGACAACTGGATAATCTGGAGAAATTATTCCGTTTTTGATAAGCGGATAAACGAGAGAAATAAAACCGGAAGCATAGCAGCCTGGAACGGCAACCCTGTTTGAATTTTCTATTTTCTGGCGATGTTCCTTGGAAAGTTCTGGAAAACCGTAAGCCCAATCTGGATTTGTGCGGTGAGCTGTTGAAGCGTCCAAAATACGGGTTTTTGGGTTTGTGCAAAGATTTGCGGCCTCGATTGCGGCTGCGTCCGGTAGACAGAGGAACGTAAAGTCGGACGCGTTTATCATTTTTGCACGTTCTTGAGGATCCTTGCGTTTTTCCTCATCGATTAAAAGAATTTCGATATCGCTGCGTTTTTCAAAACGTTCATAAATTTTAAGACCGGTTGTGCCGTCTTTGCCGTCAATAAAAACTTTGTAAGCCATTTTTTCGTCTCCAAAATTATTTGCGTTAGGGGTTGGAGTGGCCGCAAAGCGGGTGCAAAGCACCGGTAGCCACGGAAGACCCGACTTTTGGCTGCAAAGCCAAAAGTAACGCCCGGATTTCTTTAAATATATATTTTTTGACCGATAATTACGATATGAAACACAGAACTTTTTGGATATTTTTTTTGATGGCTCTTTTTGCGACGGCTGATACCGAAATTTTTGCTCAGGCGCAGGCTGTAAAATTGCATTATTCGGGAAAAGGCGGATATTCGCTTGTGGAACGGACAAATTTGCGCCGTTATATGAACGGAAAATATGTCGGTTTGACGAGCAGGGAAGTTCGTTCTTTTGTGAGTCCGAGTGAGCCTCCGTTGATGCGTTTTAAGGCAAAAGGTTCTGTTTATGAAAATGACCAGTGGTATGACGGAAGTTTTTATGTAATGGAAGAAACTTTACGTAATTCTCAGGTTGCCGGAGCAGGGATTCACGAAGCGGTTCAGTCGGTTTTTCATATTTCTAAAAACGGGCAGCTTACAATGTACAAGGATAACGGTTATCCGAGTTTTAGGAGTTTTCCGGCTTATACTGCGGAAAAGGTGAATGTTGGAGAAAGTTGGAAGGCTGTGGCGGAACGTTCGGTTGATCCGCTCAATAAAGGTGTTTTTACAAAAATTCCGATGCAGGTTCTTTATACTTTTTCTGGTGCGGAAACTTATAAAGGGCAGGCGGTTTATAGAATCAAGGCAATTTGGCAGACTTATTATGACGCGCAAAACCGTGATTTTGGAGGGGATTCTTCGCTGCAAAAGGCTCGTGGCGGACACAAGGCGGATATTATTGTTTTGCAGGAAACCGGCGAGCCGATTTTGACTATTGATAATGTTGATGAAACTTTTTTTTGGATTGATGGAACCCAGGTAAATTTTAAAGGAACGATTACGCTTTTTACGGAATTTCCGCCGGCATTTGACTCTCAGAGAATTATGGCGGCGTTAAACCGTGTAGCGACGGTTAAGGACGGAAAAACTGGAACTGACAAAAAATTCTCTGGAACGGAAAAATCTGTTTCTGGCGGAACTGTTGCTGGTTCTGGAAAATTGACAGCTTCTGGCAAAAAACTTTCGGCTGAAAAGGCTGAAAAAGTTGCATCTGCCGGAAAAACTGAAAAATCGCCGGCAAAAACTGGACAAAGTGCAGGAAAAGTTGGTTCTGACAAAAAAACTGGAGCGGACGCGGTTAAAACAGAAAAATTTGTGACGGACGAGATTTTTGATAATTTTGATAAAAACGAAACGGTTGTAAAAAATACAAAAAATACAGTTTCTAGCGGAAAAACTGTTCTCGAAAAGGTTGATGATGTTTTGCCAAAAAACAATATTGTTGCGGAAGAAGTTTCGGCCGGAATACGTCTGAGTATCCGTGACATTAAATTTGCTCCGGACAGTGCGCAGATTTTGTCTAGAGAAAGTGAGCGGCTTGACGAAATTGCAGAGGTCTTAAAAATGGCTCCAAATGCGCAGCTTTTGGTTGAAGGCCATACTGCAAGCGTTGGAAAACCAGCTGGCGAACAAAAACTTTCTGAACAGCGCGCTCATAAAATTGCGGAAGAACTCAAGGCGCGTGGTGTAAAAGCCGGAGCGTTTATTTGCCGCGGATTTGGCGGAACAAAACCTGTTGCTTCTAACGAAACAAACGAAGGCAGGGCGCAAAACCGCCGCGTTGAAATTACGATTTTAAAATAAAATTTGGCTTGGAATTACGGCAAAGTCCAGATTTCGTTTTTATGAATTGTTCCGAGAGCGTGTGCCGCCTGAACTATGTCTTTGTTGTTTTGAGCGAGCATAAAGTTTTTGAGGTCGATGGAAAAACGGTTCATAGAAAAATGCTGAAATACAAAAACTTTTTTCCATTCTTCTGGAGCGGAACTGTAAATTTTTTTGAGCTCGTTTTTGTATTCGGTAAAAATGCCGTTTTTTTTGAGTTCGCTGTAGCCGACAAGAAAAATTTCCGGTTTTTCGGCTTCGGTTTGCGCGGCGCGGCAGAGGGAAATGTGAAGTTCTGCGGTTTTTTGAGCCATGTAAACCTGACTTTCTAAAATCAGTTTTTGGATTTTTTCGTCGCCATTGCTCAAAAGAAATTTTATGTGCTTTGTTTTTGCCGTGTGAACTGGCGTTTTATTTAAAATTATCGCGTTTTTGCGGAAATCAGTGTTGAATTCGGGATTTTTTTGAAAAAAACTTGCCGCGATTTTTCCGCTTTGACCGACAAGGTATTTTTGGTTTTTGGACAACTGCTCGTCTTTTCCGGGATTGTCGCCGATTACAATCAGCCGAATTTGGCTTTGTTCCGTAATTTCGTCGAGGGCGGTGTTGTAAACGACTGGATTTTCGAGAGGATAATCTGGAGTGTCTTTTTGCGCCGCGTTTTTTTGAAGCGGAATTAGAATTGAAGAGAATTCTTCTGAAAGTTTTTTGCAGTAAGTGCGAAAATCGTTGCGAAAATCTGAAAAAATATTGAATTGTACGGTCGTCATTTTTTTATGATAGCCGGAATTTTGAATTTTGTGTATTGGCCTGGAATTTGAAAGGCAAGAAACCGAAAAAGTAAATTTTACGCCGGATGCGGCGGCCGGAGTTGCCGAAGGCAATGAGCGTGAGCGAAGCCAGAGCAGCCGGTTTTTGGGGAAATTTTACGGAAAAGGCGAGGCTAAACTGCGAAAAAAAATGCCGTCCAAAATAAAATAAGGTTAAGAAGTAAAAACTTGTATGTTTTTTTTGGCGAATTACCTATCATTTTTATTAAAAATTGGTTAGAATGTGGCGAGTTTTGTTATTTTTAAGTAAGTAGTTTTTTATGATTTTGAACATTTTTGCTCAGGTTTTTGGTTTTATTGGCTCGCTGTGTCTTTTGCTTTTTGGAATGAATATGCTTTCCGACGGAATTCAGAAAGGTGCGGGAAGTAATTTACAGAAGTTGCTTGGAAAAATTGCAGGAAACAGATTTACGGCGGTTTTGACCGGAATTGGCGTTACGGCGATTATTCAGTCGTCTGGCGCTACTACCGTAATGGTTGTGAGTTTTGTCAATGCGGAAATGCTCACGCTCAAACAGGCAATTGGCGTAATTTTTGGCGCAAATATCGGTACGACCGTTACTGCCTGGATTGTTTCGCTTTTTGGATTCAGCTTTTCGATTGCTGATGCGGCAATTCCACTTTTTGGAATTGGTTTTCTTTTAAAGCGCATGAAAAAATTCAAGATTCACAATTTTGCAGATTGTTTTATGGGATTTGCAATTTTGTTTATGGGTCTTGACCTTCTTCAAAAAACATTGACCTTGAGTTCTGAGTCGGCGGCAGTTTTGCAGCATCTTACGAATTTGGGAATTGGCGGACTTTTGCTCGGTGTTTTTATCGGAGCGGCGGTTACGGCTCTTATACATTCGTCTTCGGCTATGACGGCGATTGTTCTTACGATGGCGGCAAATAACTTTTTAACCTGGGAGCTTTCGGCTGCCTTGGTTTTGGGAAGCAATATTGGTTCGACGATTGATGCCGTTATGTCAGCTTTTGGCGCTACGACCAATGCAAAACGTACGGCGCTTGTGCATGTTATGTTCAATGTTGTGGGAACTGTAATTGTTCTGTGCTTCTTTAAACCTTTCTTGAGTCTTGTTGATATGATTGTTCCTGGAACTCCAGCTTCAAATATTACAACTCATATTGCAATGCTCCATACGATTTTTAACCTTTGTTCTACGTTGATTTTCCTTCCTTTTGTCGATCAGATTGCATTTCTTGCAACTAAAATTATTAAAACCACTCCAGAAGAAAGCAATTCGCATTATAGATTTCCAGCAATTTTGCCTAACAGCCACGTTTCGGCAGATGTTTACCTTTTTCAGATTCAAAAAGAAATTTCAAAAATGTCTGCAAAAATAATGGAAATGTTCGATATTATTTCGAATACTCTTGCGCGCGCAGGCAGAAATCCTCAGGAAGTTGAGGTTGAAAAGTCGGTTGATTTGGTTCAGCAGCTGGAAGAATATATTGACGAAATGAACGAAGCAATCACTCACTTTTTGCAGCACGTTTCTCGTCTGCCGAATGCAAACCACGAAGACAGAATTCATTTTTCGCGGTTGATGACGATTACAGATACGCTTGAAAGTTTGAGCGATGAAAATTCTTCGATAATGTACACGCTCAAAAAGTACATTGAAAGCGAAAGTTTTAATTTTGTTTCTGACCAGACAAAAAAAATCTGTGGTTATCTTGAATCGGTTCGCCTGTTCTATGAACGGGTTTGCGTAAACTTTACGATTGGCATGACTGGTGAACAGAAATACGAATACGAAAAGCTCGAAGACGAAATTGACCGTACAAAGAAGAGCTTAAAATACGAAAGCCGCAAACGAATTGAATCAGGAAGCGATGTAAAAGCAGAACTTGCTTATATCGACCTGGTAAGAAAAATCGAAAAAGCCGGCGACTGCATCTACACAATAGTTCAAGCTATCTAAAAAAAATGTCCGCAAAAAAATGCGGACATTTTTTTTGCGGACACGAATAAAATCAATTCAAATTTTTATAATTTTATTCTGAAAATTCTGCAACAAGTTGTGTTACGGTCTGCTTTGCATCTCCGTAAAGCATTACTGTGTTGTCGTTTGTAAAGAGAGGATTTTCTACGCCAGAAAAACCTGTTCCTTTTCCGCGCTTGAGTACAAAGACTGTGCGCGCTTCGTGAGCATTTACAATCGGCATTCCGTAGAGCGGACTTGATTTGTCGTTGATTGCGTCCGGATTTACTACGTCGTTTGCGCCGATTACGATTGCAACATCAACATTGTTCATTTGAGGGTTCATTTCGTCTGCGGTTTTTAACTGCTCGTACGGAACATTTGCTTCTGCCAAAAGAACGTTCATGTGGCCTGGCATTCGTCCTGCAACCGGATGAATTGCAAAATTTACTTCTGCGCCGTTCGCCTCAAGTTTGTCGCAGAGTTCTTTAACTGCATGCTGGGCCTGTGCTACAGCCATTCCGTAGCCCGGAACAATTACAACGTTTTTAGCAGCTTCGAGAATAAGATAAGCGTCTTCGACAGACATGGCTTTTGGCTCTTTTACAGGACCATTGCCAGCCTTCTTTTTTGCGCCGCCAAAACTCTTGAACAAAAGACTTGAGAAAGTGCGGTTCATGGCTTTGCACATAATCAAGGTTAAAATCAAACCGGAAGCACCGACAAGACAGCCAGAAACAACGAGAACCGTATTGTTGATTGCAAAACCGGCAAAAGCCGCCGCAAGACCGGAAAGCGCGTTCAAGAACGAAATAATAACCGGCATATCGCCGCCACCGATTGGAATTACCATTGTAAAACCAAGAATCAAAAAAGCCGCGCTCGAAACGATAATTCCCAGTTGACCGGCATTCAAACTTTCACAAACCGACACGCTGTCAAAAAACGAATACGCCGCAATTGCTGCAAGTCCAACCACGCACAAAACCGCATTTACCGCATTTTTTGCAGGAATTTTCCAGCCCTTAAAAGTCATTTTTCCGCTCAGTTTGCCCCAGGCAACAAGCGAACCTGTAAATGCAACTGCGCCGATTGCAATTGTAAGACCGAGCGAAACCGCTGTAAAACTGTCGCCTTTTTTTTGACAAAGATACTGCGTCAAAGCAACCAAAAACGAAGAAAGACCGCCAAAACCGTTGAACAAAGCGACAAGTTCCGGCATTCCCGTCATCTGAACTTTTTTCGACCAGATTGCGCCGATTATTGTTCCTAAGAGAATTGCGGCTGCAATCCAAACATATCCGTTTGCCAGCCAGTTTGCCGAATTCCACGAACCCAAAACCTCGTTTTCGCACAAAACCGTAATTACTGCGATTAACATGCCGACAGAAGAAAGAAGGTTTCCTTTTCGCGCAGTCGGAGTTTTTCCCATAAGTTTGATTCCGCGGATAAAGAAAATACACGAAATCATATACAAAATTTTAATAAATATATCGTTCATCAATTTCTCCTAAAACGTAAATCATTACGAAGCAATGAATCTTGAATTTATTTTTTAGAATCGTCCTTTTTCTTGAACATTCCGAGCATGCGGTCAGTAACCATGTATCCGCCGATTACGTTGATAGTCGCAAAAACAATCGCCAAAAATCCGAGAACCGCTCCGAGTTTTCCTCCAACCTTAACAGCAACCGCCGTAATGCTCACTGCTCCGACAACAGTAATTCCAGAAATTGCGTTAGTTCCCGACATAAGCGGTGTATGAAGCTGGCTTGGAACTTTAGCAATCAGTTCAAGACCCAAAAAAGCCGCAATTACGAAAACAAAAATAAGCATTATATCCATAATTTTCTCCAGTTAAAAATATCAAAAAGTAGGGGAAAAGCCTTTCCCCTGCGCCGCACTTTGTTGCGGCGACACCCCATTCTCCTAAGGGCTGCGCCCTTAAAATCCTGCTGGCTTTAATCAAAAGTAAAAAAAATTGCCACAAAATTCTAATTTTTAAATCTTTCGTGGATGATTTTTCCGTCCTGTGTTAAAAGACAGCCTTTCATTATTTCGTCTTCGAGGTTTACATTAAATTCTTTTGTTTCTTTGTCGTAAAAATGTGTAAGGAAGGCCGTTATGTTTCCTGAGAACATTTTTGACGCATCGTAAGGAACTTGACGTTCGAGCATGTCGCCGGACATAATCGTCACTCCGTTTTCTGTCACGATATTTTCAAAAAGTTTTGAACCTTCAACGTTTCCGCCTGTTGAGCAAGCCATATCGACAACAATTGAACCCGGCATCATACGGTCAAGAACGTTTTTTTCGATAAGGCGTGGCGCTTTGCGGCCAAAAACTTTTGCTGTTGTAATAACGATGTTTGATTTTTCGCAAACTTTTGCCTGCGCTTCTTTCTGCTTTGCAATCTGTTCGGGAGTAAGTTCTTTTGCGTAACCCTGGGCAGTTTGTCCCATTTCTCCAAGGTCGATTTTTAAGAATGACGCTCCGAGAGATTTTACCTGTTCTTCGACAACAGGACGTGTGTCAAAGGCGTCAACTCGTGCGCCAAGACGCTTTGCCGTTGCGATCGCCTGCAAACCTGCAACTCCGACACCGATTACAAAAACGCGCGCAGGATTGATTGTTCCGGCTGGAGTAACCATCATTGGAAGGGCTTTTGGAAGGTGGGAAGCCGCGTTCAAAACGGCAACATAACCTGCGAGAGAAGTTTGCGAAGACTGAACGTCCATTTTTTGTGCGAGGGTTGTGCGCGGAATCATTTCGAGAGAAACGGCTTGAACACCTTGAGAAGCAAATTCGTTAAGGAGTTCTTTTTGATTGAACGGATCCATGTAACTTAAATGCAATGTATCTTTTTGAATGCCTTTTATGCTTTCCGGCTTCATAATGCGGACGATAATTTGCGAATCTGAATACGCGCTTTCTTCAGAATCGACAATCTGCGCACCGGCATTTTTGTACGCTTCATCGCTAAAACCGCTTTTTAAGCCTGCTTTAGAAACCACTTTGATTTCAAAACCCATTGAAATAAGTTTTTTTACATCGTCGGGAATAAGTGAAACACGTGTTTCTCTTTCGTCTTTTTCCCGGCAGACAAGAACTTTTTTCATAAAACTATGCACTCCTTTTTAATTGGAATTTTTTTGCACAGCAAAAGCAAACTGCCAGAATGTGCTATTTTTTTTTGAATAAGCTATTTTAATTTTAAGGCTGAATTTAAAAACAAGCAAATTTGAAGATATAAAATTCGTGGACTTAGCCCGGATCGGAACGGCGCGGAGCGTTCAAAAGGCGGAAAAATTTCCGTCTTTTGAATGGAGCGAAAGCGGAACCGTGCAGAGCCGGTTAGAGCGAAAAATGTGCTCCATAAATTTAAGAAAATAAAACTTTCGTAATTTGAAATTTGACTTTATAATTTTAATATGGAAATAAATCAGAACATAGCAGAATACTATGATGAGTTATATCCTGTTACTGAAGAACAAAAAGTGTTTTATCAAAAAAAAATGATTCTGTTCAAAAAGCCGGTTAAATTTTTGCAGATTGGCTGCGGTTCGGGAACTTTTGAACATAATCTTGCACGGGAAGGTTCGGATGTTACGGGAATTGAAACTTCTCAGGAACTTTTGGAAAGTGCAAACCGGAAAAGGCGGACTCAGTTAATGGCTGTCCGTTATTTTCAGATGTCGTCGCTGGAAATGACCCGTTTTTTGGGCAAAAAATTTTATAATATTATTTCAATTTTAAATGGCAGGATTGTTTTTACTCACGACAAAACTTTAATGAAAAAGTTTTTTTTTGATTGCCAGCAATTGGTTTCCGAAAACGGTTTTTTGATTCTTGAATTGCCAAATTTTGAAAATTATTCTGAACTTGAGAAAATTGAATTTCCGGTTCGGGAAAGCATTCGTGCGAGTTTAAAATCTGTAATCGAAAAACGCGGCGAAAAATTTTATCTTGAACAGATTTTGACGAACAGCAATGACAAAAAACTGGTTGTAACCCAGGATGCGCCGGTTTATCTTTTAAAACCTTCCGAAATTGAAAATTTTGCGCTCGAGGCTGGCTTTTCTAAGGTTGAATTGTACAGCGATTTTGCTGAAAATCCATTTACAGAAAAAAGTCAGAGAGTTGTTGCCGTTGTGAGCTAGTTGATTTTCCAGCGGTTTGAATTTTCTTTTTCAAATCGTTTTGCTGGAATTTCGAGAATGCGGCCGTCTTCGCCGAGCATTTTTATCATTTTTGTGAGTGGATTTACGTCTGTGATTTTAAACTGGGTTCCGTCGTAAAAAACATGAACGCCTTCGTTTGGCAAGGTTTTTCTTGCTTCTGAATACCAGTTGAATTCGTAACTCAGACAGCACAAAAGTCTTCCGCACTGTCCGCTGATTTTCATGGAATTTAGAGAAAGTCCCTGTTCTTTTGCCATTTTGATTGAAACTGGAGCGAGTTTGTCGCTTACGCAGTGGCAGCAGCAAGGTCTTCCGCAAACTCCAAGTCCGCCGGTAATTCTTGTTTCGTCGCGTACGCCAATCTGCCTTAATTCAATGCGCATTTTAAAAATGCTTACAAGGTCTTTTACAAGTTCCCGGAAATCTACGCGGTTTTCGCTCGAAAAAAAGAAAAGAGCTTTTGATTCTTCCAAAAGAAAGTGCACGGAAACAAGCTTCATGTCGAGTTTGTGGAGAGCAACTTTTTCCCGGAATGTTTTGAATGCGGATTCTTCTTTTTCTGCGAGTTCTTCGTATTTTTTTAAATCTGCGTCTGTTGCTTTTCGCTCTACGGTTACAATGTCTGACGGTTTAATGCCGATTGGATGGTCTGCCTTTCCTAAAACTGTTGCAAGATCTTTGCCGTAGCGTGTTGGGATTATGACGGCATCGCCTTTTTTTAGTTCGGGGAATTTTTTTGGAATAGAACAGTAAACGCCTTCGCTCGAATATTCCAATTTTACAAGATAAAGCGGTTTTGGATAAACGAAATTTTCGTCTGCTCCGCTGGTATTTTTGCGAATGTCCGAATCTTCCAGTGCGGCAAGATTTTCGTTTTCGTCATCTATATCGTTTTCAAAAATGTCGCTCATTTTTTTCCTCCAGAATTTTAATCGGCAAGTAAATCTACGATTAGCCCGTTCAATTCTTCAATTTTTGCAAGTATATTCAGGTTTTTGCTGTGGTTGTAAATTATGTCGTTTGTAAGGGTTTCTAGTTTTTCGTTTATAACCTGAATTTGCACAAAATATGCCGGTTTTCCTGTTTTTGTGTCAATCAGCGGAAAACCCCGTTTTTTTCGTTTATAAATCAGAACTTCATAATTGTTTCGGGTTACATATTTCATAAAGTTGCTGAGTTTTTTCCGGTAATTCTCGATTTGCTCCAGACTTTGGTCTGAAGCGAGCTTGTCGCCGGCAGAGTCCAATTCGTCTTTTAAAAAGACAACGGCCTCTTCGATTTCCATTCCCGCAAGTTCTATTGGAAGACCTTCGCTTGCAAGATTAAATTCTTCCTGTTTTTTTTGAAGGGAATTTGCAAAAACACTTTTTTTTGCCGTTGCTGTTTTTGAATTTTTACTGGCTTCTCTGGCTTTTTGTCTTGCGGCTTCCTGAGTTGCTGCAAAATAAAGTGACTGATTTTTTATTGCGTCGATTCCAGCCATTTAAATAACCTTGCTGCGAATTGCCTGCTGATCCAGATATTGCCTGCTTGAAGCTTTAAATTCTTCTTCGTTGCTGAGAGAAATGCAATGTCCGTTAAAGATTACATCTTCTTCAATTTGAAGACTTTTTGTCATAATGTCGCCGATAACCACTGAGTTTGAAAGAAGTTTGATTCCTTTTGGAGCTGTTATGTCGCCAAGAACGATTCCGCCGACAACAATTGATGAAGCTGTTATATTGCCTTGAATTTTTGCACGTTCGCCAATTATTATGTTGCCGGGACTTTCGATTTTTCCTTTTATATCTCCATCAACTCGAATAAATCCATTTATCTTTATATCTCCTGAAACAAATGAACCAGGACCAATGAGGGTATTGATTGAAATATCGTCGGAAGTGAATGCCATTTTATTTTGAAAGTTTTACATTTACGTATTTTGCAGGATCTACTACGTCCGAACCGATGTGGATTTCGTAGTGAAGATGAGGACCTGTCGTAATTCCAGTGTTACCGATTGTGCCGATAATCTGTCTTTGCGAAACAAATTCTCCTTTTTTTACACGTGCTGTCTGCATATGGCAGTAGCGTGTGTAAATTCCGTGTTTGTGCTTGATGATTACAAAGTTTCCAAAACTGAAATCATAGCCTACAGAAACGACCTGTCCGTTTGCAGTTGCTACAATCGGGTCGCCTTTGCGCCATGTAGAAAGGTCGAGCCCTTTGTGAATATACCATTGGCCTGTAATCGGGTGCATATTCTGACCAAAAGGCATAGAAACGTGTCCGATTCCTCCGCGGATTGGCCAGATGTTTGGAATATCTGTAAAAAGTGTGCCCTGGCTTTCGAGCATTTTTCCAATCTGTTCAATTGGCTGAACCGCGTTTTCAAGATAAGAATTCAACTGGCGGATATCTGTTGCTTCTCTTGTTGAGCCTGTAACCTGACTTTTTGTGTCAAAAAGAGAAGAAAGGTCGGAATCGTTCATTGAAGCTTTTGAAACTGAGCTTGAACTGTCAATTCCGAGGAGCGAAAGCGACTGTGAAAGTGATGACTGAAAACGCTTTGCTGTCTGTAAAAGATTGTTGTTTTCGTCGCGAAGCTCGTCAAGGCTTGCAAGTGTCTGACGGTTTTCGTTCATTAAACGGCTGATTTCTGCACTTGAACCGGCAGCCTGTCTGTTAAAATAAACAAATGAAGAAATAATTCCTATTATAAGCACGATTCCAAAGCAGAGCGCAAAAACATTTGTCTGGAAATTTACAACTTTGCTCTGTGAATGCGGAACTATCATGATTGTAAGCCTGCTGTCGCAAATCTTGAAAAATCTGACAAAAAAGTGTCCGATTTTTGAAAAACCTGCTTTTAAAACAGACATAAAAGATGAGGCAATGTTTTTTTCTATTTTTTTATAATGCCGAGTTTTAGCCATTTTTTCTCCGGTGATTGCATTTCACCATAAATTACTGAAACATTTAGGAACGGTTGTCCCCAAATATACCATTAACATTTTATCATAACAAAGCACTATGAATATGTCAATTTTAGCGCTGTTGTTGTGAAATAACGTCTTTTTAGCTGCTTGTAAAATGCAATTCTTTTTTCAAAGTCCCTTTAATTTGACAATATATAATTTCTCGTATATTCTATCGGTATAAAGTTGTTTACAGATTACCTGTTTTTTTGCATGTGGTCTGTCATATCATTTTCTATTTCGGAAGAAAAAGCCATGCAATTTTTTGATACTCATGCTCACATCGGGCTTATTTACGATGATCCTATTGAACAGTTACGCGTTATTACTCAGGCTCGCCTTGCCGGAGTTACACGCATCGTTTCTATCAATAATTCTCTGATTGATTTTAAAAAAGTTTACCAGACTTTAAAAGCAATTCCGGGAATTTACCATGCTGTCGGTGTTGCTCCTTCTGAAGTTATAACTCCAGGAAAAGACTGGATTAGTACTATTGAAGAGAGCCTTTCTCTGCCAAATGTTGTTGCTGTCGGCGAAACTGGTCTTGATTATTTTAAGCAGTTTGGCGACAAACGCACACAGATGGAGCTTTTTATCACTCAGCTTGAACTTGCAGAAAAGCATCAGCTTCCTGTAATCATTCATAACCGCGATGCTGGAAAAGATATTTTTGATGTATTAAAGCACAGAATTCCTTCAAAAGGCGCAATTTTGCATTGTTATAGCGAAGATGCTCCTTTTGCAAAAAAATGTCTTGAAGCCGGATTTAACGTTTATTTTTCTTTTGCAGGAAATTTGACTTATCGCAACGCAAGAAATTTGCACGAAACGGTTTTGAATATTCCTCATGACAGAATTTTAATCGAAACAGAAAGTCCTTTCATGATTCCTGCTGAATTCCGCGAGAAAAAACGCACAATGCCGGCTTATCTGCCTTCAACTGCAAAATTCCTTGCAGAAATGCTGGAAGTTCCTCTAGAAGATTTGAGTAAGCAGCTTTGGACAAACAGCTGTAAAGTTTTCAATTTGCCGGAATAAATGAATTCGCTTTATCATCCAGTTTCTATCGGTTCTCTCAATTTAGGCGGAAATATTTTTCTTGCTCCTATGGCGGATTTTTCCGATGCAAGCTATCGAAGTATTTGTGCTGACTGTGGCATGGATTTTGGATATACGGAACTAATCAGTTCTGAAGCGCTTGTTCGGGACAATAAAAAAACTTTTGAGATGATGAGGCGTGCACCGAATGAAAAGGCTTATGCTGTCCAGATTTTTGGTTCCTTGCCGGAAACCATGGCGCGTGCTGCGGAGATTGTCCAAAAAGAAACTCGATGCGAATGTATTGATATAAATTGTGGTTGTCCGGTTCCTAAGGTTACAAAAACTGGAGCTGGAAGCGTTTTGACTCGTGAGCCGGAAAAACTCTATTCAATTACAAGGGCTGTTGTTCAGGCCGTGGATGTGCCTGTTTCTGTAAAAATTCGTACTGGTTGGGATTCAAAACACATAACTTTTAAGGAATGTGCTCAGGCGGCGATTGAAGCTGGAGCAAAGGCAATTACTTTGCATGGAAGAACGGCGGTTCAAGGTTATGGCGGAAGTGCCGACTGGAATTCAATCAAAGAACTTGTTGAATACGTTAATGGAAGAATTTGTGTTTTTGGAAACGGCGATGTAAAAACTCCGCAGGATGCGCAGCGCATGCTTACAGAAACAAAATGCGACGGAATAATGATTGGAAGAGCCGCTCAGGGAAATCCATTTATTTTTAAGCGAGTGCGGGAATATCTGACTGAAGGCACAATTTCTGAAATTTCAATGTCAGAAAGTCTGGCAATGGGGTTTAAGGAAATGCAGCTTTTGGCTGATTCAATCGGTGAAAAAGCGGCTTGTCTTAAAATGCGCGGTCGTTTTAGCAACTATATAAAAGGTTTTGAGGGAGCAAAAGAACTTCGCCTAAAAGTGATTGCCTGTTCAACGCAAAATGAGTTCAAAGAGATTTTGCAGCAGTATCTGTAACGGCTAAAGCTAAAAACTGTTTTTTTATATGCTTTTGCCGGGTTGTAAAAAACTTTTTTTAATTTTAGAATAAATAGTTGTTATGGGGATTTTATCATTTTTAACTGACATTTTTGAATCAATTTTTATGGCCTCGTCCCCGGAAGTAAAGAAAAAACAGGCTTTGCATAAAATTGAACAGGAATTAAAACTGATTCAGCCGGTGATTTTTAAAAACGGTTTTTTGCAGCCGAATTTTGCCGAACTTTTTAGAATCCTTTTTGAAAATTCAAAAATTCTTGGGGAATTGCTTTCCCAGACAATTTGCAGCACAGACATAAAACGAAAAATTTTTTACGAAGCTCAGCTTTTATTAACTGGGTTTTCTAACTTGAATCAGGAAAAACTCGAAAATTTGGGTTTGGAAAAAAGAAAGAAGGAAGTCCTTGATTCAAATTTGCCTATGAGCAGGGTTTTTGAAAATCAAAAGCATACCTTGGAATATCTTTTAAAAGAATTGAATTCATCGGAATTTTTTAAAATTGATGAAATTATTGCGTCCTTGCAGCAGTTGAACGACGTCTGCCAGTTCAATTATTTGAATATAATTCACAATTTTGACCCGAATTATTCCGCTTTGATTTCTGCTTATAAGGCGGATTTTTTTGCCTGCGTTCCAGAGGCAATGGCAAATTCTCTGTTGGATTTTTATTATCTTACGGCGCATTTTAAAATAACCTCATCGCTTGGACGGGCAGTTGTTGCTTTGGCGGAAATATCTAGCGGTGGAAAAAGGCTTGATTCTGCAAGTTCAGAAAAATATCTCGAAGCCTTAAAAAAAATGAATTCTGTTCTTGTAAATTTTCTTAATCCGGAAAATCAATTAAAAGTAATTCGTCTTGCAAAAAAAGACCCAGACCTTGTTCCGCAGATTGCAAGTTATAAGCCTGTCTCTCGCCAGCGTTTTGCAGATTTTATGAAGGAAAAATTTATTTCTGACGAAACGAGAATTAAAACCGAAATTAAGGACAGCACGATTTCGACAGATTTAAAAAAACTTTTTGAAGAAAATCCGCTTGAAGAATTTTTTGCTTACAACAGCCAGAACAGTGCGAATATACGGTTAAATTGTACAAAATCATACAATTGGATTACGCCTTTGCAGATTGAAAAAACGTTTGCAGTTCATTATTTTACGGATTCGATTCAAAATCTTCTTGAAGACATTGTAATTGAAGGTTTTTTTGAAAATCCGTCGACTAAAAAATTATTTTCGGATGCGGTTTACGCTTGCGAAGAATGTGTAAAGTCTTTGGGCGAATTTGACAGTTCTTTTGAACGTGAAGGAAAAAACGATCAGGCGGTTATAGAAGGTTTTATTCGCGACGGTCAGCGCGATGCGGATTTTGTAAAAAAACTGGAAGCAACAGTCGATAATATAAATGAGCAGGCTTATGAAACTGTTCAAAATTTTGCATCGCAGTTCTTTGATTTGTACAAGCAGATTGGCGACCTTTTTATCGATTCAAAAAAAGTAAAGCCGGATTTGTGTTCAAATATAAAAGTTTTGCTGGGCTCTTCACGAAACAGGGAAAATTCCAACAGGCTGGAAACTCAGCTTGAAAAATGGGCGATTTTTCTTGAAATAATGAAGAATTACGTTATAGTTGGAGAGGTCGAGAGGAAATGAGTCAAGATTTATCACATTCAGAGCAAACTCCAAGTTTAAATCCCGAATATGCTGAAATTGTCAGTCAATATGAAAAGAAGATTTATGATTTAAAGACTCTTCTGGAGATTTCTCGGTCGCTTTGTTCGACAATTGAATTTTCGCAGTTGATTGAGTCAATCCTCTATACTTGCATGGGACAGTTTAGGGTTTTGGGAGCTGGAATTTTTGTTCCTGAGCCTTTGGACTCGGATTATTTTGTTTTGAACAGAAATTATAACGGTCTTGAACTTGACCCGAATGTAACTTATAGAATTTCATTATCTAATCCGCTCATAAATGTTATTACAAAAAATGACAGAGTTTTTACGATTGATGAATTAAAGGCGGAACTTCCTGCTTATGCGGATTTGGGACCGATTTCTTCTTTAAAACCGTCATTGATTGTTCCTCTCGTTCAAAGAAATCATCTTGACGGAATTCTGGTGCTTGGCGAAAAAATTTCTTTGCCGGAAGAACAGGGCTACAGTTCGTACGAA